>Ga0123337_10000020_pt1 | contig 339239 bp, 248 predicted proteins | sample frozenSSSSmetaG_FD_89792 | JGI IMG/M metagenome (GOLD analysis project Ga0123337, IMG submission 89792) | Glacier valley bacterial and archeal communities from Borup Fiord, Nunavut, Canada, to study Microbial Dark Matter (Phase II) -... | ecosystem: Environmental > Aquatic > Freshwater > Ice...
TAAACTTGGGGGTAGCAGCATAATTTGCTGCTGGTCGTAACGCTTGAAAGTAGGTCGTTTTGATGACATATCTCTGTTGTTTTCTATACCTAAAGATAAGAAAATCAAGCGAATAACTCAAAATATTACTACCCAAAAATGAAATTTTCGAGTTCATTCATAAGCAAAAGAGGCTGTCTTTTTGAGACAGCCTCTTTTTATTATTTCAAAACTTAATTATTTCGAGATCCACATTTTGGCCGAGGCAATATCTTTTCCTCCCAAAGTAGTAACAGCCGCATCATAATTTACCTTGTTGTTACTAGCTTCATCCAATGGGTACCGATATCGCTGAGGATAATCGAACGAAGCGAACGAAATGGCTACTTTACCGACGAACGTTGGTTTTCCCGTTCTTCTAAAGTCTACGTATGCCTCTGTTTGATTGGTAACAAGCATCGACAGCCATTTTTGCAAAGCAATTTTATCAAGATCGGCAGCAGTGCCATCCAGCGCAACGCCTGGTTTTGCATAGTAAGCTGTGAAGTTGTCAACGATTTTGTCGGAACCAATGTAGGTCGCCGGTTTCGTTCCATCTTCAATCTGCCATCTCAAAAACGATTGCTTGATACCATTTTCGTAGTAACCTTTAACAGTACCAGCTGATATCAATCCTTTTTGACGGGCTTCGGCAAGCAAGAATGCCATTTCATCGGCTTCCATCAAAACACCCTTAAGTCTTGCGTCGGTGGTCTTTCTGATCAGACCTGAAAAGCCGGTAATACGACGGTTGTCATAAAAACCGTTTCCACCAGCTAAACCAGTACCTCCGTATAGTGCGTCCACGTTCAATGGGTTAGGCGTTCCAAACCACATTGCGTCCATTGGATAAGGAACCTGTATGGTACCACCATTAAGATCTCTTCCCGCTGCCGTCAATTTTGGCTGAAGATCAGCCGTTACCGGGTAAGTATCAATGCTATATGTAAAACCATTGATCTTTACCGACGTTGTTGTTTTCGCTGTAACCTTGGTTGATAAAGGCGAAAGAACAGGGGCGAAGATGACGTACATACGTGGATCATCCAGAGCAACCATTTGATCAATCAGATATTTCGTAGGTTTTTGCTCCGAAAATTCATTTCCTGTGCCAAAGGTAGTCTGTAGATACCATGATTGTGCCTGCTCACTTCCTGAAAAAGTAAGGCCTGCATTGTCGGCTACTGCTGCTATGTAGTTGCTACCACTTGCTATTGCCTGCATGTCAGCAGCAAGGTCTTTACCAGCTTTCTTAAACGCGTCATAGGAATGCATCATCAGACGGAACTTCAAAGAGTTGGCAAATTTAAGCCACTTCGTTTTGTCACCTTTGAAAAGCACATCGCTCTCGGCAGTCAGGCCAGCGCTGTTTGCGTCTGCAAACGTTGTAGCAGCCTTGGTCAGCATAGCAAACATGCTTTCGTAAACTTCTTTTTGTGTATCAAATTTTGGAAACAGGTCACCTGTTCTTCCCTGAACTGCTTCGCTAAATGGAATATCTCCGTATCTCTCGGTAAGATAGGCTCCAATCACACATTTCAAAACATCTGCAGCAGCTACATTCGCCATATTGCCTTCGGTAGTCGCTAGCTTTGTCACGGCCGCAAGACTTCTAAGCTCAGTGATGTAAGGGTTGCTCTGGTCCTGAATGGTCCAGTTTACGTCCGTTTTATTATAAAACGCTGTAATCTGGTCACTGCTGTAAGTGTCCATAAAGTACAGGGCAGCCTGGCCTTTTGGCGCGTCTGTTACTGCTTTCCCGTAGTTTTTAGCAACGTTTACAATTGAAGTCGTTAATTGATAACGGGAATATGTGAAATAATCCTTGTTGAAATTAACTTCCCTTTCGTCTAGTCTTAGCTGGTCAGTACAGGATATGCCTAGTACCAGCGTAGAACATAAGGTGATATATTTTATTAACTTGATCATGATCATATCTGTTTTAAAGTTCATTAAAAGCTTACGGCAAGCCTAACACCCATAGTGCGCATAGGAGGTAAACCAAAATTCGCAACCCCCATACCGCGCGCACCGTTGAAGAAGGCAGTCTCAGGATCTTCGTTCATCGTGTTTTTAGCCCAAAACATCACATTCTTAGCAAACAGTGTGATGGATACATCCTGAAGCTTAAGCTTTTGTGCAAGCGCTCTATCGAACTGATAAGTAAAGTTGATTTCCTTAATTTTAAAGGATGTGGCATCAAATGTCCTGAATTGCGTTCCTGCCCATAATTCATTTCCCTCCATAGCATACGGGTTCAAATAAATCGTTTTGGTTGGATCTGCACCATTTTTGATATATGCAGCATCTGGAAGATTTAGTTTTTCATCACCCGTCAGGTTTGACATGTTGTAATTTGGATCGATGAATACGGCATTCCAGTATCCAAAGTATCTTGGATCACCATTATACATGGTCATGATATTTTGCATAGCCTCCTTGAAATCACCGTAGCCACCTTCCGTGAACATTGCATTTGGGTTAGGCATACTTGGTAAACCACCCGCGAAACGACCACCTGTAAAGTATTCATCATATTTGTCAGGGTAAAGCTTCTTGATGTCGGCCATACCATCATCAACCATGATTTTCTGCGTTTCCGAGATGAACACGCCGCCCACTCTAAGGCTTGTTACTACGTTAATCTTGAAGTTTTTGTATTTGGCATCTGCATTGAAACCCATGATTGCTTTGGGGTTCATATTACCCAGGTAACCATATTTTCGGATGTGGTCGGTCGTTGTAACAGAGCTTCCGATGATACCATCCATACCTGTAAGCATCATGCCCTTGTATTTTCCGGATTGTATATAAGGAATTGGGTTTCGAGAATAGAGGTCTCCTACTCTGGATCCTTTAAACAGAGATAATCTGGAATTGCCGTCATAATCATATAGTTTCTCAGCAAACCGGGAATCCAGTTCTTTTATTTTTGCATTGAAGGTCGAGAAGTTTCCTCCTACGCCTACTTCCCAGTCTTTGGTACGGATAGGTACAAATCTTAAAGAAAGCTCAACACCTTTGGATACCACCGATCCCATGTTGGTCAATACCGAATTGAATCCTGATGAACCCACAACCGGAAGGTTTTGGATCTGATTTTTGTGATCTTTGGAATAAACGGTAAATTCACCATTTACCCTGCTGTTCAGTGCTTTGAAATCAAGACCAAGCTCTTGGGTTACGTTTAGCTCGGGTTTGATGTTGGAATCCACAAGGTCTCCACTGATCGTACCCATTGGTGCAGTACCCCAGGACGCACCAATTGCATATTTATCCAAGTTAACCGGATGTCCGATACCATAACCTGTTTGAGAATAACTTCCTCTCAATTTTAACAGATTGACAACGGGTCCAAACTTAAATGTCTCAGAAGCAATCCAGCTCAAAGAAGCACCAGGATAAAAGTGGCTCGCTTTTTCACTGTTCAAGATACCCACCCAGTCATTACGTCCCGATAATTCAAGGTAAACAGTACTCCTCCATCCAAGCGTGGCGGTAGCGTAAGCACCATAGCTTCTTGTCGAATAACCTCTCTCGAAAACGGCGGCTTGTCTTACAGCAGCTGGTAAGGAAGCAAAAGTAAATGAATTGGGAGTGGCTAACTCGCTACCGCCAAAAGATGACTTATTTGCTTCATTGAATTTATATGAGAAGCCGCCCAGAAGGTCTACGGACAGCTCATCATTCAGGAAGGTTTTATTAAACATCAGCAACGCGTCCGTGTTTACAGTAAGGCTATTGTTATTTGCCTGTTCGTATCCACCTTTTTCAGCTCTTTCAGAACCCCATGGCGTTTTTCGTTCGAAATTGAAAGTTTCGCTATTCATACCCGTACGCAATGTCATACGGAGTGGTTCAAATAATTTCCAGTCCAACTGAACTTTTCCAAAAATATTATCCTTGGCAAATGTTCTGATTACATTTTCAGCTGCAAAATAAGGACCGTTTTTTCCAACAGCCTTGTCGAAACCGGCAGCGTTTACCCTGTTCAGACGAGGTTCGCCAGGATTGGTCAGGTAAGGTGTATTCTGGTAAGTACCTGTCCAGTCGGTCAACCAGGTATTTGCACTTTCCCATTCCGACATTTTCGGCATGTTGATCGGCATCGACATCGCATGAGCAAGTGGGTTATCTTCCCTTTTATCCTGAATATGTGATTGGTTCGGAGAAAATGTGCGTGAATATGACGCCTGTGATGTCACAGTGATGTTTTTATTCACCTTGTACTGTCCATCAAACGATACATTGGTACGGATCGTTTTGTTGCTTGGGATAACGCCCGTATAGTTCATGTTACCCACATTCAGACGGTAATTTCCCTTGTCATAGTTCCCGGTAACGGCTACGTTATTATCCAGCATGATACCAGTTTTAAGGAATGCAAGCAATGGATTTTTGTCTCCACGCGCTTCCAGAATATGCTTTTCCCACTTCTGATTCGCAAGATCCCATCTCCAGACCGGATCAACATTATTTTTAGTATCATTGACAGCCCAGCCCAGACCTTTTTTATCGTCGGTAATTGGCTCTCCTTCTTCTCCACCCTGGAAGAATTGTCTTTGAACCGGAGGTGCGCTGTATGCCATATCAAAAGAGGTTGCACTGTTGATGGAAACACCAAGGCCTCTTTTAGCACCAGCACCTGATTTCGTTGTGATCAGGATAACACCATTACCTGCGGAAGATCCGTAAAGTGCAGATGCACTGGCACCTTTCAAAATAGATACGCTCTCGATGTCACTAGGGTTAATGGTATTCATGAAGTTACCCACATCGATACCAGAGGTTGTTCCAACTGTATTGGCAGACAAAGGCACACCATTCAAGACGATCAGCGGCTGTGTTGCGTTGTTAATATTGGTGGTAGCGTCTGAATTTCCTTTCATAATACCCGCAAGGGACGAAGCTCCACGGATGTTGAACATCACAGAAGAGGTCGGATTGGATGAAAGGCTGTTGATCTGAACCCCCGTCGTTTTTCCATCCAATGATTTTAAAGCATTACCTGTGCCAGCTACTTCAAGGTCCTTGGCGTTAAGGCTTGTGGTGGCGTAGCCAAGGGATCTTTTGTCCTTGGATATACCCAGGGCTGTCACAACAACTTCGTTCAGGGTTTCTGCACTTTCTTTCAGGACAACATCAATGACTGAGCTGTTACCCACTGCCAGTTCCTGAGAGGTATATCCAATATAGGATACGATTAGCACCTGGCCTGTTCCATCACCTACACCGATGGAATAGTTACCGTTTGCGTCGGTCGAGCTCCCGATGGTAGTTCCTTTTACAAGAATATTCACTCCTGGAAGTGTGGAGCCATCTTTTTCTGCAGTAATTTTTCCCGTGATGGTACGATCGGCCGTGATGTTATTTCCATTCGGCTGCGTCGGGTTTCCAAAGACAAGCGTGGTGCCGGCACCTGCGCAGAGGAGCCATGCACTGAAGAGGAGGCATATCCTCTTCCTATTGGTAGACATAGGGGTTTTCATTGAATTTGGATTAGGTTGGTAAAATGAGTCATAAATTTTTAAGATTATATTTCATGCTGGAATTTTCAATTCCATAATCGTTACTACTGTACTACTTGTTTAATTCCTTTGATTTGTTTAGCGCCCTATTGGTTACTTTGACCAGACAGGCTTTTTTGTCAATTTCTCCCTTTTTTCTTCATAGCGAATCCGTTTAATTTTTTAAAGGTCACTCTGCATTTCAATGGCATAATTGGAAACGGAAGTGACGTAGATGATGTAGATACCACAGCCATGCCAAATAGTACTATCTATAAATGGTGTTTTTTGTTAAGGATTTGTTAAATGACAAGATCCAATATTCTCGTAAGATGTTATACAACAGGTATATTGATTTATATCTATTTACAAATGCTTCCCCTCAATTACGTTTTCCACTTTTTGAGAATCATATGTGTAGGTCTTGATGATGGGGGCTTATCCGATGTTCCATTTTATCATTCCTGGATGAATATTCTACCTGAGACTCGTCCATGAACCACAGATATGAGGAAACCTTGGTATTCTTTTCTGTGTCCTTAAACTCGGATTTCTTCCGGACTGAAGCAGTCAGGTTTTTTTTTGGAACAATCTCAACCTGGCCTTCCTGACTTTTCCGCTTGCAGGACGATACGAAGCAAATAAATGAAAAGAGCTAGCAAACTTTTCATCGTGACGAATTAGCTTTTACATAAAAAGGTTTCAAAAAATGAAAAGGCGCTTTCAATTTGAGATAGTAAGGGAAAAAAGAGAACTCAAAATCATAAGATTGGCCGTTGAATCCTTTTCTTGACAACGATAGTGATGTGTAAAAAATATTTTAGAATTTTCATGTTTTGCATAGTCCATTAGAATTAATACGAAGTATCATAGTCGCATATAACTGTGGCCTGATTTACGGGCTGCCCTATGTTAATTTTTACCCTTAAAATAGTATGCATACATAACATAACCTTAACATCCTCTATCTGAAGATATCATTACCAGAATAGTATCATTGCTTTTTGCGAAATCAAATTTTAAACCTCAATTTTAATCTTTTATGCTTCTGGACGTTCACCTTAAAACCCCAAATTTATGAAACACGATTCTACGCGATTTTATCAGCCATTACTTAGTTTCTTGGTTATATTGTCAGTTTTTATCCAACCCCTTTTTGCAGAGGTTTAGGCAGGAACTCCTGATGGACTCCCTGAAAAGGAGGTTGAAGTAAAGCAGGAAAGTACCATAAGCAGAAAGGTCACTTTGACAGAAGATGATTCTGCGATGCCTGGTGTGAATGTGGTACTCAAAGGAACACAGGAGGGTAGCACTACCGACGCAGCCAGGCATTATCTATCGAGATTTCCGGGGACAATTCAGAGCAAGGGATTATGATCCTTTTGTGATTAAACTTTAAAGAGTGTGCTAGCATAACAATGATACCTATTGAGCATTTTTAATTGTTAAAAAACAACATGAACAAGCTATGATAAAAACGAAACCAATGGTAGTGTCAGAAAAAAAGTATCAACCTTAATCAAACAATCATCAAATTAAATTTAAACCCAATCAATCTATTTATACTATGCAAAAACTTGTGCCCAAATTAATGTCGGTCATTCTCATAGCAGTGATGTTCACCTTGGTGTCATCGTGCGATGATGATAATGATAGTCCAGTATTTCCGTTCAATGCGGAGATTTACAACACTCTTCAGGGAAGGCAGGTGGCTTTTCAAGGACTTACCCACAGTGCAGTAAGTTGGTCGTGGGATTTTGGCGATGGCAAAACCAGCACCGATCAAAATCCTGTTCACGTATATGCAGCAGGAGGTTACTATGTGGCCAAGCTCACTGCTAAGGACACTAAAGGAGAAGCCATTACCAAAAGTGTTAATCTTGCTGTGGATTTAAGACCTTACGATTACCTTGTAGGAGACCACACCACAGCTGGTTATAAGGGTAAAAAATGGAAATTGACAAAAGCCCATACTGCCGCCGGCGACTACCTCGCTAACGCGGATGCCACTTTCACAAGTGCTACACCTTACAATCCTATTCCTGACGGAATTTTTGCCTCTAGCACATTTAATATGGGAGCTATATATGATGACACCTATACATTTTACTTTGATGGTAAATATGTGCATGATGTGAAAGCCGATGGTGGTGCATTTGGAGGCCTTGTTTATCAAATCGCGACGGGTGGCTATCCTGCCAATGTGCTGGTTGGTAACGCAAGCTATGGGCTTTGCATTGCCAAGTACACACCCCAGGCCGATGCCAAATTCACTTTCGTGGAAAGCGAAGATTTCAAAGTTTCTTCGGCTTATACCAGCGCTGGTATAACGTTTAAAGGTACAAAAACACTTGATTTTTCAGGAACAGAGTTTATCGGCTTCCGCGATTTTCAACGTAAAGTGGTAATGAGGTCTATTTCTAACACACGTATGCAACTCATTATGTTCATGGCCGCAAGCGACAAAGCCGTGGGTGTTAATACGCATGCACTTATCCTTTCTTTTGAAGCTGTAACAGAATAACCAACCCTATACATTTTTTATTATGAAACAATTCTGTCAAAACATGATGAAGTCGGTTTTGGTTATTCTTTTCCTAACAATGTTCGTAAACGCGCAAGCGCAACAACGAACCGTATCAGGAAAAGTAACCGATTCAAACAATGCGACCATTCCTGGTACCAGTATCCTTAAAAAAGGAACCGCCACCGGAACGAGCGCCGATGCTGATGGGAAATATTCACTTTCCGTTGGTGCCAACGATGTACTTGTCTTTTCATTCATTGGTTATAAAACACAGGAAGTAACCGTAGGTTCACGAAGCATCATTGATGTAAGTTTAGAAACCGATGTAAATGAACTAAGGGAAGTAGTGGTAACAGCCTTGGGTATTCAGCGTGAAGAAAAATCGCTGGGTTATGCTATCGGCAAAGTGGCCGGTCCTGAATTTACCAAAGTGGCACGCGAAAACTTTTTAACTGCTATGCAAGGTAAAGTGGCTGGTGTAACCATCAACGAAACAGGTGGTGCAGGCTCCACCATTAATGTGGTTATCCGCGGTGCAAAATCATTGAGCAATGATAACCAACCTTTATATGTGGTTGATGGTGTGCCCATGTTTAACAGTGCTAACAACGTTGGAGGTTTTGGCAGCGGCAACAGCACGGTAGATTATGGGAATGCCATTTCAGATATTGACCCTGAAAGTATTGAAAGCGTATCGGTATTGAAAGGTGCAAGTGCCACGGCACTTTACGGTTCGCGTGCCTCTAATGGCGTAATGCTCATCACCACCAAAAAGGCAAAAGATGGCCAGGGAATGAAAGTGAGTGTATCAACCAATAATACTTTCGATGTACCGCAACGCTATTTAGGAGTGCAAAAACAATACGGTGGTTATATTATCTCCACACCTGAGCAAAACGGAGGCAGCCAGATAATGTCCCCATTGATATCACCAATCGGTTTGGGTGCTGAATTGGATAAAGGTTATTATGCTGTACAATGGAACTCACCTTTGGATGCCAACGGAAAACCCATTCCGATTGAATTGAAGTCGTATCCCAACAATGTAAAAAATTTCCTTAGGGATTACGGCTTCACCACTACCAACTCGGTACAGGTAACCAACGGTGGAAAGATGGTGAACACGCGCATAGGTGTAACCAGCATGAAAAACAAGGGGTTGATTCCGAACACCGACATTAACCGGAATAATTTATCGTTGTCGCTTTCATCAAAGCTCACCGATAAACTTACCCTTAGCACCGACATCAACTATGTAAACAGCTTTGCTAAAAACAGGGCTTCAGGCGACCGCGGCACAAACCCATTGCAATGGGCTTACGTCACTCCCGCTTATGTCAATATCATGGATTTAAAGGATTACAACATCGGTCAGGGAAATAACATTAAAAACCTGTTGCCGGGCGATAGCAACAATCCGTGGATGTTGGCTAATGATGTCAACAACAGTTTTAACCGTAATCAGATTTTCGGTAACATAATGGCCTCGTATAACTTTAGCTCGAAACTTTCGCTTTCGGCACGGATGACCATCGATAAACTGGACGAACTGCGTGAATCAAAAATCGGGCAAGGCTATTCACAAGAGTCGAAGAACGGGTCTTACGGTATCAGCAACAGCAATAATTTTGAACGCAACACCGATGCCTTGCTTTCGTACAAAGACAAATTTGGTGATTTCGCTGTGAATGTTTCGGCAGGTGGCAATTTGCGTTACAGCAAATCGTCCAACGTCAGCAATTCGTCAAAAACAGGTGCAGGTTTGATTATACCCAACCTATACACGTTAAGTAACATTTCCAACACTGCGTTGAATTATGGTTCGGCCCGTTATGAAAAACAAGTGAACAGCGTGTACGGAACAGCCAACATAGGATGGAAGGAAGCGATTTACCTCGATTTAACTGCCCGTAACGACTGGAGCAGTACGTTGCCTGCGGCAAACCGCTCATTCTTCTATCCATCTGCTTCATTAAGCGTGTTGATTAATGAATTTGTACAGATGAACCATGTTGACATGCTGAAATTAAGGGCAGGCGTGGCACGCACAGGTTACGATACCGACCCTTACAGATTGTTGCAGGTTTATGCCAACGGCGGCAATTGGGGCGAGGCAATTATGTTGAACAAACAATCGGGCCTACTTAACCCTAATTTGAAACCTGAGCAGATTACTTCGCAGGAATATGGTGTAGAAGCTAAGATGTTTGGAGGCCGCGTTCGCTTTGACGGAACGTATTACATTATGAACGACCGTCTTCAGATTTTCCCTGTTCCGCTTGCGCCATCGACAGGGGCAACTACCATTAACATCAATGCAGGGTTGCTGCAAAGCAGAGGGGTTGAATTTGTGATTGGTGGCACACCCGTAAAGACCGCCGACTGGAATTGGGATTTGAACCTGAACTTTACCAAAAACCAAACCAAGATATTGGAGCTTGCCGATGGTATCCCCTATGTTGAACCGTGGAACCAGGCTAACGTTGCGAACAGGGGGTATGTAAAAGGAGCAACCTTGCCCGATGGCTCTAAGGCCGATGGGTTATTAGGTAATTTATATACACGCAAAACACTGCGTGTAACTGATAAGGATTCGCCTTACTATGGGTACCCGATTATTCCCGGAAATCCGAAGACCGGAAATTTTAGTGATGACCCCGAATTGACCAACTCAAACACTTATTCCAAAACCGGGAACTACAACCCTAAATTTATCATGGGTTTGCAAAGCTCACTGACCTGGAAAGGCTTTACACTTGGCATGACCTTCGATTGGCGCCATGGCGGGCAGTTTGTATCGCAAACTTTCCGTTACATGAACGACGATATGCTTACCCAATACTGGGCAGATAAAACCGTTACTCCGGGTATAGCAGGTGGCCCCAGCGAAGCACTCCGCGATTGGGTAGTTAAAAATGCCAGCACGTTGATTACACCCGATCGTGTTTATCCAATCGGTGGTCCTACACCAGCGACAGGAGGCTTCCCGGAAAGTTCAAATATGCCTTTTCCCGGCACTCAGGACGGTGTTTTCTATCCTGGTGTGTTTGGTGAAATGGGCAGCGATGGACGTTTTACCCTTTATCAGGAAAATCTTGGAAACCCCGGAACGATATTTGAACCGTGGGGTGCAAGCAACCTTTGGTCGGTCGGTTCTTACGCGGTGTTTGATGCCGATTACCTCAAACTTCGGGAAATTTCGTTGAGTTATGACCTCCCAAGAGCATGGGTGAAGAAAGCGAAGCTGGACAATGCCTACGTTTCAATTTACAGCCGTAACATTATGTTATGGACAAAGAGCGGGTTTGGTGTTGACCCTGAACGTGCCTTTCAACCTTCAGGTGGTGGAATGTTTCAAGGTGTTGAACGTTATAACGTTAGCCCCTGGATTGTTCCCGTTGGTTTCAAAGTTGGTTTTACATTCTAATCAGAAAGAGAAAGTGTATGAAAAAGTTTAGTTATAAAGTCATAACCCTATCGCTGAGTTTACTTTTAATGCTTGGTGCATGTAAAAACTTGGACGATTTAAATGTTAACCCCAATTCGCCCTCCCCGGAAACAACCGACCTCAACTTGTTATTACCAACCGTAATTACAATGTTAGGTGGTCAGGTAGTTGATCTGGGTTTTGGAAACCTTTCCGGAGTAATGCAGCATATGCAGGAAACAGGTTGGCAAGGTGGTTTCAATGCTTACGACTGGGCTTCGCCCGGCCAAAGTTGGACAGGATACTATGGGATTTTGCGCAATGCCGATGAGTTGCACCAAAAAGCTGTGAAAGACGGATATAAATACCATGAAGGCGTAGCGCTGATTATGAAAGCCTACACCTTTGGTATGATTGCCGACCTTTGGGGCGATGCTCCTTATACAGAGGCGTTGCGTGCGGAAGAAGGTTCAAAGTATTTCAAACCCGTGTTTGATAAGCAGCAGGATATTTATCACGGTATTCTCACCGAGCTTGAAACTGCCAACACACTCTTGGCACAAGAAGGTGGCAAGCCTATCAACGCAACTCAAGATGTACTTTTTGCAGGAAATGTTGCCAAATGGAGAAAGTTCGCCAATTCCCTTGCACTGCGTTATTATATGCGCTTGCAGGCGAAAGAGTCAGCTTATTCCAAAGCAGGTATTGTGAAAATCGCTTCTGATCCGGCGAAGTATCCGTTGATTACCTCAGCCGCAGACGATGCCAATGTCGGTTACCCGGGAACAGCCAATGCAGCATGGCCTACAAACATGGTGTTTAGTAATTCACCCGATGGCGAATATATGCGCAGAAAACCAGCTTCCACATTGGTAGAGGCGCTTAAAAGTTTAAAGGACCCGCGCATTGCCGTTTGGTTCGATAAAGTGCCGCAGCCGCTCGTGCTTGTACCAGGTACAAACGTCAGCAGGGCCAGCGCCGACGGCAAAACATGGGAGATTTCGGCTGACAAAGCTAAAAATTATGAAACCACCTACAACACCCCCCTAAATTACAGCACCGATTACATTGGTATTCCTCCTGCAATTGGAGGGGCAATGTTTTACAATCTTCAAATGGAAGGTGGAGTAAGCGGGCAAGGCCGCTACAACGCGCACATATCGCAAATAAACAGCATGTACAAAAATGCTACAGGCGATTTGTTGAAGATGCGACTTATATCAGCGGCCGAAGTAAATTTCATTTTGGCCGAAGCAGCATCCTACACATGGATTACGGGAGCAGAAACGTATTATGCAAAAGGAATTCAGGAATCGTTTAACGCATGGGGCGTTGGTGCGGGTTTTACCAATTACATTGTTGGTGCGCCTTATAATGGTCTTCAAAGCATCATGCAACAAAAATGGATAGCCAGTTGGAGCGCTGCAGCCGAATCCTGGTTCGACTGGCGCAGGACTGGCTTGCCCGTATTGAGCGCCGGCCCTTCGGCCGCAAGGTCAGTTTTGCCACTCCGTTTTTACTATAGCCTTAATGATGATTTAAACACCAACACCGCTAATGCTACAGCAGCTATAGCTAACCTTGTACGTACGTCACACGCGGGGAGCGACCCTACTAATAACAGCGCATGGTCAAAAACATGGTTGTTGGAAGGAACAGGGAAGCCTTACTAATAAATGAATAATATTGGAATAAAATAACGGTGCGGGTGATTGGAAAATCACCCGCATTTACGTAACAACTTGCACCAATGAACAAGAAAACACTTATAACCCTCCTTTATTTTATTTGCCATGTTACGCTGGTGAGTTACGCCCAGCACTTCAAAGCGGGCGCTGCACTCCGAAACATCACTCCTGATCCTTTGCTGCCAGTTTCAGGGGGCATTGGTACTCCAAAAAAATCCGTCGAAAAAAATGGGGACCTGTTTGTAAGGGCGCTTGTTATTCAAAAAGGGGATACAAAAGTTGCAATAGTCAATGTAGATAATCTGGGCTGGCCGGCCGCGCTTGGCAACAAATCAAGAGCGCTTATTAAAGGAATTAAACCAGAAAACGTGTTGATCGGAGCGACACATACACACAGCGGACCTGATGCTTACGGTTTCCCGAATGAAAAGGGTGAATCGTTTGCTGATCTTAAATACCTGGATGATTGTGTTAAAAAAATCGCAGATGCTGTAAATGAAGCTTCTGGAAAGCTGGAAGACGCATCGCTGAAAATCGCAGTGGGTGAGGCAAAAGGTAAAATCGCTTATAACTATTATGCAGATCAGCTGTACGATCCACGCTGCGGAGTGATTCAGGCGATATCTCCAAAAACCGGAAAAGTAATTGCAACGCTTGTTAACTACGCAATTCACCCGGAAGTGATTGGGTCAGGTCGTGGAATTCTCAGCCCCGACATGTGCGGACCATTGTATGACCGCATCGAAGCGAAGGCCGGAGGAATAGCGATTTTCATGAACGGCGCTCAAGGTGGAATGGTCACTGCCGACAACCGGACGGAAGTAAAAGGAGAGGCCAGCAACTATGCCGAATGTACAAGAATAGGAAACTTATTGGCCGACGAAGCGCTACGAATCGTGGGCGACGCGCCGGTTCAGGAAAATCCTGCGCTATACTGCACATCTCGCAAAATCGAATTTCCTGTGGATTCCGAGATTATGCGATACATTTTGAAAAAATCGCCTATCAAAAATGAGATGTCCGGCGAGAACAAAGTTTCAACACAACTTAATCTGTTGAATATCGGAACGGCTCAGATATTGACCGTTCCCGGCGAAGCACTTCCTAATATCGGCTACTACGTGAAGCGAAAAATGAACACCAAGCAGCCTTTCCTTTTCGGGTTGACCAATGATGCTTTTGGCTACATGCTGACGAAGGTCGATTTCAATAGCTTCAAACGTTATGACTACGTAAGCCGGACAAGCCTTGGTGAAATGACGGGAGAAATTTATATCGAACAAGCATTAAAACTGGTCGGAGAGTCGCCCGCATCTGCCTCAAAATAATTGTTTCCAAATCACAAATCCTTACCCAATGTCTAAAACATTTTCACGTTTCGCATCAAGCGTATTTTTAACTCTGTTACTTTTTTGCCTCAATGTCAGCGCTCAGATAACTCCGGAAACTGCTCTGGACAGTTACCTGAACAACGGCGATAAATCATTCAAATGGGAGGTTAAAGAGACTTTTACCGAAGGAGATCTGACCTTTTACAACATTCTGTTAACCTCACAAAAATGGAGAGAGTTTACATGGACACATCAGCTTACGGTCATTGTTCCAAAGGACAACCAGCATGATGACGCACTACTTTTCATCACCGGCGGTGCCAATAAAAACGAATTGCCAAACTGGAATAGCAAAAAAGATGATAAGATGTATGCCTCGTTAGGTGCTGTGGCTACAACCAATCATGCGATTGTTGCCTTATTGAAGCAGACGCCAAATCAGCCGTTTTTTGGAGACCTTACCGAAGACGCTTTGATCTCTTATACTTTGCATCAATTCAAAAAGGATAAAGATTACAGCTGGCCTTTACTTTTTCCAATGGTGAAAAGCGCAGTGCGTGCTATGGACGTCGTGCAGGAATTTTCAAAACAAAAACTAAACCATACTGTAAATAAATTTGTGGTAACAGGCGCTTCAAAGCGTGGGTGGACAACCTGGCTCACAGGTGCGAGCGACAAGCGCGTTCAGGCTATTGCGCCAATGGTTATTGATATATTAAACATGCCGGTAAGTCTTGACTACCAGATCAAATCCTGGGGAGATTATAGCATTCAGATTGAAGACTATGTCAAGTTGGGTATTCCGCAGTCGACGGGTTCGGGTGACGGCAAAGCGATTACTGCAATGATTGATCCATATTCATATCGTGCAAAATTAACGATGCCAAAAATGATCTTCATGGGTACGAATGATGAATATTGGGTTGTAGATAACATCAAAAATTACCTTAAAGATATTCCTGGTAACAACATGCTCCACTATGTACCTAATGCTGGTCACGACCTGGGTGGTGGCAAACAGGCGATAGAGGCTTTGAGTGCGTTCTTTGGTTCGACAATCAATAAAACGCCATATACGCTTTGCGACTGGAAACAATCCTCTGACAAAAAGGGCGTAAACCTGGATATCAAAGCGACTTCGGATGCACTTGTTGATGTGATTTTGTGGTCGGCTGATTCTCAGGACCAGGATCTTAGAAACGACAAATGGACAAGTAAAAGTCTTGGGATAAAAAACAAGTCAAAAATCAAGGTGACCGAAACTTATCCTGCAAGCGGGTTTCGGGCGTTCTATGTGGATCTGAAATATAAAACTGCGAAAGGAGACACTTATACGGAGAGCACGAGGGTGTTTTTGACGAGTGACAAAGCCGTTTTGTAATCGGAAGTATCATATATTAAACAAGCATCAACGCTTGTTTCTGAATTGCAAGCTCCGTCTTCAAAATAATAGAATTTTGCATTCTCAAATTTTTGCCAAATGTCAAAAAGATTTTCCCGTTTTTTATCAGCTGTATTTTTAATACAGCTGCTTTTTATTTTTCAGGTATTTGCTCAGATTACTCCTGAAACTGCGCTCGACAGTTATCTAAATAATGGGGATAAATCGTTCAAATGGGAATTAAAGGAGACTTTTTCGGAAGGAAACAACACCTTTTATAACATTCTTTTAACCTCGCAAAAATGGAGAGCGCTCACTTGGACTCATCAGCTTACAGTCATTGTACCAAAGGACAACCAGCATGACGACGCTCTGCTTTTCATAACAGGTGGTTCCAATAAAGATGAATTGCCAAACTGGAACAGCAAAAATGATGATAAGTTGTATCCCTTGTTAGGTGCTGTAGCTAACACAAATCATGCGATTGTTGCCTTATTGAAGCAGACGCCAAATCAGCCATTTTTTGGAGACCTTACTGAAGATGCTTTGATCTCCTATACCTTGCATGAATTCAAAAAGGATAAAGATTATAGCTGGCCTTTGCTTTTTCCAATGGTCAAAAGTGCGGTGCGTGCTATGGATGTGGTGCAGGAGTTCTCAAAACGAAAGCTTAATCACACGGTTAATAAGTTTGTAGTTTCTGGGGCCTCAAAGCGCGGCTGGACTACCTGGCTCACTGGAGCAAGTGACAAACGTGTTCAAGCCATCGCACCGATGGTGATTGATATACTGAATATGCCTGTCAGTTTTGATTATCAAATCAAATCATGGGGAGATTACAGTATTCAAATTGAAGACTACGTGAAGCTGGGGATCCCTCAGTCTTCAACTTCAAGTGATGGAAAAGCGATTACGACCATGATTGATCCGTACTCATATCGCGCAAAACTAACGATGCCAAAAATGATTTTCATGGGTACTAACGACGAGTATTGGGTTGTGGATAATATCAAGAATTACCTTAAAGATATTCCTGGCAACAATATGTTGCATTATGTACCTAATGCGGGTCACGATCTGGGTGGTGGGAAACAGGCATTTGAAGCTTTGAGCGCATTTTTTGGTTCAACGATTAATAAAACACCTTATACTATTTGCGATTGGAAACAGTCTTCCGATAAAAAAGGTGTAAACCTGGACATCAAAGCAACTCCTGACGCGTTGGTTGACGTGATTTTGTGGTCTGCTGATTCAAAGGATCAGGATTTGAGAGACGACAAATGGACAAGCAAAAGCCTAGGGATTAAAAATAAGTCTAAAATAAAAGTTTCTGAAACTTACCCTGCAAGCGGTTTTCGGGCATTCTATGTGGATCTGAAATATAAAACTGCGAATGGAGACACTTATACAGAGAGCACGAGGGTGTTTTTGACCAACGATAAGGCGGTTCTTTAAACTGGGAGGGGGGAAATGGGGAGGAAGGGCGAAGGGGAGGAGGGAAAATGGACGAAGAGGAAACCCGGCATTTATACGAGCGGCAAAATAAGACTCTTTATCTGAAATTGTATCCGGTGCTTCGGCGATCGGGAAACCGGTTTTCGAAATACGGGATCCAAAAGGGATCAAATGTGCATAACCCCGGGTTTCATCCCGGGGTTATTTACGTCGTACGTTCACCAACCCTAAAAGGGTTGAATATCAAGAATCCAACGTGCCAGCTGAACAATGAAATGGCAGGGACTATTTCATTCAGTAACATCTATGGAATAGAAACCAGGAAGGAAGAAGATGTAGGTTAAAAATTTTGAAATAGTATGAAAATGCGTTCGGGCAGTATTTGTAAATAGATATTAAATATTTACAAATGAAATTCCTTAAATTCTGCTCATTCGCTTTTCTGTTATTATCGATTTTTTCGTGCCAAAAAGAAGAGCAAACTAAATCCGAGTCAGTAAAAACTGTGATCGATAATGTAGTCACCCGGTTGTATGAAAAGCTTACGCCCACCGAGCTCGACACCATTTCGGAATCATATATTCGCACGTTCCTGTCTGCCGAAGAAAAGCAAGTTTTGGCGACAAAATTCTGGACATTTGAAACAAATGTTCCGGTTACAGTTTCTCTTATGAGGGATACCGCTCAGAAACTTTCTCCGTTTTGGTTGGAAGAAAGTGGTTTCAAAAAGACAAAATTGATTGTCAAAAATGAAGAACAGACCTACGAAGTCTGGCAAAAACAATTTGACGCAGGCCACATCGGATTGGGCATCAATGGTTTTGACAAACACCGTCCGGTATACTTCATCAGTGTTGCGCCGACATCGTCGAAGGATGCGTTGAGAATTTCAGACGTATATCCAGGTCAGTACAATCTCGGCATGATGAAGGTGGGTGCCTTTACTTATCATGATTGGGATAGCCTGATTTTAACTGAAGTGCCGCAAAGCCTGGTTGGAGGTGTGTTATTTACAACCGTTCGAGGCCGTGCGAGAGAAGCTCATTTAACCGGTGCTTTCAGAAAGACATTGACACCTTCCACTGAAAAGCCGGACCAATTGCTGCTTACATGGAGTGGTGATCCTAAGACGACTATGGATGTGCAATGGAGAACAAACATGTCCGTAGATGGAGGTGTGGTAAAATATTGGAAGGCCAATACAAAAGACACGCTGACCACCAATGCTTCTGTCTTCAAAATGGAGGATAGATTACTTCAGAATGACCGCTACGTACAAAGGTTTACAGTAAATCTCACAAAACTCCAACCAGGGACTCAGTATAATTACCAGGTAGGAAGCGAAGCCGGTAAATGGTCGGAAGCGGCATCTTTCAAAACCCAGCCCGATAAAAATGATGGCTTTTCGTTTATCTGGTTTGGGGATACGCACCATTCGAAGATCTGGGGCGATATGGCGAAACAGACTTTCACGAGGCACCCTGAGGTGGCATTTTATCAAATTGCCGGCGATTTGGTAAGCACAGGTTTGCATCGTGACGAATGGGACGATTTGTGGAATATCCCTGGTAAAGTGTTCAGTCACAAGCCGCTGATGCCTGTGCCTGGTAATCACGACAGTCAGGATGGACTGGGTGCCTGGATGTATCAGGAGATGTTCAGCTTTCCAAAAAATGGCCCTAAGGATGTTCCAGCGGAAATGACATATTCGTACAATTACGACGATGCCTTGTTTCTGATGATAGACTGTACACAACCAGTTGACGCACAAACTGCCTGGATAGAATCTCAGCTTAAAAACTCAAAAGCAAAGTGGAAGTTCGCCATGTTCCACTTTCCGCCCTACAATTTTGTGGAGCCCTATGACGATATCATGAAAGCGTGGTGCAGTTTATTCGATAAATACCATGTGGATATGGTGATGAACGGACACATGCATTATTACCTGAGGACGAAACCAATGAATAACAATAAGATTGTGGCTACGCCTGCCGAGGGAACGATCTACACGATGTCCATCAGCATTCCGGGCAAGCAGGAAGAGTGGCCAAAAGAAGATTATGCCGTGGTTCGCTATCCTGACGGGCCATTGTACCAGCATATTTCGATAAAGGGAAACACACTTTCATTTAAATGTTATGATCCGGAAGGAAATATAAAGGATCAATTTGAAATCAAAAAATAAGAGCTGTCAATTAGCGACCGAAAATGAATAACACTTACGACATCAATCCTTTGAAATTGCTCCTCACGGCGGCATTGCTTTTGACTGTAACCGTTTCCAATTTTGCGCAGAATCAGGTTTCTGCGATCAGAAGGGAATTTTTGGATGCTTATTCAAAAAATGTTTTGGTCGCATCACATCGTGCTGTCCATCACGAATTACCGGAAAACTCTCTTGCAGCGGTGAAAGAGGGCATTCGTTTAGGTGTTGATATTGTCGAAATTGATGTGAAGGTTAGCAAAGATGGTATTCCCATGCTGATGCACGACGGTAAAATTAATCGTACGACAAACGGTAAAGGCGATCTGGAAGAGCAGACGTTTGCGGATTTGAGAGCACTACAGCTTGTTGTAAAAGGGAAGTCTACCAATGAAAAAATTCCCACCCTTGAAGAGGTTTTGAATGTCGCCAAGGGTAAAATTATGGTGGACCTGGACTTGAAAACCAGCCGGATCGACAAGGTGATTGAAGTGATCCGCAGGACTGGTACCAGTGATATTGTATTCTTTTTCGACAGCGATTATGAAATACTTTCCAAGGTAGATGCCGCTTCGAAAAAATTCATGCTGATGCCCCGTGCTTATTCCTACGCGATGGCCGATTCCGCCATCCGCTTGTACCAGCCCGAGGTGGTCCATATCGATTCGAAGTTCTACACAAATGATGTAACCAGTTTGATTAAGAAGAACCACGCGAGGATCTGGATCAACGCGCTTGGGGCGCCCGATGTTGAAATCAGAAATGGGAATATCAAGCACGCATTAACTGAACTGACTAAAAACGGAGCCAACATTATTCAAACAGACGAGCCGGAGAAGATGATCAAAGCTTTGAGAGAGATGGGGCTGCATAGGTAGTGTTTGTTGTTGCGAATATATTTTTGACTAAGTTGGGGAATTTGAAAAACGTCCGCCCGGAACCTAAGCTAAATTGAAAAACTGTTGATGAAGATAACAACAAAAAGCCAAATTGAAACTCGTCTGCCCGAACAAATGTCATATAGAATTACAAATGCTCATTGTTATTCCGTCCGCAACAATATTGGAAAACCCCGTGTTAGCTGAAGGCGAAGTCCTACTTGGTTTGCAAACTGTTTAATACTTTTTTGCTAATTTTCGCTGTTACGCTAATGTTTGAACCTACTAAGTCTGGAATTTCGTATTCAACCGAAAACCCCATAATCATTGCTGCTTCTGGCTCTTTTAATTTATATTCTGTCTCCAACCACCTTGTTAAATCTGTTGTAGCAATTTTCATTGCTTGGTCTAAGGTTGCAGCGATGCCAATACTTTTTATAAAGTCTTTGCTTTCAGCTCTTGGAATATTTTGATTTTGATTTTTTAAAAGTTCAACACTAAACTCAATGTCCATTGATGTTTCCATTGCATTGCCTGTTAACTCTCCATCTCCTTGTGCAGCGTGACCATCACCAAAGTATAAGAATGCACCTTGCACTGAAACTGGTAAATAAAGTGTTGTACCATTAGTAATAGTTTTCTCTTCCATATTGCCACCAAAGTTTCCTGATTCTCTTGATGAAATACCTGTGCCAAACGAAGGCGCAACACCAACACAACCTAAAAAGGGTGTCAAAGGAATTCTGTAATTTTTTAATCCGTCTGAAGGGTATTCCATTTTTAGAAAGCCACTATCTGTATTTATTAACCAAGCATTGTCAATACGTTCATTTTTTTTATTTGTTAAATAATTTGTTTCAAGGGCACTATCAACAATACTTCTGCCACTAAATGCCCAACCTCTGTTTGTTTTTACAGAAATTATTTTAACTGCTACAACATCACCTGGCATTGAGTTTTCAATAAAAAATGGACCGGTCAAAGGATTGCCACCCCAAGTAACTTTTTTTGAATTTTTATCAGTTCCACTTGCGTCAACAGTTGATGTTTTTACGGTATCGCCTGAAACCAAATTCAAAACTGGTGTTTCAATTGATGAGTAGTTACGATAGAAAACTGTCGGGTTTAGTATGGAATATTTTGAAGTTCTGTTTTCAGTTTCTTTTAAAGCTTTCCATTTAGAAACTGTTCCTTCTTTGTCTGTAAATGTTCCTTCAATATTGATGTTCCCCGTAAATTGTCCTTTATAGTTAAAGTCTGCAAGTTTGAAATTAAGAACGTCTTTAAAAACTTTACCACAAAAAGGCTGTCCAAAAAAAGTACCACAAAGAGAATCATTTTTTGAAGTTAGACTTACTCTTTGTACAATGTCATTATCTCCCAAGTTAAATTGCCATACTCCAGTGTAGTATTTTTCATTATTTTTTGAGCTGCCAGAAAAAGCAAGAGTTGACAAACTGATTACTTTTTTATCGTCTGATGATTGTAAAGTAATGTAAGGCTTTGTACCAGTTTTTTTAATATCATTGCCTTTCATAGCTAAGGCTTCTTGTTTCCAATCTGCAAGATAAATCTCCGTTCCAGTAACGAATGTATAGCTTTTTATTTGGTTCGGTTTTAGGTTGCTGACTCTTGTTTGATTCTTTCCATCTGGGGTATAGATAATCAAAGCTAAATGGTAATTGTCTTGATAGTCATTTTTAAAGCTTACACTAATATGCAAGGCTGTGGCATTTGAAAGTACAAGGATATTGTTGGATTTTGCCAATAAGCCACAGCAAAACAAGATAAAAATAGAAAGAAGTGTTTTTGTCATTTGAATTGCAATTAAAATGTTGAATAATAAATCGGCTACAAAAATGTGGTTTTGCCCTGTTTTCTCCGCCCCAAATAATTATTCGATACATCTTTATGACATTTTTACTTCATTTTTCAAATATTCGCTGGGTGACATACCTGCATACTTTTTAAAAGCACGGTTAAAGGTGGTTTTGGAATTAAAACCACTATCATATGCAAGGCTCATTAGTGTAAAGTTTTTTAATTGCCCTTTGCTTATTTTTTGCGTAAATATTTTAATGCGATAAGCATTAATAAGATCGTTAAAGTTTTGGTTGAAACAAAGGTTAATTAGGGTGGACAGATGACTAACATTAATACTAAAATGTTGTGCTATTTCAGATATACGTAATTCTGGATTTAAATATAGTTGGTTCTTTTCTATATAATCTTGAATTCGTTCTTTCCATTGGTTGATTTCATGATTTGTAAAGGTTGGTGGCGTTGTAACTTCTTCAACTTTCTTTTCATTTTGTGATATCTCGGCAACAGCAAATTCTACTAATTTATTTGGTATGTTGGATAGTCCATAAATGGTGATATAATAAATAAGTACAAAATTAGCCAAATATGCCCACCACATTTTGTCGTATTGTGCACCTATTAATAATTCCATAATAGTTAAACTCCCATCCACCAGAATAAAAATAAAGTAGGCGATTAGAAAATTCCGAATCCAAGAAATACTTAACGGGGGTAAATTTGAATAGTAATTTGCACTCCAGGCTTGGTACTTTGAATAGACCGTAAAAAAGCGATTTATAAAAAAGAAAAACAATACAACATTGCAAAAACTAAATATAGCATCAATGTTATAATAATTGTTCACTTCGAACCACCACCATTTAGCAAATTCTTTGCCTTGAATGGCTATGGTAAGATGATAAGAAAAATATATAATGTAAAGCCAATAGTTTTTCAAATCTCTAAAACTGATAAGCCTAAGACTATTTAGCCTACTTTGTAAAAGTAGAAATACCGTTGGTAAAACGGCTAATTCCAATCCATTCCAAGGGTAAAAAGTAAACTCATTCCACAAAACACCAATTCCTAACCATCCCAATAAATGGGGTAAATTAGATAGGCCCATTATGAATATAAGTAGAGCTAATATAAAATCTGAATGATTATTTTCCTTAAAACCTCTAAGACCTATAATAAAAACGAAAAGAAACGACTGAAACATTGCTACCATTAGAATAATAGCATATAAATTCATAGATATGTCTGCCATTTATTTCTGCTTTGCTATTGTAATGATTTCAAACACGTCTAAATTGTTTGTAGTCAACCGCTGTATTGGCGCTTTGTTAAATTGTAGTATATGTATATGTGTTTCCACTCAATCCGCTACGGCTGGTAAGCGTCGAAGAACATTGCCAACCATAAATTCCCAATATGATCAGGCAGACTGGGACAATTATGACTGCTAGCAATCTGTGATGAATTCGTAACTTTTTTGGCATAATCGCGATATATCAAATTCGAAGTTCTTTCACCAAACAAAAGGAATCAACCCCTTGGTACTTCTATTATATTCCAGGTACTCCTCTCCAAACTGATCAATCAAAACCTTTTCTTCAATGCTGATACGGATGATAAAAACGGTGGTAATGGCAACCGTGACCAGAACCAGGCTAATCCAGTTGTTGAGCGATATCCCAAATCCAACAAAGGATAGGAGCGAGGCAAAATAGGATGGGTGCCGCAAATATTTATAGAAACCGTCGGTCTTTAACTTGTGCCCTTCCCGAATCGTCACATCCACTGTGAAGTACCTTCCCAGCGAACGAACGACAATCATTCTTAGCAAAATCCCGGCGAATATTGTCGTCAAACCTGCATAACCGACTATCAAGCCATCAGCGATTGGATAGTAAGTCGTCATAGCCAGGTAATAGGCTACTGCGTTTGATATGACGACTGTGAACCAGATGACCGACAGAGAATTTTTGTCGGCATTCTGCTTATCTGTGCTCTTTGATCGAAGCAGCCGGTTAAGCGCAATCTCTGAAACGAGCCAGATGATGTAGGTAATTGGGAAGATTGATGGCATAAGTTATGTCGGTTGGGGTATTACAATTCACTATTTCAATAGTTCTTTACTTTTCTTTGTTAAGTAATACCCGCCAGTTTGTGTCGAATCACCCTTGAATTCAATAAAATCATCCTCGCGTAACATTTTAAGATATCTTTCCATGCTTTTTGTCGTGAATCCCGTGTCATTCGTGTAGGCGTGAATTCTTTTTCCTTCGTTGACTGTAATTGCCTTTATCAGAGTGAGAAGCCTGGCCTGAAGTTTTTTGGAAGCACCCTCAAAAGCACCCTCATTTTTACCGTTGGAAACGGGGATAATGGTTTTGAATATCACATCCTCAATGAATTGAGCTTTACCTTTTTCTGAATATTGTTTTATCAGCCTGGTAACGTTTAACACTCCCGAGCCGAGTTTGTTGATTTTTCAATGTTCATCCGTTTATTATCAGTGTGGTTTTGGGCAAACAAAAATGCAGAATTTTGTGGTACAACCAGCAGACTAGTATTTTACTTATTCAATAATAAATCTATTTTGTCAGAATAACTTACCAGTCAATGAAATTAAGACCGCACAAATTCAATACACTCCAATGTTATTTAACACAAAAAAACCATTTTCGCTGCGATCTTGCGAAAATGGCATCTTTATACTAAGATAAAGGTCTTCTATTCGAACCTTACCCTCCCCGTTTTCAGCTCGCCATGCGAACTGACAGCCACCGCCGTAAATAGTGCAATTACAGCCAGAATGAACAGGAGGTTGATGGCCCACCGGCCAACGTTGATACCTCTGTTGCTAAACGTCGGCTGGTATTTCCCCATTAGAAAATAAATCACAACCACATTAACGATGTACAGGTATTGTTCAATCCTGTATAAACTCATAAATGCGCACGTAATCAATAAGCTGAAGAAAGTGTAAAGTCCCAGATTGATAAAGAAAAATTGCTTAATTCCGCCATAATCCAGCGAATATTCCTCGGATTTTTTATCGATGTAAAATCGGTAGAGTGTTGCAAAAAGAAATGTGACGGGCAGCAGTAACGCCACCCACTGAACGTAACGGCTGATAAGCAGTGCGTCGCTTGCAGGGCTTATTTCTTGTATAGTCTTTGAAAGACGTTCAATGGTAAACGACTGATCCCAGACAACGAATGGGATAATTAAAGTCAGAATGATAATGGGAGCAAGTAGTTTTCGCTTGCTCGCAGTTTCTGCGGATTTCTCCCATTCAGCGGTAAATGCTCCGTAAGCCATTCCTATGCCTCCAAAAAACCCAATAGAATATTCCATTACGTTCCAAAAATTGAATTTGATCTCTGATACAGTCCCCAGCACTTGTAGAAAGTTACCGAAAGCGAAGCCAAAACCACCGCCCAGCCCTGCAAAAATGGCTACACGCAAAGCCGAATAGTGCCTGTGACGAAGCATATACCAGAACATCGCCACAGTCATTCCCACACAGCTCGCCCAGGCCTCCGATCTTGGAGGTGTCATCAGCCATCCCAGTTTGTCGATGAGTAAATGATAAAAAATAAAGGACCCAATGGCCATTTCCACAATTAGTTGCGGCCATTTTATGGGCTTTTCCGGGCGGTCGCTAAGCACAAGGCCAAACAAGCCTCCCCCAATCAAACCGAACAGTCCGCCGATTACAAACAGCATCACCAGGCCATAGTAAACATTTCCGAAATCAGTTCCCTTCCCATAACCTACTACAAGACCGTAACTGATCATTCCGCCGATTCCCCATCCGGCAGCAGATGCGAGTGTCAGCTGAAAAGCTTTTTGATACCAATCCTTCCGGCCCGATAACAACACAATGCTCAATCCGCCAATCCCCCCGGCCCAGGCAGCGCCCTCCTCATGGCCAAACTGTCCTCGGATAGCCCAGGCCGTAGCGAGTGACATACCGGCAATGAGCAGCGTTATAAAAAAAGATTTGTTCATCGTTTAAAGGGTTCGTTTCGTGGGTTTTACGTGGTTGCTGTTTTGACGGGGCAATCCCAAATTCTAAATTACTCCTGAATACGAAATACGCCTATTGGCATTAAACAGGCTATTACAAAAGGAGAAGCCCTGCCGGCAACGTCGGCAAGGCTTCTCCTTAAATTGTTTTTCAGAGTTTCCGGTTTTCTTTCCAGACGACAATGTGTTATACCATGCTGGCAACTCCCGCCGTCGATTTCGTTTTTGTTTTGGTATAGTAAACATACGAAACCACTAAAATTGCAAATACAACCAACGGCAATATCAGGTTTAATGTGAAACCATCTACCGCCCAATTGCTTATAAATGCTGAAATTGAGGTGATAGCCAACCCGGCGTAAGCCCATTCCTTGATTCTTGCCGGCACCATTGGGAGGATAATGGCAAGACTGCCCAATACTTTGAAAATGTTGAGCTCTATCCTGAAATAATCAGGGTAGCCAAGGTGGCTGATACCTTGTTTAGCCAGTTCGGTATGGCCGGTTAATGCTGGCATCACTCCTTCAAAGAGGAAGATGAATCCTGTGGCTATCCAAAAAATAGTTTTGTCCCGTTTCATTTTTATGCTGTTTAAAATTTTTTGTAATACAAATTTGAACCATCCCGTATTGGCCAGGCGACCCTTATTGCGACAATAGCAGGGGTGAATTACGCCATTTATCAGAAGACAGCGATGCTTCCGCAAGCCGGACACGATCTGAATAAAAATATTTTAATTTGCTGAGCACCACGGTTATTTCCAAATATGAAAGGGTATAAGTTGGTCCGTAATTTTCGTTTTCAGCCTAATTTTTACATTGCCTATTCCAAAAAATCATCTGATAGCCCGATTCCCTGGAAGGACCGTATTACGAGGTAAAACATCGTTTCAGATTAAAAATGAGCACGCAATTAGCGATTAACGGAGGCCCTAAAAGCATTGATAAGCAATTCCCCTGGCCTGTATTTGACGAGCGGGAAGTACAGGCAGTGGCAGGTGTTGTTGCCAGTGGAAAGTGGGGAAACCCCGATTGCGGTGATTTGGTTGAAAAGTTTGAAAAAGAATTTGCTGCTTATTGCGGAAGTAAATATGCCATAACGTGTGTCAATGGTTCGGTTTCCCTTCGTTTGGCACTTATCGCCTGTGGCGTTAAGCCCGGCGATGAGGTCATCGTTCCACCCTATACTTTTATTACGACTGCGTCCTCGGTCATTGAATGTAATTGTGTCCCGGTTTTTGTAGATATTCATCCTGAGACTTACAACATGGATCCGGCGCAGATAGAGGCCGCCATTACAGAACGCACGAAAGCGATTATTCCTGTTCACTTCGGCGGCTTGGCCTGTGATATGGAAGCCATTTTGGCCATTGCAAAAAAGTATAATTTACGTGTCATCGAAGATGCAGCACATGCTCATGGTGCGGAGTATAAAGGTAAAAAGCTAGGTTCTATCGGCGATGTGGGAAGTTTCAGTTTCCAGTCATCCAAGAACCTTACTTCAGGCGAAGGAGGCATTGTGATTACAGATGACGACGAATTGTACGCGATGATGCATTCACTGAGAAATGTAGGGCGAATTGAAGGCGGGCAATGGTACGACCACTATAATCCGGGCTGTAATTACCGTATTACGCAAATGCAGGCGGCATTGCTGTCCCGGCAATTGGAAAGACTGGAAGAACAAACCAGGCGTAGAAATGAAAATGGCCTGTATCTGAATGAATTGTTGAAAGATATTGAAGGTGTATCACCCTTGGTTCGAAGCGAGGAAATAACGCTGCATTGCTATCATATTTATATTTTCAAATACGATTCTTCGAAATTTGGCGGCCTTTCCAAAAATGAATTTGCTGAAATGCTTGCCGCAGAAGGGGTGCCAAGTTTCAGGGGTTACCCGCATCCACTTTACAAACAACCACTTTTTCAGAATAAAAACTTCATGTGCTACGCCATCCCGGATAGCGCAGATTACAGCCAGGTTTTCTTGCCGGTTGCAGAGCAGGCGTGCAGCACCGACGCCGTGTGGATTCTTCAGCATGCGATGCTTGGAGAAAAAGTGGACTTGGATGGTTTTGCACGGGCAATAGTGAAAATACAGCAAGCCCGGGGCCTGTAGTATATTTGTATTGATTTTTTATTCATACGGTTTCGAATACCTGATCTTCAAAATCGGGTAATTGAAACCGTACTTTTTTTCGTGAAGAAACTAAATTTTACAATTGCTCCGTTATTTTAGTGAACGAACTCCCGAAACTGATTCAATTCATGCGACTACCCCTTACCCTTTTTGCCGTTTTAGTAACTTGTATAACTGCGCTCGCTCAAAAAACGCCTGCGAAAGAGCCTTTCATCATTCAGGGGCAACTTAGCAATTTGACTGAAAAAGAGTTGATGTTCTTTTTCAGAGATCCTGAAAAGGGATATAAAGACCACACCATTGAAACAGTTAAAGCAGATAGCAACGGACATTTCTATCTTAAAACTTACGCCATTACCAGGCCAACGATGGCTACCTTACGTAAGGGCGAATTGTCGGTAAATATATATGCGGCGCCCGGTTATGATCTCACGCTCACGGGCGATGTGAAGGATATGAGGGAATTTATGCTGCATAAAAAGATCTCTGGGATTGGTGCCGCGAGCAACCAGTATCTGCTTGCTCAGGATGTCGCGATGTATGCTTACCAAGATGCAGTGCCCTGGTATGAAATGAAAGAAAAGCAGTTATTGAAGTTTGTGAAAAAGGATCAGCGCCTACGTGATTCTTTGTACATCCATGTTTTTGGAAAAGACAATGCAAATGACAAGTGGTTAAAGGACTTTGCGAAACTGACGAGGTTGGATAATCAATTTTTGCAGGCGTATTATTTGCTCAATCTGGTCACATACGATTCTACTTTTAGTTACAACCAATCCGTTTCGTTTTTAGCAGCCAACACAGATAAGAAGCTTTGGGCGGGTTTGTATAATGAAGAGAATCTGCTTTCAGAAAATTACATCAGCTGGTTTATGGGCACTTATCCCGAATACTTGAGAAGGCAGGCGATACGGAAAAACCCTGCTTACGCAAACGAGAGGGAGGATATTCCGCTTGTGAAGGAGATGGCAGTCTATTACAAGGGGTCGATAAGAGAAATAAAGATGTTCACCAAGATGAAGAATCTTATCACTTACTGCAGGTCTTTTGAGGAACTCGAGGAGTATAAGAGTAAAATGCCCAAATACATAGATTTGCTGAAAAGTAGAGCTGATCAGTCGGAATTAACGAAATTACTGATCGAAAAGGAATCTGAATTAATGAAGGCCAGGGTAGGTAAACCTGCTCCATTATTTGCAGCAACTGATAGCGCCGGTGTGTTATATAAATTGAGCGATTACAAAGGGAAGGTGGTGTATCTGGATCTTTGGGCAAGCTGGTGCGGTCCGTGCCGTGCTGAGGCACCGCACTTTAAAGAGCTTACAAAGAAATATAAAGACAACGACGATATCGTATTTATCAGTGTTGCTGTGATGGATAAACCGGATAAGTGGAGAGGTGCTTTGATAAAAGACAATCCAAGCGGGCTTCAGCTTTATGATACCGACGGCACAGTACAGACCGCGTATTTTGCCAGCTCGATTCCCAAATTTATTTTAATCAACAAAAAAGGAGAGATTGTCAGTTTCGATGCGCCTCCACCAAGTAGTGGAACAGCACTGCAAGGGATACTCGATAAGGAACTTCAGGATTGAACCGGAGATTCATCGATTGTCTGAAAAGGTGAGCTAACCGTAATCCGATTAATCAAGATGGGTGGCAATTCAAAATGGTTTGTAGTCCTTCACACTCGTTTTAAGCTCTTCCAGCCGCCCTTTCAGTTTGCCTTCAACCTCTGTCTGAAATTGTTTTGTATCTTTTTCAGATTGAAGTTTGAATAGCTCCAAGGGCATGCCTTTCAGATTTCCCATTTGTAAAACTTCGATATGGGAAATCGTGGAACGATACTTGCGATTGGAACACTCAACTGTTATCACATAGTTAACGAAATAAACTCCTCCGGCAAAGCCTTCGGTACGGGGAATCGTTATAGATATGGCTGCACTGCTTACCAAGTCGCCAGCTTCTTTATCATTGAGCAACAATTTGTCATCCGGTGCCGATTGTAGGAGATAAAGGCGGGCCCTTCTGAAAATATCAAGCTGAGCTACACTGCCACAGTCAACTGTTTCCGTATAAATGGTTTTATCAATGGTCGTAATGCTTGCCACAGGCTCAGATTTTCGTGAGTTGGAGGTAATTTGTGAAGGAGCTGAGCAAACAGCATTTGCCAGGAAAAGGCACGTTAATAGATTGATTGTTTTGAACATTGTCTGAATTTTGAAATACTTCTTTTTGTGAATGAGATGTGGTCTTTTGAGATTGATGCCGCCTAAGCTAAGTGGCCCTTCGCCCAAATGCATCCCGCAATAAAGCCAATAACTGCGCCGATTGGTCCTAAAACGAAAATGCTTGTCTGCTTGCTTCTGCGCCACCATCATGCCCGTTGGACGAAAACTTACCCATTAGATAATATCCTGAAATTGCAAAAACAAGGTAAGAAGTGACGGAAATGACAAGGGGAATAAGAAAAAATTTCATTTGAAGGGGTACGACTTAAAATACGAAATGGATATCGGTTCAAAAGTATTGATTATGCAGAAGGAGTCATGAATCAATTTATTCAACGGCCTTCGGATTATCAAATGGTAATCTTATGCCAGTTCAGAAATACGGATCAGAGAGGTCATATCAAGATCTGCCAAGGATCCATTTTCCAATAGCCATCATGGAGCCTCCAATTCCCCAAACTGAGAAAAGTAGAAAAACCAACCCAAACCCTCCAAACACATAGACCAAAAGATGGTCATTCTCCAGCTGCACTTCGTCCGGATCGTTTGGATTATAATGAAGAGTTACCTCTTGTCCAACGTAGTACAGCGGCGGGTTCCGGCCATCGGAACTGTGAAATACATGTTCCTTGCCATCTAATGTAAAGTACCGAACGGATGGCGCCACCGGATATTCGAGACGTTTCATCCGGTGCATTGCAATCACAACTCCCTTTACTTCGATGCCATTCTCAATCAGGTTTGCTTCGTTACGATAAATGTTATACGACACCCCGCAGAAGCCGACACCAATAAGAAAGAATAGAAAAATAAAGAGATCGCCGAAGGGAATTTTCATTTAAAAAAGCGCTTGTATTCTTGTTTTTGCAGTTCAATATCCACTCAGCAGTATCCCAAAAGTAATACCGCATGGCAGGATACTCACAAAAGCTGCCGCCAACGAATGATGGGCGATTTGTTTCAGCATATAACCTGCAAGTGCGAATGACAGAAAAATCGCTCCTGTCATAAGTGATTCGAAAATTTGCCCCGAGGCATCGTAGGCAAGTTGCCTGAAAGCCGCCAGCAGAAAATAAAAGGAAGTGAAACTGTTTACAATGGTGAAAATGCTAAAGAGCTTGCTCATAACGGTTTTTGATTTAGCGATCGTTTTCCTAACTGATTCTGTGTGCTATTTATTTCCCAAAACTTGCCCTTGTTTTATCAAGGATTTACTTAATACGGGAAGATATCAATACAAAGTTAATCAATATGAAAACAGGTCATAAAGCAATTTATTTAACGGTATTTCCCGACCTGTGTCGAACATGAATCATCAGTAAAGCGAAGCTTTGCGAACTTTTTGAAAATAAAAAAAGGCGCACAGAGACCTGTACCATGTACGCCTTTTTCAGAAAAAAAACAAAATTACGCCCCAAATTGGGTCAGATGATGATCTATGTGCTTGTAGAACATATTGTTCCATTCTTCTTTATTCATGATGCCAAAAGAAAGAGACTCTTTACCATCAAAATGACTCTCGCCCAATGCCTGTGTTTTGTTGATATAGCCTATGAGGCGGGCTTTTTCTGCGTCGAAATCTCTCGAACCTTTGATCAGGAAGGCTGGCGCAGTCTGTGAGCTCTTTTTATATGGTCCTTCGTTCACGACAATTTTCTTTACGAAGGCCTTCAATATCATTCTCGTGAAAAAATTTGGCTTTGGATGGATGTCCTCGTAAACCATTTCATAGGTTACATTGAGGTGAGCCAGCATTTGATCCACACTCATTTTACCCCAGCCAGGTTTTGTATCGGGTTTTAATTTGTTGATTCGATTTATTGTCTTTTCAGAAATGTCTTTGGTGAATATATTGGGTAGGGCCATTTTGTTCAGGGTTAGTTCATTTTTATCAGATCTCTTACTTCGACATTTCCGCCGATAAATAGGATGGGGCAGCCTTCCGCTAGCGTCATGGCTTCATCGAGCGTGTCTGTTTTTACAATCACATAGCCGCCTATGATTTCCTTTACTTCTGCGTAAGGGCCATCTGTGATCACGTGAGCTGGTTTTAAGGTCTTTCCTTCAAATCCCAATTGATTGGTACTGACAAATTTACCCTGAGATGCTATTCCCCCAATCCAGTCCTGCCATTGTTTTACACTTTCCTGCATTTGTTCTGCGGTAAGCTGCATGTCAAAGTTAGGTGTCATCCTGAAGATCATCATGAATTCTTTCATTTTGCAAAATTTTAAGGTTAATAATTGATTTACAACAGCATGACGATTGGTTCTCTCAGGATTGGACAGGGTCTGAAATAATTTTTCATTTTGTTGTTGATGTTTGTTGGACGTAAGTAGTCTCGGAAAGTTAAACAGGGTATTTGTCTTTCATATTATCAACGCCAATTACGATCATTTCCTTGAAAACATCAATATCAATGTCGTCCAGTTTGTTTATATAAATGCATCCTTTGCTGCTTTTATGTTTTCCAAATCGCTGCAATAGTTGCTCTCTTTGGTCGGCAGGAATGCCAATATAGAGTGAGATGGCGGCCTTTCTTGGAGAAAATCCCACTAATGGCGCATCGCCTTCATGACCACTTTCATATTTATAATGATAACTGCCGAATCCGATGATACTCGGCCCCCACATTTTGGGTTCATAACCGGAAACATTTTTCATCATATCCACAATACGGAATGCGTCATTTTGCTTTTTCTCATCTGGCACAGCGTTGATAAAATCTGTGACACTTACTTCGGTTTCGGCGGTTTTGTTTTTTGCCATGTCTTTTGATTTTTGAACCCGGATTGCGCAATAGAAATGAGGATGAAATGAAATTTTGTAAACTACCGCCGACGTTCTTTTGAAGGCCTATCGGGATAGGTCAAAAACGAACGGAAGGCGGTTGGAAGCAAAATAAAATTTCGGCCCATAATCTAATGCGTAATACGGGTTGAAGTAAATTAAAACATTTACTTTCATGAAAAGGATAGTTAATCTACTTTAATTTAGAGGTTTAACAAAAAATGTTTCCTGGTGTATTTCCCGGAATATCGATTTTTAATTTTTCTTCAAGCCGAGGTAGTGTTTCCTTTGATTCGGATTCAGGTGTTCAATGGCATATCTCCGCGCAGTTCGCGGCATTGTTTCTCCGTACTTGTCGAGAAATTGAAGCAGCTTTTCATGATCTTTTTTGCTAGCTTCTCGAACCCAGCCTTTCCAAAAGCGGCATTTTAATAAATTCCTTGGCCAAGTCAAACACCAATCCCATTCGCACGCCTATGAATTCATCACCCTCACCATATTCACCTTCGCCGGACTTGAAATAACGCAGTATTTTTTCACGTTCCACGGGTGATTGGAGGAGCATTAAACCTTCAATAAAATCTTCGGCGGTGAGATCTCCTGCCATGGTGAAAATAAATACGGGCTATAATGTTGCCGAAGCTTGCTGCAACAGACTAGCCAACTGATCATAATCTACTTCTTGATTTTCAGTGATCGTTGCTGTTTTTCTTTCCGGGCTGGATGCGGATTTGAAGAACCCTTTGATCTGTTCCAGTTCCAATGCGTTGAAGAGCATAAATGATACCTTGTCCTTCGAGCCTGTCACAACACATGCGTAATGGCCGTTTTTTAGATAATGAGGTTTGCCGTATTGCAGTCGCTCCTGCACATCGGGGATTGTTTTGTAAATCACTTTGCGCAGCGCTTCGCAGACTTCAATCTGCCACTGTGGTAGTTTCTGTATGTAATTGGTTACGTCCTGATTCATTGGATTATTTGGTTTAAATTTATCGATTAGCAGTAACCCTTCCTTGCGTTTGAGCGTTGATTCGGTTGAGAATTTGAGTTACAAATTTGCTAAGATTAATCCAAATGAAACGGTGGTGGACACGACAAACTGAGGGTGTGGCTGCGACAAGTTGGTCGGATCAGCTAAACTCATTCTCAACAATCAGCCTGATATTTTTTTCCAGTTCGCTCAAATCCTGCGCTGCAAAAATTATCCTTTCCATTTTCACACCGTGATATTCATGAATAATAAAGTTTCGGAATGATCTCGGAATGTGCCAGGGATAATCATATTTCTCTAAAATAGATTTGTCCAAATGACTGACTGCTTCTCCAATTACCAGAAATTGATACTGTACGGAATAATAATTGATCTTCAAAAAATTTCCTTTCCTCTCAAATATCACTTCTTGTCAATACCAACCTTGATCCTCACCCCCTCACTATGTGCCGTAAATTCAGGAGCGTACATACACTGGATCGTCGTGATCCCATTGCTGAAGTCACCTCCGTGCGTGACAAATAGCGGATATTCAAAAACGTAAGTGCCCTTGTTCAGGTAACTGAAAAAGAAATTGGTACTGGCATCTTTGGTGCTTTCGTAATAGCCGAGGCCGCCTTGCCACTTGTAGCCGCTGAGCACATTGACTGGCTCAAGTGAAGATGCCCGCATGTCTTTCATGTGGACGTATTCCATTTCCCTGTCGACGCGAAGCACAACACGAACCTTCATTTTGTCTCCGATTTTTAACGCATCTCCTTCTTTCACCGGCGTCAGAATTGGCCCTTTGTCCGAATTCGTTTCCACAAAAAGTTTCTTTTCCAGCTTTAAAGGCGTTTCAGCAAAAGTGATTTTGTCAAGATCTTCAAAATATTGCCAATAAACGGCTCCCCAGCTGGTCTGGATCTTACCTTTGTCAGCGGCTTCGATATTCACTTTGATTTCACCCATTGAAGCCGTAACTTTTTCTCCTTCGATGGTTTTCTTAAAATAGCCTGTTCCGGCTTGTTGCCTTTCGTCGCTGGATTTCAAAGTCACCTCACCCAGTTTGATCGTTGCGACCGGGCTGGCTGTCAGCCAATCTGTTCCCTGAAGTAACAAGGCATAGCAGGCTTCTGCTGTGGCCTTTGTACTTTCCCAACTATTGGTTTGCTTGTTTTTTAGAAGCCAGGTTTTTAGATTATCCACAATTTTGGTGTCATTTCCTGCCTCCTGAAATGCTTCAATGAGCAAAGCCTGCCGCTCAATAGGATTTTCGTACCACCACCAGCTTTGTGTGCTTTTCCAGTACATACCCAGCTCCTCATTACGGATTGCAGTTTCGGCCAGTGATTTGAGAATTGCTTTTGGTGTAACTGAGTCCTTGGCACGATGTGAAGCAAGCGCAACCATTCCCTGCATATATTTATTTTGCGACACCCAGGTTTTGCGTGATCGCTCGGTGAAATAGTCAAAGGCTTTTTTCGAACCGTCAGCAATTTTGTACTCAGGAAAAAAGCTGCGCATGTATAGATATTGGATGATAAGCGATCCGGGTATTGTTTCTTTTAAATTGGCTTTTTGCTTGATCAGTTCATTGTAATCAGCTTCGACTTTTTTGTCCAGATAGGGGATGGCGGCGCTGAGCATCGTTTTCAACGCAGCCGCCTGATTATTTTGAATGGCTTTCAATTTCTGCAGGTGCCCAATACCGGAAACAATATATTGCGTGATATACCGATCATCCGGTCCTCCTTTGAACCATACAAAACCGCCGTTCGGACTTTGCATTTGTTTGAGTTTTTCCAGACTTGAACCCATCTCCCGGTTCATTCTCACCAGATCAAACAGCAAGGCAACATTTCGTTTCTGGTCGCTTTCTGATTTTGCATCAAGCACCCATGGCGTTTCTTCAAGCAATACTGATTTAAGTTCCTGGTTTTTTTGCAGGTTGCTGAGTAAAGCGGTTGTATCCTCGGTGCGCCAGGATTCAAATACTTTGGCAATTTTTGGAGAGCTGTTCGCAATACTTGTAGCCAAAGCATTGGCGTAATACCGGTTCCAGGTTTGTTCAGCGCAGTCGTATGGGTATTCCATCAGATGCGGAAGTGCCTGAATGGCATACCAAACCGGATTACTCGTGTATTCTACGGTAAGGGCATGATTGGTAAGTGTCGATGATTTTGCTGAATTGATCAGATTGTCAAATTTGAATGACTTGCTGCCTGAACCGTTCATGGCCAGAGGAAGTGTTTCTGTCACAAGCATTCGATTAGGCAGTACAGGTAACACATTTTCTTCGCCATCCGATATGGAACCGGCGGTTGCCACAATACGCCAGGTGACAGTTTTTGTAAAATTTTTAGGGACTTCAATGTTAAACTTAACGGCTGTGCTTTGTTTGGCTGAGACTGAGAAAGGCAGACTTTTGATTGTATTTTTAAATATTTCGTCAACAGAGGCGCTATTCTCCGTATCAAAAAGCTGGAAGGTTACTGTTCCTTTTAACTCCTTGTCCGTCAGGTTTGCCACTTTTGAACTGAATTCAATTTTGTCTCCTTCACGTAAAAAGCGCGGCGGATTGGGCTGTACCATCAAATCCTTTTGGGTAACGATTTCTTTACTGCTGTACCCAAACCCCAGGTCTTTCGTGTGTGCCAAAGCCTGGAATTTCCAGCGGGTGAGCGCTTCCGGCATCGTAAAGGAAAATTCGATTTCTCCATTTTCGTTGGTATGAAGATCAGGGAAAAAGAAAGCGGTTTCGTTGAAGTTTTTACGGATTTGGGATTTGGAATCCTTGGTCGACTCTGGTTGAGTTTGTTCAGGTATTTCTTCGTCCTTTTTGATTTCGTCATTGCCAAGTGCCTTTTTTGCGCTAACACTCGCATTTTTATCGGCCTCCGGCGCTGCTTCTACGACGGATGCTTTTGATACCATCCCTCTAATTCTTAAACCCCCTGCTCTGCTTGTTCCGGAAAGACCTGACGGTTCGGACAGTGCGTCGTATTGCTTTTTGAAGGATTTGTAGATTGCAGTAGCGTCGTAACGGATTTCCGCTTGTTTAAAACCAAAATTTACGCTTCCATTCCAATAATTTCGTGAATAGAACACCGGCCAAAGTTCAGGTTTGAACCATTTGTGGGAAGAAAACTGATCCAGCGACGCATCGTACATACTGGCAAGCATCTCGGTGGCTGCCTGTTCTTTTTTGTAACCAGTGATTTTCACTTTCCATTTTTCCGTACTTCCGGGAAGTGTTTTGTCTCGGAAAGTCGCGTATTCAATTTTAAGGTCCTTGTTAGTCCAGGGAACCTGAATGGTTTCATTGTAGTGAAATATTCGGTTGTGTTTGACGAAAATAAAGCTCACACCATATCCGCCTCGGTCCGCTTCGGTTGCCGAGTATTCTAGTGTTTGTTTCTCTTGATTTAATGGTGAGAATGCAAACGTTTCTGAGGTTTGTCCCTGTTTGCCTTTTGTGAGTTCGTTGATCAAAAACAAGTTATCTGCCGAAGACCCTAATCTAATTGTTGTTTTTTCACCAGGCTCTATCGGTTTGCTGGCTTCGGTCCATAAATATTGTGAACGGGTTAGCTTTGGTGACTCGTCCGTAAGCTCCACGTAGCTGACCAGTTTTACTTCTTCGTTGTTTGTGTCTTTTGTGGAGACCTCAATCTGATAATAGCCCGGTTGGAATTTTAAGTTGTTGCCAAAGTTAAATTTTGTCCCAAGGTTGATCGAATCGCGTTTTTCGAAAATGATAGATTCCTTTTCCCAGGTTTTATAATCTGTTTCCTGATCGTATTCGTCGTTTGGAAAGTACTTGATGTACTCGGTTTTTGACATCACAAACTGATCTGACTGCTGCCAGTAACGAGGCCGGATCAGCCGCTGTTCGGCTTTGAGTTTGACCATTTTGACGACAACAAGGGCTTTTTCAAATTCTCCATTTGTGTTTTCTGCTCTGATAGCCAGGGATTTTAGACTATCAGCAGGAATCGCTGCTGGTAAATCAAGTTTTAACAAAATGGAGTTGTAGCTCACAGAAACTGCCGTTTCACCACTTCTGGTTTCACCGTTGGAGTCGGTAACGTCTGCGTAAACCTGGTAGTCAAAAACCGGATCCGTCTTTCTGTCGATTTTTAGATCCGGAAGGGCGGTGAATTGTACCTTAAATTTACCTTCGTGATCGGTAACGGTCTCGCCATGAGCGATCTCCAAAGGCGAAGCCGTAGGAAACCAGCTTTTGTAATACCACGGGTAAATAAATCGGGGCGTTCGTACGACGCGATATTTAACAACGGCTCCGTCAACAGCATTTCCTGCATAAGCCATGGCTGCGCCTGTTATCTCGATTTTATCATTTACTTTATATGGTTTCTTAAGCGCTTCGTATTCCACGTAAAATTTCGGCCGTTTGTACTCTTCTACCCGAAACTGAACGGTGGATTTTTGGTCAGCAACGATATTGAATACACCATTTAAAGAGCCCTGTGGTAATTGGAATTTGCCTGAAAATGTGCCATATTCATTGACAGAAAGTGAGATTTTGCTTACTTCTTCTCCATTGGCATTTTTCAGTACTACATTAACTTTTGCGCCCGTGTTATTCCAAACCTTCTGTTCATAAGCTACAATACCCTTGAAAAAAACGGTTTGTCCGGGGCGGTAAATGCTCCTATCTGTAAATAGAAAAATTCGGGTTTCTGGTTTTACTTCTTTCTCGTTTTTGAAGTAATATTGAGATAGCTGTTCATCCTGAAAAAGTCTGTCACTTTTGTTTGTTATTTCCAGTGTAAAATTATCTGAACGATTATCATCATCCCGGATTTCGCGCTTGAAATAGCCGTTCTTGTCAGTATTGTAAAGCGTATCCTTTGTTTTGATATATCGGGAAGTTTTGTAGTCATAGTGATTATCCCATACTTGCACTTTCGCTCCGGGTAATGGTTTTCCTGTCGTTCGGTGCAGAACAAAGAAGTTACTTTCCTGATGCACATAACTGATATTGGATACATAAAATAACCGTGCGCCAATGATCACTTTTGTGTCTTTAAAATTTTCTCCGGTTGAAGCGATTAGGAAGTACTCACCAACAGGCAATGCATCCACCTTAATCTCTGTGCTGTGTTTTTGAAGATCCTTTGTGTCCGGAAGGTTTTGTTGCCAGGTTCGGATAGGCGTGGCGGCCAGCACATTTGCCCTGAAACTGTTATCAAACACACTTTTTAGCTCCTTCTTCATAGCCTCGGTTGCTTTAATCAGCCTTAGGTGTAACCGAGTTACGTTGCCATACTCCACCAACACCCTGAATGGCTGTTCGGGTACATTCACCGTTTCCACAGAGAACTGGATAGATTGTTGTTTTAAGGTATTCAACAAGTTACCCGCATTGACCCCACCTTCCGTATTTGGGTTTTCCTTTATAATTTTTTCGCAAATTTCTTTTGCCTTTAATTTTTCGAAACGGTCGGTTGTGTCTCCGTCGACTTTGTAGCTTATGCCTTTTTGTTCATGCCATTCGGCTGTTAAATACCAGGCTTGTGCCGCCGCGGGTGTTGTTCCATATTGGGATGCCAAATGGCTGACCGACATGAAATACTGTTCCTCGGATTCGGGATGAACGGATTTTTCTCTCACAAACTGCAATCGCTGAATATCGGCATCGATCAGTGCATCGGGCTGCTTGTCATTTACATGAAAAGCAATCAGTTTTTGATAAATCAACAACGCCCTGTATTCGAGGGAACTTGTGTCTGTTGTTTCAAATTTTCGGTGAATAAAGTCCGCAGCGGGATCAAAAGCGGAGGCTGTTTTTATTTCAAATGCGTAGGAAGGTTTTTTAATGTCACGCTCATCGGAAGAAAAGTAATTCAGCGCTTTGAAAGCAAGTAAATCATATAGTGTAGGCCGTAGGCTCCGCATATTTCCCTTGACTATAATAGCATCAAAAGTGTCCAGCTTGGTTTGTTTCAACAATTTTTCTTCCCGGATGGATAGAAGGTATAGTTCTCCGATTGTACGATGAAAATCTTCCGTTCCCCAGGTAGCAATATCTTCTTTTTTGAATTCGCTTGTTTGCGTGCGCTGATAAATATTCCACCGGTTATTTTGATAATAATTGTAATAAGCACCGGCGAGTAAACTATTTAAAATAGATTTCGTTGGCTCGGGACTTGCCGAAACTTCCTTTTCGAGATCTTTGATGGATAGTAAGCCATTATCTTCTCTATTTTCGTTTTGCAGATCAATCATGTACAGTGTCGCCTTGATAATCTGTGCGTTTTCGTTGTCTTTTTTGGCGACCTGGTATATTTTCTTTACTTCTTCAAGAGCCGACTGGGGAAGGCCTTTGGAAAGGGCGTTATCAACAAGGTTCCACTGGTCATCATAAAGCTTGACCGGATTTTGGCTAAATGCGCTCATTGTCATTAGGATAAAAAACGAACAGATGAAAAGTGCCGGAAAGTGTGTTCTCATGAATTTGACTGATGAATGATTTCTTAATGCAAAGCTACAACGCTTTGATATATAAAAAACTTATACATTAAAAATGTTCAAATGAGTCATGTTTTTTAGTGGCATGATTAGTTTGTTGAAAAAAGAAACATCTATTAAAAAGAGCCAATTACAGGCCTTATGTACGCGGAAATAGAAGTCCTTTACATGTTGATTGATGCAAACGTCGTCTTGTGACATGAGACAAGGACAAGCTTTCGATTCTTGAATTGGAAAATATTAATGTATTTGTTTTAATAAAACAGGCCTCATTTATGTGCAATATAGTTAGAGTCTCTAGCTACGGGATTGAGCTTCTCAAAAGCGCTGTAAAGCCGACAGCCAACAGCCAACGCTGGCGGCTATTTTAATAATTATTTAACGAAAGGAACTAGTATATAAGTTGCTTTTAGGCGCTTTGTTCAACATATCGTATATTTAAATGATTAGTCGAAGAAATATAATAGATACATTTTCAAATAGTACAGAATTTATTTACAGTCTTTATGCGTACAGTATTGGTTGTTGGGGTGATCATCATCGCCCTTGTATTGGGGAAGATTTTTTTATTCGCCAAGCCTGACAAAGGGAAGGATGGTGCGGGTAGCAAGTCTTCGGGCAAGTCGTCAGGATCGTCAGCAATTCCAGTGAGCGTACTTGTCGTTTCAAAGGAGACTATTAATAATCAGATATTTGCATCCGGAACGATTATACCAAATGAGGAAGTCGATTTGAAAGCAGAGGCTACGGGAAGGCTCATAAAACTGGATATTCAGGAAGGTGCGAATGTTACGAAAGGTCAGTTGATAGGTAAGATCAATGACAGGGAGTTGAAAGCTCAGCTTCAAAAGGTGATTTATAATCAGGAACTTGCCAAGAAAATTGAGGTACGACAAAAGAAACTTCTAAATGTTGAAGCTATCAATTTGGAAGAATATGATGTTACTACTACAAATATTCAGATACTTGATGCCGAAAGAGAAGTGCTGGAAACGCAATTGGCAAGGACGGAGATCAGGGCTCCTTTTTCTGGGAAAATTGGCTTAAAAAATATCAGTGAAGGAGCTTATCTGGTTCCGGGAACGTCAGTCGTTAAGATTGTTCAAAGCAATCCAATCAAAATTGACTTTACTGTACCCGAGAAATATTCACCGAATATTCGTCCGGGAAGTTCGATTGGATTTAGTCTGGATGGTGATGGAAGCGACTATTGGGCGAAGGTCATTGCGGTTGATCCTAAGGTTGACGAGGCTTTGCGTACGTTGAAAGTAAGGGCAGTTGCTCAAAATCCGGGAGGGCGTTTTGTACCTGGAATGTTTGTAAAAGTTGAAGTGAGCCTTTCCGCTAACGAAAACGCCATCATGATTCCAACAGAGGCCATCGTGCCTGTACTGAAAGGTAAAAAGGTATATGTTGTGAAAAACGGTAAAGCACAGGAGACCATGGTAATTACGGGTCTACGGACCGATAAAAAAATTCAGATTGTCGATGGATTGCAGCTTGGAGATTCGCTGATAACCTCGGGTATCATCGCACTTAAGCCTAACGCATCCGTGAGAGTAAATTAATTTCGGGGTACTGGCAATTGGCCGATCTCTGCAACTCATTAACTACTTAAATTTACATGAGTATATCAACGCTTTCGATTAAACGCCCGGTGCTGGCCATTGTGATGAATCTGCTCATCATTTTGTTCGGTTTTCTGGGATATAAGTTTCTGGGTATGAGGGAATTTCCCTCCATTGACCCGCCCGTCGTTTCTATCAGAACAAGCTACGCGGGTGCAAATGCCGATATCATAGAATCACAAATCACAGAACCGCTTGAAAAGCAATTAAACAGTATTGAAGGTATTAAGTCCATCAATTCGATTAGTAGCCAGGGCACAAGCCAAATCACCGTCGAGTTTGACATTGGTGTAGACATGGAACGCGCGGCCAATGACGTCCGCGATAAAGTGGGCTCGGCTTCGAGAACCCTTCCATTGGATATTGACGGTCCTCCGGTTGTAGCGAAAGCGGATGCAAACTCGGAACCGATTATCGTCCTGACTTTCAAAAGTGATACCCGCTCGCATCTTGAGGTTAGCGACTATGCAGAAAATGTAATCGCTCAGCGTCTTCAAACCATTGAAGGGGTTAGCGAAATACGGATTTTCGGTCAGAAGAAATATGCCATGCGTATTTGGATGGACCCAATAAAAATGGCATCTCTGGGCATTACCACGCAGGACGTTAAAACGGCTCTTGATAAGGAAAACGTGGAGCTCCCAAGTGGAAAACTGGCTGGTGATAATACCGAGTTGACTGTAAAAACAATCGGACGGTTTAGAACGGAGGAGGACTTTAATGAAATGATCGTTAAAAATTCCACTACACAAACCATTCACCTGAAGGACATCGGCTACGCTACGCTCGGTCCGGAAAATGAAGAAACGATCCTGAGGCTCGACAATGTGCCGATGATTGGCCTGGCAATTTCTCCTATGCCCGGAGCCAACTATATCAACATCGCCGAGGAAGTGGATAAGCGGATGACGGAAATCAAAAAAGAACTTCCCAAGGACTATCAACTGGATACGCTGATCGATAATACGATATTCGTTAAACGATCAATTGAGGAGGTTGGAGAAACTTTGCTTATCGCTATCGTTCTGGTGGTGCTTATCATTTATCTGTTTTTCAGGGATTGGCTAATCGCTTTTCGTCCGTTGATCGATATTCCCGTTTCACTGATAGGGACGTTTTTTGTCATGTATGTGATGGGTTTTTCTATCAATGTACTCACACTGCTGGCAATTGTTTTGGCGACGGGCCTTGTGGTCGATGACGGAATTGTAGTCACGGAAAACATATTTAAGAAGATTGAACAGGGCATGAAACCTGTCGAAGCCGCGATAAAAGGGGCGAATGAGATCATTTTTGCCGTGCTTTCTACATCAATTACCTTAGCGTCTGTTTTTCTTCCCGTTATTTTTATGCAGGGTTTTGTCGGGAAACTATTCAGAGAGTTCGGGATCGTTATTTCAGCGGCTGTACTTATTTCAGCCTTTGTTTCCCTTACGCTTACACCGATGCTAAATGCATATCTGGTCCGCAAGAATCCGAAGAAAAGCTGGTTTTATGAGAAAACAGAACCTTTTTACGAACGCCTAACAAGCGGTTATGGAGACGCACTTGCGAGCTTCCTGAAAATACGTTGGGTGGCTTTTCCGCTCATAGCGATGACGCTGGGAATGATCTGGTTTTTTGGAAAGGACCTTCAATCTGAACTTGCTCCACTTGATGACAGAAACTGGTTCAGGATCAACATGACGGCTCCGGAAGGGTCATCATTTGAATTTACAGACAGATATGTACAGCAGGTAGGCGACATGCTTACCGATTCTATGCCTGGCAAAAAGGGTCTTATGCTGATCACCTCTCCGGGTAATTCAGGCTTAGGAGCCGCTAATACGGGCAGTGGAAGAATCGCCCTGGTTGATAAATCTGAAAGAAAGAAGAGTCAGCAGGAAATTGCTGATTACATCAATCAGCAGCTGAAGCAGATGCCGGATGCCAAATCCTTTGTTGTACAGCAGCAGACAATATCGGTGGACTCACGTGGTGGACTGCCAGTGCAGTATGTAATTCAAGCACCTGATTTTGAAAAGCTCAGAGAATACCTTCCCAAATTCATGGAAGAAGTTTCTAACGACCCGACTTTTGCGATAACCGACGTGAACCTGAAATTCAGTAAGCCGGAATTGCAAATATCAATTGATCGGGAAAAGGCCAAATCCCTGGGTGTAACTGTACAGGATGTGGCACAGACTATGCAGCTTGCTTTTGCAGGGCAACGCTTTGGTTATTTCACGATGAACGGACGTCAGTATCAGGTGATCGGCCAATACGACCGCGTGAACAGAGATGAGCCTCTTGACCTGAAAAGTATGTTTGTGAAAACAGCAACCGGTGCGCCGGTACAGCTCGATAATATCGTGAAGACTGAAGAGGAGAGTAGTCCGCCTCAGTTGTTTCATTACAACCGTTACATGAGTGCAACGGTTCAAGCGGCACTTGCTCCCGGTAAAACAATTGGTGATGGTATAGCCGCAATGGATCGTATTCGCGACAAGTTGAAAGACGAATCAATCCAGACTGCGCTGAGCGGATCCTCCCGGGATTATGCGGAAAGTTCGTCCAATACGATGTTCTCATTTTTCCTTGCGCTGATCCTGATCTATTTCATTCTGGCTGCGCAATTTGAAAGTTTCATCGATCCATTCATTATTATGATCACGGTGCCGCTGGCAATTGGTGGTGCAGTATTTTCTCTTTGGTATTTCAATCAGACTTTGAATATTTTTAGCCAAATCGGTATGATCATGCTGATAGGGCTGGTAACCAAGAATGGAATTTTGATTGTGGAGTTTGCAAATCAGCTCAGGGAAACGGGCCTTGGAATCAAAGAAGCTGTTCTGGAAGCGGCAACGTTACGCTTTCGCCCGATTTTGATGACCAGCCTTGCAACAGTACTCGGAGCACTACCAATCGCGATGGCTTTGGGATCAGCAGGCCGCAGTCGGATGTCGATGGGTATCGTAATTATGGGAGGTCTGCTCTTCTCATTAGTCCTGACCTTGTATGTGATCCCGGCGATGTACACATTTTTGTCCCGTCCTAAGAATTATGAAAAGATGAAGATGATAGAAAGGATTGAGCGGGAAAGTTTATACGAAGAGGAGCATCCCGTATAACGGGTTGATATCTTCAATGTAAAAGCCAGATAGAATTTCGTTCGTGAAATTTTATCTGGCTTTTACTTTATCATTTAAACAATTCGATTCTCAAACCTCAATCGCTGCTGGAATTGGAGTTAGAGCGATGGTTTGCGTTCCCATGTTTCGAAGCATCCTGATGTGCGACCCCAGCGCATTAATGAAATCCGACTTGGCATTGTATTCAAGTCCAAACTCCCGCGCGGTTTCCATTACTATCGGCGACAAAGAATGATAATGAATATGCGAAATGGATGGGAACAGATGGTGTTCTATCTGATAGTCTAATCCTCCTATATACCAGGATAGTATTCTGTTTTTTCCGGCAAAATTTGAGGTCGTTTGTAGCTGATGAACGGCCCAGGCATTCTCAATACACCCTGAACAGTCTGGTTCCGGCTGGTCAGTGCCTTCAACCACGTGTGCCATTTGAAAAACAGTGCTCAGTATCATACCGGCAGTGCAGTGCATAGCCATAAAGCCGATCAGCCATTGGCCAAAGGTCAAAGATGTGAAAGCTAACGGAATCACGCAAATGAATACTACGTATGCAACCTTGGTTACAATTAGAGTAATAAGCTCTTCCCTTGGAAATGGTTTAGTCATTCCTGATTTCGCCATTTTGTTGAACAACGAAATTTCCTTGAAATCTTTCCAAAGAAAGGAAATCGTCATCAGGCTGTATAGGAAAAAAGCATAAATGTGCTGGAAGCGATGTATAAATTTTTGCTTTTCCTGATAGGACAACCGTAACAGAAATTTTCCTGTGATATCCTCGTCCACCTCATGAATGTTGGTGTATGTGTGGTGTAACCTATTGTGTTGAACTTCCCAATTGTAAGCATTGCCTCCCAAGAGATAGATAGAGGCCCCAAAAAATTTGTTCAAGAATTTTGATGTAGCCAAAGACCCATGAATAGCATCATGCATCACAGACATTCCTACGCCTGCAACACCAAGACCCATAATGACAGTCAGCCCAAGCATCACCAGATTTGAAAAATAACCTGTCATGATCATGGTGTAGGGGATCAAATACAAACTGAGCATGAATAATGCTTTGTAAATAATCTTTGAACCGCCCGACTTACAGATATTATTGGAAAAGAAGTGTTGGTCTACGCGTTGCCTCAGAGTAGGAAAAAAATTTGATTTCTCCGGATTCGTAAACTTGATTTTTTGATACTGCATAAATTGAGGTTGCAACTGCGTATTGGGGTTGATACATTTCCTTTCTGTATAGGAACGTCCCATGGAAAGTAATATTGATCAAAATTACGTATAATTTGACCGCTCCCGAGATATACTAAAAATAAATATGAATTTGACGGGATTATATTCCGGTAAAACGGGTGATTGAAACATAAAAAACGGGAAATCTTATGTAGATGACCCGTTTTTCGTAATGCATGATAAGGCCGTACTAAATCGCAAAAGCGGCTTTTATTTTGTCGACAAAGTCCAGTTTTTCCCAGGTGAAAAGTTCAACTTCCAGCTCTTTTTCTTCTCCGTTCGCACCTTTAAACGATTTCTTAACAATCTCATTTTTCCGACCCATGTGTCCGTAAGCCGCTGTTTCAGAATAGATTGGGTTTCTTAATTTTAAGCGTTGCTCAATCGCATAAGGCCGCATGTCGAATATCTCTCCGATCTTCGAAGCGATTACGCCATCATTGCCTGCAACTTTTGAAGTTCCGTAAGTATTGATGTACAGTCCGCAAGGTTCTGCTACACCAATCGCGTAGGAAACTTGAACCAGCACTTCATCGCAAAGGCCCGAAGCAACCATGTTTTTAGCAATATGGCGTGTCGCGTAAGCTGCCGAACGGTCTACTTTTGAGGGGTCTTTTCCTGAGAAAGCACCGCCACCATGAGCACCTTTTCCGCCGTATGTATCTACGATAATTTTACGGCCTGTAAGACCTGTATCACCATGCGGGCCACCAATTACAAATTTGCCGGTTGGATTGATATGATATGTGATACTGTCTGTGAACAGTTTTTGTAGCTCCGGCGTCAATTTCGATTTTACACGAGGAATGACAAGCGTAATAATATCTTCTTTGATTTTCGCAAGCATAGTTGCTTCTGCATCAAAATCGTCGTGTTGTGTAGAAACAACGATCGTGTCAATCCGTAAAGGAACATTGTCGTCGCTGTATTCTATCGTTACCTGAGATTTTGCATCAGGACGCAAATATGGAATAAGGCTTAACTCGTTATTACGAATTGCGGACATTTCCTGGAGGATTTTATGCGCTAGATCCAGAGCAAGGGGCATAAAATTTTCAGTTTCACGTGTAGCATAACCAAACATCATCCCCTGATCCCCTGCTCCCTGTGCATTTGCCTTGTCTTCAAAACTTTCGCTTCCCACTGCACGATCAACCCCCTGGTTAATATCAGCACTCTGGTCATGAATGGCAGAAAGGATACCGCAGGAGTTCGCCTCAAACATGTATTCGCTCTTGGTGTAACCTATCTTACGAATAACTTCTCTGGTGATTTTTTGAACGTCAAGATAAGTATTCGTTTTTACTTCACCAGCCAACACAACCTGTCCGGTCGTTACCAGCGTTTCACAAGCTACCTTGGAGTTGGTGTCCCAGGCTAAAAAATTATCAATCAGGGCATCTGAGATCTGATCGGCTACCTTATCAGGATGTCCTTCGGATACAGACTCCGAGGTGAATAAGTACGGCATAAAACTGGATTGATTTTAATATTTTACTTCTTGGATGTTGAATTTGTAGTCACGAATTGCGCCGTAAAATTGAACTTTTTTAATATGTTAACCAAATTTTACCGCGTTAAAAATGTCTGTCGCAACGAATTAACTTGAGGGTATTGCAACAAAACGCCCCAGCCGGAAGTGGTTGAGGCGAAAATGTTGTAACCTGATCTGGCTGGTAGCTAAATTGGAACATTGACATGGCGCTCAGCATGGTAGCTCGAACGAACCAGCGGGCCGGATTCAACATATTTCAGTCCGCGTTTGATCCCTTCTTCTCTGTAATTGTCAAATCTTTCCGGCGTGATCCACTCAATTACTTCATGGTGCATCTTGGTTGGCTGAAGATACTGGCCAAGCGTAAGAATGTCGAGCCCATTTTCAACAAGATCATCGATAGCTTTATGAACTTCATCGGTGGTTTCCCCCAGACCCAACATAATTCCGGATTTTGTTCTCTGGCCAAAGGCTTTGGTTCGCTGGATTTGTTCCAGACTTCTCACATACTTTGCCTGAGGACGAACTGCACGGTAAAGGCGTTCAACAGTCTCCATATTGTGTGAGACTACCTCCTGGCCAGCCTCGATCATATGTATTAAAGCATCCCAATTGTTCTTGACATCGGGAATTAAAGTTTCGATGGTGGTTTCGGGAGTATTTTCTTTTATCTGACGCACTGTCTGGTACCAGACTTCCGCTCCTCTATCCTTCAATTCATCCCTGTTTACCGATGTGATCACCGCATGCTTTACCTGCATCAGCTTAATAGCTTCTGCAACTCGCCTTGGTTCATCGGTGTCATACTCGCTAGGCCTTCCGGTCGCCACTGCGCAAAAGCTGCAGCTCCTGGTACACACATTCCCCAAAATCATAAATGTGGCAGTACCGGCCCCCCAGCACTCCCCCATGTTTGGACAGCTTCCGCTTTCGCAGATTGTATGTAATTTATAATTATCGACCAACTGGCGCACTTTGCGAAATTCCGGTCCGGCTGGAAGTTTCACGCGTAGCCAGTCTGGTTTTTTCTTACGTTCCGAAGGAATTACTGGTAGTTCAATCATATTTTAAAGTAGACTTCGTTCTTCGATCCGATTCGGGTTTGACCTGATCAAAAATATGGATTATTTGGGGTATTGATTTAGGCAATCAATTTGTGTAAAGGACGACTCGAAAAACAGGCTACCTTTTCTTATTGCCAAAATACAGCGTAATGTATCCAGAAGTATAAACGCTTCGGTTATCTGCATAGGCCATAATATCAATCTTTCTCGCGAAGGCTTCGGCAACAAATCCTATTTCAAGCCCGGTCACGTTTTCTCTGAAAGCGCTTAACTCAAAACTCAGGGCCGTTTTAATGTGAATTCCCGGCACAATCTTCGTTAATCCAAATCCCTGGAAAAACCCGCCTGCACCTACAATACCCGTATTCGCAGAGGATGCAGCATGCTTGATAGGGTCAAAAGGCTCGGTAACAATATGTCCCGCACTGGTTTGATACTGAACCATATATGGTTTTTCAAGCCCTAATGAAGGTCCGGCAGCAACAATTCCGCTGATCGAAATTCCTTCGTCCTCGTGTCTGTTAAACAGGGTAAGCTCACGCCCATATTCTGGTCTTACAACAAATAGATAATTTTCTTTGCCATACACCAGGCGCGCTCCGGTTGCGAAGTCTTGTGTTGAAAGCTCTTTTGGATGCTTAACGTTAACAATTTCAAGCGCGAGGTAGCGATACTGATTTTTTCCCATAAATGTTGAAGACAGTGCTGACGATTGTCTTAACACGGCTCCTCCCAAAATCCCCGAATTGGTATTGGTCGTAACTCCAATCGAGGTGAATTTTTTATAACTTTCTTCACTATCCTCAGTTTTTGCTCTTCGTTGAGCAAAAACGCTGGTCGAAACTGTGACCAGAATCAACAACACAGGTAAATATTTTACGCGAATCATATATCAACAAAATGTCTCTCAGTGAACACTATACACAGGGCGAAATAAGAAGTGAAGTTAATGATTTTTTGGATTAAAAATTCTGTCTCCACAACCCTTGTAACCCTTTTTTGTACTTTTATGTTCTTTAAACGAAAAAGAATCTTTTAATGATTAGCCCCCCGGCAATTTATTTGGCTCGGTAATATACGAACACGAAGGCAATTTGAGCCTGGTAGTCACACCGTCACATGGATTGAGGCAAAAATTCGTTTTAGGGTGACCTCATATATCCCGCACTTTACAAATAGAATTTTGAAATATGTTGTTTGAGTATCTTTATCAGGCTGGAATGTGGTTTTTGGAAATGGGTATGCATTTAGGTGCACTGTTTATTCCAAAAGTGAAAAAAGGAGTGGATGGCCGAAAGGGCTTGATCGAGGATCTTGGAAGATCGTTTCCTGAATTGTCTAAAGGTCGTGATGTTGCCTGGTTTCATGCTGCATCGCTGGGTGAATTTGAACAGGGCAGGCCTGTGATCGAAGCATTCAGAGAAGATTATCCCGAATTTTTCATCATTCTTACTTTTTTTTCGCCTTCCGGATTTGAAGTGAGAAAAAATTATCGGGGCGCGGATTATATCTGCTATCTGCCTTTGGATAGTCGGTCAAATGCAAAAAGATTTGTCGAAATTCTTAAACCGAAAATTGTATTCTTTATCAAATATGAGTTTTGGTTTAATTATTTAACTGAACTCCGAAAAAGTGGAGCGTCAATCATTTCATTTTCTACGATCTTTCGTCGTGAACAAGTCTTTTTTAAGCCTTACGGCGGCTTTTACAGAAGGTTGCTCCGTTTCTTTGATCATATTCTTGTTCAAAATATGGAGTCTCTTGGTCTTCTTGAAAGTATTGGAATTGTCAAATGCAGTATTGCGGGCGATACACGCTTTGATCGTGTAAAATCCATCGCTTCTGGGGCACGGGAACTGTCTGAAATTGAAGCCTTTATTGGTAATTCTACCTGTATGGTAGCGGGGTCGGTATGGCAAGCCGATATGGATGTACTTATTCCGGCACTAAACGAAGCAAGATTGCCCTTAAAAGCAATCATAGCGCCTCACGAAATTAAGCAGGAGCAAATGAAACGTTGGCGGGAAGCACTGCAAGGCCAGTCAATACTGTATTCGGATTACGTCAGGCAAGCTTCTGCTCAGCATTTCGATTATCTGATTATTGATAATATTGGTATGCTGTCATCTCTATATCGTTATGGCAATGTCGCCTATATTGGTGGCTCTTTTGGGGCGGGGTTGCACAATATACTGGAAGCGGCCACATTCAGGTTACCTGTTCTTTTTGGAAATAAAAATTATCAGAAATTTCAGGAAGCATCCGACCTGATCCGGCAGGGAGGGGCTATTGCCATTGGCAATTCTTCGGAAGTGAGCTCCCTGCTTTATAAATTAGTTGAAGATGTCACACTTCGAGAAAAGATGGGCCTGATTAGCGAACAATATGTTCTTTCCCGGACCGGCGCCACAGAACTGGTTTTGAAAGAGGTAAAAACCCTCTTGACAGCTAGGTAAAGGATTTGACTCGCTCTTTGACACCAATAGGCGCTTAGAATTCCTTCGCAATCAGATGTTCAAACAGGTGAGCCTGGGTTCCCAACAATCTTGCTTTGGGGCCGAGCTTTGAGATATGAATAGACAATTGGTTCTTGAAGTCGGAAAGGCAATATTTATTGATAGCCTGCTCTATCGGATTTGAAATAAAAGGTCCGGCCTCTGCCAGCAATCCACCTATGATAATGATTTCGGGGTTAAATAAATGCACTGCGGTGGCGAGCCCTTTACCAAGTTCAGTTCCCACTGTGCTTAATAAGTCAATTGAAAATTCATCTCCCGAATGAACCGCTTCAATAATGTGAGTGGTGTCAAGTAATTCGAGATTATTATTGACAATCTGAGAAAGTATCGTAGCCCTGCCACTGATAATTCCTTCTTTGGCACGTCGTATAAGGGCAAGGGCAGATGTGATGGTATCGAGGCATCCAACTTTTCCACAGTGACAAAGCAAACCGTCTGGCTTTACCTGTATGTGACCCAATTCTCCTGCAAATCCTGATGCGCCATGGAAAACTTCCCCGTTCAGTATAATTCCTAATCCTACACCCCAGTCGATATTGATGGTAAGCACTTGCGATTTGTTGACTGCCAGCCCGAAACGATGTTCCCCTATTGTGGTAGCCTTGGTATCATTAAACAGGCAAACGGGCAACTGGAAGTGCTTTTTGAGATAGGAAACCAAGGGCACCCCCGGAGGAGTAAGATTAGGGTAAGTAAGATTAATTCCTCGTGAAGAGTCGATCAAACCAGGCATTGCCACCCCGATTCCCCACAGCGTTTTGGAACTGATATCATGAAACTGTAAGAACTTTTCGGTCTCGATAAAAAGCTCCTGAAGAAAATCCGATGAGTCGTCTAATTTGATATTAATCTTGCGTTTGACGATCAATTGATTGTTAAGATCAAAAATAACCAATTGCGTATCATGGCGATTGATATCCATGATAAGGGTCAAATATTTTTTTGCGTTCAGGCCATAAAGAACTGGCGGGCGCCCCGCCCGGGCAGGGCCCGTTCCGGTTTCGGTAATCCACCCTTCACGTATCAACTCATTTACGATTCCGGTTGCCGAGGGAATGCTCGCATGAAAAAGACGAGCCATTTTGTTAATTGACGTATCTCCTGATTGATATAAATGAAGTAGTAGGTTGCTTCTCAGGCGATTTTTTCGAATATCAATTACGGAGGTGGGTTCCTCTACAACGGCGTCCATATCATTGTTAATCATGTGTTCTGAAATTCACGGAAGGATTGACATTTTTGCACTTCCTAGCGCTAATTTATGTAAAAAAGTAGATTAAGATACCCTTTTTTCTTAAAATAAATTAAAATGTCTGTCATCAACAAAAGCAGCTTGTAATTTATAAATATGAAAAAGTTACATCTGCTTCATTCATATTAAGACGCATTTTTCAGAAATATACCATTATATTATTGAGGAATTATCCGAAGATTTGCTAGTTGGCTATTTGCTTTTCGAAGTCTGGTCAATACCGGTCGCAAAAAATTGATTTAATCGGGCTACTACCCTAAAAGTTCTGTTATATTCGCTTCATGCTTGGAATACAATGAACCAAGGATATTATGGTACTGGAAAAAGGATTGATAATGAGGTCTACCGGATCCTGGTATGAGGTAAGGGACATTCGGGGACATATGTGGCAATGCCGCTTGAAAGGAAAGTTTAAGGCTTTGGGATTAAAAGTTACCAATCCCCTAGCCGTGGGAGATTACGTTAATTTTGAAATAGAGGATGATAACCAGAACTTCGGGATAATCCATGAAATTTTGCCCAGAGCCAACTACGTGATTCGTAGTTCTGTACACAAAACAGCTCACGCCCACCTGATCGCGGCGAACGTTGACCAGGCAATTTTAATCGCAACGCTGGTATTTCCGAGAACTTCACTTGGCTTTATTGATCGTTTTCTTGTCGCAATAGAGTCTTTCAGGATTCCAGGGGTTCTGATTTTCAATAAACAGGATTTGATAAATGATGAGATGAAGGAGTTTCAATCGGAATTGATGGAACTGTACGAATCGCTTAATTATACCTGTCTCACGACAACGGCAGTCAACAACGAAGGGCTTGTTCCTTTTGAGAAGCTACTGGAGGGGAAGGTTTCATTACTTTCGGGGCATTCTGGCGTGGGTAAATCTACGTTGGTGAACGCGATCGCCCCTGATCTTGCGATCAAGACACAGGAGGTTTCCTCATTCGCAAACAAAGGTGTGCATACGACTACATTTGCTGAGATGTTTGAGCTTCGTCCGGGCACTTTTATCATCGATTCGCCGGGCATTAAAGAGTTGGGTTTAGCGGATATGAAGCCGGAAGAAATCAGCCATTACTTTCCTGAAATGAGGATGTTATTGAACGAATGCCGCTTCAATAATTGCCAGCATATCAACGAGCCGGGATGTGCAGTGAAAGACGCCGTCGAAGCAGGCGGAATCGCATTTAGCAGATATGAGAGTTATTTGAGCATGGTTGGGGGAGGGGATAATAGGAAATGACTTTTTAATTGACAATTGACAAGGGACAATTGACAATTAAGAATTTTGCGCTGGACTTACACCTGGTGAAATTAGAAGTTCATTGACGCAATTTCCAAATGCTATCAAGCCAAAAACATCACAAGTTGAAACACTTAAAGATTCATCACCACAATGACAATGTGCGACAACAAACTACAATAATTGTCAATTGTCCACTGTCAACTATCCATTGAGGAATGCTGCAAAACGTTGAACATATCGGAATTGCTGTGAAGGATTTAGCGGAAGCTGAACGTCTTTACGCGCGTCTGTTTAATGTTTTGCCTTATAAAAGAGAGATCGTTGAGTCGGAGTCGGTGGCTACTTCATTTTTTAAAATAAATCAAACAAAAATTGAGCTCCTCGAAGCGACAGATCCTGATAGTGCCATCGCCAGGTTTATCGAGAAAAAAGGGGAGGGGTTTCACCACATGGCTTTTGAGGTGGATGACATTATAGCTGAGATGAGCCGACTTAAAGAGGAAGGTTTTATTCTTTTAAATGATCGTCCTAAACCCGGCGCTGATAACAAACTCGTTTGTTTCCTGCACCCAAAGAGTACCAATGGCGTGCTAATTGAACTTTGTCAGGAAATCAAATAATCTGATTCTGCTCAAAATGGCAATCCCACTGCAATATTCAACACGAGATTCTCCTTTCTCCACCTTTTACTACCAAAGTTAATTTCGTTAAATACCCAGGGATTTTTATATTTAACAGGTGCACTTGGGTCAAGTGGAGCATTCGGATCCGTGTCAACAGGGGTAACTGTGTACCAGGGCTTACGGAATGGTGTAGCCAGATCGAGACGGAAGATCAGAAAACTGAAATCAAGGCGAAGGCCTATTCCGCCGCCTACGGCAACTTGGTTCAGGAAACTTTTTCGGAAAACAGATTCAGACCCGTAACCTCTAGTATCATTGCCTCGATAGGACCAAATATTTCCAGCATCGACAAAGACCGCTCCGTTGATAATATCCGTGAATTTTATTCGCGCTTCTGTGTTCGCTTCTATGCGTATGTCCCCAAATGCATTATATCCGAGAAGTTTTACGGAAGTAGTATCCGCGTTATAAGCGCCGGGGCCCAAAGATCTCGCCCGAAAGGCACGTAAACCAGTACTTCCTCCAGCAAAGTATTGCTTAAACTGTGGTAATTGGGTATTTCGTGAGTTGCCATATGTAATTCCCACTCCACCTAACAGTCGACTTGCCCATTTGATACGCGAACTGATTGTTCGATAATATCTGACATCTCCATCAAATTTCGCAAATTGGAGAATTGGTATTCCAAAAAACGTTTTTGAAGACGTACTGTCCTTGTTTTTCTTGCTTAACGCGCTTAATAAATTCCCCCCCCAGTCCACCCCTCCCAGCATCACAAATTGATTCTTACTAAATGGTTTTGGATTTGGTCGATACGCCACAGTATAATTTGATCCAGCTATGAAGTATTTGGTATTAAACAAAGTTAGATAACGATCAACATCAATTGGACTCGTATTCGGGCCGAAAACAATATCATCGTATTTCTGTTCATTTATGTTCCTCGGCTCGATCAAATTGAGAGCAATAGGCGTAAAAGTATGCTCCAATTGAGAATTTTTGCTCCAGATGTATGACCAGTCTGCCCGAATTGAGCGTAGCGTGTAAAAATCTTTTTGAACCCGGTTTTCGTAGTTTAGTGCTAGTAATGTCTTAGGTAAAACCTGACTTTTTTCCGGTCTAATCCTAACAAAAGGTATAATGAATCTTGGGAATGATAGCGAAGCTGTTGCCCCGTACCTTGTGAATTCGTTTCCAACCTTGTTAGGATTGTCAATTTTATTCCCTCCTAACTGAACATCAAAGCCGTAATAGCCTGAAAGCGTCAAAATCTCTGCTCCTTTAAAAAAGTTTCTGTTTTTCCAATTTACCGTTAATTGAGAACCACCAAGTCCATTCGATTTTGTACTCGCACTCACAGTTGTCTGTAATGATTTTTTCTTTTGCGGAGCCAAATTATAGTAGACATCCAGCAAAGCCGAATCCGACCGCGGAACCAGCTCGAAATTGTTTTTGACAAACTTAAAGTTCTGCAGGTTTACCAAGCGGGTAACCGATATTTCCTGTGCCTTATTGGTGTAGAGATTGCCTCTTCTGAATCCGATGGCATCATAAAAAATACGGCGCTTGTATAGCTTTCCCGGATCTTTTATTGTCAGTCCACGGCGGATTCGGCCTCCTGTATTGTTGGCACTGTCGGCGCTCTTATCCTCACTGGTGCCCGTATTAACAAAAATACGGTTGATGTAATACTGCTTAAGCGCAGTTTGAACTGTTTCCTTTTTCACTTCCAGATACAGATTCACCTGCTGCGGAGCCAAAGTTGAGTCTTGTCGCCCGATTGTCGAATCTACTTTTATGATCAGATAATCCGGATTAAAATAGTAGTAACCCTTTCCTTTCAGTTCCTGATCGATCCGTGACCTTTCCGCAGTAACGACATCGAGCCTGATCGGATCGCCTTTTCTTAAATAGGTGTCTTTTTTCGAAAGAACTAAATCCTTGTTGAAGACGGAGCTGTCGGGCACGACAAATTTCACTTCATTGATAACATACCTTGGCATTACATAGGCGTCGTACTCTGCCGTTGCGGTTCTTTTTTTGCTCACCGTAAGTTTGCCCTTTGCAGATGATCTGTAGAATCCCTGATTATCCAGGTAGCCAACCATGTTTGCCGCATTGATGTCAACAACCCGCTGCGTGGCGATAATCGGGGGTTCCCCCAATTTTCTACGAAACCAGCTACGGATACCACCTTCATCTTTTGGTTCTCCGATCCAATAATAAAACCAAACCTTCCACGGGAAACCGAAAATGGTTTTATTCGGCGGTGGCTTGATAATCCCTTCCAGATTTGTTTCCAAATCTGAAACATTTGGCTTCGATATGGAATCAGCAGTTACATTCACTTTATTCCCAACATACAATCCCTGGCCTTCCGGAACATACCTTTTTACAGAGCATGAGCCCAGTACAAAACATGTCACAAACAGGAGTAACGTATTAATTCTCATTTCTCTGCTTTTGAAAAATTTCACGGAAGAGATCATAATCCGCCGTTATAATAAAACTTACACCCGTCTCTACGATGAAGCCCTCAAGAATGGATTGATATTGATTTTTTCTATATCCGCGGAAACGGTAACGACCATCTTTGCTCAGGTTATAGTCCAGCGCAATGTTGTCAAAGACTTCGGCCGAGCTGGGAGTCTGACTTTTACTTTCGAGTTCGAAATTCTTTCCAACTGATATTTTCAACCGATCGCCCAGGAAGGCTTTGCTCAAGCCTACATTCAGGTCAGTTCTTGCTCCGGCAGATTGGTCTGTTGTTGAATTTAAGTCCAGGTCCAGGCTAACTCCTTTTACCAGATCCGATGCAAGATTGTTTAACTGATCACTCAGCAATTGACTTACGCTTTGACGTGCTATTGCTTCTGCACTTGATCCGATGTTAAATCCAGATGACGTTTGGTCTGTAATGAACTTGTTGGTAATCAACAGTGCAAAAGCCTGCTTGTTCATTTCCGACGGATTGTTTTGCATATCATTCCAAAACGTCTGGTCGGTAATATCCTTTTTGATGCTTTCCCCAACGTCTTCGCCCGGAGTAACATTAAACTTAATATTAGGCGTGCTCAGATTTCCAGTAATGAGAATTTGTACCTCAATCGGAATTTTCCTCTCGCCCTTGTAATTATTGTCAATGGATCCAGGATCGACCATCACTTCGTATGAAGCAGTGATATTCAGATCCGCTTTCATAGGATCTCCTGTCCATATAAGCGTACTGCCCTTTTTGATCTGGAACTGCCGTTTCAGGATCTGTAGCGTCAGATCATAGGAGCCCTGAGTTAAATCATATGCACCGATCAGATACAACTGACCGTTTGGCGCAATGCCTGTATTCAACTGAGCGTTGCCTTTTAGTTTAATGTTATCACCATTTAACTCGTCAATGACAACCTTAAACTCGGACTTGTCATCTACATCGATATCGAGGGAGATTTGAGAAACAAAATCAACAATGATCTGTTTCGACTCAATGGAATCTATCTTTGCAACCTGCGTTGAATCACTCATATCGACGAACTCAATGACACCTTTGCTCGCGTCACCTGACTCCGTCGCTTGATTCGAAAGTACGACGGTGATGTTACTTCCGGGATCGACTTTCACTTTCCCGTCGACTACGGACTTGCTGCCCTGACCTTTAACCGTCAAATCAGCATCAATCTTAGCCTTGCCAAAAAACAGCTCATTTTCCTTTTGTGTTGAATTGAGCACCGTGAAATTCTTGGCGCCAATCGTCATATCGTAACCCACATTCGGAATCGTCGCGATGTTGACATTTCCATTTATTTTCATTTGCTGATTGAGGGAATCGGCAATTATGAAGTTGTTGAAATTGATACGTTGACCCGCCAGCTGGATCTTCTGATTTACCAAAGAATAACGAGCGCCAAGCTGCTTCACGGTGAATGCGACATCATCGAAGTTCACTGCGCCGTTTAATTTAGGGCTTGCTGTTGAGCCAGTAATCGTAGCTTTACCACTCAGATTGCCCGTTGCTCTTTTTAGTTCTCCAAAACTGAACGCTTCAACCGTAGAAGCGCTTAATTTTTTGAGATCCATATCGAAATTCAAAGCGTTTTCGGCCTTTACATTATAGCTGCCATTAATCTCCACGTCATTTTGGTCGCTCTTCAATGCAGTCTCAATTTTGATCGCATTCTCGGTTTCGTTCGATGCCTTTAATGACAGGTCACCAACCGGGATCTTAGTCACGGCAAGGTTGTCGACTTTTAAGTCACCTGTAAAGACAGGCGCAGTCATATAGTTTTTAAGCAGAATATTGCCGTTCAGTGTGCCGGAAGCGAGCGTGCTGTCCTGAGTGACGATCGCGATCATTGGCCCAATAGCTATATTGTCAATCTTGATGTCTAACGGGCTGTTAGGTTGTTCCGTGGTGGAGTTGACTGTGAGGGATTGCGCTTTGTTTTTCAACACCAGGTTTCTAACCAGCAACTTGTCCGTTTCGTATTCAACGAATCCATTTGTATCTGTTGCCCAATCCTCATAATTAAGCAGTAAGTTGTCGCGAAGACTTAGTTTGTACTTATTACCATTCGCTGCGAGATCTCCTAACACCTGATGGCGATCCACATTGACCGAATCTTTTACCAGAAAATCGAATTTGATATCATTGTTAACAATGTCACTTTTGATCGAGGCATTTTGGATTCTGAAACTACCTGTGTTCAGCATACCCAGGGAAGCATTAAATGCCGCTTTTTCGGGAACAGTGTAAAATTGGACTGCAATATTTTCGGTTCTGATGCTATCGTAATCGACCACAGGAACAAAAACGGTCGCTACAATAGACGAATCCTTTTGGTTGTCCAGCTGGGCATGAAGCCGTATCGGTTTCATTTCTTTCAATTGCGGGACGAATGTCTGCAAAACCTGGTGGTTGAGAAGTGTTGCGTCAAGATTGAAGTTGACAGGCTTTGTAACTTCTTTATAAGTAATTGAAGGTGCTTTGAAGTGTTTACCGATTTGGGTGAAGATAGCGTCCGGCACTTCCATATAGACAAAATCTCCTTCCATTTTCGCTTTCAGAAAAGGGGAATCGAGTATAGCAAGCCTCTTGCCGGTTGAGTCGGTAAGCATCATTGCGATATTCGAAACAGCAATTGGTCTGCCATGATGGGTCAACACGAGATCGCTGATATTAACTGTTCCCAGGGGATTCTCCGGTTGAGTGGAGCGCATGTCAATTTTAATATCACCTTTAACCTGTAGGGAATCTGCGTACAAATTCAGAGCAGTAAGATTCAGATTGTCGATTTTGACGTCTCCCTTTACAGATGGATAAGTCTTCGAAAGGTCGGCCTGCCCGTCTATTGAAACCTTGATATTGGCATCGTCCATTCGGGCCGATACATTTGCCAGGCCGTGATCCACATCTCCGGTGAGTCTGAGGTTATTGTAAACATATCCTTTTATATCCGCACTTTGTACCGTACCGTTCAGGCTTGCCTTCATAGACTTAGGTGTATAGCCAAGTCCATCAACATCGGCCCTAAGTGTTATTTTACCCATTTCTTCTGGCGGTTGTTTCATTAACTTTCCAAGGTCGAATTCTTCCAAGGTTAATGTGCCGTTGTATTGAGCTCGCAAACTGTCCGTAATATTTTTCAAGGTGCCGGAGAAGGCGCCAGTTCCGAAAGAGGTATTTAGAGTTGTCGTGGTGGTTAAATCCGACATACTACCCTTTATTTTTCCAGTGATTTTAATACGATCCGGTAATTCAATTGAGGCAGGCAAAGTGCTATCAGGCAGCACTTTCATCAGATCACTTTTCGTTGAAGACAATTCATTGATGGTCAAATCCACTGAGAGCTTATCAGCATCAGGCAAACCTTTGATCCGTCCGTCCATTGAAAGTATTGTCCCATCAAGTGCGCTGAAATTCGCCTTGGATATCAGCATATCGCCCATAGTGCCTGTGATCAGTCCACTGCCCTTCACCATTCCGTTCGGTTCTTTATTAAAGGGAGGAGTTTTAGACAGATCGGGTACCAGCAGAAGTATATCGGAAAATGCTACCTGGCTGTTTGTTAGCTTTAATCTGATCTTCACTTTGGCAATATCTTTTGTCAATTGATCAAGATTGTCATAGCGAAGAACCAGCTCATCCCGTAATAAAGTATTTGAGGTTTTCAGATATAAGTTTCTAAGAAACGTTTGTTGAGTGCCGTAAGCAAAATTTGTCCTGAACTGCTGAATCGCGAAGCCACTTTTCTCTCTGAAGGATCCTGCCTTCAAGGCGCCTGCTATATTTTCAGGTGAAAAAACAAATTCCCGAAGATCAATATTCAGTGCTTTGACGTCAAGGTGGGCGTAGTCAAGCCCTTTTGTCTGCGCTGCCGAGTTGAAATCGTCATAACGAAGATCATTGTTCACCAATTTGATTTCGGCCACTTTTACGTTCCATCCGGATTCGGTTTTATCCCCGGGTTCCGTTTTTGTATTGAGCTTTTCAGGGGTAGTCTTTTCCTTTGCCTTTTTTGTAAATTCGGCATATAAAGACATATTTTCAAGGAGGACGTTGCGAACCTCCACTTTCTGGCTTCCAAGAAAAATGTTATTAATATGTCCTTCGAGACGCCCTACTGTCACTCCATTTTTAAGTCCCGAAGTTTCATCTGTAAATGCCCACTTAAACTGTCGGATGTCTACATCCCCGAGTTTCAAATCGAGCGAGTCGGCGGGATCGGATGGGGCTGATGATGTGTCTGTCTTCAAGGCAGTATACATCCGAAGTTTTGCACCACTGTTGGACAGTGTAATTTTCGTAGGGTGATATTGTGATTTTGCGGGGTTGAATTTATCGAAAAGCACCTCGGCGGAATCTATATTCGCTTCTGCATCTGTCCCTATCACTGCGTCGCGATAAGACAGACGGACCTTTTTTAGTAACACTTTGTCCAAACGCATCTCGATCGGTTTCGCCGCGGATGTATCTTGCTCCGCATCTTTACTTGCGAAGGCATCAATGATATATTGATAGTTGAAAACGGTGTCTGGTAATACGCGGTAAATCGCCGCCGTTGCTCCCTCCAGTTCAATTTTATTGATGCCCACATCTCCATTGACCAGGTTATACATGTCAAGATCAACACGCAGATGTTTGGCAGCAATTAGTGTATCTCCTTTGAGATCAGCGAAGTATACGCCTTCTAAAATAATCCAGTCAGGGACGTCGAAACGGATTTTTTCTATCGAACCCCTGTTCTGAAACTTTTTACGTAAATAGGAATTAACCTGATCTGTTAGGAAGGACTGCCCGGCTGGGGTTTGTAATCCCCATATCAAAACGCCCAACAGAATTAACACTGTAAGGACAATAACGGCCAGTACCTTTAATGCTTTCTTCATTCTTTCCTGTTAATCCCCTGCCTCAAATGTTGAGAGAAGGAAATAGAGCCTATAAAAAACCTGGGTAGTGACAAATAGCTTGCCAGCTGCCCAGGCACTTGTTTGATTTTCTACATTTACCTTTTAAACAACTCCGGACTGACCGTACCGTTCATTGTAAGTGTGGAAATAATGGTTACTGGTTTTTTGTCGATTGTATTGATTTCTACCAATTTTGCAGGGTACAGAATACCCGACGCTGATTTGGTGTAATTTGAGAAATCGGTTACGGTTTCCACACCTGCAAGTGTTTCTTTTTGACGGTTTAGTAGCCCTGTTTTAGCATCAAACCACAAATTGTATTTTACCCCCGTTCCCTGCATTTCAACCTGATTCACAGACACACCGTTCAGCATTTCCGGTCCGACTGTCGTTGCAATAAACCCTCTGTTCTGATAATCAATAAAAGGCACCAGCAAGTCATACATTTCAAATTTCATGCTCGTTTGCTCCGCCTGACTAAGATCTTTAACGTCCATTTTTCCGCCAATAGGCACTTTTATCCATCCTTCTGAACCCTTCACGGTATAGATAAAGCTGCGATTCATGATGGTTTTGGACTTATAAATTGATTTCTCCGGTACTGAAACAGAAATGTCTGCGGTGTATGGCGTTGCAGAGGCAGCAGAATAGCTTCTTTTGACAGTATATGTCTTAACTCCATCCCACAAATCCTTTCCTCCGGTAGCCTTAAAATAACTGGCAAATATGGAGTCCGCTGGTATTTTTTGACCAAAGGTGGATGTATATGCGAGAACCAGGGTAGCCAGTACAAAAAAGTTTTTTTTCATTTTTATAGTTTTTTAAATGTTGTGAAAGGGTAAGCCGTGAAATAAGTTACCCATTTGTTTAGTCAATTTGACCAAAGTTATTTCAAAGGGTTTAATAAATACCCATTTATGGCTGTGTTTATCTCGATCTCTTTGGTTTAAAATGTTTCGCTTCATATTCCGAGTGGCGTTTTCGAAAACATCCCAACGTATATTAGTTAGCAAAAACCATTCCAGTTGTCGTATATACACAGGAAACAAATGCGGTGTTGCAAGAAAAGATAAACCCAATGCACAAAAAAGGGAAATGAGTTCATACCCATTTCCCAGTCAAAATCTCTTTTGCAATTGTTTAAATCAATTTCTCATACGTCATCACCATTAGCCGAGATCTTGCCGAACCTGTACTGGAACGTGAGATTGACCAGACGATTGGTCTGTTGCCACAGTGAACTTTGAGAATACGTCGCCGTATTGAGTTGACTTTTATAAGCACGTGAAAGAAATATATCCTGAACGTTAAAAGAAAGTGTTGCTTTCTTTTCCAGTAAGTCCTTGCGAATCCCCATGTTGGCAACGAATACGCCTTCCCGTGTACCTTGGGCGATTGCTCTCGGCCCTTCATAATTAACGTAAGCAGACGCCTTGAAATCCATTGGTAAAGTGAAAAATGCATTCAGGTTACCGGAATAGCTCCAATTCCTGTTGTCAATCTGGGCAATTGCCGACACCACTTCACTTCTGTAAACCCTTCCGCTGGCGTTTATTTTTACAGCATCACCAAATTTTTGAGAGAAATCCGTTTCCAGGCCATAAGACATTTCCCGCCCCACATTGTCGTAGCGTGTCAATGAAATCCCAGCTTCGTCAACAGTGCGGAGCCGTGTTATTGCATTATTAGAGTAATCCATAAATAATGACGGTCCCCATCCACCTGATTCTTCATAATTAGAGTAACCCATTTCGGCTTTATGTACAAATTCAGGTCTAAGATTTGGGTTTCCGGTTTGAACGTTTCTCGGATCAGAAATGTCCGTAAAGGGATTTAGCCAGCTTGCTTCCGGGCGCTGAACACGGCGGCTATAGTTGATCTTTACCTGTGAAGCGTCATCCAGCTTTCTGGTCACGGCCAGCGATGGCACAAGGGTGAGGAAGTGAACTGAGAAATCCCTGTTACTGCTTATTTGGTTGATATTTTGATCGGAATCGGTGAGCCTGAGACCTGCACGTATTCCCCAGTCATCTGTTTTTTGCGAAAAGGTCATATAACCCGTATAAATAAAATTTTCGTAGCCGAATACATTACTTACAGTGTTATCGAATTGCGAACTGCCATCTTCTTTATTAATGTTGTAAAAAGCATTCGTGTTTTCACTCGTGCTGATTCTGGAACGGACACCCATTTCGAGTGTAGATTTTTTTGCAACAGGCCAGGTATAATCTGAATTCAAAAAGAGGGTTTTGTTTTTGTTGTCTCTGAAATTTTTCTGGTGTTTTTCCAGCGTGATACGCTCACTTTCCTGATCATATACCGAGTTGCCGTCGGAGTTTCCAAGCGAATAGTTTGCTGTGAAGGCCAGAAGATGATCTTTCTTTTTAAACTTTTTGCGGTAATCCAGATTCATGCTTACGTTATTTCCGTTTCCCTTGCTTCTCACTGTGCGATCAAATTTTTCTGTGACGATACCCGAAGAAAGGCTTGTTTCGTTGGCAATGTTACTCATATTGTTATTCCCGTCCAGCGAATAATTCACGCTCGCTTCAAGGCTGTTTTTGTCATTGAGGTCATAGTTTATGCCAACCCGTCCAAACAAGTTTTTGTTTTTGTTGTAACCCCTGCCAACTTGCTTAAGGGTAGAAGTTTCCTCCGTTAAAAAGTTATCCCGGTTTAGTCTTCTTCTCCAAAACTGATTTCTCGACTGCGCACTTACAGAAGCATTAAGGCCCAGCTTTCCGGTGCGCTGGTTGAAGTTGCCCGAAACATTGTGACTCCCTCTGTTTCCATAGCTAAGCCGCCCGCCACCGTTCGTACCCCGAATTTTCACCTTTTTTGTGATAATGTCTATCACGCCAGAAGCACCTTCACCTTCATATTTTGCCGATGGCGTCGTCATGACGTCAATTCGGTCAATCAATTCGGCAGGGAATGATTGTAAAACCGTAGGAAGATCGTTACCATAAAGTGATGATGGCTTGCCATCTATTAAAACGACCACATTTCCCTTACCGCGCACCTGGGGATTTCCGTTTTCATCAAGGGAGACAGCGGGCAATTTTTGAAGCAGATCACTTACATTATTGCTTGTGGCAAGCAGATCTTTTCCGATGGTAATCATTTTCTTGTCGATGTCATCGACGATCATACTTTTCTCACCTTTTATGACTACTTCATTTAGTTTTTTGGAGACGGCAAGCATGGTGATAAGTCCAAGATCCGTAATATTTGCTTCTGGAGCTACCTTGACGCTAGCAACAAAACGTGTCTCATAACCGACACTCGTAATCTTTAGGAGATACTTTCCAGACTTCATTGTGATCGAGAAAACACCGTTTTCGTCAGCTGTGGTACCTTCAACAATGGAAGAATCCGCGGGTAGCAAAATGGCGATTGTTGCAAAACTGACTGGCGTGTTTCCCGGTGCTTCAACAATCTTTCCTATCATTTTTCCTCCATCCGGCAAATTTTCGGGTTTCGCGGTATTATTTCCTGATGCTTCGCTGAACCCGGCAAAAAGAAGAAAACCGCACAGGAAGAACGAAAGGGGTAGATTTTTTTTTATCACAATTGTTAGATTTTTGAGATCGGGAATTTAGGATATTGGTAGTCAAACCCAGATGTGAATTCGCAACAAGCATCAGTGGACGCTTGTTGATAAGGGTTTTGGTAAAGGTTGTTGTAAAATAGCTTAACGCACGAAGTGTAGAACCTGATATGCAAAATTATAAAAAAAGTAAGATGGATAACGATTTGAGTCGATAAGATTTTATCTTGCGGAGTTTTTAAATATTTTTAAGAAATAAATAAACTCATTGAAATGCAACGAATCTTTTTTTCTCTAATTTTTTGGGCTTGCGGACTTGGCGCGATTGCTCAGCCAAATATTATCCCCAAGCCAAGCCAGATGCTTGTTGGAAAAGGGGAATGGGTATTAGGCGTGAAAACATCAGTTGGTTCGCCGAGCGATGCCCAATGGGGTAAAGTTGGGCAAATGCTTGCGACACAACTCAGTGGTGCTACGGGGAAGAATGTCAAAGTTGTCTCGGGAAAAGGCAGTATAACGTTTCTGCCTTCGTCGGATTCCAGTTTGGGTGAGGAAGGTTACAATTTGACGGTCAATAAAAAAGGGGTGATCATACAGGCACAAACTGCGAAAGGGGCATTCTACGGGATGCAAACTTTCCTGCAGCTTCTTCCCGCTGAAGCATTTAGCCCTGCGGTTGTGAGCGGCGTTAAATGGGTAGTGCCTTTTGTAACCATCAAGGATGTGCCGCGGTATGGATACAGAGGTCTTATGCTGGATGTTGGTCGGCATTTTATGCCTGTTGAATTTGTAAAAAAATTCATCGATTTGCTTGCACTGCACAAGCAAAATCAATTTCACTGGCACCTTACAGACGATCAGGGATGGCGGATTGAGATTAAAAAATATCCTTTGCTGACCAAAGTTGGATCGATGCGTCACGAGACGATGAAGGGACATTATACGGATAAAAAGTACGATGGCACGCCATATGGTGGCTTTTATACGCAAGAGCAGATTAAAGATGTGCTGAAGTATGCTGAAGACCGGTTCGTGAACGTGATCCCGGAAATTGAATTACCTGGACACGCTTTGGCGGCGCTTGCGTCGTATCCTAATCTGGGTAACAATCCTGATCAGATATATAAAGTAGGAACACGTTGGGGTGTTTATGACGAGGTATTTATGCCGCGGGAAGAAACGCTTAAGTTTTTGGAAGATGTGTTGACTGAGGTGATTGACCTTTTTCCGAGCAAATACATTCATATTGGGGGAGACGAATGCCCGAAAACACAATGGGAGCAAAGCCGGTTTGCGCAGGATCTGATCAAAAAAGAAAACCTGAAAGACGAGCATGGTTTACAGAGTTATGTGATCAAGCGGATTGATAAATTCGTGACGGCGAAAGGGAGGAGAATAATAGGTTGGGACGAAATCCTGGAAGGAGGATTGTCTCCAAACGCAACGGTGATGAGCTGGCGTGGGATTGAGGGGGGGGTTACGGCGGCAAAAGAAAACCACGATGTGGTGATGACACCTAGTTCGCACGTTTACCTCGATTACTATCAGGCTGATCCAAAGACGGTTAAGCAGCCCGTTGCGATTGGAGGAAACTTGCCGATCTCTAAAACCTATTCTTTTGAACCGACTCCGGAAGCTTTATCCGCAGAACAAGCCAAACATATTTTAGGTGTGCAGGGAAATCTATGGACAGAATATCTAAAGACACCTGCTTTTGTGGAATACATGATTTTCCCTCGCGCGATCGCTGTTGCGGAAATCGGATGGACGACAAAGGAGAACAAGAATTTCGAGGATTTTACTAAAAGGCTGGATGCCCACAAAAAGCGTTTGGATTATCTGGGTGTAAATTATTTCGGTGCTCCGATCAACGACAAGTTTGAGTATGTATGGCCGACTCCTAAAAAGTAGCACCGAATTGTGTAGGCTGTGATGCCATGAATGCACGAATAGGTACCAACCACGGTTTTTGTACCGTTTAATGAGAAGGGTATTCCGATTTTATGGGATACCTTTTTTGTTATATTTACGGAACGGAGAATAGTAAAAAGTGCATGGAAATGGACGCGAAAAAGCGAATTGCGATATACGAAGATAAAAACGGACCTTATATGGAGTCTCTAAGGCAAGGTTTGATCGATACACCGGAAGAGCGTTTTATTAAATTCTTCGAACAGAGAAGGAAGTTTAAAGAGATGATGGGAATACAGAAGGATTATGGGGCTAAAAAACAAATTGTATTTAAAGTTGTTAGTTGGATTCGGTAACTCCCGAGTTAACCATCTAGCAGTCTCAATAGGATGTGTCGTAATTAGTTCACTTTCAATAAAGTAATATAGTTGTTATTATAAAAATATGAGCAAAGCATTTACGTCCGCTTGGCTGAAATATGGAAAACTAATTTCAATCGTTTTTCCATCCATTTTCTTGGAGAATCCAAGTATACAGACCAGGCTTCCGTTTACAATGAAGCCGAAGCTTTCGTACAGATTTTTCGAAGCAGATTTGATAATTGCCTGACCAGGAGGATCGAGATCTATTTTCAGACCCCAGGATTTACCATCAAAGTATGGTTGTATATTTTGAAAGTTTGAGGAGGTGATGAATGGTTTTGTCAGTAAGTGATAATATAGTCTCTGGTCTTTCAGGTATGTTTCTTTTTGGATACCTTTTTCAGAGAAGTCGACCCAATAGAAACCGGTTAAGAGATCAATTTTTTTCTTTTGCTCTGCCGCGCTTATCATTTTTAGGATAATTTTGGCCTTAGGCTTGTCTTGCTTAGCTTGACAATTAACTAAAAGGAATAAGAAAAAAAGTTTAAGGCATGCCTTCATGAGCACGCAACAATGTTAGCAGGACAGACAGAGATAAGGGTAAAAAAAGGTTTCTCAGGAAACATAGCCTACGATTTTCGGTAACAGAGCTCAGGAAAGATCGAAAATACTTTTGAATATGGAGTTTTATTCTCAAAAAATAAAACTCCCTCACCACCCAACCCTTCCTCCAAAACCTGCTATTTTTGCAGGATGTATAAAATCCTGATCTCACCCATACTCTTCCTTTTTGACGCCGAGCGCATACACTATTTTGTTTGCGAGGTTTTGCATTTTGCTTTCAAGATTCCCGGCATGCCGGCTTTGCTCCGCGCGATGTACACCTATGAGCATCCGAGTCTGGTTCAAGAGGTGGCGGGGCTTCGATTCCGTAATCCTGTGGGACTTGCAGCCGGATTCGACAAGAATGCAGAAATGGTGGATCAGCTTGAGGCTCTGGGTTTTGGATTCATTGAAATTGGGACAGTTACTCCGCGCCCGCAACCTGGAAATGATAAGCCCCGGTTATTTCGATTAAAAGAAGATAAGGCTTTGATAAACCGGATGGGTTTCAACAACAAGGGAGCAGCCGTTGCGGCTGCCAAGCTTCGTCAGCGTAAGTCTTCTATTCTGGTTGGAGGGAATATTGGGAAAAATAAGGATACACCCAACGAACAGGCACTCAATGACTACCTGCTTTGCTTTAGGGATTTGTTTGATGTCGTTGATTATTTTGTGGTCAATGTAAGCTCACCAAATACACCCGGGCTGAGAGATTTGCAGGAGAAAGGACCTTTGACCGAAATTCTAAACGAACTTCAATCGAGAAACAACGACAGGCCGTCTCCCAAACCCATTTTTCTTAAAATAGCCCCGGATCTCACAATCAGCCAACTTGATGATATCATTGATATTGTTAAGGAAACAAATATTGCAGGAGTAATTGCCACAAATACAACAATTAGTCGCAGCGAGTTAAAAACGAGTAAAGAAGAAATTGATAAAATTGGTGCCGGTGGCTTAAGCGGAGCGCCTCTGACACACCGCGCGACCGAAGTTATTCGTTACCTTTGCGAGAAATCAGGCAACGCTTTTCCGGTGATTGGCGTTGGTGGAATTGGCTCTCCAAAGGATGCAATTGACAAGCGTAATGCGGGAGCCTCGTTGGTTCAGCTATATACCGGATTTATTTATGAAGGCCCTGGTTTGGCTGGTAGAATCTGTAAAGCCCTGGTCAGTAGGTAATTTAGCCAGAAAGTACACATCACACATTCATGAACACGTTACCACTGCAATAGATGGCCGTCAACAAATTCCGGGGAAACACAGTTCGTCAAAAAGAAGAAGACAAACCTGGAAACCGATTCCGTATTTCACTTGACTGGGAAAGCATTTTCTCCAGTCCGAGAGGTACCCTTGCCTGGGGTATTTTCTTTATTATTCTCTCTATTATTCTCGAGGTTTCTTTCTTATCATATATTGTCACAGGGGTAACAGACCAAAGTGTGGTTGACGGTTTAGGCCAGCAATCAATTCGTGATGCGGGGCGTCAAACGCATAATCTGTTGGGATTTTTAGGAGCAATTATTTCGCACATTTTCGTGTACAGATGGTTTGGGGTGGGTGCATTGCTGCTGCCGGTGGTAGCATTTCTCGGCGGACTCAAGATTGCTTTTGGAAGAGAATTGCGTGAGCTGAGCCGGACCACCAAGGAAGTGATCTTCTTTACGTTGTGGATCAGCCTGCTGATGGGTTATGTGATCCTGATGAGCAATTCTGAAAATTCGTGGAGTTTTGTTGCTGGCGGAATCGGTTATACGGTCAATGTGTGGTTGTTTGACCTCCTGAAATGGGGAAGTATCCTGCCCATATTGTTTATTCTGTTTGTTTTTGCGGTCTACTTTTATGATGCAAAGTCGGTTTTAGATAGCTGGCAGACAACGCCTGAGGCTGCTGATGAAATTTTGGAAGCGGAAGAGGAAACTAGCAAAGAGGATATTGCGCCAAAAAGTAAGGTCAAGGAACGCGAATATGTCTCAGTGGTTACCGATACATATGACGACGATCCTCCTATTGCAATTGAGGATGACGAAAAGGCAGGCGTTCTGTTGCAAATGGAGGAAGAAAAGGCGGAACATGTTGCTCCGGTCATCGTCATTCCCCCAGCTCCGCAACCTGTCAGCCCTGCGGATCTTACATTGGAAGTAGAGGATACATATCAGGCGCCGATACCGGAAGACAATGTCGAAGATGAAGATGTCAATGCCTCAATTCTAAGGGAGTTCGGGCAATACGACCATACTTTGGATCTGCCTTCTTATCAATTCCCCAACATTGGATTGCTGACGGAGGTCACCGAGAATCAACACGAAAAGGTGAGCCAGGAAGAACTGGAAAGCAATAAGATCCGTATTGTCGATACACTGGGAAGCTATGGAATAAATATTTCCAAGATTAAGGCTACCATCGGACCAACTGTGACATTGTATGAGATTATTCCTGAGGCGGGGGTCAGGATCTCAAAAATTAAAAATCTGGAAGGAGATATTGCTTTAAGTTTGGCAGCTCTGGGAATCCGGATCATTGCGCCTATGCCGGGACGGGGAACAATTGGTATTGAAGTTCCTAACAAGAATAGGGAGACGGTATTTATGCGTTCGGTTTTGTCGAACGAGCGTTTTCAAAAATCTACTTTTGATCTGCCGGTGATCCTTGGAAAAACGATTTCCAACGATATACACATTGCGGATCTTGCCAAAATGCCTCACTTACTAATGGCAGGGGCAACAGGGCAAGGAAAATCGGTAGGGCTGAACGTGATCCTGGCATCACTGATTTACAAAAAGCACCCTGCCGAACTGAAATTTGTACTCGTCGATCCAAAGAAGGTGGAGCTTACGCTGTTTAATAAATTGGAGCGCCATTTTCTTGCCAAGCTGCCAAATGCGGACGAAGCAATAATCACCGATACAAAAAAAGTGATTTTTACTTTGAATTCTTTGTGCATCGAGATGGATTCACGATACGATCTGCTTAAGGAAGCGGCGGTCAGAAATTTGAAAGAATACAATGCCAAATTTGCCCAGCGTAGGCTAAGCCCTGAAAAGGGACACCGCTTTCTACCATATATTGTGTTGGTGATAGATGAGCTCGCTGATTTGATGATGACTGCGGGTAAAGAAGTGGAAACACCCATTGCGCGTCTGGCGCAGTTGGCGCGTGCGGTAGGAATTCACTTGGTCGTCGCGACGCAGCGTCCTTCGGTTAAGGTTATTACGGGTCTTATAAAGGCCAACTTTCCTGCAAGGTTATCGTTCAGAGTTACATCTAGCATAGATTCCAGGACGATTCTGGATATGGGAGGAGCGGAACAGCTGGTTGGGCAAGGCGATATGCTTTTGTCGATCAATTCAGAAGTCATTCGATTGCAATGTCCGTTTATAGACACACGAGAAATTGAGGAAGTATGTGACTTTATCGGGTCTCAGCGTGGTTATGACGAAGCTTATGCACTTCCGGAGTATGAAGGCGAAGATGGAGGGGAGTCAAAAAATGAAGTTAACACAGAAGATTTTGACCAATTATTGGCAGAAGCTGCGCGCTTAATTGTGACGCATCAGCAGGGTAGTACTTCACTTATACAACGGAAAATGAAATTGGGTTACAACCGGGCGGGACGCATTATGGATCAATTGGAAATGAGTGGAGTTGTTGGTCCGTTTACAGGTAGTAAAGCAAGAGACGTGATGTTCCATGACCTGGCCAGCCTTGAGGATCATCTGCGAAGCATGGGAATTAATTAAGAGTTTGTCTGCATTTTGAGAATTAATCATCCTACTTTTTATATTTTTTTAAACCTGTATCATAAATGCGGGTCTAATTTTCGTTGTGTCAATTGATGGCATAGCTTTTTTACCCACTAAGAATAAAAATCAATCATCATGAAGCGTTTGAAAATAATAACCCTGATTCTCGCACTCCTTTCGTTTTCGGATTCGCTTTTTGCGCAGGGCGACAAAAAATCTACGGCCATTCTGGATGCCATGAGTAGCAGATATCAAAAGATCAAATCGTTCAAAGCGATATTTACTTATACACCGGATGGCGGAAAATCTTTGAAAGGCGATGCGACAGTGAAGGGAACCAAGTTTCGCTTGAAAATGGCTGGACAGGAAATTTATAATGACGGTAAACTAATGGCCACTTATATAAAAGAGACCAACGAGGTTAATCTTCAGGATTTTGATCCCACTGCAACAGGTGATCTGGATCCAACAAAAATTTATTCAGCGTACAAGAAGGGCTTTAAATATGCTTTTCTGGAAGAGCAAAAGGAGGGAAGCCAGGTTTATGAAGTGGTGGAACTTACTTCAACCAATAAAAATAGCCAGGTAGGTAAGGTTCAGATTCATGTTAATAAAAAGGACAAATCGATCTGGAGCTGGAAGATATTCCAAAAGAATGGTCAAAAGGTCACCTATAAAGTGGATCAGTTTCAGCCGGATGTGGCAGTAGCGGATAATTTTTTTACTTTCAACGCGAAGCAATATCCGGGCGTCGAAGTTGTTGATTTGCGCTAAGGGAGCATATTTTTAGATATTAAAGGGAGATAGAATCGCACGATTTTATCTCCCTTTCCATTTTTAAAAGACGAGTGTTTTTACAATATTGGGAGGGTCCTAAAATGGAAAATGATTGAAAAAGGTGCAACATTTGCACAAAATCGGTGTTTTGTTTTTGGAATGTTATGTCATTCCAAATTGATGTTTAATTTAATGGCTACTCGGTGAAAATGATTTTAGGACAAATTATAAAGACGGTCGATCCCATTGCGAGCAAAGTTGATGTTTGGTTCGATGCAGGACTCAGGCTTATACCCAATATACTGGTTGCAATTTTATTGCTGGTCGTTTTTCGCTATTTGGCTTCTTACGGAAGCAAGGTTATGGCGAGAGTGCTTGGTCACGCCTCCCAAAATGTTGGGTTGGTAAGTCTTATTTCTGCTGTAAGTCGTATTGTTATCTTTATGGTCGGTGTATTTTTTGCGCTGGGAGTCCTGGGTCTGGACAAGACCGTCACATCTATGGTAGCGGGAGCCGGCGTGCTGGCACTTGCCCTCGGTTTCGCTTTTCAGGATTTGACAACAAACTTTATTTCAGGAGCTTTTATCGTCATGCAGCGTCCTATTGAAGTTGGTGACGTGATTGAGACGAATGGTTTTACTGGTAAGGTGCAGTCAATAGGCCTCCGTTCGGTAAAACTGGATAATTTTGCGGGCCAAATGGTGGAGCTTCCCAGTAAGGATATTTTTCAGAAACCAATTGTGAACTTTACCCATTCCGGTGACAGAAGAGTCCTTTTGCAATGCGGAATATCTTACCAGGATGATATGAATCTGGTAGAGCAGGTATCACTTGCAACGATCCATTCACTTGGTTTTTTGAAATCTTCAAAAACTGTGGAGTTTAGTTACACCCGATTCGGTGAGACTAGTGTGGAGTTCCAAATCTTGTTTTGGATTGATCAGTCAAAAACCACTCCCGGAAAATCGAAAAGCGAGGCTATGAAAGCAATAAAAAAGGCTTTTGACGAAAATAAGATTACCATACCGGTCCCTTCAAAAACAGCTGACAATTCCAATAAAACGGAAAGTGCTCTGGCGGCTGCTCAGGCAGCAGCTTCAATTTAAGTTGCTATTACTATGGAGATCTTCCTAAATCCACAAACGGGAGCACAAAAAAGCACTGCAAAAAACGCTGCAGTGCTTTTGGATTAAATCAGGTATTACTGAACCTTCTGAATGAAAATTCTTTATTTAATTAGTATCTGTAAGTTTCCGCTTTAAAAGGACCCTCAGGAGTAACCCCGATATAAGCAGCTTGTTCGTCGGTAAGAGTTTCCAGCTTGGCACCTACGTGAGAAAGGTGAAAAGCAGCTACTTTTTCATCCAAAGCTTTTGGAAGAACGTATACTTTCTTTTCGTAGGCATCAGTGTTTGTCCAAAGTTCAATTTGGGCAAGTGTCTGATTCGAGAATGAGCACGACATCACAAAAGATGGGTGACCCATTGCACAACCAAGATTTACCAAACGGCCTTCGGCAAGGATGATAATGTCTTTTCCTTCAACAGAATAAATATCAACCTGCGGTTTAATCTGTGATTTAGAGGAACCATAAGTCTTGTTCAACCAGGCCATGTCAATTTCATTGTCAAAGTGACCAATGTTACAAACCACAGCTTTGTCACGCATCGCGAGGAAGTGACGATCAGTAATGATCTTGTAGTTTCCTGTCGCCGTTACAAAAATGTTAGCACGTGAAGCTGCGTCGTCCATGGTAACAACCTCAAATCCGTCCATAGCAGCCTGAAGCGCGCAAATAGGATCAATTTCGGTAACCAAAACACGGCATCCCGCACCGCGAAGGGATTCAGCAGATCCTTTTCCAACATCACCATAACCTGCCACAACAGCGACTTTACCCGCAAGCATCAAATCCGTTGCGCGACGGATAGAATCCACAAGAGATTCCCGGCAACCATATTTGTTGTCGAATTTAGATTTTGTAACTGAATCGTTAACGTTAATCGCCGGCAAATGAAGCGTTCCGTTTTTCAAACGATCGTAAAGGCGAAGAACACCAGTTGTAGTTTCTTCCGAAAGTCCTTTGATTCCTTCGATCAACTCAGGATAGTCATCAAATACCATATTGGTAAGGTCACCTCCGTCGTCAAGAATCATGTTCAAAGGCTTACGATCTTCCCCGAAGAAAAGTGTTTGCTCAATACACCAGTTGAATTCTTCCTCGTTCATTCCTTTCCATGCATAAACAGGAATTCCTGCTGCTGCGATAGCCGCTGCTGCGTGATCTTGTGTCGAGAAAATGTTACATGAAGACCAAGTAACTTCCGCACCAAGAGCAGTAAGTGTTTCTATCAATACCGCAGTTTGGATCGTCATGTGAAGACAACCAGCCACACGTGCACCAGCAAGTGGCTGAGATGGTCCATACTCTGCACGAATCGCCATCAAACCAGGCATTTCAGCCTCTGCCAATGTAATTTCTTTGCGACCCCATTCGGCCAGCGAAATGTCTTTTACCTTAAAAGGAATATACGTTTCTGTTGACGTAGCCATTATTTGTCAGTTTAGTTTGATTTCTATTTTATGACACAAAATTAAGTAGAAAAACCACTCAGGGTAAGAAATGTAGATACAAATTGTAGTTTTGAAATAAAAATTAGATTTTTTATCTATATCGGACACTTCTCGCAAGTTTTAAAAGTGAGTATCTCAGTTCCACATTGTTCGCGAAGATATTTTGTCCTTTTGCATTTTTCATGTGATCGGGTAGAAATTGTGTCTGCAGGATATAGCCTATCTTTCCGATGACAACGGTGCGTCATACGCAGTATGCAAAGGGGGGACATTCTCAGTCAAATTAAGTGGATATGTGGCAGTTTCGTGGTCGTGGTTCCATCTGGCATGCAAACAATTTTCTGTGCCTGTATTGATGTGAGGAACGTCCAAACGGCTGCTGAGCCGTCCTGTCGGGCAATACGTCACTGGTTTAACCTATGAAAACTTGGTATTGGTAAATGAGTCCTTTGAGAAATCGGTTATTAGTAATCACTTCTCAATCATCTGGTACCTAATAAGCAGGGATCCTGGTTTATCCAAAATCTTGATTTCTATTCCGTCCTTTAATTCACTACCTGATTTTGCTATTTTTACGCCATTGTCTTCATAAAACAGTTCATATTGAGCATCGGCAACTAATCCGCTCAATTTAATGATCATTGATTCTTCGGTAAACCGATCGCGACGAAATGCCAATACTAATCCGTCTTTCTGTTCTGGCCGATTTAGCTGATAAGCTAACCAAGAATTATTATTCATATAACGTTTATGAGCAAAAGTTAACGGATAGTAATCACCATAGAAATAGGGTCTAAGTCGTTTAAAATCATAGATGTATTGTTGATATGTTTGTATGGTTTCATTATTACTTCCATCAACACTCCAGGTTATAATCGCGTTACTTCCAAGGCTTGATCTTACATAATAATTGCCTGTTTTGTTCAAAGCTGTTCCGTGTAGGGGCAGATACAAATTCAATCCGTAGGAATGATTTTGGTTGCCAGTTGAATTTTGTTCCAGATCCGTGCGCCAGAAAGGCGTGCTTCGCGATGTTGTTTCAAGATCAATTCTTCTGCCTCCCGATGCGCAATTGTCAATGATCATATTGGGAAAGCGAACAAGCAAGCTGTCCCACAAAGCGTATAAACCTTCAATGTATTTTGCTTCTGAAATGCCGACTCTGTCTGGTGTATCCTGATTTTTCCAGTATGGCATAGGATCAAGATTGAAGTCCTGCCGGTAATAATCAACACCTTCCTTCTTAAAGAAATCGGTCAAATAATCCGTTAACCACAATCGGGCTTCAGGATTGCCAAGATCATATAAGTACGAATCTGAATTGGGTAAGCTCTGCAACCATTTCGGGTGATCGTTGTAAATCTGTGTCCCTTTGTAAACCCTTTCAGGTTCGAACCACACCAAAAATTTGGCACCCGCCGCATGGGCTGCGTCCGAAACGGGTTTGAGCCCGTTGGGAAAACGCTCTTTGTCAACCGTCCAATTACCAACATTCTGTGGCCATTCCCCGTTTTCTTTGTCCCATCCGCAACCCGAATACCATCCGGCATCTATCCAAAAAAGTTCAGGCGTGAATTTAAATTGCCGATACCGTTTTATATGTGCCACTGCTGATGCTTCTGTAATACATGTATGAACCGTACATGGGAACGGTGCGCCATCCAATTCAAATGAAACCGATAAAGGCAACTCCGGATTGCGACCGTTTATTTTCCGGGTATGATAAGCCAAAATAAATCGTCGGAATTGGTTGTGACCCATCATTCTGTCTTCCCCCTTCCAAAAAAGCAGACAAATTTTGGGTGTGCGAATCTCTTCCTTTGGATGCAATGAAAGATGCATGTTTTCCATACCTGACTTAAGGGAAACTGATTTTTCATCTTTCTGGACAACATCGGCAAACCATTTTCCTGTCCAGCCTACCGCCACTACAATTCCCTGTTTCCCAGGCATTTCAATATTAAAAAACGGGAAAGCAGTATCATCAGATGAACGCCCGCTAATCGGAGTCATGTAACTATTTTTCGCGACTTGCATTTGCTCATCGAACGGTTGGAAATCATTCACAGCCGCATTGCTTCCTTTGGAATGATGGAGAATGAATTTTCCGGTATCCTGGCTCGCAAATGAATGATCAATGGCACATGCTTTTTCAATAATTCGTGAATTTCTTTCTGATTTATTGCTGAAATTCAGCACCCATTCCACCGCAGGAAAATCGGCAAACGAAGTCAAAGTACATTTTACCGAAAGACCTCCGGAAGGTTCAGAATATGTAAAAACCGTCACTTCGGAATTGGGCTCAGTCCGGGGCAGTTTTTCTTTGCTGAATTTCCAGGTTTTAATGAATGAAACGGAGCTTTTACCAGCGTAAGTGAACGAAAATGGTGGAATTTTTCCCTGAGCAAAGTTCTGTTCTATCCAATGATGGACATCGGTTGGTGTTCCCTGAGGAAAGTGTGGTATTTGCCCGAACACCATTTGGTGCCCGAACGTAATGATCAGAAAGGAGATCAATAGATTCTTTTTCATTGGTATTTAGTTAGTCCACTGATTATTTTTCGGGCCCATCTTCCCGATGGGAATAGGTCTTAATCCATACTTTGTGAGAGTTTCAGGCGTACAAAATGCTTCCACATTGTTCCCTTTTCCCTGAAGCTGCGTGTTGTTTTCTAAAACCTGAACACCCATTTTATTTCGAAGAAATTGATTCTTGCAATCTACAATCAGGTTATTCCGCACGCTATTGACATCGGCATTTTCACGTATGGTTTTCAACTCAGGATATTTACTGAGATACAGCGGAGACCGGATATCCACTTCCTCGTATATCTTTTTTTGAATGGCCAATGTGTCTAGTTCTTTCAGCCAGCGTTTTTCCCCCCACCGGTGAAAGGAAACGGCTGCAAAACAATCATAAAACAGGTTGTTCTCAACCAGATTATCCTTTCCACCGTGAATCTGGACGCCACCAAACAGTGAAGAACCGCACCTTTCGAAAATGTTTCCGGAAATGAGGACTCCGGAAATCATATCATCCAGCCGTACGCCGGCAGCGCCGCTGTGCGTCCCTCCTGAGATATCAGACCAGTGGTTGAAGCGTATTTTTATGCCCCGGTACGAAGGATTGTAAAAAATATCGACCGCACCCTGATCGTCAGACTCGTTAACTACATGGCTGACCTCGTTGTATTCGATGGTGAAGTCGTTTCCTTCCAATCGCATTGCCGAAGACGACGAATAACTAAACCGGTTGTTGCTGACCCGCATTCCGCAACCTTCGAGGTGAACTGCCGGTTCGTATGTCCGTTTAAAAAGTGAGAAATATTCCACCACCGTGTTCTCAATATAATGGTTTGCCGGGGTAAGAGTTTTTCGGTCTCCGCCTTTCATATCAATGCCACGAAATCCCAGAGTTCGGATCAGACAACCCGAAATTCCGTGGTTTGAACCGCCCTCAACATGAATGCCATCGCGACCAAAGCGTTCGAGTCTGCAATCTTTGATCAGGCAGTTTTTTCCTCCTGAAACTGAAATCGCGCTTCCACGGCTTTCCTCGAAACTCAATCCCTGCAAGGTTACATACGAACAGTTTTTCAATTCAACCATAAATGGTGCGTTGAATACAGAGAGACTTACTTCGGCTTTGTCCGGATTCACGTCAACCGGAGGATACCAGTAAAGCTGGCCGTCAGCGCGGTCGAGGTACCACTCCCCGGGCTGGTCGATCTCGCATAACAAGTTCACGCCAAAATATCGCAAACTGTCCTTGTACCCGTAATGATGATAAGGTTTTTTCAAAAAGAAAGTTTTCGAAAGTGTATCAACTTTGCTCATTTTCTGGAATTCGTCGGCCCAGTCCCAAAACCAGTAGCCACCCAGGCACACGTCTTTTTCGTTTGCCCAACGATTTTGAAGATTATCCGTATATTCAAAAACACCTTCTTTGACACCTCTTTTATTCTTAAACGTGGGAGGTAATTCTGTTGCTCCTTTGACAAGCCCTGCATTGGTAAAACCTTGATTTGGCCATCGTGCGAGGGTTTGTAATACTCCATTGCAAAATAGTTCGGGGCGTTTGCCGGATTCGATCGGGTCGCCAAAATCGACAATTCCTGCTTCTTTGACATTCGTGACATATATTTTTCCTTTTACTTCTGGCCTGAGGAATTTTAACGTTGCCGGATCTGCCAATTTCTGCCATTTTTTTAATGCTTGACTTCCGGTAAAAACCGCCTTCCCTATTCCAGAAGCCTTGATGACAAAGGGATTTCGCTCATTTCCAGAGTCTTCAGAAGTAAATACAACAGGTTTTTCAAGCGGATAAATTCCATCTTCGACATAGACAGTCACGGACTTGTCCGGGGATTTCCGGTAAACGGATCGCGCAACTTCTTTTGCCTTCTCAAGGCTTTTTAACGGAGAATCCTTGGCTCCGGAATTGCTGTCACTGCCTGTTGCTGAGATGTATATTCCAATTTCCTTCGAATAACATTCCAACGAGAAAAAGGATATTGTTAAAAAAAGCAAGATGGGTTTTAGTAGAACATATTGATCTTTCATGCAGGTTATAGGGTTTTCCTTTTTCTTCTGATGGTTTAATTTTTGGCGGTGAAGGGTCGTCATATTGTATTAGTAGCCTTGCGTCCTGGTATCGTCCAGCCATTTTTGAATCAATCAGGTAGGTGTCAGGTGGGATAAATTCCTCAATTTTTAAATCCAATAAGGATTAATACCTGAGGCTCACGGTCCAGTTTTTGCTATTTGCAATGTCTCGATCGGAATTTTTTTCGCCGGGGTTGCCAGCGATGTATATTTTTGCTGGATTGGTACTTTTGGGTAAGGTCGCATACAACGCGTTCAATGCCTCGGCTGTAAATTGATTATCACAGCAAACCGACCATTGTAGCGCAATATTTTTACTGACATCCAAAGTCTTCAACCGGTTTTCGTAGCAGTCCAGTCGTCTCAGCACTGTGTTTTTCCCTAGATCCAAACTTGTTAATCGGTTTTGATAGCAATTCAACCACGTCAATCCGGTATTTTTCGTCACATCCAAATTCGCTAATAAATTACGATAGCAGTACAACTCGATGAGCAACGTATTTTTACTGACGTCCAAGTGATTTAATTGATTGCTATTACACCACAGCACGTTCAGCATAGTGTTGTTGCTTACGTCCAGATGGGTCAGTCGATTTTCGCTGCAATCCAACGAGGTCAGTTCTGTGTTTTTGCTTACATCCAAATAGGACAATTTGCTGCGCTTACAGTCCAGCGCGGTGATATTTTCGCCATTGATAGAAATGGTATGTGTCGACGCATTTGGATAGGTGTGATCGATTCTTGCGCTGGAGTCTTTGACAAGTGTCAGGACTTGCTTCCTGGAGCCATCTCCCCAATCTATCGTGGCTACTCCGCTACCAGACAAACCAACCCCCACTTTGGCATCTGCATCTGTCATCATTGTAGTCTTATTGGAATGCACCTTTTTTTTAGCGAATGAGCTGGGATAGGAAACAAAAAACATCTTTTCCTTGCTGTGAGTAGGTTTCCATGTATCCAATTCGCGGCTATTTTCGTAGAGCTTCAAAATCCAGGAGTCGAATTTGCGTTGACCTTCATACAATTCGATAACCCTCGCACCTGATCCAAGTTCTCCATAAATCTGCCTTCCGGTGGCTTGTCCGAATGCAAGACAAATATCATTTAAGCAGCCAATGTAATTATTGTTGTGCTCGTGCCCCACAAATACGCCCATTACATCTTTACATTCCTGCATGGCTGTATAAAGGTTTGAACGCCGACTACCTGAAGAGGGCACTGCGTCCAAATTCATGCCGATGGTGGTGCTTTTTCCAATAACCTGATTGAACTCGGGAAAAGGGATATGGAAAAATGCCAGTGCCGGAAGCGGCGTTCCGCTATTTTGTTTGGTAAATGCAGCACTTTGCTTCCTGTACCACTGTACCTGGCTTTCATCCATCCACTCGTAGGTTGATTGGGGCCTCTCCCCGGAATCTAAAACATAACAGACGGCCGCGGTTTTTTGGGACTTTGATGATTGAATAGACAATGCGTAATTTCCTTTTCCTGCTAGCTCTTTCGGTCCGCTTATTGTGAGGTTATACGGCAACCCAACAATGGTATTCATGGTCTCTTCCTTGGTAATTTCGTACTCAGCGTCATGGTTCCCAAGACTCGCGGCCCACGGAACCTCTGCTTCAATCATTACCTGCGCAACTTTCAGCCAGGCTTTCTTTCTGTTATCTGAACCGACAACATCGCCGGTAAGGATCACCAAATTCGGCTTTTCTTTTTCAATAACCGTACTAATCACTGCCAGCACACTATCTGATCGGTATGAATCATATTGTATATGCGTATCGGTAAACTGAACAATTTTGAACCTGGAATGAGCATTGAACTTTAATACCGGCCTATCCTGTCCCGTGGCAGAAGAAAGGGAAATGCCGATTAGGCTAATGATGATATACAACTTTTGCATTGGTAACAATTTTGGAAGGTTTTTGAACCCGGATTATTCGATAGGGGCTTTGGCGAAATATTATTTTGCAAAATGAGCGCTAAGTTTGCTGCGAGGGCACGACGCGGCTCCTCAGTACAAGCACTGAGGAGCCCGCCAGGCAAAATTTTATTCCGCACTATTTCCTAATGTATAATCCGGGTTAAACTTATTTGTAGGATTGGTTTTGTTGCGTCTCACTGAACGGCACAGGCCAGTAATACTTCGAATAAGGTGGATTGACTGCCGAAAAACGTGTAGGATCCCGGTCGCCTATTCCTAATGGCAAGCGTAACCCTATAAGGTAATGAGTGCGGTCGCCATGCTCGCTTGCCAATTCCTTCGTACGCTCGTTGTGTATATCGGTTGCTGTGATGTTAGCCGATGAAATGTCGCTCAATCCTGCGCGCTTCCTTACTACGTTCAGATCCTGTGCAGCCCCTTGTAAGTCACCGTCATTAAAGCGAAGAATGGCGCGGGTAAGATATATTTCAGCCAATCTAATCATAGGCCTGTTGGAATGGCGACCGCTGGATGATCGGAAATATTTATCGACCCATACTTCTGGTCTTGCTACCTTACAAGTTGCATTAGGATCGCCACCAACAGCCCCGTATTCCTCATAACGCTTATAAATTTGCGTGTAACGCTTGTCTTTCTTGGCGTCGGGAATTTCAGCGTAGTTGCCCTTGAGGCCGTCAGCCATCCATCCGATTTCTTTCAAAGCGGAGTATCCCATTGTGTATGTGGAATAATCGCCTCCTCTATTATTATTGTTATACAGGTTTTTTCCATAAATGCCTGGTGTTCTATCAAATCGGGTGCTTGGACTCACGTAAGCTGTTTCCCAAAGAACTTCTCTGGCATTTTGCGCTCCAGTACGATTGAATGCGACAATTGGATCTTCTGAAAGATCGTACATAGAGCTGCCAAGAATAATATCACATTCTGCCTTTGCCTTTGCATGTTGCCCGGTTATGAAATATACTCTGGACAACATGCCGGAAGCGGCAAATTTGTTCGCCCTTCCTTTCGGTTGGGTTTCCGTCGTAACATAACTTTCAGGCAATAATTCTTTTGCTTTTTCGAGATCGCTCTGTATCTGTGACCAGACTTCGGCGACAGTACCCAAATAAGGTTCTTTCAATCCTTCTGCAGTTTTGACGTAGTCTGTACGCAACACGAAATGACGGCTATCATTAACTCCTTTCGGATCGAAAGGCGGAGCATACAATCTTGCAAGATACCAATAGGCGACCCCGCGCATAAAGTACAATTCACCTTTATAGCGCTTCACAAGTTCACGGTCGGCATTGACCATCCCTTCAAAAGGATCCTTTCCTTCTTTCTCCGCATCGTTGAGCAACTGCAGCGCTGCATTATTATTGGTGATGATATAATACAAGAATTTGAAAGTCTCTGCCACTTCCTTATCCGATGGCGCAGTTGCGTAGGTGCGATTATAGTATTGAGTCGCATAATTATTTCCTTGTATGGCTTCAGGTACTAGCCTTACAATGTCTGATTGTCCAAACTCGACCATGGACAAGGATCCCATCGGGTTAAACCAGGGGTCATTTGACAGATGGAGGTACCCTTCCCGGACTGCAAGCTCCAGCTCTTTCGCATTCTGCCACGGGAACTGAAAAGGTCTTTCCAGCTCGAAATAATTGTTACAGGAGGATACCCAAAATGTGGTGAGAAAAATACAGCAGGTTTTGATAATCTTATTATATATTTTCATGATTTACTATATTTTAATAGTTTAGAATTTAGCACTGATGCCAACGGAGAAAACTCTGGATTGAGGCATCTCACTAGCAAATACGACGCTGCTTAAAGAACCGTCAATGATATTCACCTCTGGGTCATATCCTGAGAACTTTGTGAAGGTCAGCAAATTGGTTCCACTCAGATATACGTAAATACTCTTTATTCGACTGGTTTTGGTTAGTTTTACCGGGATGTTATAACCCAGCTGGAGGCTTTTAAGTCGCAGATAATCACCCTTTTCCAGATACAGCGAATTTGGCGTGATATTTTCACTACCATACTGCACCTGAACATTTGAGGAGCTTCCGTCGCTGTTATAATAATAACTATTACCATAAGTGGTCATGGGATATTTGGCATTATCTCCGGGCTTTCTCCAGGTATCGGTGAGTATTTCTTGTGAAAGTGTCATCAACCCGGTATTGGGTGTCATCAGACTTTGTCTTAGTCTGTTATAGATGTAATGACCGGCTGCGAAATTCCAGAACATACTCATATTAAACCCTTTATAGGTTACATTTGTGTTAACACCGCCAGTAATCCGGGGAATTGATGTTTTTCCGTGTAGAATCATTCTGTTGGCAGTCTGGTTGGTTGTGGTGGCGGGTATTATTTTGCCTGTACGACGCGTAGAGCCCCCTTCCTGCCTTTCGATTTCATAAATCATCGGAATACCCTTTTCGACATCTACGCCTGCATAGTCAGCCATGTACCAGTTGGCTAACGGCAATCCAGTTTTGATAATTTCGCGCACAGTTTCTGACGGAAGGATACCATTTCCTGTTTTATCCAATTCGGTTGTAAGGGCCAATACTTTATTTCGATTGGTAGCGAAATTTCCGCCAACTCTCCATTTAAAATCCTTTTTGGAAATAAGCAGAGCGTCAATATCGAATTCTAACCCATAACTTTTCATATCGCCGATATTCTGCCAGATCGAATTGCTTTGTTGTATCCCTGCCGACAACGGAACAGTCGCTTTAAGCAACATATCTTCAACTTTTTTGTTGTACCAGGCTACTGATCCATTGATCCTGTTTTGGAACAGTCCGAAGTCTACACCAAAGTCAACTGTGCTTGTCGTTTCCCACTTGACATTCCGATTGCCTATGTTGGTAAGCATTTTAGAGTTGGACAATTGCAGCGTGCCGTCACCGGAACGGTTACTCCAGATATCTCCAGTGATACCCGTAGGGATGTTTGTATTACCGGTCTGTCCATAACTACCCCTGAATTTCAAAAGATTAATTGCATCAAAGCTGAAAAACTTTTCTTCTGAGATAATCCAACCCAGAGAACCTGACAGGAAAGTAGCCCAGCGGTTTTCATCAATGAATTTGGAAATTCCGTCGCGCCGCATACTTAATCCCGCATAATATTTCTCCTTAAAATTGTAATTGGCTCTTCCGAAAATCCCCATCAAATACGTTTCGTTACCCAGGCTACTGCTACCTGAGATCGTAGTTGGCGTGCCTATTTCATGAAAAGTCCCAACCAATCCAATTCCCGTGAGATTGGTAGAATGGGATCGCGCGCGTGTGCCCTCCACCCCGGCTACCACATTGATATTATGATCGCGGAAAGAAGCGTCATAATTTAAATATGTATTATAATTCAGCGTGGATGAGTTTATTTTGCTTTCTTGAGCGCGGGCTCCCAATATGCGGACTTTTTCACTGATCCATGATGTTGCCTGGCTGTTGATGTAATTCATTCCCAGTTCGCCATGTAATATAAGGCCGTTGACAGGAAGCTTTAGGTCGGCAGTAAGTCCTGTCAGGAGGTTCAAGGCTTTCAGGTTGTTTTCGGAATGTATCGGGTCCATACTTGCAAGTGGATTGACCATGGATAGCGGGTTCCAATATCCATTCACACCGTCAGTATCGTATACTTTATACCATGGAAGCGCATTGGAATTTACCTGTCCCCATCCTCCGGCACCTTGTTTACCGTCACCTGAGCTTATTCGGTTATTATCCGTGTAAGATGCCAGCATTCTGTATCCCAAGGATAGTGTATTAAGCAAACTATGCTTAATATTGAAATTGCTGGACATAGTTTGCATATCTCCGAATTTGAGATTGCTGTTGTCTTTCCTGTAATTCAGCGATAGATAAGAGTTGGTTTTTTCCGTACCATTGCTTGTTGATATCCGAACATCAGAAAAGCTACCCATGCGACTGATTTGATCAGCCCATCTGGTATTGGTGTTCATGGCTCCTTCTCTTGTCATGGAAGTTTGGTAGGTATCCAACTGCCCAAGGCTTTGAACAGGCTCATACGAGCCGGATAAACGACTGTTGGCTCTCACCAAATCCATGATCTCCACAAATTGCTTACCTGATGCGATACCAACATCTGTTTTCGTCCAGTTGCTGACGCCCGCACGAATATCTACGTCGAAAGTACTTTTGCCCTTTTTTCCACTCTTGGTGGTAACGACAATCACACCATTGGAACCACGCGAACCATAAATGGAAGTGGCCGCCGCATCTTTAAGTACCTGCATAGATTCAATGTCTGCCGGATTAATCATCGAAATGACATTCTGATTGGTAGATCCGTTGAAATCTGAACCAATTGCACCCGTAACAATAGGGATCCCGTCCACAATCCACAATGGATCCGTATTGGATGATATCGAATTAATACCACGAACTTTCACTTGTACGGGTGCTCCAGGTACACCGGTAGATGTCACCATCACGCCTGAGGCCATTCCCTGAAGCGCAGCATCCATAGATGTTGGTTTGAGTTTTTGAAGGTCGTCCGATTTTAGTGTAGCCACTGATCCTAGGATATCTCTCCTTTTCATGGTACCATACCCCATTACCACTACCTCTTCAAAGGATTTGGATGAAGGCTTTAGGGATACATTTAGATCGTTGTTGGGACCAGTCTCAATTTCCTGGCTATCGTAACCCACAAATGAAAACACAAGAGTTGCATTTGTATTGGGCAGATCTATCGAGTATATCCCGTTCACATCGGTGATGGTTCCGGACCGCGTCCCCTTGATCAGGATACTCACCCCAGGCAATGCATCCCCTTTGTCGTCTGCTACCTTTCCCGATACTTTATTTTCACGGAATGAACTACTGCTTTTTTCCTCGGAATTAACCGAGGCGTCCTCCGGGGACTTATTTTTCTTCGTCAGGATGATATACTTTCCGGAGACCTCAAAGGTCACCCCCAGCGGAGAGAGAAGCCTGTCTAGAACCAAGGCGAGCGGCTCCCCTTTGGCAATCAAAGTGGTCTTTTCATTTTTAAGGATAATGGCTGGTTCGTAGCTAAATTTTACTTTCGCCGATTTTTCAATTAAAGACAGAGCAGAGCGGATGGGCTGGTTCTGAATCTCAAAAGATACAGAACGGGTTAACAATTCTTGAGCCAAACCATCCTTAGCCATACTCATTCCTAAAGTCAATGTGACCAGAATTATGTGTATGCCGGAGAATTTAAGCATGACGAATAAGATTTTAAGAGGTAAATGTTCTTTTTGCATACCTTTGATAAGTTTTGAATGTTCCTGGAAATGTGAATAGGCAAGACATGTCTCCCCCTCTTGCCACAGAGGTTTAGGGAGGCGACTTTTGAGGTCAGCAATGTTGCACCATTGCTGACCCTTTTTTTTAACAAGTTTATATCATATTACTTTGGGGTTAGGGGTTGGGAATTGGGTTTGCTTCTCGTTTCTATAATGACCTTTGCATCAACAATTTGATAGCTAATTCCCATTGTGTTGCATATTACATTCAATTTATCGTAGAGACTTTCGCTGCCGAGATTTACGTGAAGGGTTCGGTTCTTTACCAATTCCGAATCGTAAACAATCTCTACTCCGTAGGCCGTTTGCAGAGAATCGAAAACCTGCTTCAACGGTGTGTCGTTAAAGTCGAACTGCATATTCTTTTCACTGGCCAAAACGATGGGCTTTTCCACCAATGTCTTGGTGAAATGCTGCTGATTTCTGGTGAATTCTGCTTGTTGATTGGCCGTCAGGACAACACCACCTTTAAGCGCACTATGATCCCGGTCGTTCTGGGCAAAAACGGATACCTTACCAGTTGTTACGGACACAATTACTTTCGGGTCGGTCTGAAATGCACGTATACGAAAACTTGTACCGAGTACCTTTGTAACAGTTTCATTTGCATATATCAGGAATGGGTGGTTGATGTCTTTGGTCACTTCAAAAAATGCCTCACCTTTCAATTGAACAATGCGTTCATTCGCACCAAATCTTTTAGGGTAGGTCAATCGGCTGTTCTTCGCAAGGCTGACCCTAGTACCGTCTTGTAAATAGATTTTAAGGACATTATCTCTTCTGTTGACTTCCTCAAATATGCTATCCTTTCCCTGAGCTACTAATGCCTGTGGCAAACTATTCCGGGTTCTATATGTCACTGACATCTTGTAAGCACCAATAAAAGCCGCAATACTCAGTAAAATGGAAGCAGCAACATGCCACTTCGATACCCTGTTCCAAAATATTACTTTTTTGGTTTCAATCCTCTTTTGAATATTTGCCCAAATTGATTGTCTTAAGTCAGCATAAAGCTCATTCGAGTTTTCCTCCATGTTCAACTCCTTAACCAAAAATCTGGCAGCCAGGATTTTGTCTGTCTGTAGAGGATGTTCGGTAATATATTGTTCCCAGAAGGAAGGTTGGCCGGAATTTTCACCGAGCACCCATCTTTGGAAGGATTCCTCAAAAGCAAAATCTTCTATTTCGTACTTTGAATAGTCTTTGGACATTGGCTAAACCTTAGATTTATTACCAAGTGCAGAAACCGACTATTTTTAGTCCATTTTTTTACAACTTTTCTTAAAGAAACGAAATCAACACCGGTAGAAAGCTGGAAAGGTGCATGATGTCGCGTAGCGATTTTAATGCCGAATAAATAAACTTACAGGCAGATTGGTAGTTGATACCCATAACATGAGCCACTTCTTCGTTACTCATGTTATGAAAGTATCTGAGTTGTATTGCTTCGCGCTGGCGCTTCGGTAAACCATTAATGGCAACGTGTAATTGCCTGGATTTTAGTGAATTGTGTTCGTCTTGCAACATAACGAGTTCGAAATTATCCTCGTAAAGATCGCAATGAATCGTGTCCAGAGTATCTTCACTTCGGGCATCCAGATTCCGGATGATCTTGTATCGAAGTGATTTCAATAAATAAAAACGGATGGAATTGACATCAGTCAGGTTGCTTCTCTTTTCCCATAGCTCGACGAAAAGATCCTGGATGCAGTCTTTAATTACATTCTTATCATTTGTTATTTTGAACCCATAACTGATTAGCGGGATAAAATGCCTCTCATAGATATACGCAAATGCAGTTTGGTCTCCCTGCTTAAAGGCGAACCAGAGATCGTGGTCAGAGACCGGATCTTTATGGGCAGAACTGAAGTCCTTCATCTAAATGCGTTTCTATTTCTATCTTCAAAGGTAGATATTTTGTATATTTTTAGGAAAAAATTGTTACAGATGAGCTAATGGTACATTAAAGGCGATATTTCTTTCATTTCACCGCTACCTTTGAGCCCATGCTGGCATCAGGCCTAAGAAATGAGGGTTGCGCGTTGCAGAGCTCTCTCCGAGCTATGCGGGTTGCTCAGCGTTCTGATCTGATGGCGTCGCTTAAAAGATGATCCTGGCAGATCCTCCCCCTCAAGGTTCAGATAGCGGTACACGTGGCGAACCTGTCTGCGCCTATGTATGGGATAGGCAGAAGGCCTATTTTCCTGAAGAAAAAAGGGGATTTAGTAAAATCTTATCGCCTTGAGGAAGGTGGGAAGGGGGGATTAATTAAAAAGACTCGCCTTTTTGAGTAGTACAAGTCTTTTTAATTTTCTTATGTAAGTACAGAAAAGCTCTTGAATATAGCTCCGATACGAACGCTGTCAAATATACGGGCCTGTGAGCCACCATGGTTCAAAACAGATTGTTCGTGAGAGGTAACGCACATTTCGCAGCCATTTAAAGCCGAGACAACAAGGCTTAAAAGTTCAAAAAACTCTTTACCCAGTACGGGGTTTACCATGATGCTCATTTTTATGCCGGCTGGTGCGTTATCATAAAACTCCTTGTGCATGAAATGCCTGAAGCGATAGAATACATTATTAGCGTTCATCAGCGATACACATGCGAACACTTCGGCGATCTCTTTTTCTTCTGCTCCTTCCTTAAAAGCAAGTTCTTCCGTGGCAGAGATAAGGGCTGCGTTTTTTTCATTTACCGCTACGGAAAGCGCTATTAAAAGTGCTTCTTTCCTGTTTAAGTTTTGTGACTTCAGGACGTTGCTCAGATTGATTTTGAGATCCTTCAGGTAACGGTGATCAAGTGCAGCCAGTTTGTTGATGAGCACACTTTCAAAACCAGCAGGCAAATTTATTTCTTTATAAAGAGAGTCTTTGGTACTAGCTGTCGCTGCGAATGGATACATTTTGGAGTGGGTTGTGATTAGAAATGAAGTTGGAGACTTAGATGAGTTAAAGGATTCAAAGAAGTTAAAGAAGTCATGTCTGTAGAGAAGTCAACTTTTCAAAAGTTGACTTCTCTTAAACTCTTAAACTCTTAAACTCTTAAACTCTTAAACTCTTAAACTCTTAAACTCTTAAACTCTTAAACTAAGCCAGAGTTGCTTCTCCCTTCACCCAGTTGCATGGGCAAAGTTCGTCAGTTTGAAGTGCGTCTAGTACACGGATTACTTCATCCACGTTACGTCCAACAGACAGATCATTTACACTAACCCAACGAATCGTTCCCTGTGGATCAACGATATAAGTCACACGGTAAGCGATTTTTTCGTTGGCTTCCAGGATACCAAGCTCTTCCGCCAACGACTTCGAAGTGTCAGCGAGCATGGGGAAACGAAGATCACGTAGATCGTCGTGGTTTTTCCGCCATGCAAGGTGAACAAATTCGCTGTCAGTGGATGCGCCGATAAGGATTGTGTCGCGGTCTGAAAAGTCATCAACGTGCTTGCCAAACTCAGCTATTTCCGTTGGACAAACGAATGTAAAGTCCTTAGGCCACCAAAACATCACCATCCATTTTTCAGCATTTTTGTGATCTTCGGAAGTGATATCGTAAAACTCGTTTCCTTTTTCAAGAGAAACTACTGAGGTCTTTTTGAATTCGGGGAACTGTGATCCAACCGATAAAATTCTATTTGCCATTGCCGTTCGTATTGATAAATTGTACTTTTTAGAGTTGCAAATTTACGCGAAGACACGGTCTGAGGCAAAATTTTGAGTGGTACTATTGAAGGAAAGACTTGATTTAATCAAATGAAATCGCTTTTTCTTATCGTAAGTTTAGCTATATAAATTTTCTCTATGCTGGCATAAATTTGTACTATATAATTATGCGCCTATAAAATTTAAATATAAAGTCAATCGGGCATAATGCTTAATACGCTCTCCAACGCCATTCCTCGTGAACCTTTGATCAGGAAGTGAGCATTCTCCTGCGGATTGTCCATCACCCAATTATGTAGGGAGAACTTGTCGGGGAAATAGTATGCTTTCGGCAAAGCGGGCAACGCATGCTGCATAAGTTTACCTGCAAGTATCACGAGATCGAAATTCTTCGTTGCTATTTGTTTGCCAAGGGCCAGATGCTCTTCGGGGGCAGCTTCGCCTAATTCAAACATGTCTCCAAGAATTACAATTTTTTTAGTAGCTTCCAGGTTAGCGAAATTATCGATTGCAGCAGCCATTGACGAAGGATTCGCATTATAGGCATCCATCATGATCGTATTCGTTCCCTTTTTTACAATTTGAGACCGATTATTATCAGGCTGATAATTTGCAACGGCTTCATAGGCATCTTCATCTGTGACCTCAAAATAGTGACCTACGGCCAGGGCAGCACAGATGTTATCGAAGTTGTAATGCCCGGGTAGATATGTGGTAACCGTTTTTCCTTTATTAGCCTTAAAGATGACTACCGGACTTTCGCTGATCAGTTCAGGATTTACAGGGTTGTTCTCAGAGCAGTAGAAAATAATCTCGCCAAAAGCCCGTCTTTTGCTGACCATTTCCATGACCTTTTCATTCTCAGCATTTACAAATACGGTCCCTTTCTTTTTCGAAAGAAAATCAAAAAGCTCACCCTTGCCTTTAACTATCCCTTTCATTCCCCCAAAACCTTCAAGATGCGCCTTTCCGATATTGGTTATTAGTCCATGCGTTGGCATCGCAATACTGCATAACAAAGCAATTTCCTCCTGGTGATTTGCGCCCATTTCCACGACGGCCATTTCATATTTAGAAGGGTCAATGGCAAGTAAGGTTAGTGGTACCCCAATGTGATTGTTCAGATTTCCCTTCGTTGCGTAGGTCTTATATTTCATTGCCAACACTGCAGAAACGAGTTCTTTTGTCGTCGTCTTGCCATTCGAACCGGTGAGGGCGATTACAGGAAAATCGAAGTTTTTCCTGTGGGTCCTTGCCAAATCCTGCAAAGCAGTAAGGGCATTATCAACAAGCAAATAACGGTCAGCCGCGAGCTGGTCGTCCGAGACCACGCTTTCATCATCCACTACGGCATACAATGCGCCGTTTTTTAGGGCATCTGCTGCGTATTTATTTCCGTCGAAAGCATCGCCTTTTAGCGCAAAGAAAATGCAGCCTTTTGTAATTTTTCGCGTATCGGTACATACAGTTGGGCTGTTCTTATAGATCTCGTATAAATGCTCAGTGGAAGTAAACATGGAAATTAAAAGCGAAATTGAATCAATCAGGTAAAGTAATGGTACTTTGGCTCAATCAAATGGAATCTTATTTCGTTAGGGTTATAAGTTCCTCAGGTAGCCTTTATCAGAACAAAATTAATGGATTAATTTTCAGCGATGCTTACAAAATATACCCTCTGTCTTTTCTTTACCGTATTTTTTTTTCAGGCCCATGCTCAACAGGCCTGGTTCAAGGTCGATACTACCACTGCGTTGACTGTAAATGGTAAAGTCATTCTTAATCCATGGGCTGGTGGACTGAATGCTTCCCAGTTTTCCAAAATGTTGTTGAACGACGATACGATCGAAGATCTTGTGGTGTTTGACCGGACGAGTGGAAAGGTTACCACATTCGTAGCGAGGGAGGGTTCTACGGGGCAAATGGCTTTTATTCACGCGCCGTATTATGAATCATTTTTCCCGGCATTTGAGAATTGGATGATACTGGCCGATTATAACAAGGATGGCTATAAAGATTTATTTGTGAGCACGGCGCTGGGAATTACTGTTTATAAGCAAATCAGGAACGGAAAATCCTGGTCATGGAAATTTGAAATTGAAGCGTTGTATTCTCAGGGTTTTTCTGGTCCAATCAATTTGCAGGTATCCGGCACTGATATACCCGGAATAGTGGACATTGATGATGACGGAGATCTTGATCTCATCACTTTTGACTTTTCAGGAAGCTACATAGAATTACATCAAAACCTGAGTGTGGAAAAGTTTGGAGTTCCGGACAATCTGGGAACTTCTACCAATCCTGTATTCAAAAGAAATGGCGACTGCTGGGGCAATTTTCACAAAAATGATACCGAGACTGGCTTTGTATTTGGGGAAGATTGCGGGGTAAAAGAATATTCGGGCGCTAGAGTTTTACACTCTGGTAATACGATTCTTTTAAACGATATGGACGGGGATGGAAAAAAAGATCTTCTCGTGGGTCATGTGTCAAGTGAAAATCTTTCGATAGTTAAAAACTCGGCGAAAGGAATTGTTGCCAATTTTACAGGCTCATCCGACAGGTTCCCTGCGACCGATCCTGTGGTGTTTCATATATTTCCTGCGGCGTTCATGGAAGATGTCGATTTCGATGGCGTGAAGGATCTGTTAGCTGGTACCAATGTCTCGTCCAGCGATAATAATCTGAGCGATTTCCGCTCGTCGAACTGGTACTATCATAATGCGGGAACCAGTGATAATCCTAAGCTTTCACTGGTTCAAAAAAACTTTCTTCAGGATCAAATGCTGGATGTTGGTGAAAATGCAGCTCCATCGTTTTTCGACATGGATGGTGACGGTGACCTTGATGTGCTTGTCGGCACAGGTGGAAATCCTGGGGCGACCGGGTTTCGTGGGGCGTTGTGGTATCTCAAAAATACCGGCACCGCAAAGTTGCCAAAATATGAGGTCTTCTCAGAAAATTATCTGAATCTTCCGGCGACCATCGATGCGTACAACATGCGGCCGCAATGGGCAGATTTTAATGGCGACGGAATTGTCGATTTAGGTTTTTCTTCGGTGTCTTTCAAAGGAAACGAGTTTCGGTATATTCCCAATAAAGGTAAAAAAGGGGAGGCTGTTCAATTGAGTCTGTCCGATGCGATTTCGTTAGAACTGCCATCGGAAATCTTAACGGGTGACGTGCCATTTTTTTATGATGGGGATCGGGATGGGGACCTTGATCTGCTGGTTGGCAAGTCGCAGGGAAATATAAGTTATTACACGAATACAGGCACGGCAGTCAAGCCAGTTTTTAAGCTTGAAACAGATACGTTTGCAGGTTTGGCTATCAATTTTGAAGGGAGATCCGTTCAGGTCTCCGTCGCCGATATTGACCTGGATGGAAGGGCAGACCTGATCACGGTCGATCAGTCGGGGAATCTAAAAATATTTCATTCAGCCGATTGGGGCAAATGGACTCAGCGAGAAAGTTTACTGGTAGAGCGCAACGGAAAAGGAGCCACTCCAAAATTCGGAAAATACCTCTTTACGACAGTTGCGGATTACAATGGAGATGGGAAACCGGATATTGCGATCGGTAGCAATATGGGCGGCGTTCAGCTTCTGAGCAATGTTTTGCCGATAACAGTAACCGCAAGCGAGCCTCCGTCGGCCATAAATTTTAACGTCTATCCAAATCCGGCTGCGCGTTATATCAACATTCTTTCGACAGTGAGAGCCACCATTGATGTCTTTTCGGTAAACGGTGCTTTAATACTCGAAAGTATTGGAGTCAATGCAAATTCAGAGAAAGAAATTTCTACTTCGACCTGGTCGCCAGGTTTGTATCTGATCGAACTCAAATACGGGGAAATGAAATTGGTGAAAAAGATCGTTGTGCGCTAATGTTTGCCTCTGAGAGCGTGGCAGCAAGCCCTTTCAAAATTGACAATTGAAATAATTCAAATATTTTACTTAATAATTATACTTTAACTTACCTACTAATCAGGTAGTTATCTTCTCCTATCCAGGCTTGTTGCCTCTAAGAGTCAATTTTTCAGTCTGTTAAGCAGTATGGTACAGGATGCATGCCTTTTAATCAGGTAGCAATTTACGTCCGTTAAAAACTGACAATATTCGAAAATAACGCATTCTTACAGCCCTTAATATTAATCGCAGAGTCTCATGCAAGCACTTTTAGGTGTAATTTTTCATTTTATCGGCGGTTTTGCTTCCGGCAGTTTTTATATTCCTTATAAAAAGGTCAAAGGCTGGGCCTGGGAAACTTACTGGATCGTTGGTGGTATTTTTTCCTGGCTGATTGTTCCGCCGTTGGCCGCTTATCTCACGATCCCTGGTTTTACTGAAATCATAGCGCATACAAATGGCGGTATCTTATTCCTTACTTATTTTTTCGGGGTATTATGGGGTATAGGCGGGCTTACTTACGGGCTTGGAGTAAGATATTTAGGGGTGTCTCTTGGAAGTTCGATCATTCTGGGGCTTTGTTCGGTTTTTGGGGCCTTGATACCTTCCGTCTACTACCAATTCAATCCTGCTGCCGGAAAGGACAGCATCTCTGACCTTTTTACAAATAGCTGGGGGCAAATGGTTTTACTTGGCCTGCTTGTCTGCGTGATCGGTATTATTGTGTGTGGAGTCGCTGGTTCAATGAAGGACAAGGATCTTAAAAATAATGGTCTGGTTAAGGACGATAAAACAGAATTTAAAATTGGTCTGGGCCTTACTGTTTCCATCATATCAGGTGTACTCAGTGCCTGTTTTGCTTTTGGAATTGATGCCGGAAAAATCATGGCTCAGGAAGCAAACGAGGTTTGGAAAGCAGCCAACCCGGATCAGGGAGAATTTCTTTTCCAAAATAATGTGACTTACGTTGTGATCTTGTTGGGAGGACTGACAACGAATTTTATCTGGTGTATGCTGCTGAACGCCAGAAACAAAACCTTTGGCAACTATACTGATTCTTCGGCGCCACTTGTATCCAATTACATCTTTTCTGCATTGGCAGGTACGACCTGGTTTCTACAATTTTTCTTTTATGGAATGGGAGAAAGTAAGCTTGGAAACGGCGCAAGTTCCTGGATTCTCCATATGGCCTTCATTATTTTGGTTGCCAATAGCTGGGGGCTTATCCTGAAAGAATGGTCTGGGATCAGGAAAAAAACATTAACCACAATTGTAGCCGGAATATTGATTATTGTCGTATCTGTTTTGATAGTTGGCTACGGAAATTACCTGCGGGGATAATTTTAATCTAGCTTATGAAAACAGTAATTAAGGTAGGGGCGTTTTTGGGCTTATTTCTGGCCGTAACTGCTTGTCAAACAAAGCGTAATCAAGAGGGAAATAAAGTGGAAGATAATATTAAAGGGACTTTTGGTTATGATTTGGCATTCTTGAAAAGTCATAAGGAAACGATCTTGCTGACTTCCCCGGATGATTCTGAGGCAAAGGCAATCATTGTCGCGGGATATCAGGGAAGAGTAATGACCAGCACGGCTAAGGGTGAAAACGGGAATAGTTATGGCTGGATCAATTATGATTTGATCGCCAGCGGTATACATCAGCCCCATATGAATGCCTTTGGCGGTGAAGAGCGATTATGGCTTGCACCTGAGGGTGGACAATTCTCGGTATATTTCAAAAAGGGGCAATCGTTCGATTTTGAAAATTGGCAGACGCCCGCACTCATTGATACGGTTGCGTACAAAGTGACAGAATCAGATAAATCTTCAGTCTCGTTTCATGTCAATGCCATGATCCAGAATTACACAGGAACTGTTTTTTCGATTGACATTGACCGGAAGGTTTCTATGCTTGATAAGGTGTCTATTGCCAGCTCGCTTGATATTCTGGATCTTGGTCGCTGTAAGTCAGTTGCTTACGAATCTGTAAATTCAATCACAAACAAGGGTGCGGAGTGGACACCGGAAAAAGGGATGCTTGGTATATGGCTCCTGGGCATGTTTAGGCCAACTGACCAAACTGTGATTGTTGCACCATTTTCTACAAAACGCTCCCAGAAGCCGTTGATCACGGATGATTATTTTGGTGAAATTCCTAAGGATCGAATCAGGATAGAGGATTCGACATTGTTCCTGAAGGCGGATGGCAAATTCAGAAGCAAAATTGGGATTGCCCCAAAATCTGCAAAAAATGTTGCGGGCAGTTATGACGCAGCAAATGGTATTCTGACGATTATTAAATTTAGCCTGAAACCAGATGAGCGCTATCTCAAATCCACCTGGGAAATTCACAAAGACCCTTACACGGGAGACGCGCTGAACGCTTACAATGATGGTAAGCTAGCCGACGGCACACAAATGGGACCATTTTACGAACTTGAATCGAATTCGCCAGCTCTGCCTTTGAAAGAAGGAGAAAAGGTAACGCACATTCAGCGCACCTATCATTTTGAAGGCGATAAGGGAAGTCTTGACAAGATATCTCTGAAAGTTTTAGGCATTGGACTTGAGCAAATTGGGTCGGTCTTCAAGTAGGAGAAGTGATGATTAATTATTAGGTATCTGTCCGATTTTCAGTGGTTTGTTTAAAAAATTATTAACGTTTTGACCCTTCTGGCTTCGTGCCTGCTCTTTTGAATTCCATGAAAATACCATTTAGATTGAAAGGGAAGGCGGCGGCCATTTGCACTGCTACATTTCTCTTATATTCCCAAGGCTGCAGCGTTCCAAAAACAAATACGATTTCTCAAACAAGCGTCGTAAAGGATAAGTATGCTGAGCATGTTCGTTCCAGTAACTATCAGACTCCCGAACAAGAGCGGTTAAGTTTCAAGCTGCCACCCGGATTTGAAGTCACTTTGTTTGCCTCAGAACCCGATATCATCAAACCAATGAATATGGAATTTGATGATCGTGGCCGTCTATGGGTCACGCAATCTGGTGAATATCCTATGGCTGCAGGGGTTAGCGATGGAAAGGACAGGATTACGATTCTTGAAGACAAAAATGGTGATGGGAAAGCCGATACTTTTACTCATTTTGACGACAACCTCAATATTCCAATCGGGATTATGCCGGTGTCGGATGGTGCGATAGCTTACAGTATTCCAAATCTATATTACTTCAAAGACATAGATCAGGACGGAAAGGCTGATAGCAAGAAAGTACTGCTCGGAGAATTTGGCCATAAGGACACGCATGGAATGGTAAATAACATCATGCGGGGTTATGATGGCTGGGTCCATGTTTGCCATGGGTTTTCCAATGTCTCGACGGTGGCTGGGACCGACGGAGATTCGATTACAATGGTTTCTGGAAATACTTTTCGTGTAAAAATGGATGGAAGCCATGTTGAGCAAACGACTTTTGGGAGGGTAAATCCATTCGGATACGCCTACGATGAGAAGGGCTATTTATACTCAGTTGACTGCCATACAAAGCCGATCACGCAACTTATTTTTGGCGGAGACTACCCGCACTTTGGGAAAAAAGCCCCTGAGGGGCTAGGTTTTGCACCTGAAATGATGAGCTACGAGCTGGGGTCCACTGCCCTGGCGGGCTTGGTCTATTACACTGGTCACCAGTTCCCGGAAAAATATCAGCAAAGTTTCTTCACGGGCGATGTGGTCACTTGCAGAATTGATCGCAATACCATCAGCTTCAATGGTTCAACGCCGGTTTCGAAAAAAGAAGATCCTTTTCTGATCAGTGAGGATCCATGGTTTAGGCCAGTGGATGTAAAGCTCGGTCCGGATGGGTCACTTTATGTCGCCGATTTTTATAACCGTATCATTGGTCATTACGAAGTTCCCTTAAATCACCCGGGAAGAGACAGGGTAAGTGGTAGGATCTGGAAGATAACTTACAAAGGCGACCAGGGTACAAAGCCGATGGCGGTGAAGGATTGGTCGAAGGCTGGTCTGCAGGAGCTGATAGATGGACTCAGGCATCCACAATTAAATACACGTCTGAAAATAGCAGACAGGATTGTGGACAGCTGGCAACGTAAAGCTATTGAACCAATGACCAATCTGTTGGCGTCCAAACAAACCGACGCTACATCGTATGTACACGGGTTATGGATATTAAATCGGCTTAATTCTTTGCCCGACTCTACCTTGAATACAGCTCTGCAGAATCCCGATCCTATTGTTAAAGTCCATGCTTTTCGAGTGCTGTCTGAAACGCAGAAGTTAAGTCCAGAGCAATATTCGTATGCGATCAACGCATTAAAATCAAAGGACCCTTTCGTTCAGCGCACTGCGGCAGAGATATTGAATAAAAACCCGAAAGCTTCGAATCTTTCACCATTGATGGCCTTGTATGAAGACACGCCAAAAGAAGATTCACATTTGAGGTATACCGTATTGCTTGCGGTCAGGAATAATTTGAAGGATCAAAGTGTCATGTGGAGAGTGCCAGGGATTAAATGGAATGACCGGCAATTGGAGCTGCTTAGCAAAGCATTAGTTGATGTTCCGTCTTCCGCTGGCGCCTCATTTGTCTTGAATTATGTTTTGACAAATGACCTGCCTAGTTCCCAACTGGTGAGCAAACTCGAGTACATCGGACGCTACGCTTCTCCTTACCAGATGGATCAGGTGGTCTCACTCATCAGCAAGAAATTCGGAGACAACTTTGATACCCAAATTTCCCTTTACACTACTTTCAAGAAAGGGATTCAACAGAGCGGAGCCACTGCGAGCTCGAAAATGAAAGAATGGGGCATATCTCTGGCAAGGCATTATCTTAAAAACATTTCGGCAGAAACAGATATCTGGAAGAGCAAGCCTGTGATGAAAACGGTGGAAAGTTCGGGAGCTTGGATTGTGTCAGACGCATTTCTTACGGATATAACCCCTGCTTTTCGACTGTTTTTGAGCGAGAAGAGGGGCTATTCACCGAGAGAAGTGCTTTACTCAATCCCCTTTGAGTTGCCGGCAAAATTGAAAATGAACGTTTTTGATAACGACATTCAAAATAGTGAATCTAAAAAAGGCATATCCAAAAATGTGGTACGGATTCGTCTGGCAGAAAGTAACAAAGTCATTGCTGAACGTCGGCTGAACCAGGTTGAGTTAGCCCAGTGGAATGATTTGATTCAGAATGTCACGTTTGATCTTGGCAAATTCAAAGGTCAGAGAGGCTACATTGAAGCAGTTGACAGCTCTCAGGCCGGATCTTTTGGTATTGGCAAATTTGAACCTGCCGTAATGGAAATTCCTTCAAAAAGCCCTTCAGATCTGGCTGAACTCCGCGCGATGGCTGCTCAGATAGCCGGGGAATATAGAGAGGTTTCATTGGAACCGGCTCTTACAAATCTTGCAAAAGCACGTTGGATTGATAACAATACGCGCGCTGTCGCTTCCAATGCTCTGATGAATATAGAAGCACAAAGAAATGTGCCGGTAATTGGAAATATATTTTCAAGTCCGGATGAACCGTCGTTATTAAAAGAAAAGCTTGCAGTTGTATTGGGACAGGCATCTTCGTCAAAAGTTTTTGCGCTGCTTGAAAAAGGATTTTCCGGGAGCCTTTTTAGCCTGCAAACCGCCATTGCTTCTGTTCTTTCTAATTCGGAGGAAGGAATTAATTATTTATTAACGGCTCTAAAAGATGAAGAAGTAAATGCAAACGTTCTATCTGAGGTACGCGTGAAGGAACGGCTTGCCGCCAAAATTAGCAGTGCTCAGCAAAAACAACTTGACGCACTTACTGCAGGTGGCGCGAACGAGCGGGAAGAAAGGCAGAAAATGATCGATTCGAGGATTCTGGGATTCAGACTGCAAACTAGTTCGGCTGTAACAGGTAAGACAATTTTCGTTCAGAATTGCAGCTCGTGCCACCAGATTGCCGGAAACGGCGGGTTGATCGGTCCCCAACTGGATGGGATAGGGAACTGGGGCCACAAGGCACTTACTGAAAAAATTCTTGACCCTAATCGTAATATTTCAGAATCGTTCAGAAGCTACAACATTACCCTGAAAAACGATAAGATTCTCACAGGGTTATATCGTAGAACCGAGGGAGAAACGCTTGTGTTTGCAGATCCTGCCGGGCAGGAATTTTCAGTCTCTAAGAATGACATGAAAGAATATAAGCCATCAAAATACACATTAATGCCGGATCAGTTTAGAAATATCATTCCCGAAAAAGACTTTTACGCGCTGATGGAATATTTAGTCAATGTGAAATGATTGAGGGTGGTGTGCTAAGTCCACAGTCCCCAATTTCTTACCGGTTGCTTTTTACAGCCTCATTTCATGGACTTGTTGTGCAACAGTATAGCCGTAGCTGAAAAACTTCAGCTCTGACAATTAGATATTTTTACTCAACATGAGCCTAACCCGGAGAAAATTTATCAAATCAACTGCAATTACGGGACTATCCCTTCCTCTGTTGAATCTGGGGGAAGCGATAAAAAAAATTCCAGCGAGGCCAGCGCTTCGTGACTATGCCGATGTGAAATGGAGAACCGAATGGCTTCAGCATCCCGTATTGGGAGGTCCCTCTTTCGATTCTTTTGAGCGAACGCGCGGAAATCCGGTATGGCGTGGAAAACCACCACTGGAATGGCCGGTTAATGGTTTTTTATTTATTGACCCTGTTAGTTCTGATTTTTTCATATACATCGGAGCCTACACAACAGGTTATATCAGCAAGCCTTCCAGATGTCTTGGATTGCGATCCAAGGATAAAGGGCAAACATGGGAAAACTTGGGTACTGTCCTCGCGCCCGATCCTTCACTATTCGATAGGGGTGGCCACACACCTGATGTTTGCGTTGTTTATGAAAAGCTTGGTTCAGGCAGTAAAAAGCCGGGAGTATACCACATGATTTACGATTGGGGGGAGCCTGATTTCAACCGGGAAGGTGGAATTGGCTACGCCAGGGCTGATAAACCCGAGGGGCCGTGGATTCGTGATTCGGAGCCAATTACCAGGAATTCAACCCTCCCGCTAATGAAGGGGAGGTATCGCAGAACTTATGCGGCTACGTTGATCAAAAGGAAAAGCGATTGGCTGATCACAGGGATGATGGATGATGCGCCGCATTCCTGGACTTTGTTTGTGATGACTTCCCCAAGACCCGAAGGACCATATTCAGAACGAAAATTAGCACGTGATGTGAGAGAGGCGTACTTTCATCCACCGCTGCTTGAGTTTTTCCCTTCCTTCGTTCACGATGGTTATATTTACGCGCCTGCAACAAGTGTTGCCCGAAATCGTAATTACGGTGTAATGTTCCGTGCACCGTTGGAGAAAGCGACGGAAAGCTCTGCCTGGGAGGTTTATCAAAACGGCTCCATTTGGCATAGCGAAGACAAGGAGTCGGAATTTGAGGGGCTTTGGGGGCAAACCTTTGCGGGCCAGGTCGACTCCAAAAATATGCTATGGGCAATGACACCGTCGCGTGATCCTGATAACGTGGGCACAATACACGTTTCAAAGCGTTTGTGGAGTAAACCTTACCGTGATAGCGGATTTGTGCTTAACGCCCACGCGGGCCCGACTTTAACGCTATTGAGATCGGCATTCGGCGAATTTGAAATATCGGTGCAGGTACATCTGAAAGGAACCGCAAGGCTGATTTGGGATTATGAAGGCCTGCTCGGCCCGGCAAGCCCTACTTCTGACGCCACGATCGGGAAAGCAGCAGGATGTTCATACAGTGCCCTTGAAATATCGGAAACACGTTGGCAAATTGTCACATTTGATGCGTCAGGGTCGTCATCGATGGAAATTGGTGAGGATTGGGTTTCAGAGGCCGAACGAAGGTTTATAATCCGTCGTAATGAAGTTGGAAATATCAGGTTGCAGATTGACGATAAAGTTGCGTGGCGAGGTTCGCTGAGTAACAGACAAGGGAAGTTGAAACCATCGCAGATTGGCCTTTGGTTAGAGCCTCGAACTTATCTAGAGGTGAAACAATTCCGTGTAAGCGGTGAGTTATTTCCGGCCCGATTTTATTTTGATGCAACTGATGCCCTACTGGGTGCCGGTGAAAACAAAGCTCATTGGAACGAACTGCGGGAAGGAGTTCGTTCAGAAAGGGCGTATTCCACAAAAAATAAGGATCACATGGCGAAATGGAATGTTCGTGGGAGTCGTTTTACTCTATGGAGCCCGAAGGGACCTGCCTTTGGGGCTATGGAGGTGAGCATAAATGGTATTCCCAAGGCAAAGATCAATCTTAATGCGCGCAAGGCAATTGATTCAAAAGCTCTTTGGATAAGTGAGGTTATGCCTCTTGGCGATTACGCCATTATCCTAAGGCCTGTTCAGGGAACTATGTTGGTGGATTGTCTGGAAGTCGAGCCTTAGAGGTTTTAGGAATCTATCAAAATGTTAATAAAATTTTGTCTGAGTATCCTGCAACGGGAATAACCGCTTTTTGACAAGTATTCAGACTGTAATTTGATCTTATAACTAAATAGCTGAACCTAAAAAACACCGGCACTAATGATTAGAATAGCAAACATCTGTAAATATCTCTTTCTGGTTCAGCTTATTTTGGCTGTACCTCTGGTGGCTATGGCTCAGAGCAAGAATCAAAAAGCTAAGACAGTAACCTTTAAAAAACAAGACCTTACCAATCGGTTTATTGCCGAAGGAGCCGCAATGGGAGACGTAAATAAGGATGGGAAAAAGGATGTACTTTCCGGGGCATACTGGTTTGAGGCACCATCCTGGAAGGCGCACGAGCTCGCCAAGCCTGATTCGTTTATTGTGAACGGCAGTTACAGCGATTCATTCCTTGATTTCGCAATGGATGTCAATCAGGACGGCTGGATTGACCTTATTAGGATCGACTGGCCTGGCAAGGCGGCTGCCTGGCATGAAAATCCGAAAAATCAATCGGGATATTGGGTAAAGCACATCATTCACTCATCGGTCGGAAACGAATCTCCCATGCTGGTTGATATGGACGGAGATGGGCGCCTGGATTTATTATGCAACGATCCAACAGCCAAAAAAGTGATATGGCTTAAATGCCCTTCGAAAAAAGGAGATACTGAATGGGAGAAGTATGTCATTAGTAATGATGAGAAACAATCAACGCATATGTACACGCATGGCATTGGATACGGTGATATCAACAGTGATGGGCGGAAGGATGTTCTTGTGAAAAATGGCTGGTGGGAAGGGCCGAAGGGAGGTGCTGCCAAGGCGTCGAAAGATGCAGACTGGGTTTTTCATGCTGCGGATCTTGGCCAGGACTGTTCTCAGATGTACGTGATGGATCTGACAGGGGACGGATTGAATGACGTAATTAGCGCGTCAGCACATAATTATGGTATCTGGTGGCACGAGCATGGGAAAGACGCTCAAGGCAACACAACCTGGACCCATCATGAAATTGATAAATCATTTTCTCAAACCCACGGACTGGCTTTGAAGGACATCAACGGAGACGGAAACCCCGATTTGGTAACGGGTAAACGTTTTTGGGCACACAATGGAAATGATCCGGGTGAGCGTGAGCCTGCGGTCATTTATTGGTATGAATACAAACCTGGCAAAACGCCAACCTGGACACGCCATGACATTGACAACGATTCGGGTGTAGGGTTACATGTTACGGTTGAGGATATAAACGGCGACGGATTGGTAGATATCGTCACTGGAAATAAAAAGGGAGTCCATTTATTTACACAACAAAAATAACCACTAAACAACTACAGAATGAAAGCAAAGTATCTATTCGTTACACTTCTTGCAATTGGTTTATTTTCAGCAGCGGCTTTTGCCAGAATCGTCGGGGATGAGATTTTAGGGACCTGGAAATACAAAATAGCTGAGGTCCCTGTCGAATATCAAATTGGGGTAATGAGTTTCGAACAGAAGGAAGACAAGACAGTAGGATTCATCGGTGACGGAGCTGATCGGAAAATCGAGATGAAGGAATTGGCGATTAAGGATAATAAAGTTTCTTTTAAATTGCTTTTTGACTCTGGTATCATCGTTGTGAATCTGGTGCTTGATGGAGATAAAATGGCTGGTAAGCTAAAAACGGACGATGGGGAGTTTGATATGAATGCCCAAAAACAAGTGAAAAAATAGCGGCCTCAAAGCCTTTGGTAAAAAATTTAATATAACTTCATAAGGTCGCCAGTTTTAATCAGTACGAAAGGCGACCTTATTTTTTGTTATTGACACCAAGGTAACTCATCGGCTGCGACCGTTATCTCTTATCTTTTTCAGAATTTCGGATAAATCCTTAACAATTTCCGGGTGGTCTTTTGCAACATTGTTAGTCTCACCGATATCGCTTTTTAGATTATAAAGTTGTGGTAAATCGTCAACACCGGATTCGATGTTTGTGAGTTTTTCAACTTTCACTCCTTTTGCCGGCTCGATGTATTTCCAATTACCCCTGGCCACTGAAAATGCGGCTCCTTGTTGAATCAGCACTTCACGGCCGTTCGAAGACTTTCCGGTAAACGCATGAAAAAGATCCTGGCTGTCTGGTGCATCCTCACTTGCCAAAGGTTGTTTAAATAGATTTGCAAACGTAGCAAGCAGGTCAATTTGACAAACAAGCGCATCCGATGTCGTTCCTGGTTTAACAGTCCCAGGCCAGCGAATCAGAAAAGGTACACGGGTTCCGCCTTCAAATGCGCTGTACTTGCCACCACGCAAAGGACCGAGTTGCTTGTGACCATTCAATTGCGTCACAGCTCCGTCGGCATAGCCGTCATCAAGCACAGGGCCGTTATCACTGGTGAAAATAACGAGGGTGTTCTTTTCTATACCCAGGGCTTCAAGTTTTTTCAAGATGCGGCCTACCGTCCAGTCAAGTTGTAAAATCGCATCTCCACGTAGCCCAAGCCCACTTTTACCCTTGAATTCTGTGCTAGGCATTCTGGGAACGTGAATGTCGTTTAACGAAAAATATAAAAAGAAAGGATTTTTCTGGTTATTCTCAATAAACGATTCAGCTTTATCAACAAAAACATGTGCAACTTCTTCATCAGCCCATCGCGTTTGTTTCCCGCCGGACATAAACCCAATGCGGCCGATCCCGTTTACGATTGTATTGTTATGGCCATGATCAGGGGACGACAGCAGTTTCAATAGTTCCGGATTTTCTTTTCCTGTTGGTTCATTGCCGACCTTCTGTTTATAGTCAACCTCTATCGGATCGGATTCTTCAAGACCGACTACTTTGTCATTTTCAATAAAAATGGTTGGCACACGATCGGACGTAGCTGGGAAAATAAAGGAGTAGTCAAATCCGACCGCTTCAACGCCTTTCTTAATGGGCTGATTCCAGTTGATCTTTTGATTTCCATCGCCGAGTCCCAGATGCCATTTCCCTATCGCCGCCGTTTTATAGCCCGCTTTTTGAAAAACAGATGGTAATGTAGCGCGCTCGGTTGGTATGATCAGCGCGGCGTCGCCAGGCAAAACACCGGTACCTTTCTTACGCCAGGGATATTGTCCGGTCATCAATGCGTATCTGGATGGCGTACACGTGCCTGACGTGCTGTGTGCGTTGGTGAAACGCAATCCTTCTTTGGCAAGTCTGTCAACATTCGGTGTGCTGATTTTGGTTGCGCCATAGCTGCTCAGATCACCGTAGCCGAGGTCGTCCGCGTAAATGTAGATTACATTCGGCCGATCCTTTTTTTGATTTTGGGCCGATAAGGGAATCGAAATCCAGCAGCAGGCGAGTAGCAGAATTTTTTTTATCAAATGTTTCATAAGCATATGTAGGTCGGTGTCATATCACTCGAAGGTGAACGAAGTTTAAGCGTCAAAGTTAATTTGAAATTTCAGGAAGCGTTCAATATGTCGGTGGTTTGAAGCACAAAAAAGGGCTGCAATAGAAATTACCCCCCTTTTTTGCCAAATTTTTTGTTATCGAGCCTAAACCTGAATCTCTTGTTCAAGGGGTGAAGCATTCAACTGCAAAATCCTGGATGTCCAGGATCTCGTTTCCTTGGCTAATTCACGGTCCTTCGCCAGCGATTTACCAAAAGAAGGTATCAGGGCTGAAAATTCGGTTTTCCATTCCGACGATTCAGCTTGTTCCTTGAAGCAACGGTGGATGAGGTCTATCATAATAGAAACCGAAGTTGAAGCACCCGGGGAAGCACCCAGCAATGCTGCAATCGAGCCATCGGAAGAAGTTACCATTTCTGTTCCAAACTCGAGAACGCCTCCCTCTTTTTTATCTTTTTTTATCACCTGAACGCGTTGGCCAGCGGTTTCCAAGCGCCAGTCGCCAATTTTGGCCATTGGCATGTAATCGCTTAAAGCCTCGATCCGGTCCTCGGGAGATTGTCTCACCTGGTCAATAAGATACTTCGTCAGCGGAATATTATGAATTCCCGCGGAAAGCATCGGCTTTATATTGTTCAGTTTTATAGAAAGCGGAAGGTCCATGTAAGAACCGTTTTTTAGAAATTTGGTAGAAAAGCCTGCGTACGGGCCAAAAAGAAGCGCTTTTTTGCCATCTATAATTCTAGTGTCCAAATGAGGAACTGACATTGGAGGAGAACCAACTGCAGCTTTTCCGTAAACTTTAGCCTGGTGTTTCTCTACAATTTCGGGATTGTTGCAAACCAGCCACTGTCCGCTGACAGGGAACCCGCCGAATCCTTTTCCTTCAGGTATTCCGGATTTTTCTAAAAGGGGAAGTGAACCGCCGCCTGCGCCAATAAATACGAACTGGGTTTGTATTTTTTTGGTCTCTTTCGATTCGCGATCTTTCACTTCAATAATCCACGAGCCATCTTGCTGGTGTTTGAAATCTTCTACCTCATGATTCAAATGTAATTCTACACCTTCTTGAGACTCAAGGAATTTAAACATGGATTTTGTTAGGGCACCAAAGTTTACGTCAGTCCCCAGGTCCATGCGGGTTGCCGCCACCACTTCTTCGGTGTCCCGCCCTTCCATGATTAAAGGTACCCATGTCCGTATTTCATCTTTATCCTGGGAATATTGCATTCCTTCGAACAGGTGATGTTTGGTGAGTGTCTCGAATCGGGTTTTTAGATAGTCTACATTTTCCTGACCCCAAACGAAACTCATATGCGGGATATGGTGAATAAAATTGTCTGGATTTTCTATGATGTCATTTTCGACCAGATATGCCCAAAATTCTTTTGATACCTCGAAGGACTCAGCGATTTTTATTGCCTTTGAGACGTCAACCGTACCGTCTTCCATTTGAGGAGTGTAGTTTAATTCACAAAATGCTGAGTGACCAGTTCCAGCATTATTCCACGCATCAGAACTCTCTGCCGTTACCCTATCCAATCTTTCGAAAATCGAAATGGAAAATGAAGGGTTCAATTTTTTTAATAAAACCCCTAACGTAGCGCTCATTATCCCAGCGCCAATCAGCACAATATCAGGGGTGTTTTTTTCTATCGACTTTTTAAACTGTATCATAAAATCCAACTTTACATAAACCATCAACTCAGAAAAATCCAAAACATGCCCATACAACACTTATCAGAAGAGTATTTGTTTCAAAATAATCCAATAAGACGATCAAAATTTTTGGCTTAATGCAGATTCTTATATATGCTCAACAAAAACCCTGTTAGATTCAATTTGTTGTACTCATGCGAAATCGTGCTTATTTCACCATAAAAGGCTGCCACAAATGCGACAGCCTTTTATAAATTTAAGAAGAAAAACGAATGGCTCACTTCACAATCTTAAATGATTCTCCATTTATTCTGATAGTATACAACCCAGATGGAAATTTGCTCATTTCCAGCTCTGTATAATTCCCGTCCTGTTTCGATGTATGCAGCTTAAGTCCTGAAACACTTATAAGCTCCACTAAGCCTAATGTTTTTTCTGATTGAATGATCAGTTTGTCCGTAACGGGATTTGGGTGTATCTGAACCGATGCGCTCATGCCTATTTTGACCTTTACTATTCTGCTGTATTCAAATTTTCCATCGATATCTACCTCTTTGAGACGATAATAGTAAGTTCCAGTGATAGGATTTTCGTCATTATAGCGGTATTCCATTGTTATTTTGGAGTGGCCTGCAGCATTAACAGTAGCTATCTTATCAAAGGATTTCGCATCATGACTTCTTTCAATTTCAAAACTTGATGCATTGGTTTCTGAAGTGGTAGCCCATTTTAGCAACGAACGATTATTCTCCGTGGTTTCACCTGTAAAGTATTTCCATGTAACCGGTAGTGGCGAAGAGCTGGAAACGAAGAGTTTAGGGGAAATTACTGTATTCGCATTCTGATCTACAATTTTTAACTGATAGAGACCGGGGCCTATTGTCCACTCCTGGTTTTGGTGATCATAATTATTGGACTGGTCCGGATCTCCGGAAATGTTTGTTGTAAACCAATTGAATTGCTGTGTCTGGGAATTGCTGGGGGCAGTAAAGGTTACGCTGGTGGTGCCGGCAGATTTTGCGATCGTGACATGAGGTGGTGATGCGGCCGGGTAAGGTGTGGACGCTGTAATGAAATCTGGAGTAATCTGATCTGCCCAAAAACCAGCCAAATCCACCAATCCACTGTAGACGACCGTTCCCGGACCGTTCGGATTGGGATATTCTGTTACCCCGTCTCCCCGAAAATGAATCTCGTCGCCTCTATAGTTTATATCATAATAAGGGTCTGTATTGGGTCCTTGGTACACATGAGGGTACGAGGCGTCATTATTTATAATCTCGTTCTGTGCATTAATTACGTTTTCAGAAACGGTCGTTTGACGTTCGGGAACATTTCGTGGATAGTCAAATCGGGATACCCTTGCAACCACCCAGGCCAGGTGGCTCTTACCCGATACATTGCGACTGCCCTGAATAACGGCCCATAGCCCATTAAGATATCTGGCGTACCAATCGGTTCCTGGAACTTCATTTTTATGCTCAACAAAGTTGTCCGACTCGCCCTGGTGCCACAATACAGCCCGTACACCAAGCTGTGCTGTATAATTATTCAAGGCGGCCCTGAGGTGACCAAATGGCAGACCCTGTGGAAATTGATAACCAAATGGGCTGATAGTTATTCCCGATGGGTTAACGGTTTCTTGCCAATTTGTGATGTCAGTACTGGACCATCCGCCATTGAAGATCATGACAGGCACATGCAGTTTTTCGTATATCTTGTCTCCGAATGCTCCCCAGCACCATGCATAGTTTCCAAAAGGAGCAGTCTTTACATCTTTTCCCAGATGTACGTATTTGGGGTATGGTAGTTTGATATCATTGTAAGTCTTAATAGGGTCGGCGGAACCGTCGAAGTTCTGATAGTCAACGCTATTAACCTGATCGTGTGCTGCATCAGGTCCATTTGGATTTCCATCTCCGCCTGTTGCATTTGACTGTCCAGCAATAACAAATACCTCGCCTACACCTACATGGTCTATTGTTGCAATGACATCTGCTTGTCCGGATCTGATACCACGGACCTCAAGCTTATACCATCCTCCCTTGACTAATAATGAGCCATAATAATTCTGCGCAGATTTGCTTTGAATAGGTTGCCAGCCGGTGTCGACGCCCTCACCGATTACAATCGGCGTGAATTTAGCTTCGATACTCGTGAAAGGGTCGATATAGTACCCTGCAACATACACAGTGGCTTCGTTGTTGGAATTTCTTTGAAAAATGGCTCTGTCGGAAGGAAATGTGATTGCGATTTGAGAAAGACAGAAATTACTAAGGAGTGATAAAGAGGTGATTGTAAAGAGAAGTAAATTTCTTTTCATAGTGTATAAATAGTTTAATAAAAGAAGAGGACGTTAAAGGGTATGCACCGAGCAATTCTTGCAGCAGACGGTTGGTACTGCCTGATTAAAAAGCACAAAAAGATTCAGGATTGCAGATCGACTTTTAACACTGGAAGCAAAAATAGACCTATAATTCAAAACTATGTCACTTGGATCGGCCAAAATTATCGAGCGGTAATTTTTTGCGATCCACAATCACTTTTTTTGAAGGGCAAAGGTGTTTTATTTTTATTGAAGGTAAATAGCTATTAATCAGTGTATTGTGTATATTTTGTGATAATAGTTTGAGTGAAAGGGGAATTTGTTGTATCAAAATCTCTCATTTTGTAATTAATTCGATTATTGTAGAACTAATTTACGATTTGTAGTATACGTACTATGATTTGGTGGCTCCTAAGCTGAAAAAGTCATAATATGTCTTGTGTTCTGTTTTATTTCAATAACTTTTTGGACTCCGTTGTAGGTTAAGTGAAGAAGATGAAATGACTAAAATCAAGAGATTAAAATTTGATTAAAACAGTATATTTTTATTTTTTTGTAAGGAATTTTCAATGTAAACAAGATTTATCGCGAACCTTTTCTATCTCCAGGTGAAATCAGTTGATGAAATATGAGCTTTCATGTCGACGTATAGCCATCCGAGCCAGAAGAATCAATTCGAAGCAACCGACTCATTATGATAACAGGTATGGGATTACTTGGATTGGTTTGAGGTAAACTGTAATTTGTTGTACCTTCGTTGAATTAAATGCACCAGCATACTATTTTTGTAAGTGCATCGTTACTTTCTTTTGTTAAGGGAATCTAAATAAATAATTAAACCAGCGACACTATATCAAAACTTGTACGTTTATGAAAATTCGAGTATTTAAAAATCTTACAAAAGCTGCTTTTGTAGTGGCTTTCCTCTTGTCTATTGGTGTTCAAGCGCAAAAATGGAGTGGCGAATACGGAAATGAGTGGATTGTTCCTGGGCAGGAATATGCTGTTATCAAAATAAACTCTAAAGGGGTATATCAGGTTAATAGGACAGATCTTCCAGATGAATTTCCCGCTTTCGATCTTACTAAATTGCAGCTTTGGCATAGGGGAAAGCAGGTTGCTATTTTAGAGAAGGATGTCGATAAAATTGTGTTTTATGGAGAACCAAATGATGGTAGTTTTGATGAATTGCTGTGTAGACCTGATCCTTCACGTCCGTTAATTACCGGTCGCATGAACAAGTTTGTTAGTTTGTTTTCCGATTATTCCGCTTATTTCTTAACTGTTGATAGTCGCGCTGTAGGTGGAGGCTTTGTTTCCCCCTTGGAAGTGCAGAAAATTCAAACGGAAAATCTTCCTGCTGCTAGCTTAACCGAAAACGTTCACATGAAAACTGATACGATCGTGTTTGTGAACGACTATTCGACTTCGACAAACCCTTATTCAACCTTTCCATCATATTTTAATAGTTTTTACAGTTTTAGCCAGTCTCTAACTGGTGTGAGGCAGACCAGGCTTTCCGCTCCTGTTGTTCAAGGTTTTACTTTGAACAGGCTGAATAATAATGGTACAGCTCCTAAGGTTAGGGTTCTTCTCCACAACAGGGGAAATACAAAATGTAAGATTGAGATTAAAGTCAAAGCAAAGGATGGAACAGAAAGGGTTGTAACTCAATCCGTAGGGGATCCGGTGGATCCTACGAACACCACTATTCCAGCGATAACTTTGGATGAATTCAAAGCATTTGAATATGAGTTCAATTTGCGGTCAAGTGATTTCGATGCCGATGGTGTTGGCCAAATATCTTTTGTCGTTAAAGATGGTGTTTTGCAAAATTACTATTCTGTTGCATTTATTGCCATCACTTACCCACAAAATCTAACTGCTCTTAATAGAACGTATTACACATTGAACTTGCCCGAAGCGCCCTCCAGTGGTGCATCTACCATAGAAGTATCTGATTTATTTGGCGGTACTGCTGAGTTTCTAAATATTACTGACAAGTCCTCTCCAATTGTGCTAAATACAAACACCCCCTCGTCCTTTAAGATTCCAAGGGAACAAAGTGAAGGGCTGAACCTGTTTGTCTATTCGGTTAAAAAAACTGTTGCTAAATTGAAAATTGGTCGCTTCGTGGGTCAGTCAACAAATTATGATGACTATAAGGCGAAAGATTACTTCATTATAACTACGAATGCGCTGAAAGCCTCGGCTCAACAGTATGAGAATTATCGGAAAACGACCTACAACAAAGTGAGCGGTGTAAACTTCAAGACTCTTTTGCTTACTGCTGAGGATATATATAACCAGTATAATTTTGGAGAGCCTAGTGCTGTTGCGATACGCCGATGTATAGACTTTTTAATTTCCGATGGAAATTTTAAGAAGTATTTGTTTTTAATCGGTAATGCTAACAATTTGGATAAGGGTATTAAAGAATTACCTGATCAGGTGCCAACAATCGGTTATCCTGGTTCGGACTTTCTATTGGTGTCGGGTCTTGGAGGAAATACCAATCCAGACTTTCAGACTATTGCAGTTGGACGGCTTCCAGTTGGAGAGTCGTATAAAGTGGACGATTATTTGCTAAAAGTTCAGAAATACGAGGACTATTCTAATTTGCCGTCGTTGTTGTGGAGGAAAAATGTTGTTCATTATAACGGAGGTAAGGATAAAGATGAGATTGAGTTATATGCGGGTTACCTCTCTTCTGCTAACTCACTTTATATCAATCCATACGGAGGGACGACTTTCCCTTTTCTTAAAGATGTTAACAATCCGTGTCCTACGGGCCTTACGGGTTTTCAAGATTGTCAGACTTATGCTACCACTGATATTTCTACAAAATTAAATGACGGTGCAGGGATTATCACATATTTTGGTCATGGCAATCCAAGGGTCACTGATTATTTTGCCGGATATGTCACTGATGCATCCAGAAATGTTAGTAATTATGGAAAATATCCGGGATATTTTCTTTACGGATGCGATGTGAATAATGTTTTTGCCGGTAACAACGAATACATAACGTACGATTTGGGCGAATCAGGTAGAAGACCATTCACTGTCGACTGGTTAATTACGCCTGGCAAAGGTGCAATAACAGTTGTAGGCAATTCTTGGGAAGGCTATGCTGATCAGCTTAAGCCGTTTCTTGAGAAGACTTATGCGAAACTTTTCGTGTCTGATAATAATAAAACGTCATTAGGAAATATTTTAAAAGGAGTTTCGAATTCTACGCTTGGGGCATTACCAGGATACGGTTCACGTATAGCCGCAATAGAGCCAACTTTTCCTGGCTACAACTATAATTTCACTCAAGCAAATGTTCACCAGACAATGTTATTGGGCGATCCTGCAATTACATTATTGCTTCAAAAAAGCCCCGCAACAGCTCTTCCGGTTACCTGGTTATCTGTCAACGCGAAAATGACGGAAGATTCGGAGGTACTGGTGGAGTGGAAAACCAGTAGCGAGGTTAATAATGAAAAATTCACGGTTCAGAGAAGTCATAATGGGAAGTCATTTGAAGACATCGGCAGCGTAGATGCCAAAGGCAATACAGACCTTCAGAGTGCTTATTCTTTCCGTGATCGGTCGCCGTTGGTTGGGCAGAATTATTACCGAATCGCTCAAATAGATAAAACTGACACAAAAGACAATTCTTCGGGAACTACATCTCGCATTGTTGTAGTAGATAATGTTGTTGCCGACAATGTTGTGGTTTACCCAAACCCAACTGCGCATCTGATACGAATTAATTCCAGTAAAGTTGACCTTCAATCCTGGGACCTAGTTGATGCAAATGGGAAGGTAGTAAGTCGTAATAAGACAGGTAATTCAGTAGATCTTTCCGGGTTTTCTGACGGCGTTTATTTTCTGAATATTAAGACAAAAACCGGTGGGTTGGTAGTAAAGAAAATTGTTAAGGGGAGTAATTAGATTTTAATGGAAGGAGGACAATTTCATGACAAAGATCATGCGAAAAATTACTTAATCCCTAAGCTTTTTCGTCGTTATCTTATTCATGAAATTGTTTTTATATAATGGTGTAAGGTATTAGAAGAAATACGAATGTTGATCTCTGATACTATAAATCGATTTTATATGAGGGTACGTGTGATGTTGCGTTTATGCTTTTTAGTGTTATTTTTTGCTCTCGGTATAAGTCTGAGCAATGCGCAGTGGGGGCCACCGTACGCTAACAGCTGGGTAGATTTTTCACGCCAATATTATAAGGTTGAAGTTAAGAAAGAGGGCGTTTATCAAATTCCGTTTGCTAATTTACCAAAGGATCTTCAGGCGGGAGACATGAATAAGCTGCAGCTATTCCGAAATGGAGTGGAAGTAAGTATCATATTCAGCAACTCGGATGGAGTGACATTTTATGGAGTTCCGAATACTGGATCTACAGACTCTTTGCTTTATCGTCCTATGAGTTCCAGGGTGAACCCCTATTCAAGTTTATTTTCCTCTACTTCTGCGTACTACCTGTCTTTGGGTAAGCAATTGGGTAAAAGGTCGAGAGTACTTGAGTCGGTTAGTAAACCGAACATTACCGCTGTGTCAAGCCATAGGGAGGAGATGTTGATTCTCCAGGAGGGAGAGTATTCTTTAAGTACATCCAGCGCGATTCACCCTAAGTTCATGAACAGTTTTTATGAGAATGGTGCTAGCAAAAGTGGTGTGAAATTCTTGGGCGACAGTTTGATCACTAGTTCTTTCAATACCAGCAAAATGGCGAGGGGTTCAGTTTCAAAGCCTAGTCTAGAATTGCTTTTTCATGGAAGGAGTTATTTTACAAGAACTCTGGAAGTTTCGGTTGGTAAAGATGCTAAATCGTTGAGGAAAATTGGAGAAATTTCGATAGTTGACTTTCAGCCGAAGTTTTTTAACGCAGTTTTGGAGTTTAGTGATTTTAGCGACACAGGGCAACTGACAATTGGATACAAGTCGAAGGAGAAAGATAGATTGGAGAGAGTTTCGCTAACATACTTTAAGTTAGAGTATGACCAGTCGATAGAGTTTGGTAGCGAAGGTTCTAAGTTTTTGAATTGGACTGCAAAAGGAAGTGAATTGCTTAGGATTAAAATTGACAATGCGCCAGTTGATGCGGCAGTATTTGACGTTACAATTAAAGAAAGTCCGGCGTTGATCAATGGCGGTTCCAAAGATTTTACGTTTGAAACCGTCGGAGGTAAAAGATATCGACTCTATGTAAGTAGGGACCGAAGCCTCGTAAACAGTGACCAAATTGTCAAGGTGAATTTTTTGTCTTTAAAACCGGCGGATTATAATTATTTAATCGTTACGAACGATAATTTATTTGCTTCAGCCAAACAGTTTGCTGATTATCGAGCCAGTGTTAGCGGGGGAGCATACAAGACCTTGGTTGTGAATATTAAAGATATTTATAACCAATTTAACTACGGAGAGGTAAGTCCTGTTGCAATCCGAAGGTTTGTTGACTACATGTTGTCCGATGGGAACAAAGAGAAATATTTGTTTCTTATCGGCACTTCTACGACTTATGTTGAAAGAATGAAACCGGAGTTGGCGGGGGACGTGCCTACCATCGGTTATCCCGGATCTGATGTCTTATTGGTTGCGGGGCTCGCAGGAGAAGAATTTGATGCTCCCGCAATACCTGTCGGCAGATTAAGCGCTTTTCAACCCGCGCAGGTTATCAGTTATTTAAAAAAGTTAAAGGAATATGAGAACGCCTCGATTACTGATCTCGGCTGGAGAAAGAATACGCTTCATATAAACGGAGGTAAAACTGTGGAAGAGATTAGCAGCTTCAGTAATGATCTGGAAACTTTGGCTCCTTTAATAAGAACAAGTTCCTTCGGAGGTCAAATTAAGAGATATGTCAAGCAAAGTCTAATTGAGGTGGAAGATGTTGATATCAGTAAGGATGTGAATAGGGGTGTCGGTCTTATCACTTACGTAGGACATGGAGCGCAGACAGTTACCGACCTGGATTTCGGCTACGTATCCCCTGAGGATAAAAATTTCAGTAATTCTGGTAAATATCCCCTGATGTATTTTAATGGCTGTGGTGTCGGCAATATCTTTAACGATCGCTTAAATCCGGACTTAAATACGTCAGATAAAATTCCACTATCCCTGGATTGGTTATTGACACCTGATAAAGGTGCGATATCTATCATTGCGAACTCTTTTGAAAGTTTCGTTTCCCCAAGCTTGAAATACCTGGGAAAGCTTTATGAAACGTTATTTGCTGATGCGGACTCTGAAAATTTAAGTATCGGCAAAGTTCAGAAAAATGCAATAAAAAAAGTTCTTGCGTCCGGAAATGTAAACTATTATGATATTGCTAACATTCATCAAAGCTTATTAAATGGAGACCCGGCTATCCATTTACTTCATGTTGCCAAACCAGATTACGCAATGAATGACGCTTTGGGTATTTCTATTTTATCTAAAAAAGGTGCTAGGGATATCATATCATCTGACACTTTACAAATTAAGATTCCTGTCAGTAATCTGGGCAGATACAATAAATCTGAAGCAGTGGCGGTAAATCTTAAATTACTGTTTATCGACGGGAGTTCAAAATCCCTGGATAGATTATTTTCTTCCTGGCCATATAGTGATACGCTTTTCTTTAAAATTCCTAATTATGGAAGGAGCCTAACTCAACTTGTTGTAAAACTGGATAAGGAAAATATCATTAATGAACTAAAAGAGGAGAATAATAGCCTGGGACTTGAAATTAACTGGGATGTTGCGGAAAAAAACAACACTTATTCCATAGCCAATAGTGCTGATATAGTATCTCCTCAAGTAGAGGTTAAATTTAATGGTAGCTTGGTTTCTGATTATCAAGCGCTATCTCCAGCGCCGAAAATTTCTTTAAGGGTAACCGATGATCGTTTTTTGGAATATCATTCATCCATGGTAAACTTTTTCATTAAGAATTGCTATGGGGAGGACTGTGAATTTAAAGAGATCAAAATTGACACCGCGAATTCGTTTAGGCTGACAAAGTTATCTGATAGGTCGTTTCAAGTTGATTTTTCTGCAAATGGGTGGTTCAAAACCGGAGAATATCAGTTGTTGGTTAGGGCCAAGGATATTGTTGGAAACATCAGTAAATCATACCTCATTAGGTTTAAAATTGAAGATCGAAAAAAAGCCAAAATTGTAGTGGTTGCAGGCCCAAACCCTTCGACCAGCTATGTTAAATTTACGGCTGATATAAGGGTAGCGACACCCATAGAAAAAGTTCTTATGAAGATATTTGATCTTCACGGAGTCATTCAGTTTGAAAATGAAATTTACCCCGATGTGTCAGATGTCTTGGAAGTTTACTGGAATCCGCCTTATGCCTTTGGTCTTTACGTCTATAATTTTACATTTGCTATGAAGGATAAAACGACTCAGGATGTGAAAGGGAAAATAATGCTCTATAAATAATCCGTGTTGCGGTTTTTTGGAAACTTGGAAATGCCATTGAGCCAGCTAAACCAAATGTGAAGGGAAATTATTTTTAAAGCGTAAAAAGGCGCGGTTGAATAGTACGCAGAATTTGTTTGGCCTTTTAATAGACAATTTTCAATTTTCAGATATTCTTCATAGTTGATATATTCCCAAACTGGGTTTTTCTTATCGATTATATCGTGGAACTGTTGTGCCAGTCTTTTTGCCGACTCACGAGCGTAGGCGCCAAAATAGGCTTTGTCTTCCCTTTCAACAACTTCTTTGGGGAGTAGATCCTTCATTGCCTCGCGCAAATGTCCACGTCCCGACCCGATATAGTATTTAAATTCTTCAGGGATAACAGCACACAATTCCAATAGGTCTTTGTTTAAGAAAGGAAGTTCTATATTAATTCCGTATTGATTGCTGAGAGCGAAATGTTCCTCACTAGAATTAATAACATCCTTACTGAATAAACTATATATATAATCCATGTACGATGGATCGACATTTACGCTTTCATTAATGAAATTTACGGGTACGTAATCGTTTGTTAAATTACCTGCAGTTGATTTTTTAATAATTACCTTATGTTGGTCGAGTTTTTTAAATTTTCTTAACCAATTGGAAATAAGTTTTCTTGTAATATATTGTGTTGATAAGTCAAAGTATATAGTTGCATTAATGATCTGCTTCAGGGATTTGGTGAAACCTTTTTCTCTTAGAAGATCTGAAAATCTATGAAATAAATAATAGCTTTTAATTAACTTTAGTTTTTGTTGAGTACTTTTTTTTGCGAAGTTTTTTGCCAACTTGTTGTTACTCGGGTCATGAATTCGTTTTGCTAATTCCATGTCTAACAAATCCCACCTAAGCGACTTGAATAGTTCTTTTAAAACTCCATAGCCATTCCCCATAATCTGATCCCCGTCGTGCCCTGTCAGCATCGTTCTAACTCCCAATGCTTTTGCGTGCTCTAAAATACTGTGCGTCTTTTTCAATGACGACGTGGAGTGTATAGGGAATCCGCTGTACTCAATTCCCTGATATAGAGTAGATAAGCTATCTAAGCCCGCAGGGATTTCATGATGGATACTTGATATTTTATGGGCAACTTTTGACGCATAATCTATTTTGAAGTCATTTCTAGTCTCTGCTGTTGAGTAAAAGGTATGAATTGCTTGTAAAGGTTCGTTGCTTCGGACAAGTGCGGCGATTGACGACGAATCCAGGCCACCACTCAGATGAGCTCCTAAAGGCTTGGCAGATAATGATGAGCCTACTGATTTCTTCAATAGATGTCGTACCTCTTGGCAGTACTCTGATTTTGTCTTAAGCGGTGTGAATCTATCGGGGTTAAATATAAGGTAAGGCTCATGTGAAATTGACTTTTCATGGACATGAAGTATATGTCCAGGCAAAACGTTTTTAATATTTTTGAAAAAAGTTGATGAGTTATATTTTTCCAAAGCGTTTTCCCCAATAGCGCAGTATTTTTTTAAGTAAGTTTCGTCGATATCAAGAGATAGTTGCACGATTTCCTGTTTCACTAAATCCGCAAGACTACTGGAGAAGATGAAAGCCTTGCCGGGCAGATAATGATAATATATAGGAATTGTCCCAAAGACGTTCCGTGATACCTGAATTCTGGAGTCTAAATATACAGTCAAGCCTATATCAAGGGATTCGGTTCTCAAATAGTCGGTCAGACTTACAGATTCTGTTGAATTTTTTTGTACATTAATAACACCGGTATTGGAACTGAAAATTGTAAAATTAGTATCTGTCTCAATTGCAATTCGAAATGAAATATTTTTACGGCCTGTAACTAAATGTATGTATGAATCTCCGTCGGTGAATTTAAGATTGTCGAGACATAAATTATCACCTTTCAGTAGAAATGGGGAATTTATTGAAAGTTTTCCGTGGAATTTCATTTCAAGAAGTTCGTTGGCTTTAATCAAAGTACTGGTTTAGTTAGTTAGCGATGCTTTTTAAGTTTGTAGGGGGAAATCAGAGCTGGGTCCAAAAATATATTTTGCTGTATTTCGAGAAAGTTACCTACCCTTGTAAAACAGCTAGATGCACATTGGGTATTTGCGTCCACCACTATAATCTAGAATTGAATAATTATAATATAAAGAGTTAAAGCCCTACAAAAGACATTTGTCGTTTTGAAGGGCTTTACTTAGAAAATCAATATTTTGACTTATATCATGTAAAATTCAAATATCAAGGTGCATAATCATTTGCCTCAGTTACATCATCGACTAAACTCCCCTGTTTTGTAGCCTTTGTCAACTGGCTAACGTCACCAATTTTCTTCAAAACCGGCTTCCGATAAGATTTTTTTGTTTTTGTAGCGTGTAAGTTTAATGTTTTCATATAATATTAGTTAATTGAGTTTACAAGTATCCGGGTTAAAAGTAGTTATATATTTTTAGAATACAAATTATTTTTCAGTGGCGGAGTTAAAAAAGGGCCTTTTTTTCATTTATAGGGCTCATTTCTAGCTATTTGTGATAAGTAACCGCAGTGTGTAGGCATAAGATTACTTCAATATTCCGGACTCTAAGATCTTCCGCGTCTTGTAGCTCCCTGACTCAATGGTCTGTGTGCCAATACAATTATCGTCCTGGCAATATTCGTATGCCGTTTGCTCATCGAAAATCAAGCCGGTCCCCAATGCATATTTTTTGATCCCGATGTATCGATCAATAATGGAGGTGTCGCGCCTTTCAACTACTGTTAAGGTTTTCTCGAAAGATAATTTATCAACCGTTGAAGGCATGTTAATATCCTTGTATTGGTAATTCTGTTCATCCAGATTATTGTAGAGATTTCCATTCCATTTGAGTTTGTAATCAACCGGAAAGACCAACGAAAAGACAGTTTGATTGTCCAGGTTGGTCAAGATTTTGTCTGGTGACTTAGTTACAGCGAACTCCTTAAATTTCTGCCAATAGTCATTTGCTGTATTCCGCTTATACCGGGCAATTATATATGTCACCGCGTTTTCCGTTGTTGCCGATATTCGGTCCACTTCATCCTTTTCCTGCCACGCGGTAATGATCGGATTTTTTTGTCCTGCTGAATAGATCGTTTCCTGCACTTGGTAAATCTGGTATCGACCAAGGTCCAAGGGGTAATACTGGTAAGAGTCGATTGGTTCAGTCCCTGATTTATCGCATGACAGAATGATAATGAAAAGTAAACCAAAGATTATGCACTTTGTTAGTACGTTTATTGGATTTACTAGTATATTTTTTTTCACGAGATGATTGTTTTTTGTGTGTTGATCAGCGTTCTTTATTCGGGATACAATAACAAGAATAAAGTCAGAAATAATCTCAAATCTTTGTACCCTTCAATAAAACTTCTCCAACTGGATTATATTATATCAAGATTTCCTTTCTTCAAGTTTTTTTCTTAAAAATCCTGTTAAAACTTCGAGTCCAACATCGAATCGGGAATTGTTATTGATAATGATGTCTGCGTCAGAACGTAAGGGGCCTATAAACTTATCGTAGGTTGGCGCCACGTGATGTTCCCAACGGTATAAGACGTCGTCAAGATCATAACCTCGTTCATTGTTATCGCGTATAATCCTTCTTTTTATTTTTACATGTTCTTTTGCATCGACAAACACTTTTAAATCGATTAGACGTGCAATTTCTGGAAAATAAAATACAAATATCCCTTCTACGATAATGATCGGCCTGGGCTCAAAGACAAGTAATTCTGGTTTTAACAGGGGATTATTAAAAGTGTATTCCTTTTGATAAACTTCCCGACCAGCACGTAGTATTGCAATATGTTCGGCAAACAAGAAATGGTCAATTGTTTCCGGCAAATCAAAATTTTCAACTCCATTCTCATCCTTAGGTATCTCATGGATTGGCCGATAGTAGTTGTCTTGCGAAATCCTGCAGATGTCTTCCTTGGCAAACGAATCAATCAGGCTCTTCATGAAAAAAGTCTTTCCTGAGGCACTTCCGCCAGTAATACCAATGATGTAGGGTGGTTTTTCGTGTGTCATTTCTTTTTATGTGACAATTGGCGAAGGACGATCGACAACGGTTTTTTAGGTAATTCTTGGACTTTGTCAATTCTGGTCAACCACGCATCAATCCAATCAATCGATGATCGCAAATTTTCCAACAAATTTCGCACTTTTATCTTCCGAAATTGTCATGACGATATAAATTCCTCCAGCTGCCCGTCGCCCAGAATAATCCATAAGATTCCATGTCGCTGTGCCACCTTCTGAATTAGTTTCATAAATCAGGCGTCCCGACAGGGATGTTATCTTGACAGTACAGTTATTGGTCAATCCCTTAATGCCCAAATTTCCCGTGAAATTTGGCCTCACAGGATTTGGAAAGATTGTTACAGCGGAAAAATTTTCTGTAGGTCTGGACGAATGAGTCCGGTAGGATACCATTCCATTGGGCGTCTCGGCGAGGAGTAACCCAGTTTCAGGCTGGAATTCGAGGGCGCTGATTTCATTGGACGGCAAAGGGCTATTTTCTTTTGTAAAATGATCGATAAGCTCCGTCCCATCCTCATTGAAAAGATACAGGCCTTTTTTAGTACCAATCCATTTTCGATTTCCGGCTTCCACAGCCATGGTTGTGCAAACGTCGTTGCTAAGCAGTTTTCGCTGCCCGAAAATGGGCAGTATCGCATCCAGCCGTGGTGTGGTGAGTGCTTCATAAGGAGAGAAGTACCCCACGCCTTTATTGCAAGCAAACCACACCAAGCCATCCTTGTCAACCACAACGCTATTGACGAATTGGGAGGGTAGGCCTCCATTGCCGGCGGAAACCGAAAGGAATCGTTGCTTTCCCATTTTTGAATCGGTTATTGATATGCCTCCACCGAGACCGGTTGGTAGCCGTGACCATAGTAAGCCATTTGGATCAATGACTGCCGAATCGGGTCGGTTAACAATGGTTGTGTCTTTTTCAACAGGGCTAAAAGATTGAAATGAATTTTCTGAATTTTCAAGTAAACCGAGCTGCCGGTCTGCCGTCCATAAATTATTTGCAGTTGAAAATATCGATTCGCTTGGTGAACCAGACATCGGGCTTTTGTAAGACGTAATATTGTCCGATTGATCGACAATCACAATTTCATTTTTTAAAGTAGCAACAACTTTTCTTTGAGAGACAACAAGAGAAGACGTATTGCTATCGGATTGGTAAAGTAGGCTCCACTTTCCACCAACTCTTTTAAATATGCCCTGCCCTGGTGCTCCCGCATACAAAATGTCATTTCGGAAAATGATTGAAGAGGGTTGTACCGGAGTTGAAATCGTTTTCCAGTTTTGGAAATATTGTCTGTTCACGGACGGCTTCATTGAGGTTCCGATCAAGCCTTGTGATGTTACAGCAAAGAGCGAGTCATTAGTAAAAGCAATGTCCTTTACTTTGACTTCCGTTCCCAGAGAACCTATAAAACGATAGGTCTCCTTTACCTCCTTCAATTTTGTATCGACTACCACGATGCCATAGCTACTTCCTAAATAGGCAAGGTTTTGATGAAAAACAACAGGATTAATTTGCCTGTCTGCCGGGGGGAGATCGGATAAATCCACAAGCACCGGCAAATTATTGACTTTGATGAGTTCCGAGGTGCCATCAAGCGTCAATAGGTCGATATTTCCGCTTCGATAGGCAAGCACAAGCATATTATTTGCAGAATCAAAAGACATGCTGCTAATGCCAACATCGTTCAATCCATTTGCTTTGGAAAGGATCGTGATCTTTTTGTCAGTGGGATTTATACTAAATAACCCATTGTATGTAGAACAGAATATTTTTTTACCCGCGCTGACAACATGTTGTGCAGAATTATAGCTAAACCGGGCTTCCCACTGCCCGATTGGGACATTTTGGGCGAACGAAACTGTAGAATCGACTATTACAAAAAGTAACAAAAATATTAGTCTCATATCATGCGCTGCATCCTTTTCAATATCCTACAAATTGAAACCTTTATTGCCGGTTTTTATAAATTACGGCGATTCATTACTTGTTACTTGTTGACTCACTTATCGACTGCCACAAGCGCACTGCCCTTTCCGATACCGGTACCGCATCCGCTCTTTAATGAACTAATAGTATAAGCCGTGGTTGTGGCCGGTGAGACTGATATCAGATATGGATTAAGAAAAGTACCGGTGATAGAAGTTCCATCAGAGAGTGTAAAAGACCAGGGTGGCAAACCGTTTTTAAATTTAAGCTGAATTCTGGTTGATCTTCCGGTTGTAATGTATGCCTTACCCGAAACTTCTCCAACGGCTTTATCTGGCGCAATGACGTCCAGTTCTTCTGTTACACTTGAAACCGCGGGAGACGACGACAAAATGCGAATGCGCTGAGTTCTGATTGTATCACCCTGGCTTGCCGACAAAACTTTGACTTTCAGAACTGTAGGTGTGACGGTAGTAGGCACATCAATAAACCTTCCCGATTTATCAGTTATTTGAACAACGAATCGATTGCCTGGGTTAAATCTGCCAGTAATTTTATAGGGTATTTCAATTGTTGAACCAGCACACACCATGTTTTGAGGTAACTTTTCCAGCGTAATTGCAACCGGAGGCGTATCGACTGTGACTTTGGCTTTTCCCGAAAACTTCCCGACCCCACAAAGACCGCCAGCAGACGTAATCTCATAGTTGGTGTCTCCAAATGGCTTGATTCTAACCTTATACGGAGATTCCATAATGTTATTCTCATAAGTTCCATCGGAAAATAGAACGAACCACGGGCCAGCACCGTCAAATTTCACGGTCAAGGAACCGGAGCCATTTTCCTCCAGATGCAGTGAGTCTTTTTGAAGAATTGCCGTGGTTGCCACAACAATACTAATATTCGTGGCCTGACTCACCAGATATGGAGCGGAAGCCATAACCCTTAGTTTATATTCTCCGGGTTTGTAGCTCGCGGGTATCTGCGTTACAAGGTTTCCCGTTGTGTCGGGCGATGAAATCGTTTTGAAAGCCCCTGTGCGATCCGCGATTTGTACAACAAAACGATTCCCTGGTTTGAACGTGCCAGTGGATGTAAAAGGCACTTGGAACGGAATGCCTGTACATACTTTCGTTATTTTGTCAACCTCTTTGAGCTCTAATTTCGGTTCAGGATTGTCATCTACATTCACAATCGCTTCACCTGACACGGTTCCGCTGCCACAAGCATTTGCCACCCCGAGCAATTTATAAGCCCGGATCTGATTCGGCTTCACGGCGAAGTAATGCGGGTTGGATAAGGTTTGTGTCACATTGGTGCTGTCCGAAAGCCTGAAAGACCAGGGGCCCGTTCCATTCAGATGTACGCGCAACTGAGCTTCGTGTCCTGGCATAATGCGAATGGAGTGACTTCCATCCATAACCTCCAAACGGGCCGACGGAATTTGCAATAAACGCAGGCGTATTTCCTGACTTCTTACGATGGGTATTGTACTCACAATTTGTATCCGGTATACCTCTCCGCCGATCTTATAAGAGGGAATGACTGCCCTGATCGGCCCTTTTTTAGTAGGTAAAGAAATTGGCACCGACTTTCCAGAGGGATCAATCAGATGTGCAATGAAATTGTTATCTTCATCAAAGGGGCCAACTGTTCCAAAGGGTATTGTGATTGTCGTGCCTGGACAAACGGAAAACCATGATATGTCTTCTGCAATAATCTTGTAAGCATGAATACTATCCGCAATTGTTTTCGGCATTCGGGCAAGTTTGTCTTCGGCCTGTTGCTCAGTAATCGTGTCTGACGTTGCTCCTCTGATATTTTTACTTCTGGATCTGTTAAGTGTTTTCTTATTGTTCAACGAATCTCCTGAAAATGAGGATTGATTGTCAAATGGTGAAGCTTCTTTTTCTAAGGAATCAGAAAAAGTTATAGTTTTTTGGACGGCGGATGCCTGTTTCTTCCCACTGCCGGATTTTTTTTGCGAATACGCGGCACTTAGATTTAGCAAAAAACCAAATAACAGAATAAAGGCTAACTTGTGCATATTGGAATAGTATTTTCAATTCATAGCAACCAACGTTGTTCCGCGTAATATCGGTACAATGTCATACAGGTCTGTTTGCAAGCAGTATGAAATGTCTTTTTGAATTCCCAATCGCTGCAGCCGACGGACATGTGATGAGTTAGAGACACTTGCGAGCAAGTTGCTACTACTTTGATTATATAATCTCTGCGCCATTAGTGTTGCATCTTCCAAAAGCATAAATTGTTCTTTCAACGCTTCGGCAAGGGCTCCTGCGAAAAGGGTGTCTTCAAGGTTAGGGCGTCCTTTCCAACCTGCGCAAAGTACCAGTACGTCGTAGGGTTCCGAGCGAAGGTAATTTGCCAAAGCACCCAGATTCAAAAAAGCACCCACCATTACTTTGACTGCTGATGCTTTTGCCTTTGCAATCGATAGCGTACCATTCGTTGTGGTCATGGCTACCTCGGATCCGATCAATCGTTCATCCATATAGCTAAAAGGGGAATTGTCAAGATCGAAACCTTCCACCTTTTGAGCGTCTCGCTCCGCAGCTGCGATGAAACCTTTATCTTGCAGAAATTTACATTCTTCAATTGAAGCGACCGGCGTTATACTTTTGATTCCATACGCAAGACCTGTAACCATACAAGAAGTGGCACGAAAAATGTCAGCAACCACCACAATTGAATTTTCAAGTTTGTGAAGATGAAGTAGGTCGGGCGTAAGGCAAACATCAAGTTGTTTCATAGAATAGCAATCGGCTGTCGGCAATCGGCTTTCAGCCTTGTAAAATAAATTTTAGTGATAAAATGTTAAGCTTTCATCCCTTAACGAAAGGCATTTTTACAACTTTCGCTTTTAGCAGCCGCTCGCGAACTTTTACAAATATTTCAGTGTCTGGTTTGCTGTAAGCGGTCGGAACATAGCCCATTCCGATTCCTTTTTGAAGCGTCGGTGATTGTGTTCCTGAGGTTACGTCACCCAATTTATTGCCATCAGCGTCACAGATCTCATAATGTCCCCGCGGTATTCCGCGGTCAACCATTTCAAATCCTACGAGCTTATTTTTGAGTCCGCCTTCCTTTTGTTTTTTTAGGTTTTCAGAATTGATGAAGTCCTTTGTGAATTTTGTGACCCAACCGAGTCCCGCCTCCAACGGAGAGGTTTTGTCATCAATATCGTTTCCATACAAGCAGAAACCCTTTTCTAGTCTCAAGGTATCTCTTGCTCCTAACCCAACTGGTTGAATATTGAATTCTTCCCCTGCCGCAAAAATAGATTCCCACATTGCGAGGGCATATTCCTTTTGTATGTAGATTTCAAATCCCCCAGCACCAGTATACCCGGTTGCAGAAATAATTACGTTTTCAATCTCCGCCATTGTACCTGTCTGAAAGGTATAGTATTCCATGGCGCCTAAGTCAATGTCGGTTAATTTTTGCAGTGTTGACGTTGCCTCAGGACCTTGAACAGCTAACAAGCATAGGTCATCTGACAAGTTTTCCATGGCCACATTTTCTGTATTCTGGCTTTGAATCCAGTTCCAGTCCTTTTCAATGTTAGACGCATTCACCACGAGCATATATTCGTCAGCGTTATACCGGTACACCAGTAGGTCGTCTACCACGCCTCCTTCTGAATTTGGCAAATAGCTATATTGAACTTTCCCATCGTAGAGTGTCGAAGCATCGTTGGCTGAAACTTTCTGTATTAGATCCAGCGCTTTTGGGCCCTTTACGCTGAACTCGCCCATGTGCGACACATCAAATACGCCGACGTGGTTACGCACGGCATGATGCTCCTCCAGGTCTGATGAATAACGTACCGGCATTTCAAAGCCAGCAAAAGGTACGATTTTAGCTCCCAGCTCAACGTGGACTTGGTGTAAAGGAACGGTTTTCATGAAAAGTAAATGGGACTGTTTAGTTTGCAAAAGTATACAATACAGTTCAAAGGGTCATAAAAATCTCTCTTTTCGAATTTACTCACGCTTATTTTTGAAGTATATTGTGGAAAAATAGTAATTATGATTTAGTGGCTGCTAATAATTGCTATTGGAAGTCATTCTGATTTCAATACAAGTGAAGGGTTTAACAGGGCTATTACAATGAAAATATAAACTGAGGCTTTAAACATGGTTATGGAAAAACTTTTGGTGTCAGTCATTCTGATAAGCAGTCTTGCTACTCAATGTATGTGTCAAACCGCAACTTTTAAGGGTGAAGTGATTGACGACAAGGTTGCTATTGGCTATGGTGTAGCGACGGGCGATGTAGACGGAGATGGGAAACCCGACATTCTTTTGGCGGACAAAACTGAAATTGTTTGGTATAAGAACACTGGAAATAGATTGGAAAAATGGCATCGATATGTGATTGCGAAAAATCTGACCGAGCAAGACAATGTATGTATTGCGGCAAGGGATATTGATGGAGACGGAAAGGTGGAGGTAGCAGTAGGTGCACAATGGAATCCGTCAGAAACAAAAAATCCTAAGCTTTCAGGCGCTGTTTTTTACTTAGTACCTCCGGCAGACAGAACTCAGTTGTGGGAACCAGTTAAGCTTCATTCCGAAGTTACCATACATCGTATGAAATGGGTGATGAAATCGGATAACACTTTTCAGTTAGCCGTACTCCCGCTTCATGGAGAAGGTAATACGGGAGGAAATGGGGCGGGAGTAAAGTTAATTACCTTCGATGTTCCTGAAAACCGCAAAGGGATTTGGGCATATGAACTCCTGGAGACTGGCATGCACATGACACATAATTTTCAACCAATGGAATCGGCGGGTCGTTTTCTTGGACTTGCAGTGGGGGGTAAAGAAGGTGTTCAGGTTTTCTTAAATGGTGCAGCCGGATGGGCGCCATCAGGAAACTGGATGGTCGCGGACAAAGGAATTGGAGAAATTCGCACAGGTAGTTTGGGTAAAGGCCAGCTTTTCACGGCAACCATTGAGCCAATGCACGGTACCTCACTTGTTGTTTACTCAAAGGATAGCCGCACAGTTCTCACTGATCGTATGAAGGAGGGGCATGCGTTGGTTTGTGCTGATTTTTTCGATCAGGGACGGGATCAGATCGTGATGGGTTGGCGTAATCCTGACGTGACTGGCGAAACGGGCGTCAGAATCTTTGTTGGTTCTGATAGTGAGGGAAAGCAATGGAAGGAGTATGCTTTGGACGAAAAAATCAAAATGGCCTGCGAGGATATTACTGCGGCTGATTTGGATGGTGACGGCGACATCGATGTCATCGCCTCAGGCAGATCTTCCCATAATTTGGCTGTTTACTGGAATCAGAGAAAAAACTAAGTCGGTATTTTATATTGTTAAAAACAATCCAAACAAAAAAAGGAGATACGAATACCTCCTTTTTTATTGTTTTTGGTGTTTAGTCTCTTCGACCGGCAAGAATACTCAGGTAGTAGAGCAGCGTAGCCAAAGAGCCAATTGCCGCTACGAGATAAGTACGAGCCGCCCACGTTAATGCATCTTTAGCCATAGCATGCTCTCGCTCTGTCACGATTCTGTTGGTTTGTATCCAGGCCAAAGCTCTGTGACTCGCATCATATTCAACGGGTAAAGTAATAAAACTGAACAACGTGGTTACTGCAAACAGCGCAACGCCAATTGTCAAAGGGATTGCGGTTGTATTAAGAAGCAGCACTCCAGCAAGAATAACCCACTGCATATACCGGGACGACACGCTTAAAAACGGGACCATCTGAGAACGGAATTTTAGCCAGGTATAGGCTGTTGCGTGCTGCACAGCGTGACCGCACTCGTGAGAAGCAACAGCAGCAGCCGCAACACTCCGCCCATAAAATACGTCCGGACTAAGGTTCACCGTCTTATCCTGAGGATTGTAATGATCGGTCAATTTGCCTTCGACTGACACAACGCGTACGTCAAAAATTCCGCTGTCGCGTAACATCTTTTCAGCAATTTCTTGGCCGCTCATGCCGTTGCTGAGCCCGATCTGTGAATACTCTTCAAATTTACTTTTAAGCTTCCACTGGATGTACCAGCTTACGGCCATGACAACGATGATAATCAAATACCCGCCACCCATATTTTATCTGTTTTTGATTGTTATGAAAATTTACTTGTTTAAGAAAAACAGTTTCGAAACACTACAATCAAATTCCAAAAAGTGAGTGCAGATTTCAGTAACCTTGTTTAATCTTTTCAATGAGCTTAGAAGTTGAATATCCCTGAACCAGAGCTATCGTCTTTACTTCGCCTCCTTTAGCAAGCACAAATTCCGCACCAGCTATATTTTCAACTGTATAATCGTCACCTTTTACCAAAATGTCAGGTTTTACTGCCTCAATAAGCTCCGTTGGAGTAGGCTCATCGAACAAAATGACAGCATCAATGAAAGACAGCGCTGCCATCAAACGTGCTCTGGCATACTCGTTTACTACCGGTCTAAGAGGGCCTTTCAATCTGCTCACAGACGCATCCGTATTTAGGCCCAGCACCATGCGGTCGCCCAGTGCGCGCGCCTTCTCCAGATAATCAATGTGACCAAGGTGAACGATATCAAAGCAACCGTTCGTGAAAACAACCTTTTGACCGGTACTTTGCCATCCTGCGACTGTAGAAATTGCATCCTCTAAACCTAATATTTTATTTTCTGTCGGGTTCATTTTAAAAATGAAATTAGATATGGTGTAAATTAAAATATGCTAATATATACTTCGGGCAGCCCAACGCAGGCTATAAACTAGCATCTATTTAATTTTCCACAGAAACTTTCAGTGGTTCACCAACAGATTTATCTTTCTTAACAAGAACATAAAGAAATGCGATTGCTCCGGTTGCCAGCATGAACAACATCTGGGCTCCATGAATAAACGTTGCCAAAGTCAAACCATCGTTTTGAGAGAGTCCATAAAGAATCATTACGTTGCCTACCAAAATATGATAAGCGCCAATACCTCCCTGGGTTGGTGCCGTCATGCCAATTGCTCCTACTACCAAAAGCGTCAACCCAGCAAGTGGACCAAGCCTGGCAGTTTCAGGAATACAAAAGAAAAGTACATAAGATACCAGGAAGTATAACACCCATATCAGCAACGTACTCAGGATAAACAGGCTCGGACTACGAAGTTTTCGGATACTTAGCAACCCTTCAAGCATACCTTTGGCAAACTCCACTATTTTTTGGACCAGCCCATTCTGCATAAGTTTGGCCTGAAGCGCTTTGTTTCTAATTGCATAAATTGCGGCTGGAATAGCGACAAAAAGCAAGCCGAGAATCACCCACAGAAGTGCACTATTCCCACCGCCCCCGTTTCCTACTTTACTTTGAAAAAAGTCGGTAAAAAAAGTACTCAATCGGTCGAATTCGAGAATGAAGTTTAATCCAATAAGGATCAACAATATCACCACATCGAAGATACGTTCGGCCACCACCGTTCCAAAGCTCAGGTTAACCGGAACCTTTTCTAAGCGATATAAGGTACCACAACGCGTTACTTCTCCCATCCTGGGAACGATATAATTTGCAAAATAGCCTGTGAGTACAGACACGCTCCCATTAAGCAGAGAAGGTTTATAGCCAAGTGGTTCCATAAGCATCGCCCATCTCCATGCTCTCGTAATGTGAGCAAGAAGGAGAAAAAAACAGGAAAGCGCGATCCACCGCCAGTCGGAACGCACGAAGCGGTCAAGCATTTCTGTCGGGTCCTGATCTTTAAAGGCGTACCACATTAAGCCTCCGGCAAGACCAAGGGAAATGATGTAACGAAGAGCTTGTTTCATTTTTTACTGTTAGAAGTTAGGACGCCGAAACTGGAAATAGGAGTGAATGAATCCAAGTCGGCTGGTAATGACTAGATCTCGTGTGCAGGTTACCTGGAACGGTTTGTCAAGGTTGGTTTATACAATTCTATTATTACTATCTGGGAAAACAACCATCGGTTTGAAAGTTTTTGCTTCCTCCTGAGACATACTTCCATAGGCAATTATGATGATAATATCGCCGATTTGCACTTTGCGGGCAGCAGCTCCATTGAGACAGATCATTCCGGTATTTCGCTCACCCTTAATGACATAAGTGACAAATCGCTCGCCATTGTTGTTGTTCACAATATGCACTTGCTCGTTTTCAATCAAGCCGGAAGCATCCATTAAATCTTCATCAATAGTAATGCTGCCCACGTAATTCAATTCCGCCTGAGTAACCTTTACCCGGTGGATTTTCGACTTCATTAATGTTATTTGCATTACTCAATAAGCGAGTGAAACATAAAAGACCCTCATAATTCCAGCAAAGGTAAAGGAATTATGTACAGCCTTCAAAACATTGGTTTGACGGGAAGGGTTCCTAAGCAATGAGTGCCAGTAACTACGATGTTGAATTCTCGAACGACATGAACTCTTTGGTAATTTGTTAGTCAAATTATTTGAACCTGATCAAGGCATTGTTATATTTAAATCTCGATAAGTGCTAGAAAGTATGATCTTGCGTTCTATAGCTTTTTAACCGTATAATTAACCTTTTATTTAAATAACAATAAAAAATGAGTTCACTGAAAAAACCAAAAAGTGTGACGAGGCGCGACTTTATCCAGAAGAGTACTGCGGCGGCAGTTGGTAGCTTTTTTATTGTTCCACGGCATGTATTAGGCAAAGGATTTAGGGCGCCGAGTGATAAGTTGAATATTGCCGGCGTTGGAGTAGGGGGAAAGGGGTTTTCTGACACGAATAATGCATGGAATAAAGGCGCTGAAAATTTGGTAGCGTTGTGTGATGTGGACTGGAACCAGGCAAAAAAGAATTTTGATCTTCATCCGGATGCAAAGAAATTCAAGGATTTCAGGAAGATGTTTGACGCCATGGATAAGGATATTGATGCAGTTACCGTCTCGACAGCGGATCACATGCACGCCATTATTGCTATGGAGGCAATCAGGCGTGGTAAGCATGTGTATGTTCAAAAACCGCTTACCCATGATATTTATGAAGCGCGTATGCTGACTGAGGCTGCTCGCAAATACAAAGTTGTCACACAAATGGGGAATCAAGGAGCATCCAATCCCGCGCAGACCCAGATGAAAGAATGGTTCACAAAAGGTTTGATAGGAAATGTGCACGAGGCTCATGTCTGGACCAACCGACCTGTATGGCCGCAAGGTATTCCGGTCCCAACAGGAAAATTTGACGTTCCTGCTGACATAGACTGGGATTTGTGGGTTGGTTCCGCTGAATGGGTTGAGTACAATCCGGCATGGCATCCGTTTAAATGGCGCGGTTGGTGGAATTTTGGAACGGGGGCCCTTGGTGATATGGGATGTCACCTGATCGATCCCGCCTTCCGTACTCTAGGATTAGGTTATCCTACGGAGCTTGAATGCAGTGCAGGCTCGGTATTTATCAAAGACTGGACGCCGGAGTATATTCCCGAGGGGTGCCCGCCTTCATCCAGGGTGCAGTTGAAATTCCCTGCCAATAAAATCAATAAGTCAGAAGTAACCTTAACATGGCACGACGGCGGGTTAAGACCTTTTCACCCGGACCTTATTCCTGCTAACGACCCTTTGGGGGAACCTGACAGCAGTAATGGTGTACTTTTGATCGGAGAAAAAGGCGTTATGACCTGTGCAACTTATGGGTTGGATCCAAAGGTTTATCTCAAAGATGGAACGAAGCTGGAATACAAGAAAGGTGACTTTGGAAACAAGTACACATCCTTGCCCGAGTTTGGACATCATGTGGCTTGGTCTGACGCTTGTAAGGCAGGCTTCAATAGCAAAGAGCACAAAGCTTTAACATCATCCTTTGATTACTCAGGTCCATTGACCGAAACGGTAATTATGGGTAATCTGGGTATACGCAGTTATAACTTGCGCAAGGCCAATGCGGATGGTAAAGGATTTTCTTATCCTGGACGCAAAAAGTTGTTGTGGGATGGCAATAGCATGAAGATCACGAACTTCGATGAAGCGAATCAATTTGTGAAACGCAACTATCGCGGAGATTGGAAATTATGAGTTACTGGAAGTAATCGAAAAGGAGTGGCCGGAAGCTGCTCCTTTTCGATTTTATTGATTATGTTAAAATATTATGTTGTCGATCAATCGTACAGGTCCGAGAAATGCAGCAATGCAGATGGCATTGGAACCTGCCCCGCCGATCGTATCCAAAGGTTGCAAAGAATCGGCGTTTGCGATCTCAAAGTAGTCCAGTTGGAATTTACTGTTTGATAAAAAATGTTTTTGGACAAGATCAACCACTTCTGAAACTTCGATACCTTTCTCCAGATTCGCTTTGGCTTCGGAGAGCATTTGATAAATAAATGGAGCTGCATCCCGCTCTTGCGAATTTAACCGGCTGTTTCTTGACGACATCGCCAGGCCGTCCGTTTCCCGGACGGTTGGGCAAACCCTCAGTTCCAGCTGAAACGCCAGGTCTTTTACAAGCCTTTTCACAACGGCAACCTGCTGCAGGTCTTTTTGGCCAAAATATGCCCGATCGGGTTGGACTATATTGAAGAATCGGGAAACCACAATCCCGACCCCATTAAAATGACCTGGTCTCGAAGCGCCCTCCATCACGGTTTCAAGAACGCCAAAGTTCAATTTCATCAAAGGCGTTTCCTCGTACATTTCATCAACTGAAGGAGCAAAGACAGCTGAGCAGCCAGCGTCCTCAAGCATCCGACAATCATTTTCAAACGTCCTGGGGTATTTTTCGAGATCCTGCGGATTAGTAAACTGAACCGGATTTACGAAAATGCTGCAAACACTTATATCATTCTCATTTGTCGAAGATTGCAAAAGGGAAATATGCCCTGCGTGCAAGGCACCCATGGTAGGAACGAGTCCTACACTTTGGTCTTGAGCACGATGTAGCCGTAAGAACCTTTTGAGCTCACTGATTGAAGTAAAAACTTCCATGAAAAGTATTTAGATTTTTAAGAAGCGGAATACATACCGGCTGATCGACTGGGGAGAAATTAAGGGTCATCACGAACCAGAATGCTATCTAAAAAGTATGTTTGGGTATAGAATTCCCAAACTCTGCGCAATATTACAATTAGTTTTGAATATCTTTTGAAATTGCCGTTTTTTTTGTATAATTTTGCAAAACTTTTTTTCACAAACTGCTAATTGTCATATGGAGAAACTACGAATTTTATATGTAGCCAGTGAAATAAATCCCTTCCTTCAAACCACCGATGTTGCTGATTACGTAAGAAGACTTCCGCAAGCAATGCAGGAGCGTGGAGCAGAGATTCGTATTTTGGTACCTCGGTTTGGTCTTATCAATGAACGCAAAAACCGGCTTCATGAAGTAGTTCGTCTTTCGGGAATTAATATTACGGTAGGTGATGAAGAAAAACCACTGATCATTAAAGTGGCGTCTATACCTAATGCTAAATTGCAGGTTTATTTTATTGACAATGATGATTATTTTCACCGCAAATCGGTGTTCTTTGATAAAGAGAACAACTTTTTTGATGACAATGATGAAAGAGCCATCTTCTTTTGTAAAGGGGTTCTGGAAACCGTTAAGAAGTTAGGATGGGCACCAGACGTAGTTCATTGTAACGACTGGATGACGGCGCTGATTCCATTGTATCTTAAGACCACTTACAGAAATGATCCTATGTTTAAGGATACTAAAAGTGTTTTTACTGTACATAACAACGCTTTTGACTATAAATTTGATGATGATCTGATGAGTAAGGCGAAAGCAATGGATGTAAGCGATGAGGCGTTAGCTCATTTGCATTCAGCCGATTTCGAAGGATTTGTTAAAATTGGGTGTGCGTATGCCGATGCGGTTGTTAAAGCGGAAGAGCATTGCAGCGACAGTTTGAACCAGATTTTCAATGATGCGCCTAAGCGTGTTGAACTTGACGAGGAAGAAGGGAAATTCTCAGAATCGTATTTCAACCTTTATACAGATCTGATGAGTTAAGGAATATTCACTAATAAAAATGGCGGCTACTTCACTGTGGTCGCCATTTTTTTTGGGTTGAGTTTTATTCTGGTCGATTTTAAAACGTATTCGCCCGTTGAGATTATGAACTTGTTCGGGAAGCAAAAAATAATTCCTGACATGTGCACGAACACCCATTAGAAATTGGATAATTTATAGTTCTGTTACTTGTAATAAACATTGCTATCGTAGTAATTTGTATTTGATGTTGTTGTGTATACTCAAATTCAACTGACGAAATATGTGCGGAATTGTTGCTTATGTAGGAAATAGAGAGGCTTATCCACTAATTCTAAAAGGTTTAAAAAGACTTGAATATAGGGGTTATGATAGCTCGGGAGTGGCGTTGCTTGACAATTCGGGATTGAATATTTACAAGAAGAAGGGTAAGGTTTCAGAGCTGGAAGCTTCGTTTGCGGTTAAAGATTTGAAAGCCACCGTTGGTATAGGACACACGCGTTGGGCAACACATGGAGAGCCCAATGACCAAAACGCCCATCCGCATTATTCCAACAACAAGAAATTAGCAATCATTCACAATGGGATCATTGAGAACTATTCGTCGATCAAAACCCAACTGATAAAAAAGGGTCATACCTTTCAAAGTGATACGGATACAGAGGTCTTAATTCATTTTATTGAGGATATCCAGCGGGAAACAGGTAACACGCTGGAAGAAGCAGTCCGCCTTGCGTTGCTTGAAGTCGTCGGTGCTTATGCAATTGTTGTGATTTCAGTCGATCATCCGGATCAACTGATCGCCGCCAGAAAGGGTAGCCCGCTCGTGATCGGAATCGGAGAAAATGAATTCTTCTTTGCGTCCGACGCTACACCAATCATTGAATACACTAAAGATGTGGTATACATGGATGATTATCAGGTTGCTGTGGTCCGTGGCGGTAAGCTAACCATTCAGGGGTTGGACAATCTGGTGACTGTTCCATACATTCAAAAGCTTGAAATGGAGCTTGAAACGATTGAGAAGGGTGGTTACGACCATTTTATGATCAAGGAGATTTTTGAACAGCCGCGTTCCATAGCCGACAGTATGCGAGGCAGGTTAAAGGCTGATGACGCGCACCTGAACCTGGGAGGACTCAACAATTATCTTGACAAGCTTGCAAGCGCAGAGAGAATTGTGATTATTGGATGCGGTACTTCCTGGCACGCCGGGATGGTTGCAGAATATCTTTTCGAAGAACTTGCGAGAATAAATGTGGAAGTTGAATACGCGTCGGAGTTTAGGTACCGTAACCCGGTGATTAAGGAAAATGATATCGTGATCGCAATTTCCCAGTCGGGTGAAACGGCAGATACACTCGCTGCAATTGAACTTGCGAAATCGAAGGGAGCAATTATTTTCGGTGTCTGCAACGTCGTAGGTTCTTCTATCGCGAGAGCCACTGATGCTGGTGCATATACCCATGCCGGACCCGAAATTGGTGTCGCGAGCACAAAAGCATTCACAGCTCAGGTTACTGTTCTTACCTTAATGGCCATTGCCACTGCTAAAAAGAAGGGTACTATTTCTGAGGAAACCTGCCGACAACTCTTAACTGAACTCGAAACAATTCCTTCCAAAGTTGAGCAAGTTTTTGAAAATGCCGCAAAAATTAAGGAGATAGCATTTATTTTTACTTACGCCCGTAATTTCATCTATCTGGGTCGGGGCTTGAATTTTCCTGTTGCTTTAGAGGGGGCGCTTAAACTGAAGGAAATCTCTTACATCCACGCAGAAGGATATCCGGCAGCTGAGATGAAGCATGGGCCAATTGCGCTTATTGATGAAGATATGCCTGTTGTTTTTCTTGCTACAAAAGACAGCTCTTACGAAAAAATTGTGTCCAATATTCAGGAAGTAAAAGCAAGAAAAGGCAGGGTTATTGCTATTGTTACCGAAGGTGACACACTTATTCCTGCGATGGTAGATTTTGTAATTGAAGTGCCCAAGGTGCATGAAATCCTGACACCATTGGTTTCTGTAATTCCATTACAGCTGCTTTCCTACTATATTGCTGTGATGAGAGGTCGTAACGTAGATCAGCCAAGAAATCTGGCTAAATCGGTTACTGTTGAGTAAAATGGTAGCCCATACTGAGCAAAATCTGGGATTTTTTAAGTCAGGACTTTCTTGATTTTGGTTATGATTTGTACGCGCATCGGCTTCCCGGCAAATAATTTGAAATGCTTTTCGTTAACTTTGCACGTCTACTTTAATTATGAGCTTCTGAATTCATGTTGAGATCTTCGATCTTTATTTCATCCCTTTTTTTGGTTTTAGCATTTAGTTCTTGTCACACCGAACAATCGTCTTACGTTCCAAAACCAAAAGGCTTCAATAGAATCGAGTTGCCGCCACACCATTATCACGCGTTAGCCGAACTTCATCCATATCAATTTGAATATTCCAGGTGGGCTAATGTTTTGGCTGACACTTTCGCAACTGCCGGAAAGGATTGGCTATTTATTTATTATCCTAGGTTTAAGGCGAATATCCAGCTCACTTATAAGTCTATAAATAAAAATCCAAAGTTGCTGCAGGAATATATCAATGATACCTACAAGTTGGCCGGAAAGCATCAGGTTCGTGCGTCTTCCATTCAGGAACAAAGATTGCTAACGCAATCGGGCCGGACTGCGGTTATTTTTAAGATTGAGGGAGATGTGCCGAGCCCTTATCAATTTTATACGACAGACAGCACCAACAACTTTTTACGTGGTGCAATTTATCTTTCGACTGCCTCAAAAAATGATTCGCTGGCGCCTGTAATTGATTATATTCAAAAGGACATGATCCAGCTTTTGAACACTCTGAAGTGGAGATAAAATTGCAAAAGAGTCTTGGAGTCCACTAGGTAACCGTGTATCTTTGGGGTTCACACTCACAAATCCTTCACGACAATGGCAAGAAAACAGCCCAAAAATCAGCTTCCCTTAGATTTTTCCGTTCGTGGAAATCGCATTATTCTTCATTTGGGTCAGGTGGAAAGTCAGCGTGCGGCGGATCAGTTATTCGATGGGTTGGTGAACGGAGAGTGGATGATAGAACCAGCAGGCGAAGTTGCTGATGTCTCTTACGCACAGGACATTGTACATCATATAGGACATAAATTGCCGTATCCAGAAGGCATTAAAATTGCCCAGTTACACAATATTGACCCGGTATTTAAAGGATTTTCAGCAATTTACCGTCAGAAAGGATGGGTGTTTGTGAACGCGGCTTCTGAAATAAACGAGCGCAACTATCAAATTCATTTACTGACAGTTTCATTGGGGTTGAACATGTCGTATTCTAATCCTCTCTCTCTGGCTAATCGTGCTGAGCAATTAATTTTCGATGCGCTTTTGCCTTTCGAAGAGGTGGAAAGCTTTTTTCGTGATGATATTTCAAAAATTCCGGGCTTTCTTGCTTCAGATATTTCCAATTTTTTCAAAGTACCATTCCCTATGGTGCTAAAAAGAGCGTTGCAGCTAAGCATTATTTCCGATGAACAGTACAGGACTTTCATGACAGTTAAATTGTCATTGAAGCCGCGGGAGCTATTCATTTCCAAAGATGGAAATCTGGACGATCTGGAAGCGCAGTTATTCTCAAGAGATCTAGAAGACTGATCATTTCTTTTATTTTACTTCCATGTTGCTAAGGTCTGGTAGGGGACTGACGGAAGTCCAGCCACCGTCTACCACCAGGCTCTGACCCGTGATGTGACCTGAAAATGGTGACAGCAGAAATAAAGCAGCATTTGCAATATCTTCACAAATTGCCGGCCGTCCCATGGGTGTTATCGCCGACCATGTTTTAGGATAAGCCGGATCTTCTGTCAAAGTCCGTTCTGTGAGCGTTGCGCCTGGCGCGACCGAATTAATGGTGATGCCATAGGGGGAGAGCTCTAAAACGAGGTTTTTTGCAAGCATTTCGAGTCCGGCTTTTGTCATCGCATAGGCGCCCAAAAACTGGTGAGCCTGATGCCCGACTACTGATGACATCAATAATATACGACCTCCTGATTTTTGCTGGCGCATTTGTTTGGCAGCAGCCTGCGTGAGCAGAAATGACCCAGCCAGATTTACTTCAAGCACTTTTCTAAGATTTTCGACAGGATATTCGAAAAAATCACCGAATAACGTGATCCCTGCATTAGCAACAGCCATTGTTAATTTTCCGAAACATTTCACTGCCTCGTCTACCATTCCGTTGATAACTTCGGGATCGGAAGAGTCGCCTGCAAACGCGATGCATTCTCCTCCATTTTCTCTGATTACTTCCGCTGCCTGTCTGGCAAGCGATTGATCAATGTCATTAAGGATTATTCCGGCTCCCTGGTTTGCTAATTGTTTGGCTATTTCAAACCCAATACCCTGACCTGCTCCTGTGACAATTGCAACCTGACCGGTAAATATGAGGGTGTTCATTTAGAATATCTTTTATTGGTTTCGTCTGGGAGCATGATCGCTCTGAGTATCGTGCTCCCAAACCCTGCTTGTCAAATGTTAATGTGAATCCCTGGTGACCTTGTCACCAGATCCACCTCTTAAAAAGTCCAGATCCGCTCCTTCATGAGCCTGTGTCACGTGGGCAATATGCAACTTCACATAACCACGATTGTACCCGAGGTCCAGCGGTTTCCAGTTTGCTCTTCTTGTCTCAAGCTCTTCAGGTGAAACCTCAAGATTTAAGGTCCGGTTTTCTACGTTCAGCTCTATGTAATCGCCATCCCGGACCAGTGCAAGGACTCCGCCAACTGCGGCCTCAGGCGAAACGTGTAAAACTACTGTACCAAAACCGGTTCCGCTCATTCGGCCATCGGAGATCCTGATCATGTCAATTACACCCTTTGCCAGTAGTTTTTTGGGCAGCGACATGTTGCCAACTTCCGGCATTCCCGGGTAACCCTTTGGTCCTACGTTCTTTAACACGAGGATGCTGTTTTCATCAACATCCAATTCAGGATCATCCAACCGCGCTTTGTAATCATCGATATCTTCGAAGACAACTGCCTTGCCGCGATGTTGCATTAATTCTGGTTTGAGCGAAGCAGATGGCTTGATCACTGCCCCATTTTCACACAAATTGCCGCGAACGACCGCCAATCCCGTAAGATTTTTAATTGGTTCTTCGAGCGTACCGATCACGTTCGGGTCAAAGCATTCGGCCGATTCACAATTCTCTCCGACCGTTTTTCCATTTGCCGTAATGGCATCTTTATGAAGCAACGGCAGCATTTCTTTTATGACCACGGGTAAGCCCCCGGCGTAATAAAAGTCCTCCATGAAATAACCTCCGGATGGCTGAAGGTTTAGTAGCAAGGGTATTTTCGCGCAAAGATCATTGAAGTGATCAAGGGAAAGATCTACGCCGATACGCCCAGCAATTGCCAAAAGATGAATGACAAAATTAGTCGAGCCTCCAATTGAGGCATTCAGCATAATGGCGTTCTCAAACGCTTCCTTGGTTAAAATCTGAGATAATCGTAAATCTTCATGGACCATTTTAACAATGCGTCTGCCCGACAAATGCGCCAGCACCTTTCGGCGTGAATCAGCAGCGGGGATAGCGGCATTCTCCGGTAGCGTAAGGCCAAGAGACTCAACCATACATGCCATGGTAGAAGCAGTACCCATCACCGCGCAATGTCCGTCACTGCGGCACATGCAAGCCTCCGCGTTGGTCAGTTCCGCCTGAGAAATTTCTTCTTTCCTGAACATTTCACTGAAACGCCACACGTCGCTGGTTCCAATGGTTTTGCCGCGGTATCTGCCGGTCAGCATCGGGCCACCAGAGACCACAATGGTCGGAATATTTACGCTGGCCGCTCCCATTACGAGTGACGGAGTGGTCTTGTCGCACCCGCATAGCAACACAACCCCGTCGATCGGATTGGCGCGAATGGATTCTTCGACATCCATGCTGGCAAGATTTCGATAAAGCATCGCCGTAGGCTTAATCAGCGTTTCACCAAGCGACATAACCGGAAATTCCAACGGAAATCCGCCGGCCTCCCACACACCACGCTTCACCGATTCGGCTAATTCGCGGAAATGTCCGTTGCAGGGAGTCAATTCAGAAAAGGTATTACAGATTCCGATAACAGGTCGCCCTTCAAATTCATCAGCGGGATAACCCTGGTTTTTCATCCACGCTCTATATATGAAGCCGTCCTTCCCTGACTTGCCAAACCAGCCCTGGCTGCGTAGTTTATTTTCTTCCATTAGTCGCCATTTGTTTATATTCATGAAGTAAAGCCAAAAACAAGTAAAATATAATTCTGCCAGCCCTTTAAAAATAAAATACTGTATCTTCGTTAAACACATGTTGCCACTCGTCTATGATTTCAGTACAAGGTTTTATATCATTTGTTCTAAAAATATCTCTCCTCATTTTCTTGGTTACAGGTACTATAATGCCCTCGTTCTCTCAGATTCAGGCAGATTCATTTATCGAAAAATTATTAAAAAAGAATCCTGAAAAATTCACCCAAATTCTCAAGAACCCTGACAAATACCAGATACAAATACTTTACACGAAGATAGATCGGAATAAAAAGAACCAGCCTCATTTCTACACCCACGGATATCACGTTAATCCTTCGCACTATTTTTACCCTGCGAGTACAGTTAAGTTACCAGCTATCGTTCTGGCGTTTGAAAAATTGAACAAGCTTGGGATTGATAAGTACACCCCGATGCTGACAGGTGCAGCAAGGCCTGAACAAACCGCTGTTGCCTCTGATACTACGTCTGAGAATGGACTCCCCTCAGTCGCTCACTATGCAAAAAAAATATTGTTGGCCAGCGACAATGATGCGTTTAATCGATTATATGAGTTCATCGGACAAGCAGATTTCAATGATTCGCTCCACCGTAAAGGATATAAAAATGTTAGGATTACACATCGTTTGGAGTCTGCAATCGGTGCTGAAAATAATCGATACACAAATCCAATACGTTTTGAAAAGGACGGAAAAGTCGTTTTTGAGCAGCCACCACAATATTCAGAGAAACAATATCTTTCTCCCGAGCCCATTCGTGAGGGGAAAGGATTTATTAAAGACGGTGTTTTAATTAATGAACCGTTTGACTTTACGGGTAAAAATTTCTTTGGCCTCGAAGAACAGCATGAACTTTTGAAAGCGATTATTTTTCCGGAGTCAGTGCCGGCCGAACATCGGTTCAATCTCACGAAGGACGATTATTCATTTCTCTATCAATACATGTCCCAGTTTCCGGTGGAGACGAGCTTTCCTAAAAACTACACGGATGAGTTTTACGATGGATATGTAAAGTTTTTATTGTTCGGAGGCAAAAAGAGCCGTTTGCCACGACACATCAGGCTTTTCAATAAGTGTGGCGATGCTTATGGCTATTTGTTGGATAACGCTTACATCGCGGATTTTGAAAGGGGAGTCGAATTTCTGCTTACTGCTGTCATTTATTGCAATGAAGACGAAATACTAAATGACAATAAGTACGACTACGAGACCGTCGGCTTGCCATTTATGGAAAACCTGGGAAAGGTGATATTTGAGTATGAATTGAACAGGAAACGTGCGGAACGCCCGGATCTTAGTCGTTATGAGGTAGAATATGATAAATGAGGCCGCGTCAGGAAGCTTTAGCGCGATTGGCGAACTGGCAGATGTAGATGTTCAAAAGATGGCCAACGATTAGCAATCCTGATCCTGCATAACCCAACAATGTAAAAATCCCGTTCTGATTCTCGAAAATCAGGGAGACGGAAAAGAGTGAAAGGGCTCCCCATAGCAATATTCTCAAGGGTAAGGATTTGTGATCACGCGTGGCATAATAGACTGCTATGGCATTGATCAGAATAAAGAAATAATCCAGAGAAAGCAGGCCGGCGCTGGAATGATGATTGTGGGAAAAAGATGATCCAAGGGCAAGCGCAGGTACAAGCAGGCAGTGAACAATGCAAAGCACCGAACCCGCTATTCCTATATAATCTGCTTTCCCGTGACCCTGTGTATTCTTCATGCTTAATGTAATGATGTTGCAAAAGTAAATGGATATTCTATCAATTGCAACAGTGTTGCACTATTTTTTATGAATTTTGGCTATTAAACCAGTAAAACGAAATTCTACGATACTGGATTTTCATGAACGAAGAACTTAACTTTGGAACGTTGGGTTTTAAATCAAACAGAACCTGAAATTGATATTAAATCGTTGGATAGATGGAACAGCTGAGAGAGACATTAAAGGAGCATCATTTACGGACAACAACGTGCCGGGAAGATGTTCTTTCGACTTTTATAAACAAAAAAAATGCACTGTCTCACGGTGATCTTGAAAGTACCCTTGGTGAAAATTATGACAGGGTGACGATTTATCGCACGCTTAAAACGTTCCTAGAAAAGGGAATTATCCACAAAGTTCTGGACGATGAGGGCCTTCGTTATGCTTTGTGTTCCGATCACTGCTCTGACGAAAAGCACCAGCATGATCACGTTCACTTTAAGTGCAATACATGTGGACAAACGAATTGCATTGAGAATTTACATATTCCGGCAGTTACTTTGCCTGCAGGCTACAAACCCACTGGCTTTAATCTGCTCATTCAGGGTACTTGTCCTGCTTGCAATGGCTAAGAAAATTTGAGTCCACATGCTGGGTAGACTCAAATCGTTCCCTCTTTTTGTTGTTACTTGATTTTAAGATTAAAATCGAGACCGACGTCATCGCTTCCTGGGGCATTGCTTCCATCTTTTACACCTGGCTGGTGCCGTAATTGCACCTTCAATTTCCCTATGCCCGCTGCTCCCGTCTGAATGGTTCCCGTTAACCCGATCTTAATTCCATTTTTGTCCTTGTCATCATAGGTATAAGTGAGCAGTGAAGCGGGAGACGGCGTGTAAATAAATAAGTGCTCGTCCGATTCTTCTGCTACCTCCTTTGTAATGTCATTCACCGGACTTTTACTTTCGTCGAGTAATTCAATTGCAAGTGTATAGCTTGTATTTGCTTTCAGTGTCACCGAATCAAATTTTGATGGGGCATTTCCTCCATCTCCGTCGGCATCTTTGTAAGAAAATGAGCTTACAGTATTCGTCGCTTTCTCAGTGAACTTGAGTGTCACAGATGTGATGAGTTCATTTTCATCATCAGGCTTTAGCTCATTTCCGGAGTCTTTGCAATTGGTTAGACTTAGGGTTAGCCCAACCATGAGTATCCATCCAAGTTTGCTATTCAAAATCATTGCTTTATAATTGAGGTTGAGTGAAATTAATTGAATTAAAATCAGGCGCCGAAGCTCCATTTCAAACGTAGTGAAGCATTGCGCCCCATGTCATCGGAATAGTATCGGAAGCGATTCATATAATCCCTATATACCGTATTGAACAGGTTTTGCACGCTGACACCGATTTCCAGTACATTCTTGTCAGAAACGTGTATACTTCCTCCTATCTGGAAATTCCACAAAGTATACGCCGACGGCGGGGGCAGAAAATCACTTGACGGCGGCACTCTTTTTTGTTGGGCAACCTGAAGATTTCCAAGAGACAGAAAGACGCCACGCCAGGTCCCCAGTTTAGGAATTTCATATTTGACCTGGTTGTCCCATCGGTTCGGAGGAATCATGACCAGATAATTAGCATTGCCCTTATCATAGACCCGCAAATAGCTAAGCTTACTGGTCAGCGTTAAATTTTTAACAAATTCCCAGCCGACTGATAAATCAATTCCTTTGAAAATCGCATCTGTTTGTGTGTATTTGAAATAAGGGAAAGCACCTCGTATCGTCAGAATTGGTTCGGGTTGGGGTTTTAGATAAATGTAATCGGCTATATAATTCAAATAGGCGCCAAGTTCCAGTGTAAACCTGGGTGATGCATATTTGATGCTCCCAATACTATTAACGGCTTTTTCCGGAATCAATGTTGAATCACCCTTTTCGTATGCCGCAGCTCCATGGTGGACGCCGTCGCTGAATAACTCGCTGACATTTGGAGCACGCCAGGCCGTACCGAAATTGAGTCTTGCTGAAAGACGCTCTGACAAATTTTTCGATACGCCAACTGTTCCCGAGAAATTAGAAAAGGTAAAATCATTGGAAACCTGCCTGCGACTGACGATGCGGTGAGTACTCAGTGTACGATAATCGTAACGCGCACCAGCTTCGATCTCCCAGCTATTTTTGACATATCTCTCAATCCAGAACAAACCAATATTGAACTGATTAAAATTCGGAATCAGTGGCCTTCCGCTCATCAGGTTATATTGATACAATGTGCTTATTCCCACCTGGCCCGCTACTTTTTTAGCAATTGGCTTGTGGTCCCAGACAATGTCGTTGGTCAAAGTGTTTAGTTTGAATGTTAGCTCAGGGTGATTCAAACCGGCTATCGAGTCATTTCGCGGTCGATGCAAGTCAAATTCATTCCGATCATTGAGTTGCTCTGCAATTGTCCATTGGATACGATTGCCGTCATTGAAATGATAATGTGCTTCAGCTTTGAGCAGACTATGTGTCACATTTTGGTTTGGACGATTGATCGCATAACTAAATCCCGACTTTATGTAGGGCTCGCCGTTTCTAATCACGTTGAGCAGATCCGTGACGCTGCCAATATGCGATCCTGAAAAAATACCTATCTGTGTATCGAACCGACTGTAAAAGAGGTCTATTCCAAAGCCTTTTCTGCGATATCCTGCGGAAAGCGAGAAATTTTTCTCGCTAAGGCCTGTGTTGTCCAAAAAATAATTAGGTGTACGGATATTGCCACCGCGTTTGATTGTGCCTTGTGCGCGCCATCCAAATCCATGGAATCCTTTTATTCCTCCCTGTACAGTGCCGGAGGCAACTCCCTGACGACCATTAGTGAAACCGACCAAATTCACTTCGCCTGTTAAAGGTTTTTCAAAGGGAAGCTCTTCCGGATCAACCAGGACTACGCCTCCGATCGCATCCGAGCCATATCGTACGCCGGCCGCTCCTTTGATAACAGATAATTTGGTTGCCACAAAAGGGTCGATCTCGGGAGCATGCTCGGAGCCCCATTGCTGCCCCTCCTGCCTAACACCGTTATTCATAATCAATACCCGGTTGCTGTGCATACCATGGATGACAGGTTTTGAAATCGAGGAGCCGGTTTGTAGAGTAGTAATACCGGCAAGTCCCTTAAGACTTTCGGCAAGGGTCTGTCCCCTGGTCTGATTCAAATCCGCCCCACTTAAAGTAATCAATGGCTGGGAAGCTGGTGCATCAGAGCGATGAGCCGTTATTTCCACATCTTTTAAATGGACCTCCTGCTCCTGCAGATTAAAATTTTCCTCATGGCCGGCTGTCAGATCCAATTTTTGCCTAAACGAATTGTAGCCAACAATCCGGCATTCGAGTTCGTAAGCGCCCGGGCACAAATTACTAATCTGATACTGACCTTTTTCGTTTGTAAAAGTGGCGCTATTTTGTCCCACGATCAATACGGCAGCGCCCACTATGGGTTGATGGGAGTGTTGATCAAGTACAACGCCCTTTACAAAACAACCACACGGAGAGGTTTGTGCATTTATCCTGAAAACATTGGACAGGAAAAATAGCATTAACAAATATTTTTTCATTCCGCCGATGGGTCACGTAGTAGGAAATATCCGGTATTGATTTGCCGGCGCGCCAGGGTTTTAAATCGCTTGTAACTTGTAATTACAAATGGAGCGCGTGTTTGTTACAACGTTGCAAACATACAATTTGTGCAACTATGTTGCAATTAAATTGTAAACAATTTCCGGAATTCTTCGCGGCATTGGCGGGATACTTCTAAATTTGCAGTGAATTCACCTCAACATTCGTCAGTGTCTGCGCTTTTATTGATCAAAATCTTGTTAATGCCGCCTCTTATAGCAGGAGTAACAATGGCGGTCAGAAAATGGGGAGAAGGTATCGGAGGATGGATAGGAGGGTTCCCATGGGTCGCTGGGCCTATTTCTTTTTTTATTGCGATTGAACACGGTGCGACGTTTGCCTCCTCGACCATTCCTTCGGCTTTGATGGGTGCTATTGGAACTTTCTTTTTTGCGTTGGTCTATTCAGTTGTCGCGTCCAGGGTTTCCTGGTTTCCGACATTAATTATCAGTTACCTGGCTTTCTTTGTGGTGGCGACGTTTTCTTTGGGACGCACTCCCCCGCTTTGGTTTGCTTTTGGACTTAGTCTGGTCGTTTTGTCTGGGATACTTTATGTTTTTCCCAAACCGAAGGGTGCAGCAGTTTCAAAAAAATATCCGTACTATGACATTCCGTTGCGAATGCTCGTTGCGACCGTTTTTGTGGTTTTGGTGACTCAGGCGGCAGAGGTGTTGGGACCGACTTGGAGCGGAATTTTGACACCATTTCCCATCATGACATCTACGCTAGCGGTTTTCACGCATGCGCAACAGGGATCACACGCAACTTCCAGAATATTATACGGGCTTTTATTTACGGGATTCGGATTTGTGATATTCCTTTTGGGGGTTGCGATACTTGCTCCGATTATCCCGGTTGCTTTGGCTTACGGAATTCTTGCCTTGTTAACAATGGCTATAAATGGTGTAAGTCTGAAGCTTATACGCTGAGCTGGTTGCTTCAGCGTATAAGCTTCTGCGCTTTAAACGCGTTCCAATTTGGTGGGATAAACTTTACTGGCGTTCCATTGGCATACATAGATGTTTTTATCTCCATCTATACAAACGTCATGGCAGTGTTTGAAAATTGGTTTATCCTGCACCATTAACTGCAATTCACCATTTTTGTATTCCGGCTTTGTGCCACCTGGATTGGAGATCACTTTATTATTTTTGTCCAGAATAGTTACAAAACCTGAGTTCGGAGTCTGATTCAGATAACGAAGGCGCGACCAGCAAACGCCTGCATATAAATTATCCCCATCGAATACAGGGCGGCAAACGAATGCACCAGGAAGGAACAATGTACTCAGATATTTCCCATCCAGCGTAAAGCGTTTGAAAGAGTTGTGAACTCGTGAGGTTACCAGCAGCGTCGGATTCGCTTTATCGCGGTAGTCGACCTGTACACCATGAGCAGTTGAGAATTGAGCATCACCGTCACCGTTGCCACCAAATTTATCAATGTATTCTCCTTTTGGGGTATATCTTAAAATCCATTGGGAACCGTAGCCGTCCGCTACATATATTGTTCCGTCAGGGCCAATCGCGGTTTCTGTGGGTTTAAATGCATCTTTTTCCTGATAAGCCCCAACTTTGGATGGGTGCTCAATCGTCAATAATATTTTCCCTTTCAGATCCGTTTTAAAAACTTTACCCAAATTTGGGTCGCAGATAAACAGGAACTCTTCGCCATTGGCATTCCATAGCGTGAGGCCGTGCCCTCCGGGAAATTCATGCCCCCAACTTTCAAGCAGCTTTCCGGAGCGGTCGTAGATCAGGATGTTATTTTTTACTTCATCACCCACCATAATCAGCCGCCCTTTGCTGTCCTGGACCATTTCATGGCAATTGTTGACAGGGAATTTGGAGGCGTCCAGATTCCCCCAGCCTTGATGCACCTTATATTTATGAGTGCCATGACCTATCACCTCGCCATCAACCTTTGGCTTGGCGTGCAAAATATAAAATGGCTTAAAGGTTAGCGCTGCAGCAGCAACGGCAGTGATTTTCGCGAAGTCTCGGCGGGTATGTTGTTCTGACATGATCGTTCTTTTTTAGTCAAAAGGCGTTGGTGCTTATTTCTTACTATTGTAGTTGAATGATGGTTCGGCTATTATTTATATTCAAATGATGAGAATTTGAAAGATTTGATATAAAAACAAAAGCCCTGAAAGGGCTTTCTAAGAATCTAAAGGAGCGATTTTCAGATAGTGGCAGAATATCGTTTCCCGTAACGGTTCAACCAATCCATTAGTCTTTTAACGTCATGCATTTTAAATAACTCACTTCCCGAATTCATGGTTGCGGCGGATCCGCAAGCAACACCCATTCGAACTGCTTCGCGCAGTGATTTACCTTGAGAAAGTGTCCATACCATTCCCGCAACCATACTGTCTCCAGCGCCAACTGTACTCTTTTTTTGAACAGGTGGCGCCGGAATATGTTCAATTTGGTCTTCCGTTACGAGCATAGCACCCATCGCTCCCATAGAAACGACGACCACTTCACACTGACCGCGAATAATAAGTGCGCGTGCGGCATCATCTACATCATCCATTTCAAGCTTATCTACGCCCACCAGCTCACTTAGTTCAGTAATATTGGGTTTCAGTAAATAGACTCCCGATTCGGTCGCGTGGCGAAGTGCCTCCCCGGATGTGTCAGCGATGAATCGGGCACCTTGTTTGTGGGCAATTTTTGCGATTTGTCCGTAGAAATCCTCAGGTACTCCTGGCGGTAAACTACCACTGGCAATAATATATGAAGGTTTGGGATCGAATTCTTCCAAAGTTTCAAGGATCGCGCGAACTTCCGTTGGCATCATCTCGGTGCCTGGAACACCAAACCGATATTGAAATCCGGTACTGGTTTCCAGTACATGGAAATTTTCGCGCGTCCATTGTTTGGTTTCAATCACAAGTGTTTCAACGCCTTCGCTTTTAACCAGTTTGTGCAGCCGTTGTCCTGTCGGACCCCCGATTGTAAATACTGCAATCGGATTTCCACCCAGTCTATGAATCGCTTTGGCAACATTAATGCCTCCGCCTCCTGCCTCAAAATTGGGTGTCTCGCAGCGCAGTTTATGGTCTGGTACGATTCGGTCGACGTTTGCACTTTTGTCAAGAGCGGGATTAATGGTAAGCGTAACTATTGGTCCGGTAGCCATGGGCGAGTTTGTATTAGTATAGCAGCACTTCAGTAATTGTTTTGCCGACACGAAATTACGCGAATAATTCAAAAAAGCGGTTGAACAGCGCCCGATTTCTATAGCCAGAAAGATAATCCAGACCCATGTGGGAAATAGGCTCGGGTCTTATTTTACGAAAAAGCCCCGTCTCCAATTAAGAAAACGGGGCTTTTAATACTAAAAATATAGCCTTACATTTTAAGCAACCGATCTAAGCAGTGCCATGGACGACTTTTCGAATTTTTCAAGGGCATAATCAAGTGAGAGTGTGAATTCTTTCACTTCTTTTTGCGAAGGTAAATCGAACATGGCGTCAGTCATGATGGATTCGCAAATAGACCGTAACCCCCGGGCACCAAGCTTATATTGCATCGCCTGATCTACGATGAAATCCAAAACGGCCTCTTCGAAATGCAGTTTTATGCCTTCCATAGCGAACAGCTTGGCATATTGCTTAACCAACGCATTTTTGGGTTCAGTCAAAATGCGGCGCAATGTCTCTCTATCAAGTGGGTCCAGGTGGGTTAGAACCGGAAGACGCCCGATCAGTTCAGGAATAAGGCCGAATGATTTGAGGTCCATCGCAGTAACATAGCGCATCAGATTACCTTTGTCAAAGATTTCGATAATCCTGTTGTCTCCCGAAAAACCAATCGGACGTGTATTGATACGTTTTCCAATATGACGTTCAATACCATCAAATGCTCCGCCACAAATGAAGAGAATATTCTCTGTGTTCAAAGTGATCATTTTCTGATCCGGGTGTTTACGTCCGCCCTGGGGTGGTACGTTGACGGAAGAACCTTCCAAAAGTTTCAATAATGCCTGCTGCACGCCTTCGCCACTAACGTCACGGGTAATGGAGGGGTTGTCCGATTTGCGGGCAATCTTGTCAATTTCATCGATATACACGATTCCGCGCTCTGCTGCTTCTACATTATAGTCTGCCGCTTGCAGTAGTCGGGTCAGGATCGTTTCAACGTCTTCCCCCACATATCCAGCCTCTGTTACCACCGTTGCGTCTGCAACGCAAAAGGGAACCTGCAGAATGCGGGCAATTGATTTGGCTAAATAGGTTTTTCCCGTACCTGTTTCTCCGACCATAATAATATTGGATTTTTCAATCACAACATCATCGTCGGTGGTTGTCTGATTCAACCGTTTGTAGTGGTTGTAAACAGCAACCGCCAGGGAACGTTTAGCTTCGTCCTGACCAATTACGTATTGCTCAAGGAAACGCTTAATTTCGGTGGGGGGGATAGATTTTAACTTTGGTAACTTTGATTTTTTTTCCTTTTTATCCTCTTTGCTGCCGAGCTCTTCAGTGATTACCTGGTAGCCCTGAGCAATACAATGATTGCAAATGTGAGCATCGATACCAGATAATAGCAGATCAACTTCATTCTTTTTTCGCCCGCAGAACGAACAACTTACTTGTGCCATTAGTCAATATATACAGTTATGGTATTTGTCAAAATTGAATTCGTCTCCATCAGGGAGAGGCTTAACCGCAAATGCTAACAAAGTTGTGATCCTGATTGTTCACCAGACGAGGCAACAACTACTTGTTTGTTGACTCCTTTCAGCTCATGTGACGACATCTATCCCAGGAAACCACTAAATTTTAATTGCATTTTAAATAAAACCCATCAACTTAATCTGATGCAAAGTTCCGGTATTTTGGGCGGGTTACCAAATTGATGGGTGCCGTACAATAAAAACCGCCGGATGAAAATAATCACCCGGCGGTTGCTATCTATTCCGAAATCAATTCTATTTGTCTCTTGTCAATACTTCGTCGATCAAACCGTATTCTTTAGCTTCTCCTGAACGTAGCCATTTATCACGATCAGAGTCCAGCGCGATTTGTTCAACGGTCTGACCAGTATGATTCGCCAGGATTTCGTAAAGTTCATGGCGAAGTTTTACGATCTCTCGGGTGGTAATTTCGATATCCACCGAAGTTCCCTGTGCGCCTCCCGATGGTTGGTGAATCATTACACGTGCGTGTGGCAGCGCCGAACGCTTCCCTGCTGCGCCTCCTGCAAGCAGAACTGCTCCCATTGAGGCCGCAAGACTGGTGCAGACCGTTGCAACATCTGGTCGCACATACTGCATGGTATCATATATTCCAAGGCCAGCATACACAGAACCTCCCGGGCTGTTGATGTACATAAGTATATCTTTTTTAGCATCGGCCGATTCAAGGAACAGCAACTGAGCAACAATAATATTTGCAATATTATCATCTACACCGGTTCCCATAAAAATAATGCGATCCGCCATCAGTCTTGAAAAAACGTCAACTTCCCGGAAGTTCATAGGACGCTCTTCAATGACTGAACGGGTCATGTTTTCAATGGTGTGGTTTACGTAGCCGTCAACAGTAAGACCATTCATTCCAAGGTGGTGAACGGCATATTTTCTAAATTCATTTCCGTGATTCATGAATAAACTTTAATTTAAAAAATGATATGTAATGTAAAGAGTACATGTTTGGTAGAACAAAAAGTACTTTGTCTTAGTTTCTAATACAAAATGAGCCATTATTCATTGCCGATTACAAATTTGAATAAATCATTGAATAATCCTTGTTTGTTGGTGCGATAAATTATCGGAAAATGCGAGAATCAACTTTTAGGAGGTTAATTATATTGCAAACGAATGATTTGCCATACACGTTTTTAATCTAACACCGAATAATATAAAATGCCATGAACGTCGCTTCGAGATTATCTGAAAGAATACGCCTGTTTAGATTGCAGAAAAGCCTTTCTCAGGAAAATATGGCTGACATGTTGGGCCTGTCCACCACTGCATACGGAGATTTGGAACGTGGACGTACCGAATTATCCGTATCAAGATTAGAAACAATCGCCAAACTTCTGGACATTCCTTTGGCCGAATTATTGGGATTGGAATCAGCAACACTCTCGGAAACGGAATGGCTTCGGCAGGAAAATACGAGGCTTTTGGCTCTAAACAGCAAACTTCAGAATGAGATTGATCAATGGAGAAATAAATTCAAGCAGTGGTTTGGGGATGGCATTATCCGAGAAATTGGACAGCAACGTGAGCGGATTGGGTTTTGAAACGGATTGGTTTTCAGCGGTGTCTGCCTTGGTTCTGAATATTGAGCTGCATCAACGATTGACGATAGGTTGTATATCTGAAAAACAAATACGCCTCCTGATTCGACATCAAGAGGCGTATTTTGTATTTTTTTAGTTGTTAAGCTTCCTGAGCTTCACCCTTAGCGAGCACCTCAAATTCGCTTACCTCTATTGTTTGCTCATCTGTCGGAACCTGATTACGAATTACTTCCAACACTTTATTGTCAAAAACCTGATTGAAGATGCTTGTATAGTTATCGCGCTCTTTATCGGCTAAGTACCCTTGGGCAACGCGGTCAATGGTTTCTTTCATATTGTCATCGTCACCATAGATTCCAAACTGACCCTTTACCATATTACGGGTAAATTCAAGAATTTCCGGGTATTCAACTTTGACACCTTCCGAATCCGCAATTTTATTTTTGATCAGGCTTAGTTTCAATGATTTCTGAAAATCGCCAAATTGTTCTTCAATTTGCTCGCGGGTGAATTTACCTTCGTTGGTTTTTTCCAGCCAATCTTTCAGGAAATCACCAGGCAATTCAATTGCGATATTTTCCAGCAAGGAATTTTCTATGTCGCGACGTAAAAGTGCTTCAGTTTCGCGCTCATAGTTTCCTTTGATTACTTCAAGCACTTTTTCTTTGAACTGTTCTTCGTTTTCAACCACTCCGGCTCCTAAAACTTTATCAAAAAGGTCCTGAGTCAGTTCGGCTGGTGCCGAGCGCGTGATATCCTCAACGATCAAAGTATAATCTCCTTCAAGTGAAGCTACATCTTCCTTTTTCTTTCCAGTCACATGAGCAACGGCAGCTTCATCACTAAAAGTGTTCTGAATATCAAATGTGATAATATCATCCTTTTTAACGCCAATGAATTTTGATAGCGCCTCCTCTGAAACTTGTTTTGTTGGAACAGCAGTACGGGTTGTAAATTCGGTAGAGTCTTGTTTCAACTCGCCAAAGATCATGTCGCCCAACTCGCTTACTTCCGGATGTGTGCTGTCAGGAAATCTTTCGCGAAGGCTTTCAATTGTCTTGGTAAGCTCAGCGTCGTCAGCATTAATTGTATAACGTTTTACAGCTGGAAGATCTGAGAGATTAACTTCAAAATCAGTTGCAACGCCAAGACCATAGACAAACTCGAATTCTGTCGCGTTGTCCCAGTTGACCGCAGCAGCTTTTTCACGATCAGGAACAGGGTCACCTACTACCTGTAGTTTATTGTCACGGATATAGCTGCTTACTGCAGTGCTCAGAAGGTTGTTAACTTCGTCAACAAGTATGCTTTTGCCATACATGCGTTGAATCACATGGGCTGGTACTTTGCCAGGGCGAAACCCTTTTAGATTCACACGTTTGGAATAATCCTTAATGGTTTTATCAACTTTTGGCTGATAATCCTCTTTGCTTAGCTTTACTTTAAGAGATGCTAAGGTTGGCGAATTCTTCTCTAACAAAACTTCCATGCGTTGCTTATATGATATTTGAAATATGCTTTTTAGATAAAGTTGAAATAAAAATGCCCTCAAAACATTGTCCTGAGGGCATTTGACGGGTTTATATCGGAGCAGTTCATCTTTCTAAATCAGATAGGAACCTGACGCCCCGTCATTCCCTTTGTTATTCGTACGGGCGGAGGGAATCGAACCCCCACGCCTTGCGGCACTAGATCCTAAGTCTAGCACGTCTACCAGTTCCGCCACGCCCGCTCTTCTAAGACCAACTTATTTATCTGCGATTCTTAAATTGGGAGTGCAAAGGTATTCTTATTTTTTTAAAACTTCCAAATAATTTTTAAAATTTTATGTTTAGGTAAAATAGTATTGAATAATGTCACTAAAATTTGTTATTTTGGTGAAGCATACCAATTAGACTTAGCAGTGGAGCAACTCGTTGAATCCCTCACCATTGATCTGGAACAGGAGCGTAAGGAAATCCTAAAAAAATACCGAAGGCTGTTACGAACAGCCAAACCATTTTTAAAGGATAATGATGCAAAACTTATTAAAAAAGCCTTTTATACCTCAGTGGAGGCACATAAGGATATGCGTCGCAGATCTGGGGAGCCCTATATTTATCATCCACTTGCAGTAGCTCAAATCGTTGTAGAAGAGATAGGTTTGGGTACCACAGGTATCGTTGCTGCGTTACTGCATGACGTCGTCGAAGATACGGATATGCGTATTGAGGATATCGAACGGTTGTTTGGCAAGAAAGTCGCGAAGATTATTGACGGACTTACCAAAATATCGGGACGGTTTGAATACGGGACTTCCCAACAAGCTGAGAATTTCCGCAAAATGCTGCTCACGCTGTCAGATGATGTTCGGGTAATTCTGGTCAAACTGGCCGACAGGCTCCACAATATGCGGACGTTGGACAGCATGCCGCGCGACAAGCAGCTGAAAATCGCATCAGAAACCATTTTTATCTACGCTCCGCTGGCGCACAGGTTGGGTTTGTACAGTATCAAATCAGAACTTGAAGAACTGTATCTAAAATATACTGAGCCTCAGGAGTATCGTGCAATAGCCAGAAAGCTACGGGAGACAAAAGGCATACGTGACCGGTTCATCTCTAAGTTTATGGAGCCGATTGCGCAGGATCTTGAAGCAGCAGGTTTAAATTTTATTCTGAAGGGGCGTCCCAAGTCCATTTATTCCATCTGGAATAAGATGCGCAAGCAGAACAAGCCGTTTGAGGAAATATACGATTTGTTTGCAGTAAGAATTGTGCTGGAATCATCGGTTGAAGGTGACCGGGAAAAGGCAATCTGCTGGCAGGCGTATTCTATTGTAACGGACCATTACAAACCCAACCCCGATCGACTTAAAGATTTTCTTAGCACGCCAAGAGCCAATGGGTATCAATCCCTGCACTCGACGGTAATGAGTAAGAGCGGGCAATGGGTTGAAGTTCAGATCCGTACTTCGAGGATGGATGAAATCGCGGAAAAAGGTTACGCAGCTCACTGGAAATATAAAGGGAATGATACCAAAGTTCGCGGAAATATTGAACAGTGGATCACACAGGTCCGGGAAACACTGGAAAACAATTTTGGGGATAAAACGGCCGCAATAGAATTCCTGGACGAATTTCGGAGCAATCTTTTCAACGAGGAGGTGTTTGTTTTTACGCCAAAGGGAGAGTTAAAGGTTCTTCAGAGCGGATCGACAGCACTCGATTTTGCATTTGACATTCACTCTGAAGTAGGTGCGCATTGTATGGCTGCCAAGGTTGGGGGTATACTCGTACCGATCAGTTATGTGCTCAATAACGGTGATCAGATAGAGATCATTACCTCAAACAAGCAAAAGCCTAATGAGGATTGGCTCCGGATTGTAGTTACGTCCAAAGCACGTGCGAGGATTAAGGATTTTCTGAAAGAAGAGAATAAACGCTACGAAACGGACGGCCGTCAAATGGTCGAGAAGAAGCTGAAGGTGCTTGGTATCGAATTAAATGCGGAAGTTACTAACCAGCTGCGCGCTTTTTTTGACAGTAAAACAGCGTCTAATTTTTTCTATAAAATTGGGAAAGGTTATGTGCAGCTCGACGAGTTAAAAAGATTTAAAAAGGATAAAGAAGCGAAGGAAAGAAAAGCAAATGGACTTGCTGCGACCATTCCGGAAGGAAGCGACGGAAAAGCATTAACGAAATTATTAAAGAACATTCATGGCGACCGGGCAGACAATGATACGTTGCTCATCGGCGACGACATGGATAAAATTGACTACAAGCTAGCCCAGTGCTGCAACCCAATTGCCGGTGATGACGTTTTTGGCTTTGTCACGATCAATGAAGGTATAAAAATTCACAGGACAACCTGCCCTAACGCCGCAGAGCTCATGTCCAAACATGGTAACCGGATTATCAAAGCTAAATGGGAATCGAGTAAGCATGAGGCATTTTTGGCGGGGCTTTATATTTCAGGAACAGATCGTGTCGGATTGATCAATGATGTTACCAGAATTATTTCCAACGAGTTGCATATCAACATGCGCGGATTGACCATTGATACCAAGGACGGCGTTTTCAATGGTGACATCAAGCTCTATGTTCAGGATACAAAACATTTGGACATCCTGATCAATAAACTGGAACAGGTAGAAGGCGTCTACAAAGTACAGCGGTTTGATACCAATTTAAACGGGAAGGACTGAGCGAAGGAACCATTACGGAATAGTCTTGTTGTTCAGGGTGATAAACGTCAAAACAATTCCAGTGAGGTGTCTACGGATTGAATAGTCACTGTGATTTATGTAAAAAAAGCGCGTTCTTTGCGCAAGATTTTCAAAAGATATGCCACAAGCCAGCAAACCAAATTTTGAAGCCGCCAAGAAAATCTTAACGGCTTACCTTGAAAATAAGGGACTTCGTAAAACCCCGGAGCGTTTTGCGATATTGGAGGAAATATATACCCGTGAAGACCATTTTGATGTTGATGAGCTTTACATTAGCATGAAGAATAAGCGCTATCGGGTCAGCCGGGCAACGGTTTACAATACGCTTGATGTATTGGTAGACTGTGATTTAGTGACTAAGCACCAGTTTGGTAAAAACCTTGCTCAGTTTGAAAAGTCCTATGGCAATAAACAACATGACCACCTTATATGTACCGATTGCCATAAAGTGATGGAATTTTGTGATCCACGGATCCAGTCGATCCAAAATATGGTAGGTGAAATGCTTAACTTTAGTGTGTTACATCACTCCCTGATTTTTTACGGAAATTGCACCAAAGAGAATTGCCAGAACCGTAATGAAATGTCACGTGAAACTTCGATTTTAGAGGAAGACAGAAGATGAAAAGCTGTTTGTCTGTCTCGCTGTTATAATTAATAATTTTAGTAATCAAATATTTAATGAAAGTAGATGTTCTGCTTGGTCTCCAATGGGGAGATGAAGGAAAAGGGAAAATTGTGGATGTTTTGGCGCCACGATATCAGGTAGTTGCCCGTTTCCAGGGTGGACCTAACGCCGGTCATACGCTTGAATTTGATGGTATTAAGCACGTTCTTCATCAAATCCCATCCGGAATTTTCCGCAGTGATATCCAAAATATTATTGGAAACGGTGTAGTCCTGGATCCAATCGTTTTTAAAAGAGAGATTGAAAACCTGGCAAAGTATAATCTTGATCTGGTGAGCAATCTTTTTGTTTCAAAGAAGGCGTCTTTGATTTTGCCGACACACGCCTTGCTTGACGCTGCATACGAGCGATCAAAAGGAGATTCAAAAATTGGCTCTACTTTGAGAGGTATCGGGCCAACATATCAGGATAAAATTGCAAGATTAGGACTTCGGGTTGGCGATGTATTGTCACCGGATTTTAAAGCGAAGTACAACAAACTTGTCGATGCGCATAAGGTTATCCTAGATTTTTATTCTTTCGATTATTCATCTGTTTTACCTCAGTCTGAGGAGAATTTCTTCGCTGCGATCGAATTTATGAAACAGTTTACTTTGGTAGACAGTGAATATGTTGTCAATGATGCGCTGACCAGTGGTAAAACCGTTTTGGCGGAAGGAGCGCAGGGATCACTATTAGATATAGATTTTGGATCATATCCTTTTGTAACAAGCTCTACGACCATGGCTGCGGGTGCGTGTACCGGTCTTGGTATTGCGCCTAGTCAGGTTGGAGAAGTTTTCGGGATTTTCAAAGCTTACTGCACGCGGGTGGGAAGCGGCCCGTTTCCTACTGAATTATTGGAAGAAACGGGGGAGAAAATGCGTAAGGAAGGTCGTGAGTTTGGGGCAACAACAGGGCGTCCGCGCCGCTGTGGATGGCTTGACTTACCTGCTTTGAAATACGCAATTATGATCAATGGAGTAACTCAGTTGATCATGATGAAAGTGGATGTTCTGACTATATTCGATCATATTCGGGTTTGTACTCATTATCGCCTGGAAGATGGTACGATCACAGATCAGCTTCCGTATGACTTGTGTGATGGTGTTGTGGAACCTGTTTACAAGGATTTCGGAGGGTGGCAGCAGTCGCTTGACGGTATCCGTGATTTCGATGACATCCCTGAAGCATTACTTGCTTATGTGAAGTTTCTCGAGGAAGAACTCAATCTTCCAATTACATTTATTTCCACTGGCCCCGATCGGGAGGCATTGATTAGCAGAGAAACTTCCGCAATCGCTGGCTGAGTAAATATCGATTGAAATAAAATCCCCTGTAAATTTTGGTTTGCAGGGGATTTTTAGTTTCTTAAATAAATATCAATCAGGTGAGCAAAGACAAAACGTCATCTCGTGTAAGCGATTTGATAAAGCCGTCTTCACTGGAAATTAAGTCATCTGCCAGCTGCTTTTTTGACTGCTGTAATGCCAGAATCTTTTCTTCAACCGAGTTTTTGGTTATGAATTTGTAGGTGAAAACAGTCTTATCTTGACCAATTCTGTGTGCACGGTCGATTGCCTGAGCCTCTATCGCCGGATTCCACCAAGGGTCCAGAATAAATACATAGTCGGCGGCCGTTAGGTTAAGTCCTACGCCTCCCGCTTTGAGTGAAATCAGAAACAACTTTATACTTTCATCGTTCTGAAAAGTTTCGACCTGTGCCTGCCTGTCTTTGGTTGAGCCGTCAAGATAACCGTAGGTAATCTTTTTTTCATTCAGCTGCTCTCTAAACAGATCCAGGTGTTTTACATACTGGCTGAAAATCAAAATTTTATGATTCTCACTCAACACAGTTTCTATTTTGTGCAAAACATCCTTGAACTTCCCCGAGCCGTCCGGATAATCCGGATCTGTCATGCGAGGGTGATTAGCGAGCTGCCGTAATTTGGTTAAGCCTTGTAAAACCACAAGATGCGATTTTGACATGCCATCCTGGTCTATGCTTTGCAGAATGGTATTCCTGTAAATTGCCTTTGTCTCCTCGTAGACTTTCTCCTGCTCTTCAGTCATTTCACAGTATTGAACACTTTCTACTTTTTCAGGCAAATCGGTAGCAACCTGTGATTTAAGACGGCGCAAAATGAACGGCTTTATCAGGTTATAAAGCTTCTTCATCTTTTCAGTATCATTTCGCTTCTCTATAGGAACCTGAAACTCGTCTCTGAAAAATGCCTGATTTCCTAACAGACCTGGGTTTACGAACGACATCTGAGACCACAGATCCATCGTGCCGTTTTCTATCGGAGTTCCTGTGAGAATCAACCGGAAAGACGCGTTTAACCTCTTTACCGCCTTGGTAATGATGGATCCTGGATTTTTTATCGCCTGTGATTCGTCCAGAATTACGTAATTAAAACGATATGATTTGATAAGCTCTATATCCAGACGAACGATGCCATAGGAAGTTAGTATCAGGTCATATTGATCGAATTGTGAGGAATCTTTTTCGCGAGATGAGCCCGTATATTGCATTACTTTAAGGCCTGGTGTAAACTTCGCGGACTCTAGCCCCCAGTTGTAAAGCAAGGATGTTGGCATGATCAATAGAGAAGGGGCGTTGACACCTCGTTCTTTTTCAGACTGAAGCAAAGCCAGAGTTTGTACGGTTTTCCCCAGACCCATATCATCCGCCAGGCAGCCACCGAAGTTATACTGATTCAGGAATCGCAGCCAATCGTATCCTGATTTTTGATAAGGACGTAACGAGCCTTCAAAACCAGCGGGCAAATCCGACGTATCGATATGGTCAAAATTGCGGAGCTTTTCCAGTTTTCGACTGATTACTGCGCTGGCCAAATTCGCCTCTTTTAGCTCCTGAACCAAAGCAAGATGATGCAGCTCCAACCTTAAATTGTCTCCGCTATGATCATTTTCGGTGAATGCGAAAAGTTCGGAATATTTGGTGAACCACCACTCGGGAATTACGGCAACCTCTCCGTTTGGTAAAAGGAACTCACTGATGTGTTTTAAGATGTAATTTTTAAGTTTAATGAACGGGATCTCAAAAGCTCCAAACTGAACCTTCGCCTCAATATCAAACCAGTCTCGTCCTTCCTGAATTGAGATTTTGATAGAGGAGTAACCTAAGAAATACCGTTTGAGATCTTCTGTGTGCTGACGAACTGAGATACCACTTTCTTCCAGCTGTTCGGTATGCGCCTGGAGCCAGTTGAATGCTTCGGACTTCGGAAGCAATACCCGCCCGTGTTTGATATTTAGTTCCAGATCTTTGAGGAGATTGAGATTCTGACGTTCAACAGAAATGTGTCGTTTTACTTTATTAAACACATAATCGTTTCCCTTTTTCTCCAAAAAAACGTTCGAAGGATTTGCAAAACTATCGAAACGAAACGAGAAATTTCCGTACTGAAAAGACAGGTCAAAAGCAATTTCATTTTTATCTTCTTCGTGAGCAGGATGAGTGTCCTCGGAATCTGCAAAAAGCAACATTGGTGTTGCTTTAAAGCTCCCAACATCTGAAATCGTCAACACCGTTTTAGGTGTTGTAGTAATATTTTTAATTTCAAATCCACGCGCCACAACGTCATATGATGCGATAAGCGGTGTTACAAATTTACGGTAGTACTGCTCTTCGACTTTGCTGGGGATGGCAATAAACTTCTTCGCAAGGAATGGCTTTATCTTTTTACCATCCACGTTTCCTTCGAAATGGTAAATATGTCCGTCTACGATGAGCCAGGCGGGTTCCTCACAAATGAGAATGGCATTCTTGTATTGAAAGTCCAGTTTATGACCTTGGAACCGAATCGCCGGAAAATAATGCGTATTATCAGGGTTGCGAATGAAATGGAAGCGTATTGTTGCTTTTTCAACCTCCCAGACGATAGGCTTCCACAAAGGGTTTCCATCGCTGCCCATAATGAATAGCTCTTTTCCTCTTAATTTTTCGAGAATCCTTGCTTTATGGTTCTCAATATAATTTAAAATCGCTTCCTGGATGGTCTTATCTCCCTTTTGTGGGTCGAATTGTTTGAGAAAGAAATCGGTAGGTGAAAGTTTTTTTAGGTTGAATTTTTTCAGAACAGCATCCTGTTGAATAGCGTCCATCAGACTTACCAGTTCAAAATCAACAGAATCCAGGCCAGCACTGAATTCTTCAATATTTTTGGATGAAATGGTCTGAATTTGATAAGTGAAATCTCCTTGTGCATTTATCTGGACAACGAACGATTCAAAGATGTAGCCAAGATATTCATGACTAAGGATCGAGTAGATGATTTTGTAGGGCTCTGCTGGAGATACTTTCATTTCGCTAAAGTTGCCAATATCAGGAATTGATGGTTTAAAAGCCAGCTATTTTCAATATAAATGGCCACGCTGAGTATGGGGAAACATCAAATTTATAAGAAATTAAGTAAAAAGAAAGGCTTTTTATTAGCTTAATTCCTCTTCTCGGTAAATGCTTCGCGATAGCTTTGAGGGCTCTGACCCGTTGCCGCTTTGAAGCGTTTATGAAAACAGCTAAAGTTCATAAATCCACTTTCAAAACAAAGTTGTTTGATGCTGATATTTTTCTCGATCAGCAATTTGCATGCATGCCCGATCCTGATCTCAGTTAAAAATTGAGAGTAAGTTTTGCCAGTTCTTGATTTAAAATATCGGCAGAAAGAATTCGGTACCATGCCCGCAATTTCTGCAATTTCTTCCAGACAGATTTTTTGATTAAAATGACTTAGGGTATGATTGTAAATAGCATTGATCCGATCATTTTCCAATTCTGAAAAATCGTATCGGTAACCCATGGATGACAATGCGTAATACTCATCCGAACGGGCCACGGAAAGGAGTATTTCGAAAAGCGTAATAATTCTTTCCGGACCGTCGGCTGACAAAATTCTTTGCATGAGTGAAGCAACTTTAAGTCGTAGGTCACCCGATAACAGCAGGCCCCTTTGAGCCCGTTCAAGAATATTCTTAATCTGTTTGTTTTCCGGAAGTTCCAAAAAACGGCTGCCCCAAAAATCTTCAGTAAAATGGACCACCGTGGAGTATGGCATGCCATTATTGAAATCAGAAATGTTATCGTTGTCATCTCGCCAGTAGTGTGGTAAGTTGCTGCCAACCAATACGATATCATCTGTTACAAACCGTTTTATGCTATCGCCAACAAATTGCGTTCCCGAACCACGGTGGAAATGGATCAATTCAATCTCAGGATGGTAATGCCAGCGATTGTTAAGATTTTGCATTTTGTCCAGGCGCACACTGAATGAGTAGGAGGGAGTGGTTGTGACCTTGAGAAGTTGTGGCTTCATGGATTTATTTGGCTGTTGGCTACTAGCGCTTAGCCTGTAGCAGTGTTTTACTTGTATAATACTACGGATCAAAAATCACCCGAGATTTGGGATACCGACCAAATAGGCACCGCAGAGAGCTAAGTTTTTATACTTAAATTAGAGATCATTTTTCAAAAAGATGTTAATATATCTTATTAGTTAGATAAATACGTACCGTATCTTCAGAAAAAAATATAATTACTTTGCATAGTTTAATTTAAGATCCCGAACCTATAAATCCTGAATCTATGACTGATCGTAAGACGCGGTTGGCGGTTATCCTGATAACCTCCCTATTTTTCCTTTGGGGCTTTGCTTTGAACCTGAATCCGATCCTGATCCCCCATTTGAAAAAGGCCTGCCAACTAAGTGATTTTCAATCCGCGCTTATCGATTCTGCCTCTTATATCGCCTATTTTTTGATAGCATTGCCTGCTGGATTTTTCATGAAAAAGTATGGATATAAATCCGGTATCACGCTTGGGCTACTGCTTTTTGCGTTTGGTACTTTTCTTTTTTACCCAGCTGCTGCATTCAGGGAATTTAGTTTCTTTTTGGTAGCGTTGTTTATCATTGCAAGTGGCTTAACCATGCTGGAAACGGCCGCAAATCCGTATATTACAGTTTTAGGAGATGCGGATTCTGCAACCCAAAGGCTCAATTTCGCGCAGTCGTTTAATGGGTTAGCGGCTTTCTTAGCTCCTGCAATGGGCGGACGATTTATCCTGTCTGGTAAAACACTCACGGAGCAGGAACAACAATCCATGGCGCCGGACCAGCTTGATGCATATCTAAATATGGAAGCGTCGTCCGTTCAAATACCGTTTATTGTAATTGGTGTGGTTGTTTTGTTCGTCGCTGTGTTGATCTGGAGAACGACACTTCCTGAGATTCAAAATGAAGAAGAAACGACAAATGTTGAAGTGAAAGGCTCTATTCTCAGTGAGAAAAATCTGATTATGGGAGTTTTGGCTCAGTTTTTTTATGTCGGAGCACAGGTTTGTATCAGTAGTTTCTTCATTCGTTTTTCTGATAAAGTTGCGGGTATCGATGAAAAAACAGCCGCCTATTTATTGTCGGGTGCGTTTTTGAGCTTTATGATTGGCCGTTTCATCGGCACTTATCTAATGCGTTTCGTCGCACCGCCGCGTTTGTTGGCGATTTACAGTATTATCAATCTCGTGCTCGTGCTTGTTGCTGTGCTTACCAAAGGCATGGTAGCTATTTATGCGCTCGTCGGCGTTCAGTTCTTTATGTCGATTATGTTCCCTACTATTTTTGCTTTAAGTATCCGAGGCTTGGGTGCAAAAACCAAAATCGGGTCTTCGCTAGTCATTATGTCTATTGTCGGCGGTGCGATATTTCCGGTAATAATGGGTCAGGTTTCAGACATCTCCTCTATTCAAACTGCATATGTTGTGCCGGGGGTTTGTTTTCTGGTAGTATTATATTTTGCAATAAAAAATGGTTCAATCAAGAATGTAACTCTGGGAGCATCACATTAAATAGGAGACTGGTTGCAGGTTGAAACGATAACCTTTGATGCACTCGAAAACAACGAGACTGAGGGACTTGTTGCCAATTTGAGAGCTTTTTTCGTTGACCGTTGACCGTTGTTTCGGCGACTGTGAACATTTAAAATAGTACTTAAAAACGATAATAAAATTTCATATCATGGATTTAAAGCTTCAAAATAAAGTGGTGATCGTCACCGGTGGTGCAAAGGGGATCGGCGAAGGGATTGTCCAGGTTCTGGCTTCGGAAGGTGCAATCCCAGTTATCGTCGGGAGAAACGCCACAGATAATCAAAAGGTTGTAGACGATTTAGCATCTAAGGGATTTAAGTCGTTTCAGGTTGTTGCAGAATTGACTGATCCATCAGAATCTGAAAAAGCAGTTGCTGCTGTTCTCAAAGAGTTCGGTCGCATTGACGGGCTTATAAATAATGCGGGTGTTAACGATGGTGTTGGCCTGGAAAGTGGTGATTATGAGCGTTTTATTGCCTCGTTGCATAAAAATGTGGTGCATTATTACTTGATGGTACATCATGCATTACCTGCTTTAAAAGCATCCAAAGGCGCAATTGTTAATATCAGTTCCAAAACCGCGGATACCGGTCAAGGTGGTACTTCGGCATACGCTGCCGCCAATGGCGGACGTAATGCACTTACCCGTGAGTGGGCAGTGGAGCTACTAAAATACGGGATAAGGGTTAATTCGGTCATCGTTGCTGAGTGCTGGACACCACTGTATGAAAAATGGATCGAAACGCTGCCGAATCCGCAAGAGAAGCTTGCTTCAATCGTAGCGCATATTCCTTTGGAGCAAAGAATGACAACAGCTGAGGAAATTGCGAGCATGACCGTGTTTCTTTTGTCAGAGCGATCAAGTCATACAACCGGACAATTGATATATGTAGATGGCGGCTATGTTCATCTTGACAGGGCACTTGCCAATTCGTGATGGAAACTTTGGTTTGTACTTCACCTGGAAATTTTGCTTATGAATCGACGGAAAGACCTTTATTAGCTAACGGTCACACAATAATCAAAATCACTCGGATAGGGATTTGCGGTACTGATCTTCATGCATATGAAGGCACACAGCCGTTCTTTAACTACCCCAGGATACTTGGCCACGAGCTCGCCGGTGAGATTATTGAAACGGATGGGGCACAAGGGTTTTCGGTCGGGGAGGCCGTTACATTTATTCCCTATTTCAATTGTGGTAATTGTATTGCCTGCCGGACTGGAAAACCAAATTGCTGCACCGATATCAAAGTTTTTGGTGTACATATTGATGGTGGGATGGCTGAATATGTCAGTGTGCCATCTTATTCTTTGGTTCATGGAGAGGGCCTGAGTTTTGATGAACTTGCCCTTGTGGAAATGCTATCTATTGGAGCGCACGGTATACGTCGTGCAGCGGTAGGGATGGGAGAAAATGTGCTTGTAGTGGGCGCTGGGCCGATCGGTTTGGGTACAATGGAATTTGCCAGGATCGCGGGTGCAAATGTGATAGCGTTGGACGTAAACGATGCGCGCCTGGCCTTTTGCCGCGAAAAGCTTGGAGTTGATAACACAATAAATGCACTCAGCGATAACATCAAAGAAAGGCTCAGCGAGATAACGGGCGGAGATATGCCAACAGTCATTATTGATGCTACCGGTAATTTACGGGCGATCAATAATGCTTTCTCTTATTTGGCTCACGGGGGCAGATATGTACTGATCGGGTTGCAAAAAGGTGATATCAGTTTCAGCCATCCTGAATTCCACAAACGGGAGGCAACGCTAATGAGCAGCCGTAATGCTACCAGAACAGATTTTGAGCATGTGATCAGTTCTATGAAGGCAGGACAAATTGATCCGACAACTTACATCACCCACAGGGTGGCCTTCGAACAAGTTAAAGATGAGTTTGCAGGCTGGCTTGATCCGGAAAATGGAGTGATTAAAGCGATGGTCTCAATCACATAGTATGAAAAAAGTGGTTGTGATTTAAATTCACAACCACTTTTTTCATATAGAACCGGGTCAACATCTGATTTCCCGACGCATAAAAATATAGTACGACAACGCAAAGCAGAATACAGTTGCCGCCAGCAAGCCTGTCACCTGTGGCCAGACAATCATCATACTTTCCTTGTACGGCAGCGGAGAAGGGATCGCGCCAGCCATTTGTTCCATGGTTACGGGGCCAAGACTCCGAACTGAGGGCATAAGCATCGTCGTGGTCGCATCCGTATAGAGTTGACTGGGAGCAAGACGCATGAGATTCAGTACTATTTCATTATAGCTAAGGATATCCAACTGCGACAGATACTGAGGATCCGGTAAAAACGCTTTGACCGCAAGATTCATAACAATCTGATAAAAAACAGTAAAGAACAACCAGATACCAATAGCCGTCAGTGCTGATGTCGCAGTTTGGCGGAATTTGATTGAAAGCAAAATAGACAAACCCAGCCAAAACCCTACATAGATAATACTTAAAAAGACAAAACTGAAAATACGTAATACCTCTTCTGCCTCAATGGGCACCCCCATAACGAATAAGCCTGTGCCAATCATCAGTAAAGTCAGCGATACAAAGAGGTAGCTAACGACGACAAGGGAACTTACGAATTTTGATAGCAGTAAATTATCTCTGTAAACGGGTTGCGCCATCAACCGTGTTAATGTACCATTATTCTGCTCCGAGTTGATCGCGTCGACTCCAAGACTGATACCTAACAACGGACCCAAAAAGCTCAGAAAAACATGAAAAGGGGGCAATGACCCATCCGTTGTTGTGAGAAGTTTCAAGTATAGATACAGCCGATCAGGGTCCTGCGTATTCAAAAGCGCGGCTCTGAGATTGCTTGACGAAACATACATCGCCCCGAGAAAAGTAAGCCCTATCAATATCAGCAATACGATGAAGCGCCAACTCTGAATGTGGTCGGCAATTTCTTTCCCTACCATTACATTGAATGGAGCAGATATAGTGCGTCGGGAATTATTTTTTGAAGAGAGACTTTTGGAGAATACGGCCAGACTTTCCATTGGTATCGTGTTCCGTTAAGTTGTTTTCAAAATATTTCTGATAAATATCATCAAGGCCGTATTCTTTTTTTTGAACACCCATAACATCCAAACCCTTGTTGACGAAGAACCGGACTATGGTAGGAGTTATGTCTTGATGACATGATATTTCAATTACATTATCTGTAATACTTATTTTTTGTACCTCCCCGAGTTGTTGCAGTTCGCCTTGATGTTCCCAGGGGATGGTAATCCTATCTTTGATGGTAACGCTTACAACATAAGCGCCATGGGTAAACAGATTGCGGGAAAGCTGGTTAATATCGCCTTCCACGAGCATTTTACCTTCCACGAATATGCCTACCCGGTCACATACTTGCTGCACCTGATGCAAATGGTGAGAAGAGAGCAGAACGGTAAGTCCTTGTTGCCTGCTTAGTTGACGGATGAGCGTAAGGAATTCCTTTACGCCGCTGGGGTCAATGCCGAGAGTGGGCTCATCGAGAATGATTACTTCCGGCTGCTTGATAAGCACGTCTGCAAGGCCTAACCTTTGCTTCATTCCTCTTGAGAAGGTAGACGTTTTTTTGCTTGCGGATGCACTGAGTCCGACTGTTTCCATCACTTCAAGGGACCGTTCTTTAACCTGATCCTCAGGGATGCCATTGAGTCTACCGATATAAATCAGATTTTCGAGGGCCGTCATGCTATCATAAAAACCGACACTGTCTGGCATATAACCTACTTTTTTCTTGACAGCTATTGGGTTTGTTGTAGCATTGTGGCCACAAACCATTGCCGTGCCGGAAGAGGGCTCAGTAAGGCCGAGCATCATCAGAATTGTAGTTGTTTTGCCGGCACCGTTGGGTCCGAGAAGACCAAAAATTTCACCTCTCTTAATCGTTAAATTAAGATCGTCAACCGCTTTTAAGGGGCCATAACATTTTATCAACCCCTTCAATTGAATGACTGGATTGTCCATAATTCTACCGTCTGCCGTATTTACGAATTAGATAATAGACAAGACTTATCGCCAGCAATATTACCATGATACCAATCCAGCCAGAAAGTATGGATGTCTTTACCGTGATTCTGAAACTGGTACTGGAATTTGCATTCGGATTTTTGGCTGATAACGTTGTGATGTAGTCCCCTGCAATGGTCTTATCGGGAACCTTGATCGTCACTTTTATATCCAGCGTTTTGCCAGGATCCAATCGCTCGATTTTTGAAGGTTCAAACACTGCTTCCCAGTTTGCAGGATTTTGCGTACTCAGTTCCACGTTTTCTAAGGGAAGCGTGCCAGTGTTTCTGACGACCATCAGAATTTCCTTTGAACTCCCTTCGATCACATCATCACTTAGCCGACCGGTAGGAGTAGTGAGTTCGATCCCAAAGGCTCCTTTCAAAGCTGCTTCGAGACTTAATTTGAGGCTATCAACCGCAGAAAAGGCCGTTACTGAAAAGTTGTACTTGGAAGGTTTTGAATCGGGGCGGGCATGTAGCTCAATGGAGACATCCTGAGATTTTCCGGCTTCAACCTGAATTGAGGTTACCTGGCTTCCCAATGTCGAGAAGGTAGCGGACCATCCGTCAGGTATCTGAGCACGTAATTCGTAGATTTTTGTATCAGAGGCTCCGTTGTGCAGTGTTGCATTGTATCGAAATGTTTCGTTTGCTGCCGCCTCGATATTGATGAGGTTGGACTTAAGGGAGGATTTCTCCTTAGACTGTTTTTGGAGCTGGGCACATACGTTTGGTAATGGCCCTGATATTAAGAATGCAACTAAAACGCAGAAATGTAAACTGTACTTTTCGGTGATAGGATAAAGGACTGACATGATCTAATAAACAAAAGTTATTAACTAAGTTTAATTTATTAAAAGATGGTTGGGATGCTTCTTGAAGAAGCTTTGTGTTGAATTGCACGGTTCAAATTTAAGAAAAGGGGAAATTATGAAAAAAATCTATTATAATATTTCTTTGAAAATTATAATAGATAATAATAAAAATGCAATCATTTGTTAGTCAGGTACCTTGACTTTCCAGTCAGAACATATCAATTTTAATGATTCAAAAAAACGACTGAGGCTTGGAAAAATTCAGGATTGAGCAAAATCCTGGCGGAAGAATTTAGTTTGATGCGAGCGGAATTGAAACAGAGAAAAGCGAGTCGTTGAGAAAACTGCAACCCAGTGGTGGTAACGATGATTTGGAAATGTTGTGACTTGATCCGCCAAAACTCTATGATCTGATCCTTGATCCCAATGTTTGGCAAGGCATTGGTGTACAAAAAAAGGAGCTGCGATTGCTCGTAACTCCTTGATAATCAGTACCGGGGACGGGAATCGAACCCGTACGAGCGTTTCGGCTCACAGGATTTTAAGTCCTGCGTGTCTACCAGTTCCACCACCCCGGCATAGGCCAGGTTCCGGCACTAGTGAGAAAAAAAGCACCGTTTCCGGTGCTTTTTCCTCTGAGCGAAAGACGGGGTTCGAACCCGCGACCTCGACCTTGGCAAGGTCGCGCTCTACCAGCTGAGCTACTTTCGCATAACCGTTTTGAATTATGGTGGTGCAAATGTAGGTATAGAGAGTATTGGACGCAAGTAATTAAAGGAAATATTTAGCAAATAAAATGAAGCACAGGATTAACAAATTGTAAATCATAGCACTTACGCGCTGATATTTTTTTTATTGACACGGAAGTCTGAGAAGAAGAACTTGAAATGCGGCTGAAATGAGAGAAAACCATACTTCATAAAATTGGCGGCCTGAAAATTATACTTTCTGCCGCTCGTCCGAATTACCGGACCCGGTTCGAATTTTGATTACCTTTGCGCTGTTGTAAAATAGTAATATATTTATAAGCTACTCACTGTAAAAACGCACCTGGAAATCATTCAAAATGTTTCCCTGTATTAAAATATAAATTTTTTCATGTTTTCAAACGAAGTACTGTTTTTTGGAGGTTTTCTTTTGGTCATTGGGGTAATGCTTTTGCTGGATCTCGGCCTGTTTAACAAAAAGGACCATGTAGTAAAGTTTGGTGAGGCGGCTGGCTGGACAGTGGCGTGGATTGCACTGGCTCTTGTTTTCTATGTGATCATTAATACCCATGGAGATCTTATTCATGGAGTGACCGATCAGGCTGGACTGGAGTTGATCAAGAACAAATATGCGCCGCAACTCAAGCTGGTACCCGGTAACTTTGAAGAAAGTATGATGATTTACCGGGAGAATATGTCCCTAGAATTTATTACCGGTTATCTCCTTGAATACGCACTGTCTGTTGACAATATTTTCGTCATTATCCTGATTTTTTCATCGTTTGGTGTTCGGGCCAAATATTTCAAAAAGGTTCTTTTATGGGGAGTTTTGGGAGCCATTCTGATGCGCTTCGTATTTATTTTTGTAGGGTCAGCGCTCATGCAGCGTTTCGAATGGATCATCTATATTTTTGGTCTACTGCTTGTTTATCAGGGAGGTAAAATCTTTTTTGAAGCCGGAGAAGATGAGAAAATTGATCCTGCCAAGCACCCCGTTGTAAAATTTGCGGCAAAATACCTTCCCGTCTTTCCACGCTACGTGCGGGAACATTTCTTTGTGTTAAAGAAAGGAAAATGGCTGGTGACCCCTTTATTTATCGTTGTACTGATCATTGAATTTACGGACCTTATTTTTGCAGTGGACTCAGTACCCGCAGTATTCTCTGTAACCAAAGACCCCTACGTGGTTTTCTTTTCCAATATATTCGCCATCATGGGGTTAAGGTCCATGTTCTTTTTCCTGAGCAATATTATGGGGCTGTTCCGTTTTCTCAAATATGGTTTGGGCGTTCTGCTTGTATTTATTGGAGGTAAAATGCTGGCGCATACTTATCTTGCATCCATCGGGTTTGAAACAGTCTACTCGTTGTATGTAATTCTTGGAATATTAGCCGTAAGCATCCTTGCTTCCCTTGCTTTTCCCGAGAAGAAGGAAGTGACTGCAGAACAATTATCAAATACCTAGCTGGCCAGGATCGTTTAAGTCACTATGAACCGAATCCTGAAAGCATACCTAAAACGGCTAACCAACCTTAGCACCAGAAATAAATCATTACTGCTTTCCGGGTTGCCGTCAGAGCAATTCCTTGACTTGAATGAGCTCGATTTTCTCTTAGGAAAGCCGTCTTTTGAATTTATTCAGCAGCTTCTTCAAAAAAAACAACGCATTGCACTCTGCGATATTCAAGACCCTAGATTTGAAAAGGTCAATGAGGTAAGTAAGCGATTGCGCAAAATTTCCAGAACGGAACGTTTTATCGAGAACGAGCGTGGTTCCCGTGATTTATACGTGGGTTATCCATTTGTCAGAGGAAAGCTTGCCGATGGAACACCGATTCATGCACCCCTTCTCTTCTTTCCGGTAACGTTAAAAACTGACCGCGAACAGTGGTGTCTGACCGAACGCGACGAGTCGGGTATTATTCTTAATAGAAGTTTTGCACTTGCCTACGCGCATTTTAACCAAATAGTGATTGGGGATGACGTGCTTGAAAAATCGTTTGAGGATTTTTCCAAGGACGCGCTTGAATTCAGAACACAGTTTTATGAATGGTTAAAGGAAACGCCATTCAGAATTAATTTCAATCAGCAACTTTTTGAAGATAAACTTATACCCTTCGAAATTCAGAAGAGTTCGGATTTGGGGCGGATTGAAAAGAATGGGGAATTGAAGTTATTTCCGGAAGCAGTGCTTGGTATTTTCCCTCAGGCGGGGTCATATCTCGTTCCTGATTATAATCTTCTACTGGCTAAATTCGAAGAGCATCCTTTTGAAATGCTTTTAATTAAGGAGGAAAATGAAGATACAGGGTTTGAAGACATTCTGGCTAAGGCTGAAAATCATTCTTCAATCAGGGAAGAAGAGATATTTACACCTTTTGCCATTGATGAATCTCAGGAAGAGATCATTCGATCGGTAAAGTCTGGCAAATCAGTTGTAGTCCAGGGACCTCCGGGTAGTGGGAAATCTCAGTTGATCTGTAATCTGATGGCTGACTTTGCTTCACATGGCAAACGGGTGCTATTGGTTTGTCAGAAGCGTGCGGCCCTGGATGTTGTATACGAGCGACTCAAAACCATCGGAATGAATCCTTTTGTGGCTCTGATTCATGATTTCAAAAATGACCGTGCCCAACTTTATCAGCAATTTGCAGCCCAAATAGAACAGGTTGACGCCTATCGAAAGCAAAACTATGGTTTGGATTCCGTTTTTCTCGAAAGGCAATTCACACAACAGAGCCGACAGATCGACAGAACGCTGGAATCCCTCGATGGCTTTAGGGATGCTCTTTTCAATGACCGCGAATGTGGGGTTTCAATAAAAGAACTATATCTGACGAGTGATCCAGATTCACCACACATTGAGTTAGGAGAGTATTACAGGTCGTTCAGACCGGATAGCTGGGATGACTATAAAAGATGGCTTGGCGTATATGGTAAATATTCGTTATTGATTCATCCTGCACATCCGTGGAAACAGAGAAAGAGCTTCGTGTCGTTCGGATTGAATGATTTGCGAAACATTGAAAGAATGCTGAGTGACTGGCCAAATGCATTTGAAATACAAAAAAAACTTTTTGAAAATTTATCCGGGCAGCACTTCTCAGAGGCATATACTGAAAACCTGGGTCAGGTTCTGGAAAGGCTAAATGACATTGCCGAATTGATTCAAGACAGTCATGTATATAAGCTGTTTAGGGAATATTTGCAAAGTGGAAACGGCACCCATGAAAGGCTGGCGTTTATCCGCCAAACGACGGATGTTCTGGAAGGGTTTATTGCAGAAGAGGGAATTGAATTTAGCTTAAAGGTTACGGAGCTTTCCGGATTTGTATCTCAGCTAAAAAAAGCTGTTGAAAGTAAACAATCCACTGTATCGGGACTATGGTGGGATTTGTTTAATGCTGATAAAAAAGTAGTTGCTCAGGTCGCTGCGCAGAATGGTCTCTCAACAAGCCCTGAATCCCTCTCAAAATTAGAATCAAAGGTTCGGAATCGGCAGGAATTGGAAAGCTGGCTTAACAATCCTGTTTTAGGATTTGATGAAAAACATCTCGCCCAGGAAATGCCCGCCGAGAGACAGTTTGTGCATTTTTTTCAAAATGCTGAAAAGGCCGCAGACGCCGTTTCAAGAGCAGCACTTATGCCCTGGAATGGCGTTTTGAAACATTTCGTTCAAGGGTCAATAAAACTGCAGGATTTTCAAAATGCACTGACCGACATAATTTCCTGGATTAAGTCCTGGGAGCGGATGGAAATGGTGATGCATCCATACCTTTTACCATCGCAGATCAATGCGCTGATTTCTGAGCCGCAAGTTTACAGTGCGGAATTACTTGAAGTTGTTCGGAAAGATTTCGATTCATTGGTTGATATGGATCAATTGTGGAGTGAGATGAGCCTGTCCGAACAAATGGCTACACGGGAAATTATCGCAGCCAGTGAAAAAATGAAAACACCGGACGCGGTTGAGATGGTAAAATGCTTCGAAAATAGTGTCCGTCTGGCGTGGATAAATCACATAGAAGACAAATTTCCGGATCTCCGCGCGGTTACCTCCCTAAAAATGAAGCAATGGGAGCAAGACCTTCAAGGGAGTATTATCGTGAAACAACAGTTGAGTGCTGACATCGTCGGTATTAACCTTAGGGAAAAAACCTACGAAAGCATTGAAAAAAACAGACTTGGAAATCTGGTTACCTATCGGGAATTGAATCATCAGGTTACAAAAAAGAGAAAGATATGGCCCATACGCAAGCTCCTGGACAATCATACTGACGAGATCTTTTCTCTTGTCCCTTGCTGGATGGTTTCTCCCGAGGCGGCGTCGGCAATTTTTCCAATGCAGGCAGGACTGTTTGATGTGGTGATTTTTGACGAAGCGTCTCAGTGTTATGCTGAGTATGGACTTCCGGCTGCGTTTAGAGGTAAACAAATTGTCATTACCGGCGATAGCAAGCAGCTTGCACCGAGTGATCTTTATAGGGTTCGATATGAAGAAAAAGGAGAGGATGAAGAAATTCCGGTAGCATTGGAGATAGAGTCGCTATTGGATCTCGCTGCCCAAACTTTGGAGCAATATCAGCTTTCGGGACACTATAGAAGTCTCTCTCTTGATCTGATCGATTTTTCCAATCAGCATTTTTACAAAAATTCATTAAGGTTGGTACCTGATTTCAACAGAATTAACGAAGTGCAACCAGGTATTGAATACATCAGGGTAGATGGTTTGTGGAAAAATAATATCAATCTGATCGAGGTACAAAAGGTGCTGGAACTATTGGTAGATTTAGGAAAAACCGGCAAAAGTATTGGTGTAGTGACCTTCAATTTTTACCAGCAGCAGATGATCCAGGAAGCAATTGAGCGTGAAAATATTTCAGCCAACGGGTTATTTGTGAAAAACATTGAGAATGTCCAGGGCGACGAGCGCGATATTATCATTTTTACAATGGGTTATGCTCCGGACGAACGCGGGAAACTTTCGATGCAGTTCGGAAGCCTTAATATGCAGGGCGGAGAAAATCGCCTTAATGTGGCAGTGACCCGTGCACGAGAGAAAATTTATTTCGTTACGAGTTTGTTTCCTTCACAGCTTCAGACGGAGCAGACAGCAAATTCCGGCCCCAAATTGCTGAAGGCGTACATGCAGTATGCAATGGATGTCTCGGATGGGAAATATAGTCCTGAGCCTTCTGCTTCTCCAAACCAACGAACCTACTGGCACTTAAAAGACAAATTGACGAGCATGAAGACGGAATTCTCGAAAGAATTACCTTTTGGAGATATTACAATAAAAGAAGAAGGGGTATATAAAGGTTTGGTTTTGACGGATGACGAAATATATCATCGTAGTAGATCGTCAAAGGAACCGCACGCTTATTTACCCCTTCTGTTAAAACTTAAAAACTGGCCTTTTAATCGTGTTTACAGCCGACAATACTGGAACAGGACTCTCTGAAGCTTTGAAAAGCGTTGAACCACAAAGGAATATAGACTCCTGTAAGCTATTGCGACCTATGGCCCATGTGTTTGAAAAATATTGAACCACATAGACATATAGAAAACATAGATTTCTGTAGACTATTGTGACCTATGTGCCTTTGTGTTTAAAAAATATTGGACCACACAGGAAAATGGAAAACATTGTTACGTTAATTCTACGTGTTTAAAAAATGATAGCAATCAGAGCTCGCGGATTCTGATGTTACGGTACGATACTTTGTTGCCGTGGTCCTGAAGGGCAATTTTTCCCTTAGAAAAACTACCGAATCCTTCCCAGGTTTTGAATTTGCTATCGGCTACCAGCTTATCCCACTCGGCTCCTTGAGTTGGGAAATCAACTACTTTTTTACCGTTCAACCAACTCTCGCCTTTGCCTCCTTTGATTACAATTTTTGCCTTATTCCAAGATTCTGCGGGTTTTACGGCGTTGAAGTCACTGGCAGGAAGCAAATCATATAGTGAACCCGCTTTGTGGTTGCCATTTTTACCCGCCTTTGCATCACGGTGATTCACGTCATCCAATACCTGAATTTCTGGTCCTGTCGAGTAAGGGCAACAGTATTTTTTGTCTTCCACTACATGGTAGATGATGCCGCTATTTCCTCCTTTACTGATCTTCCATTCTATTTCCAGCTCGAAATCACCATATTCCTTGTCTGTAACAAGGTCTTTACCACCTTTTTCGGCGAGTACAATCGCACCGTCTTCTATTTTCCATTGAGGCAGCACCTTGTCTTCTTGCCAGCTATGCCATCCGTTTAAGTCTTTTCCATTAAACAAAGTTTGCCATTTCCCCTTTCCTTGTGCATTTGCTTCGTTAGTAACCAAAGACAATGAAAAAAGTGCGATAAAAGCTGCTTTGCCAAATGTCTTCCATTTTGTATTCTTCATGTTCTTTTTGTTAAAAGTTTGGATCACAATATTAAGTACTTTTGAGATTAGAACTACTAATTCAACGAAAAATCAAATGGCTTCTATATTTTCCAGAATAGTAAGTGGGGAGATCCCATGTCATAAAATAGCTGAAAACGATGAGTTTCTCGCTTTTCTTGATGCCTTTCCTATTGCGAGAGGACACACTTTGATCATTCCAAAACAGGAGATTGACTATATATTCGATATTGAAGACGGTTTATACTCCCGTTTTTTCCTTTTTGCTAAAAGTGTGGTTCCGGCATTGGAAGCAACTGTATCTTGTCTTCGGGTTGGGGTAAGTGTTATCGGGTTGGAAGTGCCGCATGCACACATACACCTCATTCCTCTGAACAGCATGGCAGACGCGGATTTCAGCAAAAAGATAAAAATAACTCAGGATGAACTGGCAGAGCTCGCGAGGACTATTCGAGAAAATATTAAAAATTGATGGATGCCTGGACGGGTATTATCTTATGAACAAAATTCCATCTTTCTTGATCCCTAGCGAGAATCCGTAGTTTTTTGGATACAGATCACCAATGTCAGCTGCAAAGGAGGCTTTGATCAAGACTCCACCGAGAAAGTTCACGCGGCTTTGCAATGCTAAAAGGCCTGAAAATTGTTTTGGATAGCCTTCGAAGGGCAGGTCATAGGTTCCTGCATTTGTTGATAACGAGAGTTTGGTGCTCCATTCAATTTGTTCAAGAGCGGTGCCTTTTAACCCGACATGAAAAACGGAGACTCTGTTGTTGCTGGTATGCATATTTCCATAAGTAGGCCATTTCCATTTGGTATCAGACGTTGGTGGGATGAAGGGAGTACCAATGGTTCTATCGTAATAGGACCAGCCATCGCGCACCTGCGCATTATTGAAATAATCATCCTTTCCACGGTGTGTTCGTGATGTCCAGTCGGCTGTCGGGCCGCCCTGGTCTTTGGTATACAATACTTCGAGTACCACTTCCTCTATTTCGAACATACCGCCCAAGGTATTTTTTTTTCGCAGTCGTATACCGTTTAAGCCATCCTTGATGTTGCCGAGCCAGATCAACGAGCCGTCCTCATAAAGGCTCTGGCGATAGGCAAAAATCGCAAAATCGTAAAAATCGAACTCCGCCGCCAGGTCGATGGAGCCAAGGTGATTTCCAACCCTTCCCGTACTGTCAAAAACTGTAGGCGTATTGGTGTGTGCTTTCCCGGTAATTACATTAAAGTAATTTTTCCACCCTGTGGGCATCTGATTATTGAGTGTGTTATGAGGTGTTTTGCCTCCCCATTCAACCTGGTGGTTAAACCCACCATACAATCTTACTTTTGAGTCCGCCCGGCCAACCCTAAGGTACAGAGCCTTCTGGTGCAATTTCAATTCGGTGGTTACGGGCCTGTTTTTATCCATTAGTCCGTCAGAATAGAACGCGTTGAAGGATACCCAACCCTGTGTGAAGGGTACTGATACAAATCCCCGTGTGCCAAGCTGTATTTTTGGAATGGGCATGGCGTTGGTAGACCATGGGTAGGATCCTGTGCCCAATGTGGAATCAGCCAGCCCTACCCACTGTTTTTTACGGCCGATGAAAATTTCCCAGTTCTTATATCTGATCGCCGCATGTAGCTGAGGGAATAGAATTTTTTTACCCTCCGAGAAATTGGCAACAGCTTCAGCCCCAAAACCTACTTTCCACGGACTGTGCTGCTCTTCTGTCATATTGAAGTATTGTTCAATACCAACGCGAATCGAGCCAGCCGGGCTGGTTCGTGGCACTATTCCAAATTGGTTGGATTGAAGCCAGAAAGGTGTGCGCTCGGTTGAGCCGCCAAACCATAACAGTTCAGTATAATTGGCAAGAGAATCTTTAGATTCATTCTGAGAATAGCAAAATTCAGGGTTTACACTTAAGGCAAAAAGAAAAATTAAAAAGCAGAATGTCCTCATAAGGTAACCATGATCCTGATATGTGTGGATTTTGATAAAGTGCGGGTAAAAGTATAAAGAACTTTTAGACTATTCACACTGACTAATGTAACGCTCACAGTTTTACCTTATTTCACAAAACCATTTTTGCGAAGGCCAATGAGTAAGCCGGTTGCGTTTGGATATAGCTTTCCATAGTCAGAAGCCAGGGAGGCAATTACGCTTGTCCCCCTCCAGAACGGCATTTTCTTTTCTGCTGATATAAACACGGATAGTTGCTTAGTGGCCTGATCAAATGGAGTAAGATAACTGCCATAGTTAATTGAATAAGTACCTTTAAAAACGATGGTCGCTCCTAACCAGCTAGCTGATATACCGGTATGGAAAGCCCAAAGTCTGTTATTATTGGTGAATTGACTGGGGTTGGTCGGCAACTGGCTATCGGTAGTTCCCTGTTGCGGGATAAGTGGAGTTCCCAATCCGAAGCCTTTATATGACCAGCCGCTTTGATATAGAAAGCTATTAAAATAGTTTCCATTTTGATATATTGAGAGACCAAATGGGGGAGCGCTATTAACCTGATTTTTGGTTCCAATAACTTCCAAAACGACCGCTTGCAAGGCAAAGTACTTCGCACTTTCAGGCAGTGGGTCGGATCTTTGCATTCTAAATCCGTTCAACCCATCTTCAAAGTTAATGATCCTGTATAGCGATCCCGTCTCGTAAATGTTTTGCCGGTAGGCTAAAAAGGACCAATTCAACCCTTTCCATTCTGCACCCAAATCGATAGTCCCAAAGTGAAGTCCTATTTTTTTAAAATTCTTGGCCTTGCCTGATACCGCATGCCAGTACGCATCTGCCACAGTCATATTATCCGTAGGCCAAAGTCGGTTTTCTCCTCCCCATATTACCTGATGGTTGAATCCAGTGTAGAAGCTAAACCGTTGATCTGGAAACCCCAGGCGCAGATACAGGGTCTTTTGATGCAAATACGTGTAGGGTTCGTACTTGAGATTGCCATATAACAGTCGGCTGGTGCCCATCACACCATCCGAATAAGATGCTTTGATTGCAACGAAGTTGCCCGTGAAATACAAGGGATAAAATTCCGGAATAGATAGTTGTATACGAGGGAGAGGTCTTGCGTTGCCAGAAATCGCCAAAGAACCTGACGAAAGAGTGGAATCAACAAGGCCAGTCGTCTGCTTTTCCTGCCCTGCCATAAGTTCTAGCGGGCCCAGTTTTCCGGCGACAAACAAATCAGTGAAGAAAACATTTTCTTTTGTGCTGTATGATGTTATCAACTCTGCACCTGCCCTCCATTTGAGTAACCGGGGATCATAAGCATTGTAAATTTTAGAAACTCCCCATCTACCCAGAATGTAATTTCCGTTTAAGGGCGTTGAACCATTCTGGTTGGTGTGCCCCAAAAAAGGCGTCTGACCCGTTGATCCAGACGCAACCACTACCACATTATATTTTAATGTCGAATCCTGCGCCCTACTTGTGACAACATTCAATAATAAGATCAGGGAAAGACAAGCATGTCTCAAAATGGATCGGTTCGGCATCTAACTAGTTAGCATTTATACAAATTTACCTTCCCAGCTGAGTATATAAGAATTAATTTGAAAAAACTAACTATAAACGTGCAATTTCATAGCCACGTAGAAACCATTTAGTAAAGGATTTCTAGGAAATTTGAATGTACTGTCGATTTGATGAAGAAATTTAAAAAAAATGTTCAGGGGACGCTCTTGCCAGGATTTTAGTGGTATTCTAGCGGATGTGAAATGAATTCAAATACCCTGTCTTTTTCCATCCGATCATAATGGCAGCACTATTTGGATAGAGCTTTCCGAAATCCGTAGCTAAACTTAGGGTTAAAAGGCTTTTAATCCTAAAAGAAATCGGCTTTTCTGCCCGTATGTAAAGACTAGCCTGTTTTACAGCAGGAGAAAAAGGTACTGAGTATGTTCCGAAATTGTTAGAAAATGTTCCCTTCACGGTAAACATCATTTCCATCCAGGAGGCCTGCATACCCAAATGAATAGCTGACAAACGATTGTTATTCGCATAAGCGGTGCCAAGGGATGGTAAGTCAGTGCGATTAAGGACTTTGGGGCCAATCAACGGAGTACCGATTGAACGGCCTTTATATGACCAGCCCTGTTGGTAGACGTAATGATTAAAATAATTGTCATTACCAAAAATTCCTGCATCGTAGTCAAAAATGGCCCCTCCCTGGCTTTTTGTGTATAGATATTCGATCAGTACAGTGTTGACAGTGAATAATGTCGCAGAATTTTCCTGGTTTATTCTTTTAAATCTGAGGCCGTTGAGGCCATCCTTAATATTACTAAGTTCAGCGAGCGAGCCATCTTCATAAATATTTTGCCTATAGGCAAAAATACACCAACTTTTTCCTTTCCACTCGGCGGCCAGGTCAACGGTTCCGAAGTGATTGCCAACCCTGCTGTTAAACCACGGCTTGCCAAAGATTACATACTTGTAAGCCTCGAGGGTTTTTAATCCCCCTGCCCAAATTTTCGTTTCTCCCCCCCACATTGCCTGGTGATTAAATCCCGCGAAAAGTTTAAGTTTATTAGCTGCGCCACCTAATCTGAGATATAAGGACTTTTGATGAAAATACGTTTTTGGCACTTCCTGAACTCGTCCATATTGAACTTTGGCAGGGCCAAACAATCCATCCGAATAAGAAAATTTAAAAGCTATAAAATCGGAACCCGGAATAATGTTGGTGAAATTTGGTGTCGATAACTGTACTTTCGGAATGGGTCTGAAGTTCTGCGATAAAGCCACTGAACCAGATGACAGAAGGGTGTCGATCAGTCCGGTATACTCTTTTCTTTGCCCTATAACGAGCTCAAGGGGGCCTGCTTTACCCGCAATGTAAAGATCACTAAAAAATGCAGATGATGTTTTGCCAGCATTGGCGATTACTTCCATACCCCCCGACCATTGAAGTATCCTTGGATTGTTTTTGTTATACACATGGTAAAGCCCAGCCCGAGCCAGCATGAACGATCCGTGGTCTGGAACTGCCCCATACTGATTTGAGCGCATCCAAAATGGAACGGTGTTGGAAGAAATGGCAGCCTGGACATCTGCTGAGTAAAACAATGTTGAATCCTGAGAAACAACTTGATGGAAAATGAACTGCGAGAGAAAAATCAACAGAACTGTAAGGCGCCTCATTGTAAATATTTTAAATCAAAAAGAATAAGGTTATCTGCCTTTTCTTTCAAAAATAACGAGGACCGTCTTGAATATGATCTCCAACTCCAGCGCCAAACTCCACTTTTTGATGTAATAAAGGTCGTACATCAACTTGTGGCGGGCGTCATGAACGCCAGAACCGTATGCATACATAACCTGCGCATAACCCGTTATGCCAGGCTTTATGTTATGTCGCACATTATAATACGCGATCGTTTCATCAAAGGTTTCCGTGAAAATAGGCCGTTCGGGACGGGGACCGATCAGGGAGATATCCCTTTTAAAAATGTTTATCAGTTGTGGTAACTCGTCGATACGGGACATGCGCATAAACCCACCAAAAGGGAAAACTCTTGAATCCTTCCTTTTAGAAAAACTGGCCCCATGCTTTTCGGCATCAGTCTGCATTGATCTGAATTTGATGCAATTGAAGTTTCTGTTGTCCATGCCCACGCGTTCCTGAAAGAAAAATACATTTCCAGTTGACTGAAGCCTGATCATCATGTAGCTTAACAACCAAAGAGGCAAACTTAAAAAAAAGAGTAAAGTGGAGATGGTCACGTCAATCACCTTTTTAGGATATCTAACTCTCCGGCCAAATGTGAGATTGGCATTGATATTAGGGTTGGTTTCAGAGACATCCTCGGGTATATATACTTTTCTTAATATCTCCTCACAAAAATCATACACCGGGTGTATACGAATTGATTTGTTTTTACGTACTACGAGTTCGTAAATAATCTGGTTTCTGTCGTCGAACTGAGGGTTTGTTACCAGGTGAATCTTTTCAAATTTGTCCAGCAGTGGGCTCACTGTTGCGCTTAATAGGTAGTCGTCATCTGTGGAGTGGGGAATCAGGATAATCTGTGCGTAACGTCGCTTCAATAATCCAATATCATATTTTTGAAGGAAATAGTCATAACTGGTAATGATCAAAACTTCATCAGTCAGCGATCTTTTACTGTGCAGGTGATGCACATATACGCTCTCCGATCGATAAATTTTTTTCATATCGTAGTGTTGAAGTGAAGATAGTTGTGTGTTTTACCCGAAAGGTATGTTATTATTTCTGAAATGTGAAATTTTTGTGGTTGCTGATTTCAAAGAAAGAGTCTATTTTCGACGCAAAAGCAAAATAAATCATTGGTAAATGATGAAATTAGTTATTTAATGTTTTGAAAACTTGCGCTTGTACTTTATTCTTTTATTGACTGGATCAAAGAAATCATGAATTAATTCAGGTGTTTTTTGTATTTAAACAAATCAAAAAGAGTTCTGACAATCATTTGCGTTGCGATAGTCGTAATCTCAGTTCCGATGATTCTTTTTTATGAACTGAAATATTTTTAGCATATTCCGTTTCACCCAAAAGCTTCTGGGAATCGGTTGCTTGTGTAAAAGCCATGCTTTCTTTATCTCAATATTGCCCTTTAAGACATTCGAGACTGAGTTATTGGTAGTGCCTCCCAGTCTCATACGGACCAAAACTTCTGGAAGATAGAAAGATACACGGTTGTATATTTTCAATAACCGAAACATTATCTCGTAGTCTGCTGCAAATCTAAATTGCAGGTTGAAGTTTCCTACAAGGTCGTAGGCTCTTTTCCTAACAAAAAAAGAAGGGTGGGGCGGGACCAACCCATCCGCGAAAAACTTAGCGGAATATTCTTTGCTTTTCCAGTATCTAACAGTTTTCGTTAAATCATTTGTTTTAACATAAACCAGGTCGCCGTATACAAGGTCAATATGGGGATTTTCTTCAAATATTTTCATCACTTTATTCAAGACATCGTCACCCTGGTAGACGTCATCTGCATTCAAAAAGCCAATGATTTCACCGGTGGCCAACTTTAAACCTTTATTCATGGCGTCATATATACCGTTGTCAGGCTCACTCACTAGAACATTGATGTGATCCATTTGATCCTTTATTATCTGCGACGTATTGTCGGTAGAGGCACCATCAATCACGAGATACTCCAAATCAATGTCGCGTTGTGACTGTATGGAGCGAAATGTGTCACCTAGTGTTTTATCTCCATTATAGACAACTGTGATAATGGATATTTTTGTCATAGATAGTTACTTTAAATGTGGTGTTGATGGAAGCCTGAAATTGTCGTTACTTTTCCCTTCTTTTATTGAACGTAAATTCTAACATATCTTTCCACGAATCTATAAATTGCGCGAAACACCATATCTGGAAAACGGGTGCTCACGGTGAAATTTGGGCTGTTTTTAGCAAGATGTGATATTCGTTCCAATTAGATTTCATATGACAGATCGGTAAAAATTTAGATGGTTTGAGATTGATAAACGGATATCCAGATGCTCTTCAGCAGTTTTTCGTCCCCGTTGTCCTAAGTCCTTCATTAAAATAGGATTATTTAACAGGAAAAGAATTTCTTCAGCCAGAGCTGCGGAGTCTCCTACTGGCAGCACATGTCCAGACCGATTAATTTCAAATATTCTCCTGAGGTCACCAACATCCGTGGAAACGACCGGCTTTTCCATAGCCATGGCTTCGAAAACAGATATGGGCCCCGATTCGTTATTGGAGCAGCACAAATAGAGGTCTGCCTGGGAGAGTAAGATACGGATGTCCTCGCGCTGTCCCAAAAAATGCACATTCGTAACATTTAGTTTAGCAGAAAGAGATGTGAGTCCACGAAAATACTCTGCCTGCGTTGACGGTATCAGGCCAACGACATTAAAGCAGACATCGCTTCTTTCTTCATTTACTTTTGCAGCAGTGTTGATCAGTGTATCAATACCTTTATCTGGATTAATATTGCAGACTGATATAATATTGTAGGGCGAATTTTTTTCAGAAAAAATTTCTTGCCGAGAAGGGTGGAATTCATTAGTATCAACAGGCGGTATAGATAAAAGAGTGGCTTGCGTTGGGAGGTTATAATATTCAATGGTTCTCATTGAGGAAGCAACAAAATGATGTACGCCGAAGACAGATCTAACGACTTGAAACAGGCCTAAAATTATTTTGGGCTGATAAGTATCATGCATGTGCCATATTACCTTTTTTCCCAAAAGTCGGGCAGCAATAACGCCTTTGAAATGTGGTGACGAGTTGCAGTATACAATGTCTGGGTTAAATCGATTTATTGAAGTGATAATTTTAATTAGGTCGGGAATGAAGAAAAGAAGGTACGTTAATACCAATGATTTTTTTTTGGAAAGTAATCGGATATCAAGTAACGACACATTAAGTTTTAGTTTTTGAGCCATTTTGTAAAGGGTCTCCGAATCTTTTTTTGCAATGACGATTTGAGTTTTGATTCCCCTCGAATTGACTTGTGAAACAAGCTCCAGAACCATCTTTGCCATTCCCCCGAACCGACCATCTTCCAGTAAATATAAAATCTTCATTTGAAACTATTTGTTGATGTTTTTGGTAGATAGGAAAAATCAGTTAGTTATCTATAAATTAGGAGTTCTTCCAAGTATTTTTTTTATTTCGACTATTGATTGGTCACAGAAATTCTTCCCGAAAAGGAGGAGGGCGTAGTAATATATATAGTAATAGAAGGTTTGGTTAATTTGAATTCTTTCTTCAAGTTGTTTGCAATAATACCTGAATATTGTTCTTCCCCTTCCCCTTTGAAAGCTTATAATCGGGAAAGAATATTTTGAGAAATTTTTTTTCAGCTCAACCGTGGATTTCAGATTATATTTCTCGTCGATAAAACTGGTGATCTTAAAATGCCCATCGATAAATCTAAGCGAACTCTCAACTGTTATCTCACCGGGCACATATAACGCCTTCTCCGTTTCTGATGAACCAAATAGCGGCGTACCTCTTAAATTGTCGTCTTGGATGACTAATGGGATCGAGCAATAGGCCGACGGATGATTTAGTGCAAGTTCAGCAAGCAAGTACAGTTGGTAAATTAAGCAGCCATCGAACCGATCCGTTTGGATTGGTAAAACAAATTCTCTCTTTATACAAAAACCGGATATCAATCCGCTCTTTCTGAAAAGCTCCTGATATCCTTCTGCCCCTGCCGGGAAAAATTTATCTGTAGGATAATATTTATAGTCCTCTCGGTTTCCATTTTTATGAATAAATGTATGCGTCTTCAAAACATACCCCAGATCATTGTGCTTCTTAAGAAACGCAATAAATTTCGGAAGATTCTCCGTGTAGAAGACGTCATCATCACCCATAAAAATGATGTATTCCCCTCTGGCAAGATCCACTAAGCGCCGTACATTGGCGTCATAGCCAAGATTTTTGTCATTTAGGTGAAGGTAAATTTTAAAATTAGAGCATTTTTGATATTCTTGAATGGCATTAACGATCTGTTGCCTCTTCTGACTATTATCTTCACTGATGACAATTTCAATATCATTTTGGCAATTAGGATTAATACTTTCAAGAAGCCTTATGATCTCCTGAGGACGATTGTAACTTGGTATGCAAATTGAGACAAAGGGATTCATTTTATAATAGATTTTTTTAAGTCTAATAGGGAGCTATATATTGCATATGAGCGGTCTATATTTGCACACCATCCAATTTGATGGTTTTATCATTTGCATGTTTTGGTATCAGCGTCATAATTTTTCGTTATACGTCCTCACTTTTATTGAGTTTCCTTGAATAATAATAGCAAAATACAAAGAATGGAAGTCCCAGATTAAAATAATGACCTCCCCTGAGAATGTTAGTCAGTAAGGCGATGAGTGAAGCATGGTTAATCAGAACTAAATGTGAGTTGTCTTGAGTTTGGGAAGGAATAAAATTCCTAAAAATAAAAGCAAACATCAGAATGACTCCAAAATATCCGAATTCAGAAAGAATACGACTAAATAGTGAGTTTGCATCGTGGAGGTTAAGAATCATTGATCCTGGGCCACCATAACCCGTAAACCAAACCTTAAGCGTGTTATATCTTTTAAAAGCTATGTGGTGTGATCCTAGGCCTGTTCCTAGAGGGTGGTTTTTGGCGTTTTCTGCAGCTATCACAAAATGATTAAAAAGAATGACGGACGATCCGTTTACATTATCAGATGTAGCTGCGTCCAAGATAATATTACCTGTGGCAAGCTTCACCGAGGACTCAAGGCGCTCGCTAAATTTGGGGGAAATAGAGAACAAGAGAAAAATTACCATGGGCACCGCTACCAATCCAATTAAAATCCTCTTAATACTGAAATTGTGAATTGTTAAGACCGCAGCACAGCTAATCAAACCAAAATAAGCGGTTGAAGATTGCGTAAGCAGATATGAAGAAATTATAGTAATTGGTATAAATTTATTTGAATTGAGAGTTTTTGATTTCAAGTCTGCAAGCGCCTTATATACAGCTGGTGCTAACAACACAGCAAAGGCCGCAGGTTCGCCTGTAATCGAGTGTATCGGATAAAACTGAACTCCGGCAAACTCTGACCCTGCAAGAACTCGAAGACCAAGCCAACTGAAATTGTAGCCTGGCTTGAAATGCAGTAGATATGAGAAAAATTGAATAAATCCGATTGTGGCTGTCCAAAAAGAGAACTTGTAGTAAAGCTGAAATAGAAATGAAATATTATAGTTGTAATGTTTTAATACGAGATAGTAAAACCAATAAGCGAAGGATATTCCACAGATATTTTTTAATACCGACAATAGATCATTGTTCCCAAATAGCACGTTAATTAAGCTATGAACAGCCAGGAAGCTCATGATTATAACAAGCCAGGCATCAATGGTTTGATACCTGTAAACCAGAACGGGGATTAGGAATGATACAAAGATATAGTAAAAATATATATCTATATTTTCCAGATTTAATGATGCTAGCGATAAGAACAATGCGGCGACAAAGCAGGTATCAACTATTTTATCTATTACTAACCGCGTAGTTTTTTCTTTGTTCATAATTTACAAGGCGAAAAAGAAGCTATGGGAGTGGAGGTTGGAATTCATAACTGTCAGTTTCATTTAATAGAATGGACTGGCACAAAATTAATTTCCTCAGAGTCGCTTCAATTTCTGGTATATAAACAGACATTTGCTACTCTACGGTGTAACGCGAATCCGTCATGTAGAAATGAAGTGTGGATATTATCTTCATCGAGCCTGCCGCGAGGATAGAGCCAGTCATGTAGTTCAATCACCACACTTTTGATTGTGTCGGGAAAATTTAGAGTTTGAGTTGACATCAATATTTCACTTCCTTCGACATCTACGACCAAAACGTTGGGTTTGAGGTCAAATTCATGGCATAGCCGTTGTATGTCATATAGGCTACTATCATTGGTCGCAAAGTTTTGCCCGTGAGCATCAATTTTGAATTTTAGGGTTCCGCCTAAACTACCAGTTGCTTGCTCGAAATTATTTATGTCAATTTTGGGAGCGTGCCATACAGGGAAGGCATAGCCGGTGACGACAGTTACATTTCCGAAGTTACATAGCCATTGCCTAGAGTAAGTACTAAGTGTCTTAGAGGCCTCCACCGTAATCAGTTTACCTTTTGTACCTACTATGTTTGCCATTACAGCGGTTACTATCCCAATTGATCCTCCCATTTCCAAGACGTGCATTCCTGGTTGTAAAATTTCCATAATTAATGCTCTTTCTTCGCTCTCGTATAGCCCCTTTCTTAACAACCATCTCGTTCCGAAACTGTATGGGGTATTTCGTATCTTAATCTCGACACCATCTACTAGTATTGTTTTAGGCCAATACCATTCTGGGATAAGATTTTTTAGCATCCACCGTCGCAGCAAGAGTAATTGAGTTGTGAGGGAAATCATATTTTATTATTTAGGGAATGATATTTTTTTCTTCAAACTGAAGTTTTGGTTACGATGTCACAGTTGAATGTCTAAAATTTCGGCCGTTGGATTAACCGTTAGAGAGTTTATCGGGTTAAGATTTATTACGAAATCGTTTTATTATTTTTAAGTAAAACTTCCTGAGGCTGAGGTATGTGTAGATATAGAAGTGTTCCGCAGAAGTTAAATGTTTATTTGCTGCGAACATTTTCAGGCACTCATTTGTAGAGTTGAAATCAGCAAATCTCCCGCCAGTGGACATCAGCACAGTTATCTTATCAAAATACCCCGCTCTTAGGTCCTTGCCTGCCCGTAATAACATTTCATAATCTGATACTATCTGATAACTAGTGCTAAAGTTGCCAAATCTCGAGAAAAGACGCTTTGAGTGAAATGATCCAGGGTGGGCTGTGGTCATACGGTACTTGAAGTCGTTCCATTTCCAAGGTTTACCAACTATGCCCTCAACAGTGCCATTAGGTCTAACGCGCTTTACTTTTGAAGAAATGTAATCAAATCCTTGGGCAGAATTTTGATTTATGAATTTTACGTAACTCTCAAGCGCATCAGGCAAGAGCTGATCATCAGCTCCAAGAAATAATATCCATGCCCCATTCGCCTTTTTTATTCCTTTATTCCAAGCATCATAAATTCCTGTGTCCGGCTCTGTTAGCCAATATGTTATCTGTTTGTTATGCATTTTCAATATATCAAGTGTTCCGTCGGAAGATGCACCGTCGATTACGATATATTCAAAATTTAGATAGGTCTGTCTCAGGACGCTATCAATTGAACCTGCCAGATGGGCTGCTGCGTTGTAGGTTGCTGTGATTATCGTGATGAGAGGTGTATCATCGACTGATCTATTCATTTGGTATTTTGATGTATGGGATTCAACTATTAAGTGGTGTCTCGGTCAGTTACAAAGGTCAGTTCTCAGGGAGATTGGCAACTTTGTCCGCATAGTAACTTGTAAAATTAAATTTTCGTTACGAGTCGTTAGCCGACAATCTAAATATTTTTCGCATGGCCGGATTTAATTTGTAATATAATCGAAGTGACATACTTGGGCTTCATCTATGTGTGACCCAGGAAGCCATTTTTTTCAGCTTACCAATAAGTTCGTTTCCAAATATCAACACAATATAATAGTAAGCAAGGAACCTGGCAGTGTTGATGACCCAGCTCATCTTTGTCCAATCATTCTTTCGACCGTTTAACAGCTGCGCCTTGCGGCTTTCCCTAAGGATCGTAAACGGGCTGATATTGTAGCTTATACCACCGAAACGCATTTTTGCGACGACAATCGGTACGAAGAGCGCATCGTGTAGGTTTAAGTATCTCAGGAGAAAGTCGTAATCACCTGCGATGATAAAATCAATATTAAATTCATTATTCAAAAAGAGATTTCTTGAATGAAATGTTGCCTGGTGAGGAATTAACATCCCTTCCTGCCTGAAGTTATCTCTGATTTCAGCCCACTCTCTGCCAATCAATGTTTCAGAACCATTTGGATTTATGTATAGAATGTTACCATAGACCACAAGGCTTGTCGAAGCTGTCAAATAGGGAGTCATTTGGCATATTACTGTATCGGTTGCAAGAAAATCATCAGAATTAATAAAAAGTAGCCAGTCCCCTGTGGAGGCGGCGACTCCTTTGTTCATAGCATCATAGATTCCTTTGTCGCTTTCGCTGATCCAGTAAGCGACATTTGCTTGATACTTTTTTATGATTGATGTAGTGCCATCGGTGGAGTTTCCATCGATTATGATGTATTCTACGTTATTGTACGATTGGCTTAGCACACTTTTGATCGTATCTTCAATATGTTTTTCGCCATTTCTAACGACTGTTATAATCGATATTTTGGGATTCGTTAACATTTAGTTTGATCAATTTTGTTTCACGCCCATGATTTCGTATTGAATTATTGGACTGTCAGATGTTAACCGCTCGTAACATTCTATTTTTTACCTTTTCAGGATTAGATTTGATATTTGGAATGTTTGCTCGTTTTAGCAGGTTTATCAAGGCATCAGTTCGCAACTTCCGACCGGTTTTATTTAAGTGGTAAAAACTGTCATAGTATAAGCTGTCATCCAAAACGAAATCTGCTGGTGTGCCTAATACCTGACAGTTTAGTCTTTGGTTCATTTCACGAGCAAACCAAGTAATGGACCCATTGTGTAAAATAAAAGCAGATTTAGGGTAGTTTGGATATATGTAGTACACTTTGGCACTCGCCGATTTTGCGATATCGATGAACTGATTTATAGCTTTTATACCATCACTGTATTCATTTTTGTAAGTTACGCTAAAATCGATAGGATATTTTGTAGTATCGGATAGGTGGGCAATATTGTCACCTTCCGCAGAAAATGCGCCTCTTCTGTAAATTTTTTCGTTAATTTCCTTACCTGTTATTTTATGCAAACACAAGTAAAATAAAGTACTGAGACATCTCTGAAAATTTCGATTTGTCAGCCTAATATAGTCGGATGGGTTACTTGCCGCATATGTGATTGCTTTTGGATTCACATCAACTAGTAGTGACTGAAGTTTGACGCTACCTTGCGGCGGTAAAAAATATTCGGTGGATAGAATAATGACGTCATTCGGTTTGATGTCTTTTTTTGCTTCATTGAGTATAAAGTTTAAACCGAGGCCGGCATGGAGGCCCATGTTTAAAACTGGGAGACCGACGCTCTCGGATATTTTTTTGCTGTCTATGCCAAAGGCCAAATTTGATCCCCCTAGAAACACCAGCCGCGGCGCTGGCAAAACTTTATGTCTAAGTTCTTTGTCGATACTTGCTGCCATAAACTCGTTGTAATCTCGTATTCTTGGCGCTATCGATAACTGAATTAATGAAAAAAGGATTGCCACCGATATCAATAAGAACACAGTTTTTTTAAGAAATTTATTTAGCATTTCTAAAACTGAAAATATATGAACTGTTGTTGAGAATCGTAGGAGCCCAAAAGTAGTATAGATGTAACTAGCCCAATGTACACAAAGTTACGTATGAATGGAGGTTGTTTTGATAGGAATTGTGAGAGGTTGAGTTTTGATTGGCTCAGCTCAACCAGGAAAAGGATAAGGATACCATAAAATATAGCCATAGTATCAAATTTGTCAATACCCATTTTGGAAGATAATGCGACAGTTAGGCTCCCCTGTAGATTGATAAGAAGATGTTGTAACACGTATAGGGCATCGGGTATTGTCTCAGCTCGAAAAAATATCCAACTGATGTTTATCAGGATAAAGGTAAACATAGTGCGGATTATCTTTACAAAATAGCTGGTGTTACTGTTATTACCTGGAAAGTATTTACTCTTGACGCTTTCCACGACCAGATAGACCCCATTTATTCCTCCCCAAATCACGTAAGTCCAATTAGCGCCATGCCAAAGGCCGCTAATCAAAAATGTAATCATGACATTACGATATAGGCTAAGTGCTCCTTGTCTATTTCCACCAAGTGGGATGTAAAGGTAGTCTCTAAACCAGGTTGATAACGAGATATGCCACCTTGTCCAAAATTCAGATACAGACTGAGCAAAATAGGGCCTGTCAAAATTCCTCATTAGTTTAAATCCCATGACCCGTGCGGCTCCAATCGCGATATCCGAGTAGCCCGAGAAGTCACAATAAATTTGAATTGCAAAAAACAGAGTGGCGAGCATTAAAGGCGCTCCAATAAAATTAGTAGGATTGTCATATACGGTGTTGACTGCCAGAGCAAGCCTGTCGGCGACGACGACTTTTTTGAACAATCCCCAGGCCATTAATTTGAGGCCACTTGTAACTCGTTCATAATCAAACTGGTGTTTTTCATAGAATTGATGCAGAATGTTCTGTGGCCTTTCGATAGGCCCGGCAACAAGTTGAGGATAAAACAACACATACAGCGCATAAATCCCCAGGTTTCTTTCGGCTTTCTGTTTTCCACGATATACCTCAATCGTATAACTCATGGCTTGAAAAGTATGAAATGATAAACCTATAGGCAAGAGAATTGATAGGTTTGGGATGCTGTTTGTGTAACCCACTTGATTTAGCAGGTCCGAAATGTTGGTATTGATAAAATTGAAGTATTTGAATGCGGCCAATACACCGACGTTGGCAACGATGCTTATGACGAGGAATTTCTTTTTGTTCTCATATCCTGCGTTTTCAATCCAAATCCCTGCCCAATAATCAATAATAATTGTAAAGCCCAATATCAGAATATAAATGGGCAAAAAAGTCATATAAAAATAGCAGCTTGCGGCTAGCAGCAGTTTCCAGCGAAATTTGTGAGGTAACCAAAAATACAATGTAGTTACAAGCACAAAGAAGAAAACAAAGTGTATTGAATTAAAGAGCATATAGTTACATTATTGTTTCCAAAGTGAATTGCTTCATTCGCGCGCTAATGTATATTGAGAAAAAAAGGAGTTTTTAAATTTAACTCCATTTTGGAATCGCGACGACCTATCGTTCTATTGCATTTTAATCTAAGGGATTTACGTGCAGCCGACTTATCACGAGTTATATTCAAGATTCAGTCACCAAAAGCAATGGTCAAAATTCACTATTTATTTGTTTTAGTGAGTTGAGATGACTTGCTAGTTTGTTTGTGGTAATCGACCCTATTTTTTAGCGATTATATTACACCGCGTTTAGCGAATCAAAATAACCCTTCTTTCGCCGTTAAGTTATTACTTACAGTCTAACCGCGGTTGATTGGTCTGGAGGAAATGGAGTTGTAGTCTTCGTATAACAAGGTTTCTTTTTCATGAAATTTGTTGAAAACTTTTTGGAACCTGGGGTTAAACACAAGGTTAAATTCAAACTTGGAGATCTTCTTTTTAGAAAACAGGTGATAACCATCTCTGGAGTAAAAGTTCATCCCAACACTTTGAGCCATAAATAGAAGTGTTTTTTTTGAGTACAGTGCAATGTGTTGGCCGGTTTCCGGAATTACATACCACCACTTGTTTAAATCGGTCGTACTATCATGGGTAATGGTTGAAAAGAATATGTTTTCAGATAAACTCGACATAATTTCCAATTCTTCCATCGGGTGTGTTAGATGCTCAAAAACTTCAAAAGCAGTAAGTAATTCAAATTTTTGACCATTCATTTTGGCATCAGTTATGTCAAAATTCTTAGAGAATAAATTTTCACAATACAAATCCTGGCGATAAAAATCGAAGCCAGAATCTCTCATCATGCGAACGAACATTCCATAACCGCCCCCGTAATCAAGAAATTTTCTAGTGTTGTCATACCAGAAATTAATAACACTGGCAGCGAGTGGGGCGCAAATTTGATTTCGTCGGATTAGACCAATATCAAGAGACGTAATTGCTGATGAATACGCTTCTGCCAGCCAAAATGGCTCTTCTGTTTGAATGAATTCACAGGAGGGGCACTTGAAATAGGAAACATCATATTTATTTAATGTCCTGACATCCAATATTTTGTCTGAATCCGATTTGCATATTTTACACGATGTCATTTGTCGATCGAATTTTGATTTTTTATCTCTTCGCTAACAAGGATATCTAGGATATCGAAAAATGTATATGCGTAATCCCAGTGCAATTTAGATTTTGCCTCTTGATTGTCTCCATAAATATCCATTATTTCAGTAGGTCTAAATAGGGATTTATCAATTAAAACACGACTGAAATCGACGTTAAGCCTGTTGAATATGTGTTTTACAACATCTTCCAACAATATACTCTTTCCTGAACAAATGAAAAAATCTTCCGGTGTACTTTGTTGGAGCATGAGCCACATGGCTTCCACATATTTTGGTGAATAGCCAAAGTCTCTTTTGACTTTCAGGTTACCCAAAACCAGTTTAAGCTCAGGATTTTGACTCATCTTCACTGCTTCAACAACTACCTTTTTTACGAAGAAAGAGGGGGATCGCAAATAGGATTCATGATTAAACAGAACACCATTGCAAACAAATAAATTGTACGCTTCTCGGTAGTTAATCACTGTCCAATGTGCAGCAGCTTTTGAAATAGCATAGGGACTGACTGGATGCATGGGCGTGTCCATCGTTATTGGCAAGCTACTGACTTTGCCATACATCTCGCTACTTGATGCTTGATAGAGTCTTATGGCCGGATTATAGATTCGGATGGACTCCAGTAAATTTAGAACTGAATTAATATTATATTGTAATGTGCCAATGGGCTGTTTGAAGGAAAGCCCCACGGAGCTTTGAGCAGCCAAGTTATAAACCTCAGAAGGGTTATAAGATTGAAATACTTTCATCACAGATGTAATATCTGTCAAATCACATTCCTCTTTCACTACGCTGTCACCAATTCCAAGGTAATCCAATGAAGGAATTTTAGATACAAATTTTCTCGTAAGTCCAATGACTTTATATCCCTTATCCAATAAAAATTGCGCTAGGTAAGCGCCATCCTGGCCAGTAATTCCGGAAATAAGTGCGGTTCTCATAGTACTGACTTGTAAATATCTAAAGTAGCTGAGGATGTTTTTTCCCAAGAAAATTTCTTAGCTTGAGTTAAACCCTTCATTGCGAGGTCCTTTCTAAGAGATTCATCATAAAGAAGAGAAGAGACCTTATTGTAGATGTCGTCTCTACTCATTGGGTCAACGTATAGAGCAGCATCCTGTCCCACCTCGGGTAAGGAGCTCGTACTCCCAAGGATTGTCGGGCATGAACATTCTAATGCCTCTAATACGGGTATTCCAAAACCTTCGTATAAACTTGGAAATACAAAAAGTAATGCATTAGAATATAATTGAGAGAGCTTTGTGTCATCAATATGTTGTTGAATCACCTTACTAGAAATTTTCAATTCATCAAACAACTCCAATTCCTCTTTCTTAAACGGACCTCCCCCCGCACAAACCACTCTTAAACTAGTTTCTTTGAGAAGCAGTTCAGCTATCGACTTAATAAATAAATTAAAATTCTTGTATCCATCACGATTACCCACAAATAAAATGAAGTCACCTAAAGTATTGGGAGTGTTCGAAATATCGGCTTTCAACGAATTAGCTAGGTGGGTTACAACAATTTTATCGGGATCAACATTATAGATCTCAATAATGTCGTTTTTTGTGCTATTTGAAATAGCAATGATCTTCGAGGAAACTTCAAGTAGCACTTTTCTATTAAGAAAGAACTTCTCATCGGCAGCGAGGCCAATAGGAAACTCTTTGCCCAATTTTTCATGTATCAGGTCATAGAAAGTGACTACAAATGGTTTCTTTCTGAGAACCTTTAAAAAGTAGGTGTCGTAGTATGTTGGATGAAATAGGTCATAATCATCTACTAGAATTGATTTTCCTGCGTGAAGTTTATTTATTATTGTCTGAAAATAGTATTTGTTTTTAAAATTGTATCCAGGTAAAAATTCGTTGGTTTTGAAAAGACGGGAATCATTGGTAAAAACATTTTTGGAGTATCTAACGGTATTGAATGTGTCACCGCCAATGGCACTTATTCCCTTCATAATTTCATAGAAGTAGCGAGATATTCCGCCGTATTCCTGCATGTTAAATATTTGGTGGTCGTAAAGAATTCTCATGTTATTGATCTTCTAAGGTTGAATTATGCCATTTATATATTTGAGAATGCGCTTTACAATACCCTTGGCAATTAGAATGTTTTTTTGAAATCGGGACGGAATTTCACGATCAAGTAATAGATAATCCGCGTCTAGTCGTGGAAGGAAAAATCGAGGATGAATAATTTCATCTAAAGACTGATGAGGTAAATTGGCATAAATATGATGGGGATTGGTTGTGTGAGTGGCATCCTCATTAAATCCAATATTACTTATCAGATTAAAGTTGGGGCAAATACATAACCCATTATTCCAAAAATTCAGAAAAGCATATTGATAGTCCCAAGTATTAATCTCATCGACTGCAGTTTTCTGGAGTGATTTAGTCAAAAATTCTCTTATATCGGCTCTTTCGTAAACATACTGAAAAATATCCTCGTTGATAAAATCGTCTAACAGGCTTAAGTTCTCGTCATAATGTTTCCATACCCTGCGCCAAGAAGCCCAGCCCCAAATGTTTGTATATTTGGAGAAGTAATAAGTGGCATTCCCAAATTCTTTATCGATATTAATTTTAGTGCCGCTAATATGAACAATGCGACTATCATCTCTATATTTTTCGAGTAGAAGATCACAAAATCTGAAAAAAGCCTGATTTGGTAGACAATCATCTTCCAGAATTATTCCTTCCAATTCATTCTCAAAGAACCATTTTATTCCGGTGCTAACAGCTTTTTTACATCCGAGATTTTTTTCCTGGTACAAGGTTTTAACTTGACAATCCCAGTCGATTTTTAAAACTTCTTTAGCTCTCCTACAGAGTTCAAAATCCATAAAATTACTATCTCTTGGGCCATCTGCTGATATATATAATTTTTCAGGTTTCCCTTTTTTTATTTCCTCAAATACTTTACTGGTGCAGTCGGGTCTATTGAAGATTATGAATAGAACTGGAGATTTTATCTTATACATCTCGATTATGGACTATTAATTTAAAATATTTTTTGTCGCACGACCCATCGATTTTCAGATTGAACGCATTTCTCAGACTCTCCTAAAAGTAATTTTTCACTGCTGGCCGAAATATATTTAGAATCGCCTTCATTTGAAGGGTAAATATGGGTCTGGTTTTACTGACCAGCGTTGTTGCAACAATTGTGGCCACGGTTTGAGCTATCAGTGTTGATATGGCTGCTCCAACACCTAAATATTTTGGAATTAAAACAAAGTTTAGAATGATATTAACCAAAGCGCCAGAAATAGTCTGGAGTAACGAGTATTTTTGAAGACCGTTGAGAATAAGCCAGTACCCTGAGCCAACCCCTAAAAAAACTGCTACACCCGTCCAGATGTGTATGGCTAAGATTGCCCCTGTTCCCCTGTAAGCTTCCCCATATAAAAAGAGTGCCACATAATCGGAAATGAATGTTGTGACAATTGCGACTGAAATAGATATGAACGCTAAAATATTAAAAAGTTTCTGAACACCATTGTTAAATTGCAATCCGTCAGATTCTTTCAGTTTTACTAAAGTGGGATAGACAGAAACACAGACCGCTACCGGAATAAAATACCAGATTTCTGAGAGTCGGACAGCTGCACTATAACGCGCCAACTCCTCCTCGCCTATCATATTCTTTATCATTATCTGGTCCAGCCTAGTATAAAAGACGATCAGTAGCTCTGCTATTAAAAAAGGCCAGCCTCTTAATAGAAGAGATTTGATTATGGAAAATTTGATATTATACTTTGGTAATTTTTTTTGTGAATACTTTACGTAGTAAATTAGAATAATAACCGTTGCTACGACTGTCTCAAGCAAAGCGATCAATGCAAAAAGTTCTAAACTGCATTTTGTAATCAACGCAATGATTTTGATTACACTAACTAGAGAGAATGATATAAATTTGATTTTAACAGTATTCTTTGACTCGGTCCGTGATTGATAATAAACATCAAAAACATCGGCTGCCTGGAAAAAACTTTGAAACGATAGTATAAGAAGCACTATCTTCGTAATTGTGTCTTCGGTGGCTAAAAAGCAATAAAGAATAACACTTGATACAAATATGACTGAACTAATTACTTTTAGAGCAATAGCATTCATCATGTAGGTTTGGATCTGCTCGTCAGTTTGACTGCCCTTCGACAATTCAGTCAATAGAATATTATTAATTCCTAAATTTACAAATGGAAGTCCCAAAGCAAGTATGCTAAGAGAGTAACTCCATATGCCAAATTCGGATACTCCAATATATCTAGCAAACCAGATTCCAATAATTGCGCTGGCAATCATTCGAATAATTTTATCTCCAAGGACCCAAACGGAATTGAAGATGATTGTTTTCCGGTATTCAAATTTTACTCGTAGAGTTTGAAAAAGATTCACGTTACGGCCGCTGTTTGATAGCTACTATATTTTGAAACGCAAATATTTCGTGCAACACTGAATAATAGTTGCCTAACGCTTTCATTCCGTCGGGGAGCAGTCTATAAAATGTATAACCAGGTAAGAGGTCTATGATATCTTTAAAGAAAGTCCTAGATACTACATTCATTTCATTAAACTCGATTTGTATGACCTCGATAATGTTATTTTCAATTGCTTTCTCAGCTCCTAATAGAACATTTTTTTCGTTGCCCTCAGTGTCAATTTTCAATAGAGCAATTTTTTGAAGGTTGTTTTCTTCAACAAAAGAATCGATGGTGGTTAACTCTATTTCGAATTCGCGGGAGTTACTTTTATGAATAACTTCAATTACATCTTTGTACACGCTGGCATGCTGAGACCCTTCCTGGGCCGAGTAATCATATATTTTTACGCGTTCATTAATTTTACCAAGCCCTTTTGAAATGGGACTAAACCCATATTTACTAGAAGCATTTTTGAGATTTTGAAAATTCATTGGATGTGGCTCAAACGCATAAATAGGAATTTCAATATTATGGTTACGCAGCATGGCTGAATAACTGCCAATATTTGCGCCAACGTCTAAAATTACTCCAGCTGACAGTAAATTATTTTCGGTCAAATACTCTATGAATTTCTTTTCACCACTCACATTGTCGTTTTCATAATTAAGAATACCTAAGCCATTTAGGCTAAGACCATGTAACATACTGTTAAAGCCAAAGAAGAATTTCCTGGCAAAAATGAAAACGTATATTTGCTTGATAACTGCCAGAATTTTGGCTTTCATGGTCAATAAACTTTAGGTGTGATTAATATCTGAAACCTCTTGTCGAGTTAGGCGTCGCGAATGCCTGTAGGCTACTCTCACTCTTTAAAAATCATCTTATCAAAATGCAAAAGGTGAGGTAGTAAAATGGATTTTATTGAAAGCGCCGATGAAATTTTTCCTTAACAAATACCACAAAAAGCAAAAACAAAAATCCACCAACTGCCGCCATACCTAAAGCGACCATTTTTCGACTTGGCTTACTTCTGGTTAAAGGTACGTACGCGGGCTCCAATACCTTTATGACCGGCTGCTCTTCCTTCACTTTAATTTTCGCTTCCTCCCACTTGCGGACAATGTCATTATACAAGGATTGCGCAAGCAAGTATTCAGACTGTAACCGTTGCTCGCCAATCTGAGCCACATTGGAAAATGCACTACGATTTCGATCTCGATAACTTTGGAGGGCAAACTCGGCATTCTGCTCTCGTTTTTTGGCTTCCACAACGCGCATGCCTAAAAATTCAACCTCTCTGACCGTTTTCTGTGTGCGGTAATCACTCACATACTGGATCAAATATTTGTTTGCAGCTTCAACCATCTGTGCAGCAATGTAAGGATCTGAGGTCTCGGACGAAATGGTTATGATCCCGGTTTTTGAATCGTATATACAGCTTACCAAGCCACGAGCTCGCTGACTATTGGAATTCTCAGATTTAGAAAGTGCTACAATGTCCTTACTTAAATTCCGATTGATCTTCAAAGGTTCTTTTACGACATCATCCTTTGGATCGTCTCTATGCAAAAATACCTGAAGGGATTTGTATGACCGATTGTTTTGGTCAACCACAGGTTGTTGCAGCAAATACAGTGAAAACGGGACGGTTTGCAATATCGATGGATACAAGTCGGGCTGAATTGCCCCACCACTTTCGTTTCGTGTAAGCCCACTAAGACGGGCAAATCCAGAAAGAGACCCGAGCCCATTCGAGGAAGTCGCCGATTCAGGAATGAGTACTGACGATGATTTATATGCAACCGGAAGGAGGAAACTTAACGCATAACCAATTGTTCCAAAAAGACCACTAATCAAAATGGCCGCGAGCGCATATCTTTTTATGAACAGAAATATATCGGATAGATTTATTTCTGATACCTGGGATGTGTTATCAGACGGAATTGCTTCTTCAGCCATCTTTGTTTTCTTTGTTATTTTGGCTTGTTTAGAAAAGGCGGATCACTGTAAGTACAAGCGTACTTATCAAGGAAAATATAGCTATTTTTTCACCGGTACTGATTTGAGTCTCCGGTTTTTTCTCTTTAACCGGGATCATAACAGTTGATCCTGGCTCTACCTGGGGGAAGGATCTGAAAAACAGAAATTTCTTCGTTCGGAATGTTCGCCCGTTAGGATACGAAACATAAGCCCGGTTTTTCCAGGCGTTTTCGGTATATCCGCCTGCTTGCGAAATGTAATCTTTGAAAGTAAAGACCTTGTCAAAATTCATGATCGATGGATTTTGAACACCTCCCTCGATTCTGACGGTCTCGATAGCAAGGGGAATAAACAACGAATCTCCATCGTTCAGTAGCAGATTGGCTGGTATGGACGGTTTACTCAGTATTGCATTAAGGTCCACGGCAACCAATTCGCCTCCTCTGTAAAAACGCGCTCCTCTTAGATAAGCATCCTTTTTTAAACCGCCTGCTTTAGGGAAAAGATCTGTAATACGCTCCGTGTTGGTAAGGATGGTGTACGTTCCGGGATAGTTTATTTCGCCGAGTATCTGAATGGTCTTCTGAAGTTCGTAACGGGGAGACTTTCTTACAAAAACAAGATCATACGGTGAGAGCTTAAATTGCTGATCCTTTTCGCTGATCTGCAGGTTTTCAGAAACATTCAGGGTATATATACTTACGTTCTGCGATGAAGGAACTCCGGTCGTGTCACCTTTTACTCGGCGCGAAACTTCGATACGGTAAGGAACTGCGCCTTCGGCATAGCCACCAGCTTTAAAGATGACATCAGAAATGGTGATGCCCTCATAATAGTCCTGCGTCCCGGGCTTAATTACAGAACCATACACTTGCAGACTATAGCCTTCTTTTAAATCGTCAATGGATTTAATGGTCACGATGTCTTCGCGCTGCAGAGGGATATCTTCAATTTGTCCGTTTAGGAGCTTGCCCAGGTCGAAAGCGACGATTTCGGGTCGGAGTGTTTTGCTCAAACGCTGTATTACAGCCCGGTTCAGGAAAGCATCTTCCCGGATACCTGCTGCACGTTCGATCAGCTTTTTTACGGTATTGGATTGCTCGTCTATGGCATACTCGCCTTCACGAAAAACGGCACCTTCGATATTCACACGGTTTTCAATCCGGTCCAGGATCTTGCCGATCTGGTAGATATCCCCGTTTTGTGGAGTGAATGACTGCGCTGCATCTTTCGGGATCGTTCCTACTTTCAGCTCGCTACCTGTGTTACGGCGAAACTGGGTCGATGCAGAATAAGCACTCGGCGTGTAGCCTCCGGCATATCTGACAAGGTCATTGAAATTGTCCCCTTCTTTTGCCTCAAACAGTCCGGGACGTTTTACTTCTCCGGAAAGCTCAACTCTGGTGCTAAAAGGTCGTATCAATATAATATCCTGGTCCTGAAGCGTGATATTGTCTTTAAGATCGGCGTCAACAAGAAAGCGATAAAGATCAATGGTACGCAGCACTTTGTTGTTGCGGATCACTTCAATATTTCGGTAAGAACCATTGGTATTGGGGCCTCCTGCCTGGTAGAGGGCGTTGAAAGCCGTAGTAAGAGAGGACAATGTATAACTACCCGGCCTATTCACTTCACCTGTAACCATGACATGAATACTTCTTACATTACCCAATGTGATGGATGAATAGGTACCTCCCCCAGGACGGTTCAGCGAAGAATAAGCCTGGCGAAGTCGTGCCACAATGCGTTCAGACGCTTGCTCAATGGTGAGGCCATTCACCTGGACGGGTGCCAGATTGAGCATCTTCACGGTTCCTTCGGGACTTACTTTCAAACGGAAATTATCTACTGAATTTCCGTAAATATCAACTGTCAGTTCGTCTTCGGGGCCTATGATGTAGTTACGCGGTGTGGCGATCCGTAAATTGGGCTCAAAGGTCATGGACGCGTTTTCGAAAAACGAAGCCCCGAAAATGGCCCGCGCGGTTGTGTCCTTTTTTACACCCGCTATTTTTTTGTTCACCGCAACGGAATCGTTGTTTTTACGGGTTTGATCCAAAACGATTTTACCCGTCGTGGTGGGTGCCACCTGGCTTTGCGAATCTATTAATCTCTTTCGCATCGCAGAGATCTGATCCAGTGTGTAGCCCTTTTGTAGTGCAGCCTGCTCGATATCCATATCTGACATCCCACTTGCCTTTGCCTTTTTATAAAAGTCAATTGCCTGCTCATTCGAAATCGAGGCTGGATCAATTTTTTGTGCTATACTCTTCGTTTGGAGTAGCAACGAAAAGACGAGTAATATTCCAAAAAACGATAACTTTCTGAATAACGAAAATTGCATGTAGCTGCGTAAATTGTTGATTTACTTTTTATTGAAACAACCTTATGTGCTATTGGTTATTATCAAAGGATTTACCAAAAGTACATAAAGTTATCAAAATTGATTGTCGGTTATTGGAAATTTCATATTTCGGGCAACCGTTCGATCTATGCAGTAACCGAAATGGACAACTCTTTCAGTTGTTTGTCGTCAATGCTTGACGGAGAATCGATCATCACGTCACGTCCGGAATTGTTTTTCGGAAAAGCAATGAAATCGCGGATGGAATCCACACCGCCAAAAAGTGAGCACAGACGATCAAATCCGAATGCGATACCTGCGTGAGGCGGTGCACCAAATTCAAAGGCGTTCATCAGGAAGCCAAATTGTTCCTGAGCCTCCTCTGGAGAAAATCCTAAAATCTCAAACATCTGCTGCTGTAAAGCGCGTTCGAAAATCCGGACCGAGCCGCCGCCAACTTCAACGCCATTGATAACCATGTCATAAGCATTTGCCCGAACTTTACCCAGGTCTGTACCTAATAGAGCAATATCTTCGGGCTTAGGACTTGTAAACGGATGGTGCATGGCAAACCAGCGATTTTCGGCTTCACCATATTCCAGTAGCGGGAAGTCCAGAACCCATAAAACACGATAATCATCTGGATTACGGAAGCCCAGTCTCGAACCCATTTCCAGTCTTACTTCATTAAGCTGTTTACGTGCTTTATCTGCCTGTCCCGAAACGATGAGCAGGAGGTCTCCTGGCTTCGCCTCGAAAGCTTCCACCCACTTTTTAAGGTCATCCTCTGAATAAAATTTATCCACAGAGGATTTTATGGTTCCATCTGGGTTATAGCGCACATAAATCAATCCTTTTGCACCGATCTGAGGGCGTTTTACCCAATCGGTCAGTTCATCCATTTGCTTACGTGTATATACAGCGCACCCGGGAGCACATACACCCACAACGAGCTCAGCGTCGTCGAAGACGCCAAAACTTTTTCCGCTTGTGAGATCAATGCCTTCACCTTTGATTTCAGCGAATTTCATTTCAAAACGAATATCCGGCTTGTCGGAACCGTACAGACGCATCGCGTCGGCATAGGTCATACGGGGCACTTCAGGTAAGTCTATTCCTTTTACTTTGCTGAAAAGATTGCGTATTAGTCCCTCAAAAGTGTTAAGGATGTCCTCTTGTGTCACGAAAGACATTTCGCAGTCGATCTGTGTAAATTCGGGTTGACGATCTGCTCTCAGATCTTCGTCACGAAAGCACTTTACGATCTGATAATAACGGTCGAAGCCAGCAACCATCAGCAACTGCTTAAAAGTCTGTGGCGATTGTGGTAAGGCATAGAACTCGCCCGGATTCATTCTGCTCGGTACCACAAAGTCGCGCGCTCCTTCGGGAGTTGATTTGATCAGAACCGGCGTTTCTACTTCAATGAAGTTGAGTTCGTCGAGATAGGCACGGGTGTGACGGGCGACCTGATGCCGCAGCTGTAAATTTTTACGTACTACATTTCTCCGTAAATCGAGGTATCGGTACTTCATACGAATATCGTCGCCACCGTCGGTTTCATCCTCAATAAGAAAAGGAGGAAGCTTGGCGGGGTTCAATATTGAAAGTTCCGAAACCCGGATTTCAATGGATCCCGTTGCTATTTTATCATTTTTGGATAGCCGTTCGATCACCACACCTTTGGTCGAGATTACAAACTCGCGTCCAAGGGAACGGGCCGTTTCCAATACGCCTGCGGGAGTTTTGCCTTCTTCAAAAAGAAGTTGGGTTAATCCGTAACGGTCACGCAAATCCAGCCAGATCATTCCTCCTTTATCACGAATGCGTTGAACCCATCCACACAAAACAACATCTTGATTTACGTGTTCCAACGTTAACTCACCACAGGTATGTGTACGTAACATATAATTATTTTAATACGAATATGAAAAGCTGCTAATAATAAAATGCCGCAAAGGTAGGAATTTTTGGTAAGAGCTTGTTGAAAATTATCAGGCAATGAAGAGACTCTGATCGTTGGAGTTATTTTTTTGATATGAGGAAGTTGACACTGAGTTGTTTCAGAGCCGATCATTTAAAGCGTAAATAGATTCCTTATCTTTATGAGATAGCCGGAACGAGTCGACAAGCGCTTTGAATTTATTCTTGTAGATATCAACGTTATACTTTGTTTGAGCGCTTATTCGAGCTTGCCGGGAAATTGCAATGTATTTTGCAGGGTCAGTCAGAAGGGCTTTTATTTCTGATGCCAGTGTATCGGCGTCACCTTTATAAAGTATTCCATCGATATTATGTTCGATGATTTCGGAAGTGCCACCTGAGTCGTAAGCAACAACAGGTATGCCACGAAGCATACTTTCAACAGTGACCCTTCCCATACCTTCATTTTCAGCACACACCAGTGATATGTGCGTGTTTTGATATATCTGATCAGTATCAGTAATATAGCCGTCAAACTTGATTGATGATTCAAGCCTCTGGTCATTGATATACCGGTTGAGTGACATGTAATAAGGATCCAGATGATTGAATCCTCCAACTAGTCTCAGTCTGACGTGGAATCCTGATTTCTGTAAAATTTCTAGGGCCTTAATTGCATTGAGCTGACCTTTTCCGCCAGTTACAATCCCCACAAGAGTGATTATGTATGGAGGGTTGTGATTAAGACAGAGTGCCTGTGACTCATTCAAATGAATTCCATTGTAAATCACTATGGAATTGGCGGTAATTTGATCATTCAACAATCGCGTTTCTCTTAAAGATGAAGAAACACAAATCAGAGAGGAAGCCTTGTTAGCCCAGAACCGAAACCATTTTTTTCCGAATCCATATTTCATTTCGTAATCCAGGTCTCCAAATTCACGTATGTGCCATAAATGTGGGGTCCTTGTCAGGTAGGCGGTAATGGCACCCATTAAAAACACGGACGAGTTGGAATGAATTGCAACAGGTTTGTTTTTGATTATCAAGGAGATTATACGAGGAAGAAGCAGTAAGTTAACAATGCTCTTCACAGCAGTTTTTACTATTCTCGTTACTAGTGTTGTTGACTGTGGGAGTACATCGCCATGAAATGCAATGTGGTTGTGAGTGATATTATTTTTACTCAATTCATCAGAAAAATCACCCCGCTCCCGGCAAATGACAATCCAGTTGATTTCTTCCCGAAGGGCTAAGATCAAAGTCAGGAGTGATCTGTTGGCACCATAAAGTGCTCCGTAGTGGCTAAAAGTAATAATACAAGGTTTCCCTTTCAAGTTCATGATTGAATACTAATCCCCAAAAGTCCCGTCAACTACGGAGCAATAGCCCCGAAGCAAGGTTGCATTCTGATACCGTAGAAAAAATTCTACTTTCTAGAAAATTGTTTTTTATCTATTTGCGCTCCTCAATTTTTTTGAGCGAGCGAAGAGGATTTAGTTGCCACAGTGATAGCACCATGCAAATGCTATTTGCGGAGTGCCGGATTCGTAACCTTTTTCTGATAGGGGATGTGCAAATATATTAAGTAGTGACGGATATTTGTAAGGAAGTTGATGTTTAAAAAAGGAATTTTTAATCAAGTGTTTGATTATCAAATACTTGATAATTTATTTTTTTGAAATCTAAACGATACGCTACCAATTTAATTTTACGGAGCAGTCTACCCTTTGTTGACAAAAAAATCCATCAGGGATGACCTTTCACGGCTATTTGTAGCCAGCATCCCAAGAATAACATACACGGAACCGAGTATAAACATCCCTATGGCAAGTGCGAAATATTTATTACTGATGGCCGGCAAAAACAAATAGGAAACGGCCGAACTCACTGCAGCAAGCAAGATAGGCTTGCCAAAACTCCCGAAATACTCCGGAAATCGCGCTTTACAAAGTGGGTATACAAATAAACCCCAGGCGGGAAGCATGACAGCGATCTTGAATAAGGTAAGCCCCCAGGCAACCCCTTCTAACCCCCAGGAGCTACCTATCCAAATGCAAAGGGGCATAAATAGCAGCATACCTAGATTCCAGTAGAAACCCCAGTCGGCTCTACCTCTTGCAAGTAACAGGGCCCCAACTGGATTGCCGATGCTGTTGCAAAGGGCGGTTACAGCAAGAATTTGCAAAAACGGTATTGACCCCGTCCAGGCTTCACCAAAAAATAGTATAATCAAAGGCCTCGCCAGGATGATCATTGCCCCGTAAACGGGTGCATTGGCATAGGTGAGTAAACGTAGAATCTGAATATAGGCACGTCTTAGTTTTTCGATATCATTCTGCATTTTTGCGAGAACGGGAAATGCGACTTTGGTTACAATCGGATTGATGATTTGATATGGTTTGAAGGCGAGAGTCTTGGCTATATTATAGATACCAAGGGCCTCCATGCCAAGCAATTTTCCGATAAGGAGCGTATCGAACTGAGAGTTAAAGTAATTAACCGTTTTTTCACCCAATTGGAAGAGTCCAAAGGAGAAAAAGCCTTCATTTTTTAAGCTATGCCAATCAAAATGGAACCTTGGCCGGTAGATTTTCAAACCATACACGATCAGCAGCAAGGTGGAAATGATGGCCTGGATCAAATTAGCATACACGAGCGCAAAAATGCCGTAATGCCAAAATGCCAGCAGAACGGATACTAACAGGCCGCTTGTCTTTCCAATTACATCTCTGATAGATAAAGATTTGAAATTGAGTTCTTTAACGAGAAGTGTCTCGAATTGTTGACCAAAGGGGATAATCAAAAAAGTAGCGGATACCCATCGGATAATGCTGACAAGCTCAGGGCTTTGATAAAAATCGGCAATGAAAGGGGTACAGATATATAGTGTTACGTAAATCGCTATACCCGAAATTATATTCAGCCAGAATAGTGTATTTAATTGGGTGGTAGTAACCTTTTGATGGTGGATAATCGCATTTGAAATCCCCATATCCATAAATATCTGGGAAAGCCCGATCACAAAAAGAGCAACTGCCATCAAACCGAAATCTGCCTTGTCAAGAAATCTTGACAAGATGACAATTTGTAACAGCTGCATCAGGGAAGTAGCGACGGCAGAAAAAGACGTCCATTTTACCGCTCCAAATGCTCTTTGTTTCAGTGACATGAAAGGTCGTTAGATTTCATAAATATTCCTGATCAGTTTTTCATAGTCCTGCTCCACTTTGTTGGTAGAGAATGTTTTTATTAAAACTGTTCGATTCGCTGTGATCTGGTCTTCTGTCAGCGCACTCAATCCATGACTTTGAAAGTCAGACTGCAGTTCGAAAACATGAATACCGAGTCGCTTCAAAAACCGGAATGCAGGGTTAACTCCCGCCATGTAAATACGTGCTCCAAGCCAAATCATTGCAATAATATTACCCATTGCCTGCTGTCTGTGATGGTAAAAGATGCCAACCCCACAGGTCAATAATATTTCAATATACGCTTGCTGGGGCATGAAGCTTACCAGTGGAATGCAGTTCAAGCCCCAAAGTTGTTCTGCACTTTTGGTCACCACCTCTTTGTAACGGTTGTTCCCCCCATAAGAAAGCGGAATGTACACCTTTGTTTCATTCATTAGTGGTACCTTTTTGAGGAAGTGAATGACATCAAGATGATTTGATTCGGGGGAATTTGAATTACCTATCAATACATTGTTGCCGGTAATTTTTTTGTCCGTAAAAGCTTCACCCACATACTGCTGCAGATTGAAAAAAGCCGCATCGAAAAATTTACAGCTCATTCCGGGATACTGCTTCTTATATAGCTCATAATCTTCACGGATATAAGTTACAAAATAGTCTACCTCCTGGTGTACGGATTCGAGTAAGCTCCAGACATCCTTTTTCTTTTGGAGTTTGTAAAAAAGTGATCGGAGTAAATTGTTTTTTTTAAAAGCCCATTGAACGCGTAGCCATGGCTTCTCTCCAGTCAAATAAGTCAAGGTTCTGGGCGCGTACAATCCGGACTGAATTTTTGGCAGCATATAAATGTCGTAGCCCCAGACAATCCAGTACACCTTAATTTTTTTACTCAGCTGTAAAATAGCGGCTGCGAAAAGGGGGCTCAAGGAATGTGCTATAATACCCCGGATCACCGGCATGGTAGTCACATGATGATTTAAATTCTCGTGTTCATAAAAAAATTCGCAGGTAAGCTCTGGGTGACTGATAAAGCGATGGATCCCTTTATCCTTGTCTGCTTTGAACACAAGGTATTTATTGTTACCAGGATTTACTTTTTCGAAGTTATCAATCGTGTTGTTACAAAATTTTTCGTCGTGCATCAGGTGTAGTATCATGCAGCAAAACGATTATGGTAGAAGCCAAGTATTAAGTTAACGATTTTAAGCACGTTGTCTGTCTCTAATTCATAGAACAGCGGCAGACGAAACAGACAATCTGCATAACGGTCAGTTTCCGGAAGAATCCTCCCGTCATGTTTTTCGGTGTAAAATGGAGATTTGTGCAATGGTAAATAATGGAAGACAGATAAAATTCCATTGTCTTTCAGTAACTGAATTAAGCTGGTTCGTTCATCGAGTGAGTTGCAGACCAAATAGAACATGTGGGCATTATTGGTTGCGTATACTGGAAGATATGGCAGTTGTACACCGTAATTTGAGAGTGTTGCCAATTTTTCTTGATAAAGATGCCAAATTGATTTTCGCTTCGCCTGGATATCTTCCAGGTGCTCCAATTGTGCAAAAAGAAATGCTGCTATGATATCTGAAGGTAAAAAGGACGATCCGATGTCTACCCACGAATATTTATCTACTTCTCCCCTGAAAAACTGTGATCTGTTGGTGCCTTTTTCCCTGATTATTTCGGCACGTTCCGCCAGGCTAGCCTCATTGATGGCGAGCATGCCACCTTCACCGGAAATGATATTCTTTGTTTCGTGAAAAGAAAACGCGGCCAGATGCCCTATACTGCCGAGTGGTTTAGAGTTGTAGTGGGAATCGATAGCCTGGGCAGCGTCTTCAACAACCAACAGTCCGTATTTTGTCGCTAATTCCATAATAGGTCCCATATCGCATGCTATTCCTGCATAGTGAACCGGAATAATCACCCTCGTTTTTTTGGTAATCAGCATTTCTATTTGAGAAACATCCATGTTGGGATGGTCAGCCCGACAATCTATGAAAATAATTTTGGCACCTCTTAACACGAAAGCATTGACTGTAGATACGAATGTGTAAGAAGGTGCAATAACTTCATCGCCTGGTTGGATATTTACCAGGATGGCAGCCATTTCCAATGCATCGGTACAGGAAGTGGTCAGGAGAGATTTCTGAAATTCATAGCGTTCCTCAAAAAATGAATGACACTTTTTTGTGAAAATTCCATCCCCGGAAATTTTTCCAGACAGCACTGCCTGATAGAGATAATGAGCTTCTTTTCCTGTCAAATATGGTTTGTTGAATGGGATCATCATATTAAAATGGACCCAGCTTAGGTCGCGGACTTGTGTTTTGGATTGATCGTTTTTTTTAAAAGCATTTTTGTCATTACAACTTGTAAACTGTGGAAAATGCCACTTGAACGTCGTTGAATAATTTTCTGAAATAACGAGGAAGCTCCCACCGCAAGAGTTGGATGGCGAAAAACTATTTGGGTTTATCCACAAAAGCCATACTCAAAGGTCACAAATATCTTGACATCCCATAATGAGAAGCTTTGAAATGATGATTATGGTAGAATGGGAGTGTTTCTTCATAGCAATCGAGAATGACTTTGTAGCATCCGTTCATTTTGCAATAACTGATGAGGTGAGTTATCAGCTTATCTCCAAATCCATTTCGCCTGTGCTGATGATCTACAACAATGTCTTCAATGTGGCCAGATCTTCCGCCTCGAATTTTATATTCTATGATGACACTGCCATAACAAACGATTTTGTTATCCAAGATTCCAACAACGCCGTAGGCATTTGAACAGGATTCAAACTTTTTCCAGTTGTCCTCCAAGTCCATCACATCCACGCCACCGGGAAACTCGGACAATTGTTCAAGCAGCAAACAAACGCGATATGTGTCTTGTTTTGCTACTGGCCGAAAGACTATGCTTTGTGGCTCCGTGTTCCGCATTTATCAAGGGATTAATATTTGTAAAAGGTAATTTAAAGCTGAAAGTTATAATATTATTGGATCTCGCGTAAAGTAAAATCCAAGTACTGGATGAATGATCATCGTTTTTTTTGGTATTTTATTGTAAAGTGCTGAATTGTAAAAAGTTATTGGTTTTATTTTGACTCATGGAGAAGACAAAAATGAGAATCCCTGTTTGGGGGTAAAGGTTACTCATGTTAGGGGCCTTTTTATTATCAGTGTTTCTGATTAATCCCGAATCGCTATCAAGAAGCTCTTGTACACAGTTATTTATGCCAATATAAAATTATATCTAATAATAAATTGGTGTCTAAGTACGTATTTTTACTAAATCTAACATGAAGAGTGTTTTATGAATTTAAATAAAATGAGAAAACGGGTTGGTACTGAGGCGATTTTTTCTTTGTTACTTATGTCCTGGAGCTGCGATCCAAGTCCCACACCTTCGACTGGGAGGTCTACTGATTTTGAAACTATTCCGCAATCCTTTCCAATTACACCGGGTATTATAGATGAAGCATCAGGCATAGCGATGAGCGCAGGTATGGCGGGCTATCTGTGGACCATTCAGGATTCCGGTCAACCGAATTCACTTTATCTGATCAGTCCTGACGGTAAGGCTATCAAGCAATTTCCTTTGCCGAGTACAGTTAACCATGATTGGGAAGATCTGGCTGTGGGGGGCGGGCCCAAAGCGGACGTTAATTATATATATGTGGCTGATATCGGGAATAACAATGCGCCTATGACAGCAACGAATATTATATATCGTATCCCTGAGGTGGCGGATATGAATGGAAGTTTTAAACAAAGCGATCTGGAAAAGATCACCTTTAAATATCCCGACGGTGCCCGTGATGCAGAAACGATTCTGGTGGATCCGACAACAAAAGATATTTTTATTATTTCAAAGGAGACTGATAAAACCGGTATTTACCGGCTTGCATCTCCTCAATCTCTTACCGAAACGATTACCGCCGAAAGAGTGGGCTCCATACCTTCTGTCTTTTTTACAACTGGGGGGAACATTTCAGTAGACGGGAACGAGATATTGGTTCGTACCTATCTGGCAGTGTATTATTGGCAAAGAAAAACGGGCGAAACCGTGGGGCAAACGCTGATCAGAGCAGCGGATAAGCAACTAACGGTTGCCTTCGAACCTCAGGGCGAGGCTGTTTCGTTTGACAGGAAAGCTGATGGATTTTACACATTGAGTGAAAAAGGAACAGCAAACGGTGTATCGCTGAATTATTACAAGAGGAAGTAAATGGGGAGGTGCTTGTTAGTCACATTGGCCACAAGGGTTTGATTTGTAGGTCTCTATGTTTACTATCATCCTATGTGTTTCCGTTTTTTGTTTCAAATACTTATTGACCACATATGCACATAGGGCACATAGGGCACATAGGGCACAGAGGTTTTAAGGGTACGCCTCCATGATTCTATGTGTTTCAAATCTATTTTCACTCCGGTTTAACGTAGCTCAGAATCACCCTCAGAAGATTATCCGGAACAAAGGGTTTTACCACAATTTCGTTGATTCCAATAGCAAAGACTTGGTTCTCTACATCGAGCGCTACGCTTGCCGTAAGGGCAATAATTGGGATGGTCTCACCTCGGCTTCGTATTTGTTTAGTCGCTTCATAACCGTCCATGATGGGCATGTGTAAGTCCATAAGTACAATCTGATGCTTTGCAGTGTCGAGTTTTTCAAGCGCCTCCACACCGTTTTCAGCAACGTCTGATTCGGCACCCCAGCGTTTTAGGAAATTTTGGAGAACCAGTATGTTCATCGGGTTGTCTTCAACGACCAGTATTTTCACATCCGACAATGGTAGTCCTCCCTCGGATGCTGTTGCTTGTTTTTTTATCCGGTCTTTTAGAATTTTGAAGGTTTGCAAAAAGAAAAATGTGGATCCTTTGCCAACTTCGCTTTGCAGCTTTAGCTCAATTCCCTGTAATTCCAGAATACGTTTGCAAATGGTAAGCCCCAGGCCCGTGCCACTAAACACACGCGAAGAAGAGGAGTCAGCCTGGGTAAATCGTTCAAATATTATTTCCTGCTTGTCTTGCGGAATTCCTATTCCGGTATCCTCCACGGAAATTTTCAAGGTTATTTCCTCCTCATTCCTCGAAATGGATTTGATGGCTAATTTAACATAACCTTTGGTCGTAAATTTTACGGCGTTATTGACCAGGTTCCCGATAATTTGGGATATACGGGTAAGATCTCCTGAAATTTGGTCTGGAAGATTGGCGTCGATTTCAAGAATAAATTCTATTCCAGGATTATTGGCACTCGCTTTATAGCCAGCCATGGTATTTCGAGCTACGTTGGAAATATCTATCGGCCCATTTGTAAAAAGAATCTTCCCTTCCTCAATCGTGCTGAAATCCAGCACATCATTGACGATTGACAATAGATTATTGGCCGAAAATAACAGGGCTTCGAGGTGTTTTTTTTGATCGGGTCTTGGCGATTCTTTCGACATGAAATGAGTCATACCAATCACCGAATTGAGGGGCGTCCTGATTTCGTGGCTCATGGTACTTAAAAACTCACTCTTCACCTTAAGACCAAGCTCCGCCTCTTCCTTGGCTTTTTTAAGGGTATATGCAAAACGAAATGTAAGAATGAGTGACTGACAAAAGAAGAAAATGAGATATCCCAGAAATAAAATGAGGTCGAAAGGCGTAGCAATTTCATAATATTCCAGAATGATGGAAATGATTATTATAAAAATAGCTGCGGTGCTGACTAAGGCATATTTTGCGCCGATTCGCTGATTTCTTACCGCCTTCAGGTAAATGATAATGGCAATTGCGATATAGGTAATGATGATGACAATGAAGGGGTCTACCAGTCGGGTGAAAAGAATGGGAGGGGAGACCACAGTAATCACAACAAGGGCGAGGCAGATTCCAGCCATGATTGACATGAGTTTCTGCGGCGCATCTTCGGGATAGAGGTTTTTGGTATAAAGTGCAAAGAGTGCTACGGCAAGGAACAGCGATACGTATTCGCAGTGTATCGTTAAATCCCAGCCCAAATCAGGAAATAGAGAATGAAGCGTATATTGTCTGGAACCGATTATCCGGTAGCTGTAGCTCAGGCAAAAAAGAGAGAAGTAAAGAATTGATTTATCATGGCGACCAAACAGATATAATCCAAGGAAGAAAAATCCGCCCATAAAAATGCACCCGGTAAGGAAGTAGTCAAATGCATGGTCCACGTCACTCGCCGCCTGCAGGTCGCTGAGCAAACCAATTTCAATATCTTTGACGGGACCTCCCTTAACGTGGTCAAAATTTGCCACCTGAAGAAGCAGCTTTAAAGTGTCATTTGAAAAGAAAATCGGTTTTATCTGATTGGACCAATAGGGTATTGTGGTATTTTTAGAAGTACCCGGTTTGCCGTTTTTAGCGAATAATTTATTATTCACGAACAGGTAGTATGCACAGTATGTATCCGGGATCTTGAGTGCCAGTTGCTGGTCATTTTTTGGCAACAGCACTGTCACCTCATAGGTAGCAAAACCCTGTGACGGAATTGCCAGATTTTTCCAATGTGAATTTCTCCACGAGCGGGGAAACTTAATAAATTCAAAATATTCGGCCTTTTCTCCCGGATTTAGCAAAGACTTCCAATAGAACTTCCATTCACCCGACAAAGCAACGCTTGAATTATTAAAATTGCTGTTCCTTAGATCGATATATCCTGGGGTGTACGTGGACGGTACCTTCGAAGGATCTATTTTCTGGCTTAGAGCTTGAAAAAAGAAAGAGGTAAAAATAAATACCAATAGCAGGAATTTTTGATTCCGGTTCATTTAAAAATTTTTAAATGCAAACAACAACCTTGGTATTTCTTCATAGGAATGGCGAGTATTTGTCTACTATTGGATGATAGCAATATCATTAATCTTAAATTTAGCGAAAGTTTGGCTTCGATTGTCAAACGCGGTTTAATATTTTTTTCTACTTTTAATTACTCCTTTTTTTCTGATTACGACCAGTGGCGTGGTATTATTAGCTTATGAAAACAATATCTTGTTTGTATGAAACTTAAAATTTTAGGAATGATAGCTACAATTTCCACTTTGGTGGATACCAACGGACTTACGCAAAATATACAATATCCTGCAACCGTAAAGAATGGACAAATTGATGAATATCATGGTGTTAAGGTGCCCGATCCTTATCGTTGGCTTGAAGACGATCGCTCGGCTGAAACCGCCGCATGGGTAAAAGCGGAGAATGAAGTGACATTTGGATACCTCAATCAGATTCCGTTCAAAGGCAAGATATTTACTGATCTGGAGAGGGCCTACAATTATCCAAAATACTCCGCACCCTCCAAAAAAGGGGAATATTTTTACTTCTATAAAAATGATGGATTACAAAATCAGGCCGTCCTTTATCGACAAAAAGGCATCAATGGTGCGCCTGAGGTAGTTTTGGATCCTAATGTACTTTCCACAGACGGCACTACCAGGTTAGGGATTTTTAGTCTTTCAAAAGACGGTACGCATGCCGTTTGCGGCTTCTCAAAGGGTGGATCCGACTGGCAGGAGTACCAGGTTATGGATATGGCCACACTAAAAATGTTGGATGATCGATTGGAATGGGTGAAGGTATCGGGGGCCGCCTGGCAGGGGGACGGTTTCTATTATAGTCGTTACCCAAAACCGGAGGGCAGTGCGCTAGCAGCTAAAAACGAAAAGCATCAGGTATTTTTTCATAAAATAGGAACATCTCAAGCTGATGATAAATTAATTTTTGAAGACCCAGCCAATCCTCAACGCTTCCATACAGTGGATACCACTGAAGATGAACAGTATGCTATTTTAACTGTGAGCGATCGTGGAAAGGGAAAGGATGGAAATGGACTTTGGGTTTTAAAAAGGGGAGGAAGCAAATTTGTCCCGATAAAGGAAGAGATCACAGATTTTAGTTTTGGAATAATTGAAAATGTTAAAGATGGTTTTCTTGTTGAAACCAATGAAAATGCGCCCAATGGGAAGGTGCTTTTTTATGATATTAAAACGAAATCCTGGAAACCATTTTTAGCCGAGAAACCTGAACCATTACAAGGTGTAGGTTCGGCTGGTGGTAAGTTGTTTGCCAGTTATTCCAAAGATGTCACAACGCGTATTTATGTTTACGACTTGAAGGGCGGTTTAGAAAACGAAGTGAAACTTCCGGGGCTTGGAACCGCAAGCGGATTTGGCGGCGAAAGAGAAGACACCTTTGTTTTTTACACGTATACCTCTTTCAATTACCCGCCAACTATTTTCAGGTATGATGTAGCAGCCAAGAAAAGCATGGTTTTCCGTGAGCCGGAAGTTGCTTTTAAACCAGAAGATTATGAAACAAAACAGGTGTTTTATCCAAGTAAGGACGGAACAAAGATACCTGCATTTATTACATACAAGAAGGGGCTGAAACTGGATGGTACCAACCCAACCATTTTGTATGGATACGGCGGTTTTAACATCAGTCTTACGCCCGCGTTTAGCCCTACCCGAATTCCTTTCTTTGACCAGGGCGGTGTGTTTGTACAGGCTAATTTGCGTGGCGGTAGCGAGTACGGTGAAAAGTGGCACGAACAGGGTATGAAGCTGAAAAAGCAAAATGTTTTTGATGATTTTATCGCAGCCGCTGAATACCTTATAAGAGAAAAATATACGTCCACTGGAAAGCTCGCTCTTCAGGGAGGATCCAACGGCGGACTCCTTGTTGGCGCAGTGATGAACCAACGCCCCGATCTCTTCAAAGTTGCCTTTCCGGCAGTAGGAGTGATGGACATGCTTCGGTTTCACAAATTCACCATTGGTTGGAATTGGATTGCAGACTACGGAAGCAGCGATAATGCGGAAGAATTCAAAATGCTTTATGGCTATTCACCTTTGCACAATATCAAAGAGGGCGGCAAATATCCCGCGACAATGATCACCACGGCTGATCATGATGATAGGGTAGTGCCAGCGCATTCATTCAAATACGCAGCTGAACTGCAGGCAAAGGCTGGCGCAGCTTCCACGAATCCGTTGTTAATCCGGATTGACACGAATTCAGGCCATGGAGCCAGCAATACCAAAAAAGCACTGGAAACTCAGGCGGATATCTACGCATTTATGTTTTGGAATATGGGGTTGGTCTGGAAATGATGTTATTCTGACTTACTTATGAACGGAGTATCTATCGGCGAATTTTTGTAGCCGATAGATACTTTTTGTATATAAAAACTTTTACTTCAATTGAAAGTTTTTATCTTGCTGTGTTTTCGCTTCCAGGGATATATGAATGTCTTTTGGCAAATCACCTGCGGAGACATCAATTATCTCCAACGTTATCAGGACTTTTTCTTTTGATTGGTGCTGCACGCTTTGCCTGTGCTCTATTTTGTTCAGCTGATTACCCTTTATTTTTAATCTCACCACTTTACTATGAAACAGTTTTTATTAGCGTTGGCGCTGCTTGGAGCGATGAATACTTTTGCTCAGACTTTGGAGGATGATCGACTGGCTTTGGTCGCACTTTATAATTCTACGAAAGGTGCCGGTTGGAGCAATAAAACAGGTTGGGCTGTGCCTGGTGTAACTGGTGACAACCCTTGTGGCTGGTTTGGGATTACTTGTGCGGCCGGGAGAGTTACGGGAGTCGATCTAAATCATAATTCATTAGATGGGGCACTTCCAGCTCAATTGAACAATCTTAGCGCCTTGGTCAATTTGGATCTTTCGTTTAATTCGTTGAAAGGAACTATTCCAAACATTTTAGGCATTCCTGTCTCAGCTATAGTAGATATTCGAAATAACAGGTTCAATTTTGCGGGTATGGAAGAAAACTATACCCGACTTGATTATTACAGTGATCAAGCTAAAATTCCGATAGGAGCTGTCGTTCCTTTGAGAACTACACAAATGGGTGGATACATGAGTATTTACGTTGCAGGAAAGTACGTCAATAACACATACAAATGGTATCTGAATAATGTTTTTTTGGAATCACATGTTGGTCAGCCCTACTGTTGGAGTTGGAGCCTTGGCACTTATCGCGTCGAAGTAACAAATAGTTTAGCCACTGGTGTAACATTGATGAGTGAAGATTATGAAGTGACCTATATTCCAGCAATGCCAGTAACTTTGGTGTCCTTATCAGTGAACAATAAGGATTCAAACAACCTACTCACCTGGAAAACCACCTCCGAAACCAACAACTCCGGTTTCGAAATCGAAAAAAGCCCAGATGCCAAAATCTTCGAAAAAATCGGTTTTGTAGACGGAAACGGTGATTCTAAGGAAACCAAGACGTACAGCTTTACGGACTTAAATCCATTTGCAACTACCTACTACCGCCTGAAACAAATTGACTTCGATGGGAAATTTGAATATTCGAGAATTATTTCTGTCAAAAATGAGGCAATAGGGTTTGCCGTTTATCCGAATCCCGCTCAAAATCAATTGTTTGTTGCCAATTTGGAAAAGGCAGAAGAGGTTTTGATCAGGAACCTGGATGGGAAGGTATTTTTAAAGCAACATGTGGACTCAAAAGTGCCTGTTAATACGAGTAACTTTCCTTCGGGACTGTATTTTATAACAATAGGAAATGAGACTCGAAAAATTTTGATTCAAAAATAAAGTTGATGACATCGATTCCAATTTAGGCCTGAGCACAAATCACTTGCTCAGGCCGTTTTATATCATTTTAACTTTATTAACTCACATTATTTCTCAATTTATTTCTACATGCAGGATACCACAGGACGGAAGCAATTCGTAAGTTTGATAACCTTGCACCCACTTGAGAACAGTAGCATTGCATGCTGAAAATCCTTTTGAGGAAATACACTAACCTGACCAGATTATTAAAAAACCGTAATATATGAGCAGTATCAAAGCAGATCAGTACAAATACGTTAGCTATCTATGGGATGATGAAAAAGCGGCTTCGCTCGGAGATGACCAGGTGGCGCTCCTTTTGTATCGTTCCAATCTGTTGGGCGCCGACCTTCGCCTGACCAATTATGCCGGAGGAAACACCAGCTGTAAAACCATTGAAAAAGATCCGCTTACGGGCAATCCTGTTGAAGTGATGTGGATCAAAGGTTCAGGAGGCGATATTGGGACATTAAAAAGAAGCGGGCTTGCCGGATTGTTTCAGGATCGCTTGCATAACCTGAAAAACGTATACCGCGGACTCGAATTCGAAGATGAAATGGTAGAACTTTTCAACCATTGTATTTTCGATCTGAAGTCAAAAGCACCATCCATTGATACGCCTTTACACGGTTTATTGCCATTCAAACATATAGATCACCTTCATCCCGATGCGTTGATTGCCATTGCCGCTTCTAAAGAGGGAGAGGCCATAACCCGTGAATTATTTCACGGCGAGCTGGCATGGGTACCCTGGCAACGTCCGGGTTTCGATTTGGGATTGAAACTGGAAAAAGCACTGGCAGACAATCCGGGAATTAGAGGAATAGTCTTGGGTGGACATGGATTGTTTACCTGGGGAGATACTGCCTACGAATCTTATATCAACACGCTTGATACGATTGAAAAGGCATCTGCATACCTTGAAGCCAACTATGGTAAAAGCCGCCCTGTATTTGGCGGACAGCGTTTGGAAAGCGAGTCATCAGATCGACGTTTGGAAATCGCGGGTAAGCTGGCACCTTATTTAAGAGGCCTTGCATCTGAGAAACAGGCGATGATCGGGCATTTCACCGACGACGCACGGGTGCTTGAATTCATTGGAAGCAACGATCTGGATAAACTTGCTCCTTTAGGAACCAGCTGTCCCGACCACTTCCTTCGCACGAAGATACGTCCGCTGGTTCTGGACCTGCCTTTTGAAAAACTTGCAGGATCAGATCAGGAAATTTTGGAGCAGATACGCCCTCAATTTGAAGAATATCGCGAAGGTTATCAGGCATATTACGACCGTTGTAAGCATGACAACAGTCCCGCAGTGCGTGATCCTAATCCGGTTATTATTTTACTGCCGGGTGTTGGCATGTTCTCTTTTGCAAAGGACAAGCAAACTGCCCGCGTTGCGTCTGAGTTTTATATCAATGCAATAAACGTGATGAAAGGAGCTGAAGCTATTTCATCATACGTGTCTTTGCCTGAGCAGGAAGCATTCGACATCGAATACTGGTTGCTGGAAGAAGCGAAACTGCAGCGTATGCCAAAAGAAATTTCTTTGTCCCGCAAGGTGGCTATCGTTACTGGTGGGTCAGGAGGTATAGGTAAAGCCATTGCGCAGAAGTTCTTGCAGGAGGGCGCGTGCGTTGTCATTTCTGACATCGACGAAAAAGCACTGGCTGAAACCAAAGCGGAATTTGATGCCAAGTTTGGTAAAGACTTTTCAGCTACTACGGTGGCGAACGTTTTGGACGCGGATCAAATCAAGGCGGCTTTCCATACAACAAAACTTAAATTTGGTGGAATTGACATCGTCGTGAACTGTGCTGGCCTTTCGATTTCAAAACCATTGGCCGAAACAACCATCAAAGACTGGGATATTTTACAGGACGTTTTGGTAAAAGGACAGTTTCTTGTTTCTCAAGAAGCCGTAGCAATTATGCGCCAGCAGGGATTGGGTGGAGACATCGTTAACATTGCCAGTAAAAATGGCCTTGTTTCAGGGCCCAACAATGTTGCCTATGGAACAGCCAAAGCTGCACAACAGCACATGACCAGGTTGTTGGCGGCCGAATTAGGCCCGGATAAAATCCGTGTCAATGTGGTAAACCCGGATGCTGTTATTTCCGGAAGTAAAATCTGGGAAAGTGGCTGGGCGGCTGGACGTGCAAAAGCGTATGGCATTAAAATTGAGGAATTGCCTGCATATTACGCGAAACGTACCGTTCTGGGTGCCGAGATTCATACCGAGGATATCGCTAACGGTGTATTCGTTTTGGTAGGAGGGCTTTTGAGCAAGAGCACAGGAAATGTAATCAACGTGGATGGAGGTGTTCCGGCAGCGTTTGTCAGGTAGTTAAAACGATAATTTTTGAGTTTTTAAAAGTTTGAGAGTTTGTAATGACTTTCAAACTTTTTTAGTGAACGGCCTAGACGATAAGCCGGGTAATACCAATTTTGTAGGAGTAGCTAAAAGCTAAAAAGGAAAAAATAACATGAGAATCGAGCAATATAAAATTGATCAGCATAACGATAGTTTGTTGTCAAGACACAACAATCAGTTTATTTTCTTAAAGGAGCAGTTGGGGGAGCAGGGAATCGATGCGAATAAAATTGTCGATGCGTTGCAGGCTTTTCAGGTAGCTATTCCAAGTTGGGCTTTGGGAACCGGAGGCACTCGGTTCGGGCGTTTTTCCGGTGGGGGAGAGCCACGTTCGCTTGAAGAAAAAATTGAGGATGTTGGTCTGCTTCACGCACTTAACCGTTCGAGCGGCTCTATTTCTTTGCATATTCCATGGGACATACCTTCGAATGCCGGTGATATTATCAATCTGGCTTCTTCTTATAATTTGAAATTTGATGCCGTAAATTCCAATACATTTCAGGACCAGAAAGATCAGGAGCTGTCTTACAAATTTGGATCACTTTCTCATGTAGACCCAAAGGTTCGGAAACAGGCGGTTGAGCATAATATAGAGGTTATTAAATACGGTAAAGATTTGGGTTCAAAAGCACTTTCTATCTGGTTGTCGGATGGATCATGTTTTCCCGGACAGTCTAATTTTGTAAAATCATTTCAAAATACGCTGGAATCGTTGCAGGAAATCTATGCTGCTTTGCCGGACGACTGGAAGGTCTTTGTTGAATATAAGGCTTACGAACCCAATTTTTATTCCACAGTTATTCAGGATTGGGGCAGTTCACTGCTGTTTTGCCAAAAGCTAGGTGCGAAAGCGGATGTCCTTGTGGATTTGGGCCATCATTTGCCAAATGCGAATATCGAACAGATCGTTGCTACCCTGATGATGGAAGGGCGACTGGCGGGTTTCCACTTCAACGACTCAAAATATGGTGACGATGACCTCACTGTGGGAAGTATCAGGCCTTACATGCTGTTTTTAATCTTTGTAGAACTGGTCGAAGGAATGAAGCGTGCGGGTAAAGGAAGCGACAGTTTTGCATGGATGATTGATGCAAGTCACAATGTGAAAGATCCTTTGGAGGATTTGCTGCAATCGGTGGAAGCAATACTGCTTTCCTATGCGCAGGCACTCATTCTGGACAGTAAAAAACTGGAAGTTGCCCGGTCTCAAAATGACGTTGTCCTCGCTCAGCAATTGCTGCAAAACGCATTCAGGACTGATGTGCGACCCTTGGTTCGGGAATCTATGCGTCAAAGCGGCGGTTCGCTTGATCCGATTGGCTTGTTTCGCAATCTGAAAGTGAGATCTGAATTGATGAATGAACGCGGCAGAATAACCGTTGCAACCGGATTGTAAACAAAACTTTTGTTAAATTCTACAGCGCCTCTCCATTTCGGAGAGGCGCTGTTTTCGTTATAAAGATTTTCTTTTAATGAGTGTAAACGGGTTTTTAATGATCGCTTTACGGTTTTCATTAATCAGTTGGGCCGCGGTTTTCCCCATTTGTTCGTGATCCGTCGAAATTGTGGTAATGCCGTCCAGCAAAATTTCTTTCAGTGGTGTTTCATTGTAAGAAATGATACCGATGTCCTTTCCTATTTCAAGCTTTTGCTGACGACATTTTTTAATCAGATTGACCAGGTCATTTTCCTCAATAACAACATAGGCAGCATTCGTCGTTACATTACTGTCTTCATGAAAATCGTAAATGATTTCATGCTCAAATTGATGTTGAATACAAAAAATCCGAAAACCTTTAATGATCTCCTTGGGGTACGGGATCATCGTTGGAAAAATTAAAATAAGCTTTGTGTAAACCTGCAGCAAATCCAGAGCTTCATTAAGCGCAGCCACAATATCCTTTTCGAAATTCTGAAATACGGAAGAATGTTTTTTTGTATTTAAATCAATGTCCTTGTCTAAAAGGATCAGCTTTTCAGCAGGAATCAATTTTATGGCGTCAATAGCTTCTTCCGCCTTATCGTAAAAGTGGGGCATGATCACATAGTAGTCATATTCTCCAAGGCTATTTTTTATCAGATTTTTAAAAATATTGACATTAGAATGGTGAATATGGAGATCCACGTTCACGTTACGTCCGAGGTTTTCTACAAACGCATTGTATATCTGCTTTTTGTAATTGCTGATTTTATTAAAAACCAAAAGGATTCTTACCGTGGTTTCAATGTCGACCCTATTGATAAAGTATCCTTTTCCACGAACGGAAATAAGTACTCCATCTTTAATTAAGTGCTTGTAAGCCTTTTCTACGGTATCTCTTGACAGTAAATATTCCTCACTTAACTGGTTAATCGATGGTATTTTATCTCCCCTTTTTAATTTGCCTTTTCCAATCGCAAGCAACAGCGATTTAATAATCTGCATGTACTTGGGGGCACTCTCCTTAAACTCAATATCAAACTGGATTTCCATTAAATTTCAATGGTTTGTATTGTGTCAAAATTACGACATTTAGGTATGCTTTGAGCAAAAAAAGAGGTCAACTTTTGTGAAGCTGACCTCTTTAAATTGATTTATTTCAGAACTTATCTGGGGCCACGGCCACCTCTGCCCGATGATCTATCGTTTCCTCCTGAGCTGCCTTGCGAGGAGCGCTCATTACCTTGTGAACCGCCTCTTGACTCGGAGCTGCTGCGTTCCTGACGTGCGGCTGGGACCTCACCTCCACGCCTTTCATTTCCCTGACTGCCGTAGTCGGCCGAACGTTCAGATCTTCTGTTACTTTCCGGGTTGTATGCGGGAGCGCTTCTTTCAACTCTTGGTTCAGGAGTTGGTGAAGATTGTCTTGTCCCTTCATAACCACCACGGCTTCTTCGATCAGAAGTCTCGGGTTGCTGAGTCTGTGGATTGTTGTATACCTCCCGGCTTCTTCTGCCTGAGTTGCCGTCGGAGGGTGAACCCGTTCTGTCCGAAGCAGGATTTGAGCGCTCAACTCTTCCATTTTCTGTATTTCTGCCATTTGCTCCGCTTTGACGTTGGTTACTGCCATTGTCACCATATACCCGCCCCCGGTCGTTGGATTCAGCGTTTCGGTTTGACTCACGATTGCTATTATATGAACCATTGTTTCTGTCCGCAGAATAACGATCATTTGATCGCCCGTTATAGCCTCTTTCATTTGACCGATCGGTAATCACGCGGCCTCGTTGGGCGACGTCGATTTGTCGTACAGGAACACTTCTTCGTGTAACCCGCTCAATTTCATCACGTCTTGGACCATATGCATAGTTGCGGTTGTTGTGATTATAATAATTATTGATGATCGTGGTTTGATTATAGATCTGAGTTACTCTGGTCCGTGGAGCGCAATAGTTACGCCAGTATCTGTCTGAAATGTATCGTTGTGGAACAAAAACCCACCAGAAAGATGGAATGTTTATGGATACGTTGATATTCATGCCAGGCCCAAGAGGTGCCCACCCGTAGTAGTCACCACCTGATCGCCAGTTTACCCATGCCGGTCCCCATTCATATCCAGGAATCCAGAACCATCCGTTGTAATCGTCAAATGACCAGCGGCCGTAGTGAAATGGAGCCCAACCCCAGTCATAATCAGAAACCCAGGTGTTACCAAATTCAGTCACTTCCCAGTATCCATTGCTAGAATAGGGCTGGAAATCCGCATCAACGTTAGGCGTCCATATTGAGCCATATTGACGTGAATTTGTCCAGCGGCCGTAAGGGGACAGATCGTTGTAAAAAGTTTGGAAGGAAATATTAACTCCGGGTTGAGCCTTAACCTCATTCTGAGCCGTGCAGGCGGTGATCAGTAAAAGGAAAAGGCCCGCTATCCGAAGTTTCTGCATGGTTTTCATGGCTATGTTGATTAATTGTTTGTTTTTTGTTAAAATCGGTGGTTGGACAAGTAAATTGTTTTTGGGTTTAACGAACTTTGCCAGGTGTATAATTGACATCGGGACACTTAAAAAGACTCGGTTTTTAAATTTGTTTAACAGGTTTTTCGTTTTAATTTGTTGATAATTAACATATTATAAATTTAGTCCTTTGCGTAACGCCTCGTAGTTTGCCATATAAAGACATTTATAAAGCGTAAAACCCCCATCTAATGTTACGAACATTAACAAGCGTTAACAGAATAAATAAAATCAAACATGCCAGATCCTGAAAAACTGCATCCCGAACTTGTTTTTCAAACTGCCCGGAGTGGCGGAGCAGGCGGGCAAAACGTGAACAAGGTCGAAACCAAAGTAGAGTTACGATTTGATATTTTGAATTCAACAATCCTGAGCGAAGAAGAAAAGCTTAAGCTTTGCCTGCGCCTTGCTTCCAAACTGACTAACGACAACGTGCTGGTTATTTATCATCAAACGGAACGTTCTCAACTGGCCAACAAAGACAAGGTCATTGAGAAGTTTAATGAATTAATCAAAAAGGCCCTCACTGAACCAAAAAGACGAAGAGCGACCCGACCAACTTTGGCTTCAAAAAAAGAGAGACTGGACAGTAAACAAAAGAAGTCAGTAGTAAAAGCGAACCGCCGTAAAGTAATCGACTGAAATAAATTGAAAATTGAAAGCGGGTCGCCGGGCGATTGAGAATTGACAATAACGAAATAGAGGACGGTGTACATAATCATCTAACCAGCCCAATGGCAATCGAATCAGCCACACTAAATTTCCAATTTCTCGCCAAATCTCCCTCTTTAAGTCAGGGATTACTTTTCAGAATTAAAAAAATGAAAACGCTCTTATGATTCCTAATCCTCCAATGTCTTCGGCGATACGTGCCTTATTTTCATTACCCGTAATCGTAGCCTCTCTGGGGTATTTTGTCGATGTGTATGATCTGCTGCTTTTTAATGTCGTGCGGGTCCCCAGCTTGATTGATCTCGGACTTTCGGAGGAACAAATTTCTACTATTGGGGCCAGGATTTATAATTGGCAGCAGGCGGGATTGTTGATCGGTGGTTTTTTCTGGGGGATATTGGGAGATAAACTGGGACGTAGATCCGTGCTTTTTGGCTCAATCATTATGTATTCCCTTGCCAATATTGTCTGTGGATTTACGCATAATGTTGAGATATATGCATTTGTAAGGTTCGTCGCAGGTTTGGGCCTTGCCGGCGAATTGGGTGCCGGTATAACGCTCATTGCCGAAATCCTTCCCAAGGAATATCGGGGTTACGGTGCGTCAATGGTTGCAGGGGTTGGTTTGATCGGAGCCGTGGCTGCTTTTTTTACAGTTAAACTTACCGATTGGCGTACCGCTTATTTCATAGGAGGTGGTATGGGTGTTGCTTTACTCGCATTGAGAGTGAACGTGTTGGAATCCTTTCTTTTTAATAAAATACTTGAAAATCGACCCAAGCCAGTAAACTGGTGGACGATCTTCACAAAATGGTCACGACTGATTAAGTATTTGCGTTGTATGGGCATGGCGCTGCCGACATATCTTGTAATTGGAATTTTTGCAACCTTTGGTAATGAGTTTGCCAAGGCCCTGGGAATATCCGATGTGCAGGCCGGGACCTGTGTGCTTTATACTTATATCGGCGTTGTTTCCGGAGATTTTTTCAGCGGAATATTAAGCCAATGGCTACGGTCGAGACGCTGGGCAATCTTTATCATGTTGATGATGACCTTCTCAGGAGTCATATGGCTGCTATTTGGCAGAATTAGTTCTGCTGAAACGCTGTATCTATGTTACGCATATCTGGGTTTCTCAATCGGTTACATTGCCATGTTCCTTACCACCACCGCCGAACAATTCGGTACCAACCTCAGAGCTACGGTTACCACCTCTGTTGCGAATAACGTAAGAGCTACAACGCTCCTTACGCTGCCGGTTTTTCAGATGCTAAAACCTGAGTTTGGTGCACTTCACGCTGGTGCCATTGTTGCAGGCGTATGTTTTTTACTTGCCGTTTTATCCCTGTGGAAAATGGAGGAAACCTATGGCAAGGATCTGGATTATCTTGAAATGTAGGTGAAAAGTAAAACGTGAGATGTAAAATGTAAGTTTACTTCTCACATTTTACATCTCACACATTTACTATATCAGCGCCTCCCACAATATTTCAGCTGGATGCAAAGCTTTTCGTCCGGTTCCATCGTGTATTTGATGCCTGCAGCTCGTACCTGGTGCCGCAATAATCGTATCCTCTGATTGTTGACGGACGGCGGGAAACAAAACCAACTCGCCAATCTGCATCGACAGATCATAGTGTTCTTTTTCATATCCAAATGATCCGGCCATACCACAGCATCCTGATGGGATCAACTGGACGGAATAATTTTCGGGCAGCGAAAGCATCTTTTTTGTTGGTACCATACTGGATATCGCCTTTTGCTGGCAATGCCCGTGGAGCTTTATCAATTTCCTTTGTTTGGTAAAATGTTCTTTTGAAATGTGCTTCAAGTCAACTTCCCGCGCAATAAACTCATCAAACTGCAAAGCATTTTGCGCAAGCATTTTGGCGTCTTCGATCAACTCCTGACTCACAAGATCAGGATATTCGTCACGGAAAGTGAGTATGGCAGATGGCTCAATTCCAATCAAAGGCGTATGATGAGAAATAATATTCCTCAATAGACGGACGTTATTTTCAGCGATTTTTTTCGCGTCTTTTAACAAACCTTTGGAAAGTTGCGGACGCCCGGATGGACCGTGCTCAGGAATTATTACCTCATAGCCCAGTCGCTCCAGGACTAATATGGATTTTTTCCCGATTTCTACATCGTTGTAATTCGTAAATTCGTCACAGAAAAGGTAAACTCTTTTTTTGGAGGATGGAGAAGGAATAACGGAGGAAGGGGTATCGGTTCCTAATTTCTTGCCTCGTGTATTTTCCCACCATTTTTTCAGCGTGATATCGTGGAGCAATGGCATGGTACGGTCAGGATGAAAACCGACAACCGAGTTGGCTATTTTACGCAACGCGGCATTTTTGAAAATAAGATTATATGCCCAGGGTACATAGCTTGCAATGGCATTTAATTTGGAATAGTTTCCGACCAGCCATGAACGTACGGGTACACCATGTTCATCGTGGTAGTGTTGTAAAAATTCCATTTTCAACTTTGCCACATCCACATTGGACGGACACTCCCCCTTGCAGCCTTTACAAGCGAGGCATAAGTCGTACACCTCTTTTATTTCCTTGTTGTCGAACCGGTTTTCCTTTGGGGAATGGGTGAGCATTTCGCGAAGGATATTTGCCCTGGCCCTGGTCGTATCCTTTTCATTTCTTGTCGCCATGAAACTCGGACACATGGTGCCACCGCTCATTTCAGTCTTACGACAATCGCCCGAACCGTTGCATTGTTCAGCGTGCTGCAGAATGGTTTGATCCTGGAAACGGAAGTATGTCTTAAATTCAGGCGTTTTTTGATCGGCTTCATACCGAAGGAAGGTATCCATCGGAGGTGTATCGACGATTTTCCCCGGGTTAAGAATATTGTCAGGGTCCCAGGTGCGCTTTATTTCTTTGAACAATTCATAATTATGCCGACCTACCATCTGAGGTATAAATTCACCCCTCAGTCTTCCATCTCCGTGCTCTCCTGAAAGTGAACCCTGGAATTTCTTCACCAGGGTTGCAATTTCTTCGGCTATTGTTCGAAACTGCTCGTGCCCTTCTTTGGTTTTCAGGTTGATGATCGGCCGGAGATGAAGCTCTCCCGAACCTGCATGCGCATAATGAACCGCAGACATGCTGTGTTTTTTCAAAATTTCATTGAACTGCCTGATGTATTCTGGTTGGTCGTTAACATCCACCGCGGTATCTTCAATAACCGCCACCGCTTTTTCATCGCCAGGAAGGTTACTCAGCAACCCTAGCCCAGCTTTTCTCAACGTCCATATTTTTTTTGTATCATCGCCAAAAAGCAGTGGGAAATGATAGCCCATTCCAGCTTTTATATAATCTGATTCCAGATTCGCGGCCAGTGCTTCAACCTCCTCCCTGGACTCCCTTGACAGATCTACAACCAGGATAGCAGGATATTCTCCTTCATCTGTGTTTTTTACAAAAAATGCATTCGCCCTTTGCTCCTTGTTGGCAGCAGCACATTCAAGAACGTAACCATCGATTAGTTCAACCGCCTGCGGCTTATATTTTAGGGCAAAAATTGTCGCTTTTAAAGCCTCGTCAATTGAGGTAAAATGGGCGCACAGCAGTCCCTGAGTTTTTGGCGGGAGCGGGATGATGTTTAACTTGATCTCAGTAAGGAAACAAAGTGTTCCCTCCGACCCTGCGATCAGCTTGCACATGTTAAATGCATCACTTGGAGTTCCCTCAGGAGTAATTGCGGTAAAGGGTTCCGTCTCAAGAAGCATGTCCAGCGCATATCCGGTATTTCTTCTTTCAACAGTGCGCTTAGGAAATTCTTTTCTTATCTCCGCCTGATTGGCAGGATTTGATAATATTTCAAAGGTTTTAGAATAGATCTGATTTTCAAGTGTGTGGCCTGTTTCCGAAAATTTAGAAATACCTTCCTTCCCGAAGGTAACTTCGCTGCCGTCCGACAAAATCGCCTTTACTTCAAGTAAATGCTCACGCGTGCTTCCATAAACAACTGAATTGGAACCGCAGGAATTATTGCCAACCATCCCACCGATCATTGCCCGGTTAGCCGTTGAAGTTTCTGGTCCAAAATATAGATTATAAGGCTTTAACGCCATATTCAACTCATCTCTTACGACCCCTGGCTCAACTCTTACGTACCGCTCGCGTTCATTGATCTCAATGATTTTGGTGAAGTTTTTCGAAGTATCCACCACAATTCCACTTCCAACAACCTGACCTGCCAGCGACGTACCTGCGGTACGCGGGATTAATGACGTTTTATGTTTTTTCGCAAATGCAATCAAACGTTTTAAGTCATCAAGAGTCTTGGGAATAGCCACTGCTAAAGGCATTTCGCGATATGCGGATGCATCGGTAGCATATAAGGTACGAATTGTATTGTCGTAGTGAACTTCACCTTCAATTTGTTCGGCAAGTGAACTCAGGTCGGCATTGGAAACAGAAGACTGTAATGTCATAAATGGCAAAAAACGGTAATGATTTCGGCCGCAAAGTTACAAACTAGGAAGGTGCGTTTGAGATTTATTCGACAGAATGTTTCATCTATCTGGGTCAAAAAATAAGAGATTTTGTACACCCTTTCGTGCTTGATAGAAAATTCAAAAACCACTAGATGTCAAAATTGTACGATAATTTGATAATATGGATTAAAGAAATATTGTTTAAAAATGTTATAACAATAGTCTTGCTATTATTTGCATTGTAAGAATTAATTATATTATTTTGGCAGCCTCTTTGTTTAAAATTTCAACTTTTTCATCGATTTGTACATAAAAATGCCGCCAATACGATTAATTGGCATGTTTTAGTTCAAGTTTATGGTTGATGTTAAAATAATACAATGTGGTGTAATTCATAACATTAACAAACTTACTAATGATTAAATTATCCTTTCGCTTGCTTCATCAGCGCGATGAATTAGATGCAGGGGTCAGCTCAGGGAAAAATCTTCTGACTTACCTCAAATCTATCCTGTTTTTTATGCTTGTTGCTACATTCTTTACGACAAGTGTTTTTGCTCAGGATGTTACGGTAACTGGTAAAGTCGCAGATCCCAAAGGAAGCGGTTTGCCAGGTGTGTCGATTGCTGTAAAAGGTAGTACATCGGGTACCAATACTGATATGGATGGCAATTATTCTCTCTCTACCTCACCCGGATCAACGCTGGTTTTTAGCTTTATTGGCTTCACATCAAAAGAGGTCGTTGTTGGTGCTCAGTCTAAGATTGATGTTACACTTTCGGATGATGCAAAAGCATTGAATGAAATAGTCGTCGTTGGGTACGGTACTGCAAAACGCAAAGACTTAACTGGATCCGTGCAGCAGGTAACCTCCAAGGAATTTAATGCGGGGATAAACCCAAATCCATTGCAGGCTATTCAGGGGAAAGTTGCCGGCTTGGTAATTACGCAACCATCAGGTGATCCTAACTCTAACCCTACGGTACGTCTCCGAGGCTACACTTCGCTGGCTGGTGGGAGCGACCCACTTTACGTTGTGGACGGTATTATCGGGGTACCAATGAACACGATTTCGCCTGACGATATAGAATCTATGGATGTATTAAAGGACGCATCTGCATCCGCGATCTATGGTTCACGCGCAGCAAACGGAGTAATCATGGTTACTACCAAACGTGGGAAATCGGGTAAGACAACCGTGACATTCAACAACTATGTTGGTGTTGAAACAATCTCTAATCGTCTTGATCTGATGAATGGAGATGAATACCGTGCCCAGGTAACTCGCATTGTTGGTCCGTCGTCATTAACTGACAAACAGAAATTTCCGGTTGATGCGCAAGGTAAAGGTTACAGTACTGACTGGATAGACCAAATTTCAAGATCAGGTATAACCAACAATCATGACCTGGCAATTTCGGGAGGCTCTCCTAATTTTTCATATAGAGGATCGGTTAATTATATGAATCGGGAAGGAATCATCAAGCAAACTGGCTTTGATCGTATGACTGGTCGTATTAACCTTGATCAAAAGGCTTTTGACAATCGTCTGAATATCCAGTACAGTCTGTCGGTAACAAATACAAACAGCAAAATTGCTGACGGTGATATTATTGTCAGAGCGACTACGTTCCTGCCGACGCTTCCAGTAAACGATCCGACAACAAATAAATACTATGAAATTCCTGGCAGTTTCGATTTGTACAACCCTGTGGCAATGCAAAACGCTCAGAAATTTACAGGTAACCGAAGGGTTGTTATTGGAGGTCTAAACCTGAAATATGAAATTCTGGACGGCCTGACCTTAGGAGCAAATGGTGCACTTAGGAGTGAAAATTATGTTGAGAGTCGTGCAAGAAACAAAAGCGCTAGGGGCTACGAATCACAAAACGGCCGGGCTGAAAGAGGGTTGAATATGACAAGCGACAAGCTTGTTGAGTTAACCCTTAACTACCTCAAGGGATTTGGAACCGGGAACAGCAATTTCGCACTCCTGGGAGGTTACTCTTATCAGGACGTGACCAACGACGGTTTTAATGCTTACAATAATCAGTTTGTGACTGATATTTTCGGATATGACAAATTGGGAAGTGGAGCTGGAACCTTGATCAGTCCAAATTCAGACTATACAGGTTCTTATAAGAACCAGACGAAACTTGCTTCCTTTTTTGGTAGAGCGACTTTGAATATGAACGATCGCTACAATATCACTGGTACCCTGCGGTACGATGGCAGTTCGAAGTTTGGAGCTAATAATAAATGGGCACTTTTTCCATCTATTGCAGGTGGATGGACGATTTCTGAAGAATCATTCTTTCCTAAGTCTAACGCATTCAATTATCTGAAACTTCGTGCAGGATGGGGGCAAACTGGGAATTCTGAGGGTATCGCGCCTTATCAATCGCTTCAGTTGTACGGTAAAAAAGACACTTACTATGACGGAAGCATTGATAATTTTCTTCCAGGATACGCAATCACACAAAATGCCAATCCTAACCTGAAATGGGAAATTCTTTCTCAGGCTAATATCGGCCTTGATTTTCAATTGGCTAACGGGCGATTCTCAGGAACCGTGGAATACTACAACAAAAACACACGTGACATGTTGTATCCTTATTCGGTTCCGGCAGATGGCGTAAAATACTTCACAGACAAGATCATTGCTAACGTTGGCAAAATGCGCAATTCAGGTTTTGAACTTTCATTCGGTGGGGATGTGATCAGCAACGACAATTTTACCTGGACTAGCCGGGTGGTTGGTGCATACAACAAAAACACGATCGTGTCTTTGAAAAATGCAGAGTTTAATTCAGGGCGCGTGCAGTTCAATGCGTTCGGAGGAAGAGGATTGTCGGATGTGTACGCTTCCGTGTTAGAGGAAGGATCGCCGTTGGGAACATTCAACAACGTGCCTCAATTTGTAAGATTCGGTACTGATGGCAAGATGTTGTTCAAAGCGAAAGAGTCCGGCGACACAACAAGTACTCCCGGTTTGGCACAGGTTGGTTTCAAAGGAAATCCACAGCCATTTTTTACCGGAGCCTGGATAAACAGCTTCAAGTACAAAAGGTTTGACCTAAGCTTCCAGTTCAGAGGCGTTTTTGGCAACAAGATCATGAATAACATGCGTGCAAACTTGTCCCTTCCGGGGTCGGTTCTTCAAACAAACATGTTAACCAGCATCGCCGATCTTCCTGCAACTTATAGCCAGAGCAGAATGTCATCTTATTGGATGGAGAGTGGAACCTTCGTTCGATTGGACAACTGGCAGATCGGTTACAACATGCCTGTAACCAATAAGTACATCACAAACGCCCGTTTTTACTTAGGTGGCAACAACCTTTTCGTTCTGACAAAATACACAGGTATTGATCCTGAGCTTCAGGTAAAAGGAGACCTTCAAGATAATGGTACTAACCAGCGTCCGAATAGCCTTGGTATCGATGCAACCGGAATTTATCCTAAAACCAGATCGGTACAGTTGGGTGTAAATCTTACGTTCTAAATTCCCGAAAGAGAAATAGATAAAATTTTGCGGAGGGATTTTATTTGAAAACCTGATATAAAACAACTGAAAATATGAAAGTAAAATATAAATATTTGCTGCTTGGTTGCCTGTTTATGATTGCGGGGCAGTCATGCACAGACTTAACTGAAAATACTTACGATGTCGTGCCGACAGATGAATTTGGAGGAACAGCAGGTCAACAGGCCGCATTGATCGGTCCAATTTATAATAATTTAGGAGGTTATTTTGATAAGTATTGGCAGATCGATGTATCTACAGACGAGGCAGTGATTCCAACAAGAGGTGGTGACTGGGGAGACGGTGGGAAATGGGTTCGTATGCATGAACACAAATGGGAGACAAACGAAGACCTTTTCAACAACATTTGGAAAATGTGCTATGAAAACGTGACTGCGATCAATCGTCAGTTAGGCACGTTGACAGATCCTGGCGTAATCGCTGAGTTGAAGGCACTTCGTGCATTCTATCACTACATTGCCATGGATCATTTTGGTAACGTAATTATTGCGGATAAGCTTGGCGGCGAAACGCCAACTCAAAAAACCAGCAAGGAGGTTTATACCTGGATTGAAAGTGAATTGCTCGCAGTATATCCAAACCTGAGCGAAACAGCCGGTGGAGCATATTATGGACGTATAAATAAATATGTTGTTGATATGATTCTAGCAAAATTATATCTGAATGCAGAAGTGTATACCGGTACACCTCAGTGGGCGAAGGCTATTACCTACACAGATCATATTATTGCATCTAAAAAGTATTCGCTTGCAGCCGATTTCTTTAGCGTGTTTTCCGTCACAAATCAGAAATCGCCCGAAATTATTCTTGCAACTCCGTTTGACAAAGACAAAAGAACGGGATTCGAAATTCAGAGATATACTCTGAACTATCTTAACCAGTTGACATACAGCTTGTCGCAATCCACTTACAATGGTGTAGCGACCACCGCGTCGTTCTATCGTTCGTTTACAGACGGAGACATTCGTAAGAACATGTGGCTTGTTGGGCAACAATACACTGCGGCTGGTGATCCAATTAGTGACCAAGGGGTACCATTTGCTTACACAATCGATATTCCTGCTCTGGTAATGCCAGCTGGTGTGGTTGCCCGTAATGCAGGTGTGAGAAGTGTCAAGTACGAAATTCAGAAAAACAATCCATCTGGAAGCCAGGATAACGATTTTGTGATTTTTAGGCTCGGTGACGTTTACATGATGCGGGGAGAAGCCAAGTACCGTCTCGGCAATATGGCCGGAGCACTTGAAGATGTGAACGTGATCAGAACACGCGCATCGCTACCCTCGTTAACAACCCTGACAGATGATCTCTTGTTAGCTGAAAGAGGTCGTGAAATGGCTTGGGAATATCACAGAAGACAAGATTTGATTCGATTTAAACAATATACCAAGGCTTGGGATTTCAAAAGCGTGACCCCTGAAACGAGAACCTTGTTTCCAATACCAGCGGTTCAGATTGGTCTTAATCCTAATTTGAAACAAAACCCTGGTTATAATTAATTCAAGTGAAAAATATGCTTTGAGTAAGGAGCAGGCCTTTAATGGCTTGCTCCTTTATATTAATGCCTTTTTATAATTAGATTCGTTTGGTCCAATATACTCTTGCAATAAACCGGCCCTGAGGCAATAGGCTTCTTTTTCAGACCAGGTTGTAAGATCAATTTAAAGCGGCACACAATTAATTATATGGATAAACACTCATTAACTTTGGTCCCAGTAAAGTAACCGGGAAGAATAATGATTGTCAGTCGATACTGTTTGTTTTTTTTTCTTATTGTTTGGTCATTGCTTCTGTCACGATGTAAAGTAAGTTCGGATAAGACGCTTTTTGAAGAAATGCCTTCAAACCACACGGGGATTAGTTTTGTGAATGAAATTGTAAGCAGCGAGAAACTGAATATTTTCAACTATCGTAATTTTTACAATGGCGGCGGCGTAGCAATTGGAGATATTAACAATGACGGTTTACCCGACATATATTTCACGGCCAACATTGGACCAAATAAATTATATCTCAACAAAGGAAATTTTCAGTTCGAAGACATAACAGAAAGTGCGAAAGTAGAGGGACGCGGATCATGGAGTACGGGTGCAACATTTGCCGACATAAACGGAGACGGCCTGCTTGATCTGTATGTGTGTAACTCAGGTATTGACGATTCGGAAAAACGCGCTAATGAAGTGTTTATCAACAAAGGAGACCTCACTTTTACAGAATCGGGAGCCAGCTATGGGTTGAATGACAAAGGATATTCAACGCACGCTGCCTTTTTCGATTACGATCACGATGGAGATCTGGATATGTATTTGCTCAATAATAGTTTTATTTCCGTTGGCCGTCTTGGATTTGCCAATTTGCGAAATCAGCGGGATGCTGAGGGGGGAGATAAATTGTTTCGAAATGATGGAAATCTTTTTAAAGATGTGAGTAAAGAAGCAGGGATTTTTGGAAGTTTGATCGGATTTGGTCTCGGTGTTGCAATTGGGGATGTCAACAACGACAATTGGCCGGATATCTATGTTTCCAACGATTTTTATGAACATGACTATTTGTACATGAACAACCGCGACGGGACTTTTAAAGAATCAATCCAGGATGCAACCCAACACATCAGTATTACGTCCATGGGTGCGGACATTGCCGATATGAATAATGATGGGAAACTCGATATCTACGTTACAGATATGCTTCCGTCTACTGACCGACGCTTGAAACTGACCACAACTTTTGAGGGACACAATCTGTTTGAACTTAAAATTTCAAGGGATTTTCATTATCAGTATATGCAGAACTCATTTCAGTTGAATCAGACTGATGATGCGGATGGCCGTGTTTGGTTTAGTGAAATAGCTCGTTATACCGGAACGCATGCTTCCGATTGGAGTTGGGGAGCACTTCTTTTCGACATGGACTCAGACGGAGAAAAGGACATTTTTGTGGCAAACGGAATCAACAAGGATCTGACAAACCAGGACTTTGTTCAATTTTTTGCCAATCCTTCCAATATTGCTGAGGTCAGCCGCACAAAGAAATTGAATTATGAGATGTTGCTTGACAAGATGCCCTCTGAGCCCTTGTCGAATTATGCATTTAAAAATAATGGTAATTTAACTTTCACAAATAAAGCAAATGATTGGGGTTTGGGGTCTGCATCTTTTTCCAACGGATCAGCTTATGGAGACTTGGATGGAGACGGAGATTTGGACTTGGTGGTAAATAATGTAAATAGTGAGGCGTTCGTATATAGGAATCGTTCAAGTGAAAAAAAAGGCTTTCATTACCTTAAATTTAATTTGAATGGTGAAAAAGGAAATAGATTTGGCATTGGCGCGAAGGTATTTGTCCACCAAAAAGGAAGAACCCAGATGCTTCAGCAAATCTCCAACCGGGGCTTTCAATCCTCCGTTGATTTGAACCTGGTATTTGGTTTGGGAAATCAACCAGCAATTGACTCTGTGACGGTTGTATGGCCTAATGACAAGCAGCAAAACATCATCGGATTGAAGGCAGATTCAACCTACACTTTGAATCAAACCGATGCGAACGCGATTTGGGTCAAACCTAAAAAACTTCGTGATCAAATTTATGAGGACATTACTGATAAAAGCGGAATCAATTTTACACACAGAGAAGTCGACTATGTTGATTACAATACAAATCCTCTGATCAAACAAATGTATTCCCGCCTGGGCCCGGCGGTCGCTATAGGCGACGTAAATAAAGATGGGCTGGACGATGTTTTTATCGGGGGAGCAGTGGGGCAAGGTGGCAGACTTTTTACACAAAAAAAGGATGGTTCGTTTGCGGATCAATCCAGCTTCTTTGCGTTGCAAACGGGATCAGAAGCTTCTGATGCAGTATTTTTTGACGCAAACAATGATTCATACCTTGATTTGCTTGTGGTTTCGGGTAGCAACGAGTTCAAGGAAGATGATCCGGCGCTGCTTCCGAAGTTGTATCTTAATGATCGCAGTGGAGGGTTTGCAGAAAGCCCACAATTTCGAAATCTAAAAATTAATGCATCTTGTGTAGCGGCGGCAGACTTTGACAAAGACGGAGATACAGACGTCTTTGTTGGTTCAAGGTTGATCTCGGGCCGGTATGGGCTAAATCCAAAGAGTTACTTTTTTACTAATGACGGTCTGGGGAATTTTATAGACGCGACTTCAAAACTTCTTCCCGCAGCCAGCAATTTGGGGATGATCACCGATGCCGTTTGGGGAGATTTGGATGGAGACGCATTTCCAGAACTAATTCTGGTTGGGGACTGGATGCCGGTGACGGTTTTTGGAAACAAGCGAGGTCTTTTTGCGTTGAAACCGGATACCGATTTTGTCGATGCGAAAGGTAAAGTCTTCAAAACCAGTGGCTGGTGGAACACGGTAGAGCTCGCCGATATTGACAATGATGGAGACATGGATATCATCGCAGGCAACCTGGGAAGAAACTCAAAATTAAAGGCCAGTCAGGAAGTACCGGTGGAAATGTATGTAAAAGACTTTGACCAGAATGGCGTGATCAAACAAATTATCAACTGCCCCGACGAGACTGGTGTGCGTTATCCGATGATCATGAAGCCGGATCTTTTGCGTGCAATGCCGTCACTTAAAAGAAAGTTTGTGAAATATGATCAATATGCAGAAAGGATTATTGATGAAGTTCTTACCAAGGAAGACCTTGCAACTGCTGTCGTCAAAAGCGTATATACGGCCGAATCGGCAATTTTGAAGAATGACCGAAAGAGCAGTAAATTCATTTTCACGCCCTTGCCTTCGGATGCGCAGTTTACTTCGATTTTTGGTATTATACCAATAGATTATGATCAAGACGGAGGTCAGGATCTCGCCCTTGCAGGCAATTTTTATGACGTCCTTCCTGAAATAGGGCGGTACGACGCAACGAAAGGGCTAATCTTGAAAAACACCAACGGAAGGTATGAGGTGAAAAATCCTTCTCAAACAGGATTCTGGGCTGAGGGACAGGTTCGGACACTTAAAAAACTGGCAGGTGGCCAGATCATTCTTGGTCGCAACAATAGTACGGTCCAGGTTTTTAAACCTCGAAATCAAAAATAACAGGCCTGCATTTTTGACGAATACGAGGAATTCGCTTTCAGACAAACTAAAACCATCATGAAAATTTTTCAAGTAATGTGCATGCTGGCCCTTTCGGCCTTCCTTCTGACTTGTCGTTCAAAGCAAAAAGTTCAGGAAAATTCACTCTTTGAATTAAAAGACTCCACTGAAACCGGGGTTGGCTTTAATAACCAGCTTAGGCCAGACACTCAACTTAATATTATGGATTATCTCTACTTCTATAATGGAGGCGGGGTAGCAACGGGTGATATCAATAACGACGGTCTTGCGGATGTATATTTCGTTTCGAACCAGGGTAAGAATAAGCTATATCTCAACAAAGGGAAGAAAGACAACGCACCGTTTCATTTTGAAGATATAACCGAAAAATCGGGAGTTGCGGGAATGGCCCAGTGGCAAACGGGCGTAACAATGGCCGATGTGAATGGTGATGGGTTACTGGATATATATGTGTGCGCGGTTGGAAAATTCAGGGAGCTAAAAGGGAAAAACGAGTTATATATAAACAATGGTGATCTCACTTTTACGGAACAGGCGGCTGCGTATGGCCTGGACTTTACCGGCTTTTCAACTCAGGCTGCATTTTTTGACTATGACAATGACGGCGATCTGGACTGTTACCTGCTAAACCATGCCGTTCACACCTCGCTAAGTTATGGGCGAGTAAGCATGCGGGATACCAGAAATCCTGAATCAGGAGATTATCTTTTTGAAAATCAGATAAATAATGTTCATTCAGAGGGTGGGCCAGTCAAGTTTACAGATGTCAGCGAAAAAGCGGGAATTTTTGGAGCAGCAATGGGATATGGTCTTGGCGTAGCCATTGCCGATTTAAATAATGACGGCCTGAGCGACATCTATGTTTCCAACGATTTTCACGAGGATGACTATTGTTATATCAATAATGGTAACGGAACCTTTTCAGAGAAGGGGAAAGAGATGTTTCGTTACATGAGTCGCTATTCAATGGGCAACGATATCGCTGATGTCAACAACGACGGCTATCCGGACATCATGACTTTAGACATGTATCCGGAGGATGAGTTTGTTGAAAAGTCGTCGATCGGAGAAGATCCGCTGGATATTTATCTATATAAATTATCCTTTGGTTATATGCCGCAGCTAAGCCGCAACAGCCTTCAGATCAATTTGTCGGGTAAACGTTTTACTGAAGTCGCAGCGATGGCCGGTGTAGCGGCAACAGATTGGAGCTGGTCGCCCTTACTTGCGGATTATGATAATGATGGTGTAAAAGATTTGTTTATAAGTAATGGGATTGCCCACAGACCCAATAATCTGGATTATACAAAGTACATCGCACATGAAAGCGCACAGGACTTAATGGCAGCTTCGGGTACTTTTGACGCCAAGGCAATGGCCATGATGCCTGAAGGAAAAGTTCATAACTATTTATTCAAAGGATCCAAAGAGCTGGTATTTCAAAACAAATCTTTGACCTGGGGGTTTGAGAAGGCAGGTATTTCAAATGGTGCTGCGTACGCTGACTTCGATAATGACGGCGATTTGGATCTCGTTACCAATAACCTCAATGAGCCTTCAGTTTTTTACATGAACAGAGCCAGTGAAGATAAAGCTTCGGGTTATTTGCGAGTCAAACTGGAAAACTATCCCGATAACACCTTCGCCCTCGGAGCCAAAGTAATCATAAAAAACCGGTCAGGAATGCAGATGCAGCAGCTGGCAACGACCAGAGGTTTCGAGTCGGCAAGCGAACCCATTCTTCATTTCGGTATAGGCGAGGATTCTACAGTTGACAGCCTGATCGTTGTCTGGCCCAATCAGAAGATGCAAGTTCTGACTGGGGTTAAAAAGAATCAGCTTCTTAAAATTAAATACGATCCGAGCCCGTACGCTGTCAAAGATCCGGCAGGTCTTATCGTGAAAGCGCCAGATGGGAGGTTGTTCGAGGACATTTCTGCTAATTTCAAAATTCCGTATAAGCACCAGGAAAATCAGTATTTCGATCTTTACCGAGAAAGTTTGATGCCTTTTCTGGTCTCAACGGAAGGTCCGAAAGTTTCGGTTGCCGATGTAAATGGAGACGGACTGGAGGATATGTACGTAGGTGGTGCCAAGTGGCAGGCAGGTACTTTGTTTCTACAATCAGAGACAGGTAAGTTTAAGCAAAGTTCGCAAGCTGACTTCCTGGCAGATTCGACATTCGAAGATGTGGATGCTGTATTTTTCGACGCCAATGGGGATGGACATCTTGACTTATACGTCGTGTCGGGAGGTAATGAATTTTATGCAAAAATGCCCGAGCAGCTTGATCGATTGTACTTTAACGACGGGAAGGGGAATTTCAAAAGAAACAAATCGTCCTTGCCTGAAATGTTTGATAATAAATCTTGTGTCCGGCCTTTCGATATTGATCAAGATGGGGACGTTGATTTATTTGTCGGTGGGCGTGTGGTCGGCTTTCAATATGGAGTTGCGCCTTCATCTTATGTTTTAATCAATGACGGAAAGGGTCATTTTAGTGATAAAACAAATGAAATCGCTCCTACGCTTAAAAACCTCGGGATGGTCACGGATGCCCTCTGGGCTGATATCAATGGTGATAAGTTGAAGGATCTGGTTGTCGTCGGAGATTGGATGCCAGTGCAGGTCTTTATAAATAACAAAGGCAAACTTTCAACTGAAAAAGCCATGAAGTATCAAAGCCCATCGGGATTATGGCAGTGCGTTTCAGCTGCGGATTTCGATCAGGATGGTGATATTGATTTGGTAGCTGGTAATCTCGGGCAGAATAATAAGTTCAGGAAGCGTCCGGATTCGCATCTTAAAATGTGGGTGAAAGACTTCGATAACAATATGGGATTGGAGCAGGTGCTGTCTTACAGTGTTGAAGATAAGTGGTACCCTGTTGCTTTTAAGGATGAATTGGGCAAAAAGATGCCTTCTGTTATAAATAAGCGCTTTACCGATTACAAGTCGTACGCAGGCAAAACGATCAACGAGATTTTTAAACCTGAGGAATTAAAAGATGCCAGACTGTTAGAAGTTTCCAAGTTTGAATCCGTATACCTGGAAAATAAGGACGGCGGCTTTTTAGTTCATGATCTTCCCCGTGAAGTCCAGGTTTCTAAGGTTTTTACCTTTGCTGTAGGTGACATCAACGAGGATGGCAAACCCGATCTTCTGGGGGGCGGTAACTATTTTGGAGTGAGTATGTATCAGGGGCGATACGCTTCAAGTTATGGTTTGATACTTATTAACAAGGGTAAAGGCAATTTTCAGTCGATGTCGCCAGTTGACACGGGATTTTTACTTGATGGAGAAATTCGTGATATAAAAGCAATAAAAGTCGGCAATGCGAAGGTGTGGGTTGTAGGGCGAAATAATTTGCCGCTCAGTATTTTCAAGCCTGTTCAAAAACGGTTGGTTTTATAATTACCTCAGACCTTTCTTACCGTTGACAGATAGGTATCAGTCTTGATTAACATTGGCTATGTTATGTGTCTGACCGGGTACTAATTTTCCTCAGGCTATAATGTATACGTAAGATTTTCGTTGATGAAGAAATACCCTTCATCATCATGATTAAAATAGTAGCCGTATTTCTTTTCTCCACATTTCACGGTTTTGCCCAGCCATATTATACACGTCTCCGTGCCGCGGTTGGCGGTGAAGCATTGGGAATTGCTCCAACAGGGCAAGTCTATTCAGAAGCATCATTTGCATATCGCGCGAAAACGTTCTGGAATATTTCAACTGGGTTAGGAGCAGTTCAAACGGGGAGTTTCAGAAGCTACACGCTTTCATCTGCTTTGACATATTCTTCCTTGCTAAATCCATACATGCGCAGATCCTGCCAGCCGCGTCCCGGGTATAATAGCATAGAGAGTTATTTCGAAACGGGCGTTGCCACATTTTTTGTTGACACCTACAATGGGAATCAATATTTTCCGGATACAGATAAGCAACGTCTCTTAACTCCCCTCGCTCTGGCCGGACTAAGAATTCATTTTGTTTCGTCAAAATGGATTTACATTCTTAAGCTGAGATATACTCCTGCTCTTCTAGAAAGCAAACTTGCCTCGAAAGGAGGCATCGCTTTTGCTATTGGCTGGCGATAATTTCACAAACTTTCTGTCTTTCCGCCGTCAACCGGAAGGTTGATCCCATTGATACTTCCTGCTGCCGGGCTACATAAAAACGCAACGGCGGCGGCGACTTCTTCAGGGTCGCTAAATCTGCGGATAGGACTGGTTGCTGCCAGTTGTTCGGCTATTTCTTCTTTAGATTTCCCCTGTGATTTACTTCTGAGCTCCAAAATCGTATCAAGGCGTGCGGTTTTTGTAAAGCCGGGAAGTACATTGTTTACGGTTATACCAAATTGTCCAAGTTCCAAAGATAATGTCTTAGCCCAACTCGCAACCGCGGCACGAATGGTATTGGAAACACCCAGCCCGATAATCGGTTGTTTGACAGAGGTACTGATGATGTTTACAATTCGTCCAAACCCAGCCTTTTTCATAGACGGGACCAAGGCCTGGGCAAGAATCTGGTTGTTGATTACATGCATCTGGAAAGTTTCGAGAAACTGATCCGTTTCTGCCTCAATAATGGGGCCGCCCGCCGGGCCTCCGGTATTATTGATAAGTATATGAACATCAGGGCAAAGCCGAAGGTAATTTTCAATGGCGCCCTTCACAATATTGGGATTCGAAAAATCCGCTACAATATATCGATGCAGCTGACCCATAGAGATATCCAGTTCCTCCACGGCTTCTCGTAGTGAATCTTCGTTTCTGGCCATCAACGTGACGTTGGCGCCCATTGCTGCCAGTTCCGACGCAGTCGCAAACCCAATTCCCTGTGTGCTTCCACAAACGATTGCCGTTTTTCCTTTGAGATCAAGATTCATTTTCTTTTCAGTTAATTGTAATTTCTTTAAACGACTAACACTCGCGTCGTCTGCGGCAGTTTCTACTTTGCTCTTGGCGTTCAGGTTACCTTAGGGTTCGCAATTCTTACGCCTAAGTTCTTTAGAATCCTGTTTCCCTCTCCCAACCTTTTCTTCTATCTTTGCGGTTTATTTTACGCGTTTAACGTTAAACAATGTCAAAAAAAATCCAATCCGCACTTATATCTGTCTACTATAAGGATGGACTTGAACCTTTGGTTCGTCTTTTGCATGAAAATGGTGTAAAACTTTATTCTACGGGGGGAACACAAACTTTCATTGAAAATCTCGCCATACCCGTAACCGCTGCGGAAGAGCTTACAGGATATCCTTCCATTTTTGGGGGGCGGGTCAAAACATTGCATCCCGCTATTATGGGTGGCATTCTGTATCGTCGTGATGACGCCGGTGATGTCGCTCAGGCTGCGCAATACAATATTCCTGCAATCGACCTGGTCGTGGTGGACCTTTATCCTTTTGAAGAAACAGTGGCTTCTGGTGCGAGCGAAGATGATATTATTGAAAAAATTGACATTGGTGGGATTTCACTTATTCGTGCAACCGCAAAGAATTTTAAAGACACCCTGATCGTCTCGTCACGCAACCAGTACGCGGACGTTGTTGAATTGCTCTCTTCCAAAGCAGGCTCAACAGACATTGAAGACCGTCGTGCGTATGCGGGAAAAGCGTTCGGTATTTCATCTCACTATGATGGAGCCATTAACAGTTACTTCATCGGTAAAGAATACGCGGAGCTCTATGACTTTACAAACCTTCCGGCACAGACCCTGAGATATGGAGAGAATCCACATCAAAGTGCAACCTACCACGGCGATCTTGATGGGATCTTCGAAAAACTACATGGCAAGGAATTGTCGTATAATAATCTTGTTGATGTAGATGCGTGTGTAAATCTGATTGACGAATTCATTGGCAGTGATCCAACTTTTGCGATCATAAAACATACCAATGCCTGCGGTATTGCAACGGCTGGAACTTCAAAGGAAGCGTATGATAATGCCCTTTCCTGTGACCCGGTTTCGGCCTTTGGTGGTGTTGTCATCACCAATACAAAAGTAGATTTGGCAACTGCGGAAGAATTGAACAAATTGTTCATGGAAATTCTGATCGCGCCGGAATACGATGAAGACGCTTTGTCACTACTTAAATCGAAGAAAAACAGGATTCTATTAAAGCGTAACGCAGTTGATTTGCCGAAAGTTATGTTCAAGACTATTTTGAATGGTGTTTTGATCCAGGACAAAGACCTTTCGACGGAGGTTTCGGGACAGTTTACGACAGTGACAGAAAAGGCACCGAGCGCGGGCGAACTGACAGCCCTGGAATTCGCACTTAAAGTTTGCAAGCATACGAAGTCAAACACCATTGTTCTGGCAAAGGAAAATCAACTGCTTGCAAGCGGAACGGGACAGACATCGCGTGTTGACGCGCTGCGTCAGGCGATTGATAAAGCGAATGCATTTGGCTTTGATCTCAAAGGCGCAGTGATGGCATCGGACGCTTTTTTTCCTTTTGCTGACTGCGTGGAGATTGCTCATTTGGCCGGAATTACAGCTGTTGTACAGCCGGGTGGATCCATTCGCGATAAAGACTCAGTAGAATATTGCAATGCAAACGGTGTTGCAATGGTTACTACCGGAGTAAGACATTTTAAACACTAATTTAATACGCGTTCATAGCATCACGAAGTGAAAGCTTCGTGGTGCTCTTTTTTAGCCACTTTAAAAATTTTGCTGTTGGAACCGACGTCTAAATCGCGAAATAGCATACTCAAGGTGGTTAAGTTTCTTATAGCAGGCGTTTTTGCAGCCACGTTAAGCTACTTCTTTCTATTTCCCCAATTATTCTATTGTCAAACTATTTATTTTTCTGACTTCCGTCAGCTTCCCGACGGTGTTTTTGTTAGTCCGGCGGTAAAGCCGGATCAGCAACAACTTATTCAAAAAGTGGTTTCGGGCGCTGAAATGCGTGTCGACTCATTTTATTCAGGAAAAGAGTCACATCCTATCTTTATAATTTGTACATCTCCGGAGCAATATGAAAAGTATTGCAACGGGACCGAAGGGGAGGGGTGTAGTGTGGGGACGCCCTGGGGCGAAACCTGGATTGTCTTGAATTTAGACGGGATAAATATTGATGTCACGAGTCATGAGCTCAGCCATGTTGAGTTGCTTGCGCGACTCGGTTGGTGGAAAATAACCTTTGACGTACCGCAATGGTTTAACGAGGGCATGGCGTTAATGCTTGACCGGCGATTTGTCAACGACCGGGATCCCGTTGGGCAATATATTTCATATTATGATGAGTGGCTGTACTATACAGGCGGCGCCCAGATCATTTTGGAACTGCATGAGATTTCAAGTCTCAGGCAATTTTTTAACGGGAGCCAGAAACAGGTGATGCTGGCGTATATGACATCGGGTATGGAAGTGTCCTATTGGATGGCTTCTATGAAGAAGGATGGCTTTTCCCAGTTTTTGAAGCTATCCGCTTCCGGCGCTTCGTTTGAAAGCGCTTACGGCCTGGCAGAAAAAATGAACAGGCTGCAGAATGCAAACTCGCTGCCAGTAAATCCGCTTCGGTTGAGTCAATTTGCCAAAAATAATGAGTAGAAAATAGTTGTTGGGTACTAATAGACTGAAAAAATGAATGTTAACACATTCATTAGCCTGCAAATCTGTGAACATCTTTCATTCTTTTGCACTATTTTCTGAAAATAATGTACCTTTCGGCTTGAACCAAGTAGCCTAATCATCCACTAAATTTTCATTATTTGAAATGCAACAATTACAAACACTGGATTATCTCGTTTTCTTCTTTTACTTCATCATGGTTTCTGGTTATGGCTACTGGATCTACCAAAGAAAAAAATCAAAAACGGAATCAACCAAGGACTTCTTTCTTGCAGAAGGTTCACTAACGTGGTGGGCAATTGGTGCTTCGCTGATCGCATCCAATATTTCCGCTGAGCAGTTTATTGGGATGTCGGGTAATGGCTTTTCAATGGGTCTTGGCATCTCGACCTATGAATGGATGGCGGCAGCAACGCTTGTTATCGTGGCTGTATTTTTTATGCCGATCTATCTTAAAAATAAGATTTACACGATGCCTCAATTTCTGAGCCAGCGCTATAATCCAACCGTGAGTTTGATCATGGCTGTCTTCTGGCTGGCCTTATATATTTTGGTTAACCTAACGTCAATCCTTTACCTCGGCGCATTAGCGGTTTCAGGTATCTCGGGATTGGATTTTACCTTTTGTATGATTGCGCTGGCTGTTTTTGCTATCATCATTACAATCGGTGGGATGAAGGTGATTGGTTTTACAGATGTTATTCAGGTTTTCTTTCTCGTTATCGGTGGGTTGGCTACAACGTATCTGGCGGTGAATCTGGTTACCGGAACGGACGCAATCAGTATGGATGGGTTGTTTCAGGGTATGAAAATGATGCGTGAAAATCATGACGATCACTTCCATATGATTTTTCCTAAAAGCAGCCCTTTTTATATGCAGTTGCCGGGTCTGACTGTATTGTTGGGTGGAATGTGGATTGTAAACCTGAATTATTGGGGTTGTAATCAATACATTACGCAACGCGCGTTAGGTGCAGATCTGAAAACAGCGAGAAACGGTATTCTATTCGCGGCATTTTTGAAACTGCTCATGCCGGTGATTGTGGTGTTACCCGGTATTGCAGCTTATGCCTTGTATAGCAAAGGGTTGTTTCAGGCTGAAATGCTCGGGCCGGATGGAAGTATTAATCCGGATAAAGCCTATCCTGTATTGCTGAACCTGTTACCCGCTGGATTGAAAGGACTCTCTTTTGCCGCACTTACAGCAGCGGTAGTTGCATCCCTAGCCGGTAAAGCAAACAGTATTTCAACGATTTTCACCCTGGATATTTTTAAAAATTACATTGGTAAGAATGCAGATGAAAAAACCCTGGTAAGAATTGGTCGTCTGGTTGTTGTGATCGCGATGATACTTGCCATCGTGGTATCTCCATATATGGGAATTGACAAGAAGGGTGGGTTTCAGTTCATTCAGGAAATGACGGGCCTTTTATCTCCGGGAATTTTCGCTTCGTTTATTATGGGCTTTTTCTGGAAACGCACTAACTCAGCCGGGGCACTTTTCGCGATCGTTGGCGGCTTTCTGATCGCGCTCGGAATGCACAATAACTACCTTCCTTTTATGGACTGGACAACAGTTCCATTCCTTGATCGTATGGGCTTGGTGTTTCTCATCTGTGTTGTAGTGATGTTTATTTTGGGGATTGTACTTCCCGATGAGCGTAAAGGGCTTGCCATTGATACTGCCATGTTCATCCCACACCGTGGTTTTACCATTGGGGCTGTTGTGGTTCTTTTGCTTATAACTGTGCTGTACAATACCTTCTGGTAGGTCAAAATCTTAGGTATGTAAAAAAAGGGGGTGTGAAAACTAAATTTTCACGCCCCCTTTTCTATTTCAGTGGATTGCTCTGCTTTTATGCGACTTCTTCTTCAATGATTGTGATTTTTTGAATCTTGTCGCCTTGTCGGATCAAGTCCACAGTGTCCACTCCTTCAACCACTTTTCCGAAACATGTATGGTTTCCATCCAAATGGGCGGTGTTGCGACGGCTGTGACAGATGAAAAATTGCGAACCGCCTGAATCGCGACCAGCGTGTGCCATCGAAAGTACGCCACGATCGTGGTATTGATTACCTCCTGAAAGTTCACACTTAATTTTATAACCTGGCCCCCCACGACCTGTGCCAGTAGGGTCGCCTCCTTGAATCATGAAGTCGGGTATAACGCGATGGAAAATCAATCCATCATAAAATCCTTTTTTAGAAAGGTCAACAAAGTTCTTCACGGCGATTGGAGCATCGTCATCATAAAATTCGATGAGCATTGTTCCTTTGTCCGTGATCATTTCTGCTTTTGTCATATCAATTGGATAATATTTAGGTAAAAAATTGAGGAAATTTTATCATTCGTTGCGAATGGATAGCTTTATAACACAAAGAAAAGGATAAACTATCCTTTTCTTCAATGTTGACAAGAAATAAATGAAAGGTCGACTACGAACCACTATAAAGCCTGACAAGTTCTTTTGACGGAATCGATTTGAGGTCAGTTTTCTGCTTTTCAACCTTAAGTAGAGACAGTAGCTCAACAACATCACCACGTCCCCATTCTCTGCTTCTTTCCGGATTAGAAAACCATTCTTTAACAGCTAACAGCTTATAAATGTATCTGGTCGTTTCAGAATTCAGCTTAAGTTTGAAATAGTCTTCCTTGTTCTGAGAATCCATACGGTTCTGGATGTGTTGTGGACCTGCATTGTAGGCAGCTGCCACAAGTGTCCATGAGCCGAGTTGTTTATGAAGCCTGCGAAGGTATTTCCCGGCTGCATGGGTGGATTTGGTAAGATGCTTCCTGTCGTCGATCGTGTCGTTTACTACCAGGCCAAGAGATATGGCTGTCGATGGCATTAATTGCCAGTAGCCCCCTGCTCCTTTGCGCGAAGTAACTTCGTCGCTCATAGCGCTCTCTATGATGGGAATGTACTTAAAGTCGGCTGGTACTCCGTACTGTTTAAGGATAGGCTCAATGATGCGCATCCTTTTTTGAGTTTTAGTCATCAGCTTACGAAAATTGGCATTATCGTAATTTCTGATCATGTTCTGATATCGCCTGGCAATGCGAAGTTCCGCCAAAGGGACAGCCTCGCCACAGAAATCAATAGCAAGAAGATCTGAATTGATTGTAGTTGTTGTTATTGGTTTTAATGTTATTTCTTCTTTTTTCAGAACCTTCTTTTCCACCTCCACACTGCGTAGGGACAAACCCCCTATTGTTGCTATAGCAAAGGCCATAAAGATTAGTCGAATCATGCATCTGTCGTTTCGTGAAACATTGTGATTAGCTGAACGTATTTACATTGCAACGGTGCAAATATAACGCAATTGAATTTATAAAGTTTCAATAATGATGTAAAATCTTGATATACAGTACATTTATCATTTTTATTATAGTACTTATTCAAGAATCCCGGATTTTGAGTTTATTGTAATAGGCGAGTCAAATCCTTTGTTATTTTGACGTATAGGGAATATTCATTGGGATTTAAGCCCGAAAACAAATAGCGATTAAATGAAATTTATATAATTATTTATAGAAACTAGAATGCCGTATTTTTTTTATATGCTGATAATCAAATGGTTACGAAATATTGATGAATTATTCCACAGTACTTTTTGGCTAAAACGGGCCTTTTTGGGGGATTTTTCAACAATTTAGTTGTTTTTGGATTGGTGTTTTTGATCGGGCAGATATGTTATATTGCACAGTATAAGTTTCAAAAAATATGGTATCCGTTAACGAAGCGAAGCAAAAGATTATTGCAAATTCCGGGTTATTGTCGGTGGAAACGAGGAGGGTCAGCGAATCAAGCGGGTATGTATTGGCAGCTGATGTATTTGCTCCATTATCACTGCCCTCATTCCGCCAGTCTTCAATGGACGGCTATGCGATCTGTCATGACGACATTGCTCAGCATGGGCACTCGCTGCCGGTAGTCGCAGAATCGAAAGCAGGGGAAAGTGTAAGACAAACTTTGTCAAGAGGGACGGCGATTAGAATTTTTACTGGCGCGCCTGTTCCTGATGAAGCCACCGCTGTAATTATGCAGGAGCACACAACAAAGGATGGTGATACCATCATAATCAATGAATATCCGGTTGAACAAAATAAGAATATAAGGCGAATCGGTCAGCAAATTGAAAAGGGGAGTGTTGCACTGCCTCATGGAACAACCATCACCCCGGGAAGCGTTGGATTTTTGATGGGAATGAATGTATCGCTACTTTCTGTTTACCGTAAGCCGAAAGTTGGTATTTTAATAACCGGCGATGAACTGGTAACCGCGGGCGGGGAGTTGGAACATGGGCAGGTTTATGAATCGAATTCAGCCATGCTTTGTGCTGCATTAAGGCACGAGGGGATTTCTGAGATTCAGCTTTATTATGCTGCTGACGATTTACCTTCCACGATCGAGGCGCTGCAGATACTTTCTGAAGGGAATGATCTTGTCCTGGCTAGTGGAGGGATTTCCGTTGGTGATTATGATTTTGTGGGAAAGGCACTGGATGCGATCGGCGCTGAAACTGTTTTTTACAAGGTGAGGCAAAAACCTGGGAAACCTTTACTTTTCGGTAAACGAAATGAAAAGACTTTTTTTGCCTTGCCGGGTAACCCGGCTTCGTCTCTGGTTTGTTACTACGAATATGTACTGCCCGCAATAAAAAAAATGACCGGACACACCAATTGCTTTCTACGAAATCTGAAATTGCCGATCCAGTTTGCCTATTCATTCAATGGCGAGCGGGATGAGTTTCTGAAGGCCTATGCGAATGAAGAGGATGTTATGCCCTTTGATGGGCAGGAATCTTTTGCGTTGAGGTCTTTTGCTTTGGCTAATGCACTTATATATTTACCCGTTAGCCAGCAAGTTGTGCAAAAGGGTGACCTTGTAGAAGTACATTTGTTACCTTTGATATGATAATCCGGATTTAAAGGGAATCGTTGTAAGGATTTAGAATTTGTTAATTATGGAAATAACGGTCAGATATTATGGAATGCTTGCTGAGATAACCGGCCAATCGGCAGAGAACTTAGCTTTCGCAGAAAATATGTCTGTGGGTAAGTTTAGGGAAGAAATTCTGAGCCGGTATCCCGGGATGACGGGCAAGAAGTTTAAAGTTGCAGTGAATTTGCAAATTGCTGACGATGACATATTCATTGAATCCGGATGTGAAATAGCGCTGTTGCCTCCCTTTGCAGGAGGTTGAAGAAATTTTGTTTAAAGAATATTTGCCAAACGAATGGAGACAAGTCGTAAAAAAAGAAAGGTATTGGTCGATGGTCCTATCAGTCCTCAATTCGTCGCGGACTCGATCGCTAAACACCAATCGCAAACCGGTATAGGTGCGCATGCTATTTTTCTGGGGCAGATCAGAGCGGATCAGAAAGAAGATGGGCTTGTTTCGGGAATTGAATATACTGCTTACGAGGAAATGGCAAATGAGGCATTTTATTCAATCCGGGAAGCTGCGTTCGGCAAGTTTGAACTCACTTGTCTTCATATATATCACAGCCTTGGGTTGGTTCCGGTAGGTGAAATTAGCTTGTTCGTCTTTGTTTCTTCTACACACCGCCGTGCGGCCTTTGAGGCGTCGGAATTTATTGTGGAGGAAATTAAGGCCAATGTCCCCATTTTCGCGAAAGAGCTGGTTGGTGCCGGAGGTGGATTTCATTGGAAGGAAAATAAGTAACCAAGGTTTTGAAATATATTTCAATAGCTTAAAAATATAGGAGCTCCTTAAATATTTAATGGTTGACATAACCCATAAAACCAATACACTGCGTATCGCTACTGCACAAGCAGTGGTTCAGGTTAGCAAAACGGATACGATAAAGGCTATTCAGAATCGGACAGTCCCTAAGGGCGATGTTTTTGAAATGGCTAAGGCTGCAGGATTTTTGGCAGTGAAAAAAACACCTGACCTTCTGCCCGATTGCCATCCGATTCCCATTGAATTTACTTCGGTAGATTACAGGATAGACGAACTGAATGTAATCATTGAACTGACGGTAAAAACGATTTACAAAACCGGCGTAGAAGTCGAGGCTATGCATGGGGCATCTGTAGTTGCACTTACAATGTACGACATGCTCAAGCCGATTGATAAAGCTGTCGAGATTAAGAATATAAGATTGTTGGAAAAAAAGGGAGGGAAGAGTGATCGCAAGCCCGTTCCTGAAAATTTGAAAACAGGAGTGATCGTTTGCTCGGATAGTATTTCCCAAGGAATAGGGGAGGATAAATCCGGTCGTAAGATCATTGAAAAATTGGAAGCCTTGGGAATTGAAATAAATGATTACAGCATCACGGCTGACGATAAAGGAATGATTCAGGAGAAGATCAAGAGCCTTTGTAATTTGTCTTATCAAATGATTTTGATTACTGGCGGAACTGGCTTGTCTTTAAGGGATGTTACAACAGAAGCGGTAACAGAATTACTCGATAGGGAGATTCCAGGAATAGCAGAAACCGCAAGGAATTATGGGCAGGAGCGCATGCCGACGTCCATGCTTTCACGTTCAGTATCAGGCCTAATTGGAAAAACGCTGGTTATTGCCATGCCAGGCAGCATAGGAGCAGTTACAGAATATATAGATGCGCTGTTTCCTCAGATCATACACGTTTTTAGCGTTATGGATGGAGGGAAGCATTGAAAAATACATTTATGATTTGTTGAAGGATGAGCTCGTGAGGGATTCATTAAATTACGAAAAGCATGTCGCAACCCATAGTAGATACATTCGGAAGGAAACATACCTATCTGCGAATCTCGCTTACAGATAAGTGTAATCTTCGTTGTACTTATTGTATGCCCCAGGAAGACATGCAGTTTATGCCCTCCAAATGGCTGATGCAGGCAGATGAAATCGAGGTTCTCGCCAAGATTTTTGTTGAAATGGGCGTTGAGAAAATCCGTTTGACTGGTGGAGAGCCATTGATAAGGAAAGACGTGGGGCAAATTGTTGACAGCCTTGGAAAGCTGCCCACTTCTCTCACACTAACCACCAATGCAGTTTTTATCGATCAGTTCATTGGTAAGCTTAAGCAAGCTGGTGTTGAATCATTAAATGTTAGTTTGGACACTTTAAAGGAAGAGCAGTTCAGGCAAATCACCAAAAGGGATCATTTCACAAAGACGCTCGACAATATTAAATTGTTGCTTTCTGAAGGGTTTGTGGTAAAAATCAATGTAGTGGTGTTGCGGGGGGTAAATGATTCGGAAGTGAATGACTTTGTGCGGCTTACGCTTGACGATCCCAATCTACATGTTCGGTTTATCGAATTTATGCCTTTCAACGGCAATCAATGGGATATGTCCAAAATTGTCTCCTATTCGGATCTGTTGGCGGACATAGGAACTCAATTTGTGTTTGACCGGGTTCCGGGAGAGTTACAGGATACGGCACACCGTTTTCAGGTGGTTGGAGGAAAGGGTACTTTTGGCATAATTGGAACAGTTACTCATCCATTTTGCTCGGGTTGTAACCGAATCCGGTTAACCGCCGATGGAAAGTTAAAAAACTGCCTTTTTGATACTTCTGAGATTGATTTACTCACTCCATTGAGAAATGGAGAGGACGTTCGGGCTCTCATTTATGCCCATTTTCAAAAGAAACATTTTGCACATGGAGGTCATGTGGAATTTACCGAGAAACAAGCAAAAGCGGATTATGGACAGAATCGCAGAATGATTGCGATCGGAGGCTGATTGCCTTCAAATCTTCATTCCAATCCCGCTTTGCAGGGCATGCTCCGATCCTTCAAAAGCCTAAGGCTGCAAATTCAGATTTTCTTCTTTGCCATTCGACCCTTATTTTTCACCATTCATAAAATGTGTGCAACATGGCCGACTTCGGTTACATCTTTCGGGAAATTCAATTATTTCCAAAAGAGTATAATCTTCAAAAGCCATGAAAAACGTCTTGAAAACAATTCTCGCCGCAGCATGTGTGGTATGGTTAACTGGTTCAGCATCTGCCGCGGTGGAGCCCAAAGCTGAATGTAAAAACAATACCTGTCAAAATTTCAGAGTCGGAATGTACAGGGTGAAAAATACGCTGACAATGAATTTTTTAATGGAGAAAGAAAAGGGTGAGCGGGTATCACTACGGTTGAGAGATTCGAGGGGTAAAATAATTCACGAGGAAATCGTTGGCAAAGCCATCCGGAAATTCGGTCGGAAGTTTAACTTTTCAGAAGTAGAAGACGGGCGTTACACGCTGGAAATTTTTGATGACAAAGAGCTTATTGTAAAGAATATATTTCTGACCAGCAAAGAAGTGTTGGAAGTGCAGGGGCGCTCGCTTGTCTCCATGAATTAAATCATTGGCCGACGATGCGGGATTGATGCCGCAACATATCCCGCATCGTCATTTTGTTTTTCGCCTACTCCTTCATATAACTCATGGACTTCAACCAGCCTTCCATTGCGGCGGGCCAGTTTACCAGAGAGCCTTTCCCAGCGGTACGAAACCCATAACCATGCCCACCAATGGGATAAAGGTGCATCTCAGCTTTGGTTTTAAATTTTTTCAGAGCTAAATAATATTCTATGCTGTTTTCTACCGGCACAGATCCATCGTCCATGGCGTGTACTAAAAAAGCCGGGGGAGTTTTTGCGCTCACCTGTAACTCGTTGGAATAGTATTTGATCAGCTCATCTGATTTGTCCGGCCCCAGAAGCGCATCACGAGAACCGCCATGCGATATTACTGGCATGAAAGAGATAACGGGGTAGAGCAAAATGGAAAAATTCGGCTTGGCTTCCTCCGAAGCTTTTTCACCCATATTGTAATGCGTTGATAGCGTAGCAGCCAGGTGTCCACCAGCGGAGAAGCCCATTACACCGATCTTATTCACATCAATATTCCATTTTCCGGCGTTTTGCCTGATCATTTTCATGCCTTGCATGGCATCCATCAATGGAACTTCGTGTTGATGTGTCATGCCCTTTTCGTTTGGCAAGCGGTATTTCAAGACGAAAGCTGAAATTCCACGTTCGTTGAACCATTTGGCAAAGTCACTTCCTTCATGTGATGCAGCCAGAATTCCATAGCCACCACCCGGGCAGATCATTACTGCCGCGCCGGTTGCCTTTTCCTTTGGTGCAATATAGGCAGTCATGGCTGGGATCGTCACACCGCTGATTCTCAGTATCCCGTTCGCATCTGTGACGTATTTTTCTTCAATCGTATTTGCTTTGTAATTGGGGACCTTGCCTTCGGGCCAGAGGTTAACCGTTTCGTTTTGTGCCATGGATTGTAATGATAAAGCCGAAAGGCCCAAAGCGATAAGAATTCCAGAGATATTTTTCATTGATTATTTTTCTTTTCAGGAAAAAGACGTCGTTAACGAGGATATACCCTCAAAAGGGAACCAGTCAGCGGCAACATAGATATGTTGGACTATAAAGACAAGCTTCTGTATGTTTAGTTTTCTTATATATTAAAAAATTCTTTTTAGTTTGCGTTTCTAACGAGTTTTCCTGTTCAGTGACAATCACTTAGACAAACAAAATAATGAAATCGATTCCCAAATTCCCGCTGAATAGATTGATTTTCATTTCGTTGAGAGAAGTCTTATTCGCCGCCCTGATCTTAATAGCCTTTCAGAGTTGCAAAAAAGAGCAAAAAACTGACCAAATATTTGAATTGCCAATTACTCATCACGATGGAAATGGACCTTTTTTTTCGGGTTTCGGGATACTGGATCCTGAAAAAGCCAATGGGACAGGTAATTTACAAAGGGCCTACCAGACCATCACCGGAATCCCCAAAAAATGGAGCAGTGTAAAGAAAGGGCACGCAGAAAGTGATTTTTTGCAATTTGTGTTTCAAAATTTCAAGGCGGGAAATGTCAGCAGAGAATATCTGATATCGCTTCTATCAAATCCTGGTTCAGTAATAGACACGAGTAAGCTGTCCACAAAACCCATCAAGTGTGTGGTGAATGTGATCTGGGGAGCGGATGAATACGGGCGCTGGGCTGTAATGATTGATACTAACAATGACCTTGATTTTAACGACGAAACTCCTTTTGAACCTGAAATTTTAAATTTTAAAGAGGAATCGAGTTGGACGGTAAACAACAAACAACACATGGTGACTTTTGAAGCATTTCAGAATGGGAGGGTGGTGCAGTATCAGGTACCAATGGTTGTAAAGCAGAGCGCAAACGGCTTTATCTATAACTTTCCAAGATATGCTTCGGCATCCTTAATTAAAGGCGGCAAAGAGTACGAGATTTTTATTGAGTCGTCCCGTCCGTCGTTTGACAACGCAGGGATCGCCTATCTTGGCGACGATTCAACTAAAATATTAACCAGCAATCAGTTGCTCAGGCCTAGGAAAAACCTGGAACTGGGAGATTTTTTACATAAATCGAAGTACAAAAATCTGGGTGTCGACTGGTATAATCAGACCTTGAAACTGCAGGGAGTTCCCGCAGACAAGGTCGAGTACATACTTCAGGAAGGATATCAATTTCAGGATTTTGAAGGAAAGGAGGTTGCAACAGGGAAAAGGATTTCTACCAAAAATCTGCGAGGGAAATATGTCTATATCGATTTCTGGTGGACCGGTTGCAAGGGATGTGTGGAAGATATGCCAAAAATAAATGACCTCTACAGAAAAATGGATAAAACCAAATTTGCAATGATTGGTATCGCAGATGAGGATGCAAAACGTTTAATGAAGGCTATTGAAAAATACAACATTAAGTGGCCGCAGCTGTCTTCCGGTGAAAATGGCGACCTGATTAAAAAATATAATGTTGGCGGATTTCCCACAAGCGCGCTGTTGGATAAAAGCGGGAGGATTATCGCAATGAATTTGCGATCTCCGGAGCTGGAAAAGACGATTGAAAAGTTAAAATAACGTTGTTGTTGCTGAGCTCCTTATTTGAATTAAAAACGCATGATCATCAGAATAGTAAGAATGACCTTTGAACCAGGCAAAACGGAGGTATTCCTGGACATTTTTAACGCGTCCGAAAATCAAATCCGCATGATGTCGGGCTGCCTCCATCTGGAGCTCTGGAAGGATATTGATCAGCCCAACGTCTTTGTAACCCACAGCCACTGGGCGTCTGTGGAAGCCCTGAACACTTACCGTGAATCGGAGTTTTTTGGAAAGGTCTGGAAAGAAACCAAAGCATTGTTCATTGAAAAGCCAGTGGCCTTTTCGGTTGAGCGTATGTCGGATTAAGGTTTTGCTGGATTGATCATGATATGGGCCCGGTGTGTTCCCGGATCCATAATCCAAGGCATTCCCGGCACGTCTGGTTTCAAGGGTAAGCCTGTACTTTCAGCAGTCGCAAAAGGAATATAGACTACATATCGCAAATACCCATCCTTCACAGCACCTGTGGTTGCATCGTAGTTCTCTTTTGTTCCTGAAAATGCATAAAGTGTTGACGGTTGTTTGGGCATCGCAAGCATTCCCGCTTTTACTTCCCGTTCCCGGATATCGAATATGTCCTTTTGATTTTTTCCTTCTTTCGTTAAAATCCTGCCTTTTTCCATAAAAGGTTCGAGATCTTTGTGATAGCATGCAACGCTTATTCCCTCCTTTTTCGGATCATCGGCAATACAGACAAAATCATTGGTACCTGCACGAAGAACTTTAAATGTGCCGTCGTTCCCATAGCCATAAATCATCGCGCCATCCTTCTTCTCCGCAGGAGCGGCGAGTATTGCTGTTTTTATCTGAAGATCGACAGTTGGAATAACAGATTGGCCAAGGACCGGTAACGAACAGCAAATCAATGCCAAATTAAAAAAAGTCTTTTTCATGATAGTAAATGACAGGTGGATTGTCTCTTATAATCTAAATTTAGTAATCTTTATTCAAACAATACCAAATCCGTTGCTTACCAAGTAAAGGATTTAAATTAATTGGCCCTCATTCCTGAAACCGGTCTTTTCAGCCCAAATTAAATCACCATATGAACTTAAGAAAAACACTGTCTTTGTCCCTGGCTGGCGGTCTGGTTGCCGTACTGTTCCTGGGCTTTTATCAGCGTTCAAATCCGACAACAATTCCGGGAGCAAAACTGGATAGTCTTTACAAAGATTTAACAGATGCCCAGAAGCGTTCTGCGAAATATGCGGTTGCGGGTTTGACGGTCGCAGATGGTTTGGAAGCGACGCTTTTCGCCTCTGAACCAACGATTACTAATCCAACTAATATAGACGTGGATCATTTGGGAAGAGTGTGGGTTTGTGAAGCTTATAATTACCGTCCCAACATCACTCATAATCCTACGCACAACGAAGGTGACCGGATTTTGATTCTCGAGGACACGAATGGTGACGGCAAATCGGACAAAACAACAGTTTTTTATCAGGGTAAGGAGCTTAATGCACCCTTAGGCGTGTGGGTAATGGGTAACGACGTGATCGTTTCTCAAAGTCCTTATGTCTGGAAATTTACAGATGCCGACGGAGACGGCAAAGCCGATAAAAAGGAGGTTATTTTTGAAGGAGTGGGAGGTGAGCAGCATGATCACGGTATGCATGCGTTTACGCTGGGGCCTGATGGTAAATTGTATTTCAATTTTGGGAATGAGGGCGGTAAACTTCTGGATGGCAAAGGCCAGCCGATCGTTGGTAAAGACGGGCAGGTGATCGACTTCAAAAAATTGAAACAAGGCATGGTATTCCGGTGCGATCCTGATTTTACAAATGTGGAAGTGCTTGGAAATAATTTCCGTAATAATTATGAAGTGGCAGTTGACAGCTATGGCACCATGTGGCAATCCGATAATGATGATGATGGTAACAAAGGCGTTCGGATTAATTATGTCATGCAATATGGCAACTACGGCTATACGGATGAGCTTACCGGTGCCGGCTGGCGGGCCAATCGTACGAATATGGAGGATTCTATTCCCCTACGTCACTGGCATTTGAATGATCCGGGTGTCGTTCCAAATCTTTTACAGACCGGATCTGGCTCGCCTACCGGCATGGTGATTTATGAAGGAAAACTGCTCCCCAAAGTCTATCAAGATCAAATGATACACTGTGAACCAGGGCACAATGTCGTACGGTCCTATCCGGTTCAGAAATCGGGTGCAGGCTATACAGCCAAAATCGTCAATGTGGTAGACGGCAAGCGAGATCAGTGGTTTCGTCCATCTGACTTATGCGTAGCGCCGGATGGTTCACTGATCGTTTCCGACTGGTATGACCCGGGGGTTGGTGGTCACCAGGCGGGTGATCAAAATAAAGGACGACTTTATCGCATCGCACCTGCCGATACGCCTTATAAGATTCCCCAATCAGATTTTACCACAGTCAAAGGAGCGGTTGAAGGTCTGCAAAGCCCTAACCTGTCGGTGCGTTATCTTTCCTGGAATGCATTGACGAAATTGGGGAAAAGCTCGGTATCGCCTTTGGAGAAATTATTCAACGACCAAAAAGCAGACCCAAGGATGCGGGCCAGGGCGCTTTGGTTTTTAAGCAAATTGGAAGGAAATAAAAAATATCTCGATAAAGGTATTAAGGATGCCAATCCGGATATTAGGATTACCGCCGTCCGTGCTGCGAGTGAAGTGAAGAGTGTTGACGTAATCGCGTATATTAAATTACTTATAAATGATCCTGAACCACAGGTCAGAAGAGAGTGCGCCTTGATATTGCATTGGAATAAATCGCCGGAGGCACCTGCAGTATGGACGAAAATCGCTCAGCAATACGACGGAAAAGATCGCTGGTATCTTGAAGCCCTGGGAATAGGAGCTGACGGACAGTGGGATTCGTTTTTTAAGACTTGGCAGACTGCTGCCGGAGCAAATCCTACTGCAACCGCCGCTGGAAAGGACATCGTTTGGCGGGCACGCACGAAGGAATCGATTCCGTTGTTGGCTTCCCTTGCCAGTGATGCGAATGTGGATCTTAAAAGCCGGTTGCGCTATTTCCGTGCTTTTGATTTCAATCCGGCGGCAAAAGAAAAGTCTACTGCACTCCTGAAAATTATTGAGGGAAATGCTCCGAATCAAAATAAAGTGAATGAGCTGGCTTTATACCATCTTGATGCTGCTTATGTAAAGGAAAACGCGGAAGCTATGGCAGCGGTCAAGAAACTGCTCGATTCAAGCTATGGCACATCCGTTTATCTGGAAATGGTAACACGCTATGAGCTTACTTCGGAAAATAACAGGTTGAGAGATCTTGCGCTTTCTCAGTCTTCCACGCCCGTGGGTCGGTCAGCGGCAGCTTTACTGATGAAACAGGGAGGAACCCCGTTGGTGATGGCGGCGATCAAAGACGAAACGAAAGCTGCAGGGATGTTGAGCGCTATAAAGGCCGTTGGTAGCAAGGAATCTTTGGATATTCTGGAAATGGCAACGCTTGATACCAAACAGCCGGTTAATATTCGAAGCGAGGCGGTCCGTTCCCTGGCCGGTACTAACAGGGGCGAAGACCGTGTCCTCGCATTGCTCAAAGATGATAAACTGACCGGAGACTTAAAAACGGCTGCAATCCAGGGATTAAGCGGATCCTGGCGCAAGAATGTAAAGGCGGAAGTTGCAAAGTATCTTGAATCCAGCGCTACGGTGGTGAAAAAACATCCTGATGTGAAGGAGCTTATAACCATGAAAGGGAATGCCGTGAAGGGCAAGGAGGTTTTTGCGATGTACTGTTCGGTCTGCCATCAGGTCAACGGCGCCGGTATGGATTTTGGGCCTAAACTTTCTGAAATCGGAAGCAAACTTCCCAAGGAAGCACAATATGCAGCCATTTTCGAACCAAGTGCGGGAATAGGGTTTGGATATGAAGGATTTGAAGTTCAGTTTAAAGATGGTTCGTCCGTAACAGGCATCGTTTCCAGTAAAACCGAGACAGACCTTATTTTGAAGTTTCCTGGCGGATCGACGCAGGAATACAAGATGTCGCAGGTTAAATCCATGAAGCAAATGAAGGACTCGATGATGCCTGCCGGTCTTCAGGATGCGATGTCGACTGAGGAACTTACGAATCTGGTGGAGTATATGAGTAGCTTGAAGAAAAAGTAAAAATTTGTAAATACTTTGTTAGATATCAGCGATGGCCTCAGGGGGTGGCCGATATTTTTTAGCAACATAGACGAACGCTGGTCACTATCCCTTTATATGGGACTGCCTTAGTTGGCCTAAGATTACTGAGTAGGGTAGCTTTTGCCATCAGCAGCAGTATGTGCAATTTTTGCACTAACTGAATTTGAATCAAGCTCTTTTGTTTCAAAAATATTTTTCAGGTGTTTGGTAGACCTTTGCCCTGTTTACGCGAGAACCTACCGAAATGACTGCATCTAGATTATAATATTTTACTTTGGTCTCCTGCGTTTTACCTGCAATAGCGCCATGCTGCGTGGTAAGTTCCATTTTGGAACTTACCACATCTTCATTCAATTCACCCGATTCAAAAATATTCTTCAGGTGTTTGGTAACGGCTGGTCTTTGCACGCCAAATAACTCAGCTATCTTTTGCTGCGTAAGCCAAATGGTTTCGTTTTGCAAATAGATTTCCACTTTCACTTTCCCGTTTGGGGTAGTGTATAGTAGTATTTCATTGAAGCCCTTTGCGCTTGTTTCCTGCTGTCCATAGCTGTTTATTGGTTCTCTGCCGTGGCCCGTGTCTTTACGGGACGTTCAGGATGCGAGTGTGAGAGGGCTGTGGAGACAAAGCCCACGGTAGCGTAAAGCAGTATTTCATTAAAGCCTTCTGCGCTCGTTTTCTTTTGTGCCATTGCCAATACCATTACCTCTTTTTCATTTTTCAGCGTTTATTTCAGTTTTCAATCCGCCAATAATCAAGCGTAGTAACAATCTGTCTTAGGTTAGCTGTCCAAAGTCACCTACGCTCACAGTACTAATGATTTGCTCCGAAGAAGACGGATTAATAGCTGGACTCAACGATTAATCAGACTCTCATGTTTTCCCAAACAGATTTCCAAACAGTTCATCTGGTGTTATTTCTGCTTGTTCGGTTGGGAACAAGGCATCATTTGCCAAGGACTTTTTTCTCTTTAATAGACCATCAAGAACTTCATCAAACGATTTTAGCCGGTTGCCGTTCTCATCTTGCATTTCCTCAGGAAAGACAGCCATTGGGTAGTAAACATAAACATCCTTCTTTTGACCAATTCTGTAAGCTCTGTCAGTTGCCTGTTCTTCTTTTGCGGGATTCCAATGTCTTGTGTAGTGAATGATATGATTGGCCTGTGTGACATTCAGACCAACACCCGCTGCAATTGGCGACATTATGATAATATTAAATCCAGTCACATCTTGAAAATCATCAATGGTTTGTTGTCTGCTCAAATTGGCTTTTCCTTCAAGTTGTTTTGTGGCAGGAGTGTCTCCATTAATAATCCGTGGAAAAATACCAAAGGTGTCATAAACAACTTTTTGAAGCATCTTCTGGGTTTCTCGTCTGTCTGCAAAGACTATGACCTTTTCTTCCTTCGACTTGATGTCAGCTAGTACTCCAACAGTAGTTTGTAGCTTCGAGGAACTGTCAATTAGTTCATCGGTGGAGAAATTTCGAATGTTATTTTCCGTCAAATAGGGGTGATCCGAAATGTCTCTGACAGCCCAAAGCGATTTTAAAATTTGATTGCGACCGTCAGTGCTTTTCATTGTAGGGTCATTCGCACGTTCTATTTCTAGCTTATAACGTTCCAATTGAATGGGTGGCATTACCCTCGTTATTCTTGCGTTATCATACTTGTTCGGTAGGTCTTTTGCTACATCTTTTTTTAGTCTTCTTTTTATAAAAATACCGATCTGGTTTCGTAGCTTTTCTGTCAGTTCTTTTCTATTAATGTTTTCATCTTTTAGCGGATTTTGATATTCATTCGCAAAATCTTTGGCATTTCCTAAAAGACCTGGGATCGCAAAATCTATAATGCACCAAATGTCGACCAAAGTATTTTCCACCGGAGTCCCTGTCATTGCGATTTTAAAGTCGGCCTTTAGAGCCTTACTCGCATTGGTTACTAAGGTTCCCGGTGTTTTGATTTTTTGTGCCTCATCAAGTGCAATAATCGCAAAATCTACGAGACCTAAACTGAATTGATAAGACCTTACGGTTTCGTAGTTAGTGAGGATTATTTGCTTAAACTGTAATCCTCTGGCATTTTCCTGGTTTTTGCCCGGATTGTTTTCCTTTGTTAATGATACAGAACCATATAATTTAAGCAGTGGTAAGTTTTGCGGATTAAAAAATTTCTTATACTCGTTTTCCCAGTTTTCAAGTAAACTTACTGGTGCCACTATCAGATATGGCTTACTTTCGTTGTATTGTTGACTGTGCCATTCAATGAAATATAGTAGTTGCAAAGTCTTTCCTAGTCCCATGTCGTCCGCAAGCAAGCCGCCGCCGAGTTTTTCCTTAAATAAGGATTGTAACCAGGAAATGCCTTCCCTTTGGTGCTCTTTCAAACTAATCCCGTCAGTCAAGTTATTTATTTTAGAAAACTTGTGTTGTAACTGCTCAGGTAATTCGTTGCCATTGGTAAATTCGGTTAACTCTGCATTTTCTTTGATGATGAGAACTTCGATATCTGATTTTTTCTCTGACTTTACGGGTGCATTCGGATTTTTAAATTGCTGTTTGGCTACATCTATAAATTTTTCTGCATCTTCAAGAGGTATTTCCACATCTTCCCACTGCACAATTTTCTGTCCGTTTTTTACAGCTTTTTCTTTCTGCTCTATAAAGTCAAGTAGTTTATCTGAAGTTTTAAAATAAATTCGTTTTTCACCGTGAACTTTATCTTTCACTACAATTCCCGGAATCCACTCAGATTTATAAGGGCTTGTGAATGCGTAAAATTTGGGGTTGTAAATCCCAATTTCAGTAACCCTTGCTCCATAAAAATTGAGAATTTCATCTGTTTCCAAATTTTTCGAGTCAACTAAGTCACTATCAAAATACTGTTCGCGGTTTTCAACAATATCTCTTATCTTGTCTGGGTCGGTAATTCTTCCAAGGGATTTTACTTTATGTAGCTCAGTCTTTTGACTTTCAGAAAACACAACTCTGGTCGTTGTGCCATCTTTGCCTGAAACAGGATAAATATCTCTAACATCAGGTAGCTTATTGAAGGTATTGGTAAAACTTGCGGAATTTTCAATTTCAACAGCTGGACTTATATCAAGTACTCCGTAGTCAAAATTTGTATTAAGTTTTATTTTTTCAGGAATGAAGAGTTCTTGATTGTTAAGGAAATTGTCTAATTTAATTCCTCGCTCTTGCGTAAGAATTTTTAATTCAGAAAGTTCTCTCAGGTTGACCACGTTTCCTTTCTTATTTTCTGCTAAGCTGTTAAACTGATCAATATTTTGACAAGCCTGATATTGTTTTTCAGATAATAAATAGAGATTTTCACTATCAGCTAATATCGCTCCATCTAGTCTGGCATTTAATCTATTTCCGTTAGGAACGAAATCGTAGAATCCATACTTAAATTTAAACGCACTATGTGTGAGAGTTCCTTCGGACTCAATAAAAATTGCGAAAGGGTATGTTTCCGGTAAATTTAAAATCTGTTTGTCTATGTAACTTAGATGGAGAATAACAGTATTTTCTACATTACAAACATTATCCACATATTCAGCTAGACCATTATCATGTAACTCACTCAAAATAGCTATTTGAGATAGATAATTTGATTGCAACTCGTTCCAATTTTCAATAGGAACTGTTACCCCTGATTTGCTGACGAAGTAAAATGAAAATTTCTTGCTATCGCTCGTGTATCTAAACATTAATTCCTGCAACGTTTTTAAGCCAGTATTCAAAAACTTGTTCCCAATATACGTCACCGTCACGATGTGAAAGAGGTCCTTCTTTGTTTGTGTCGGTAATATTGTGGCCAGACCGGTATATTAATCTGGGCAAACTAGTATTTCTTAATTCATCAACACTTTTTAGGTCATGGTTTAGATTGGGCATGTTGATGCCATTGGTGACGTAGGCATAAAATGCATATCCTTCGTCGCTGAATTCCACCAGCATATAATTTCCCACATGCAGGATAAAGGCTGATACATCCCTTTTACTGGATACGTTTTCGTACCTTGCATCAACGTATTCTGCAATTCTCGGATCTCTCTTCAAAACACTTTTTGTGTAAGCTGTACCATATACCTTAAACGTCAATCTATTCAAAGAAGCAATTTTCAACCAGAATTTCTTTCTTCGCTCGTCATTTATACAAACTCTAAAAAATACGTCTATAAATTGTTTGGCTATCCATTCATCGAGTATATTTCTGGCGTTTAGCAATTCGGACTTTTCTGTTTCCGATGCATTTTCAAATGAACTCCACATTGCTACATTTCCTGGGTCACCAATTTGCTTAAAAGCGATGCTTTTTATTTGGTCTTGTAATCCTGAAAATCTAGGTTGATTCACTTGGACAATGAGTTTACTAATTATTCTTTTGTTGGTAGTTGAATTATTATGCAGTGCAAGTACTTCATTAAGGCTGTCTAGTTCGTTTGAAATATTGTCTTTCTTTCTGTCATAGTATGCCACAATAACTTTTGAGAAATATGGATATGCAAACCATGAATCTGGAACAGATAACATTTTTGTTGCTTCTTGAATTGGTTTGTTTAACCTAGCTAACGTGTCTCCCAAAATTAAGTCACCATTCTTCGTGTCAAAGAATCGTTTGTTTTCTTTAAAAGAAATTAAGGTGTTTCTGCTTCCTGAATAACCTTCTAGTTTGTCGGAAATGAACTTTTCAAGATAATATAATGATTGTTTATGTGGAGTTTCCCAGTTTTTCATAAAGCAGTCAATTAGACCAACGAAGAAAGAATCTCTCCAGCCAAGATTCAGAATTTGCAATGCACTTTTTATTTCATCGCCATTACTAAAAATTGATTTTTCATTTTTTTCTGAGTACGAGAGTGCATACGTTAAGGTTCGTAACTCTTTTCGTTCGAAATTCGTATCGGTATTTCTTATATATATCTTAAATTTCCTAAATACCTGAGGAATCAAGTGCTCCCCGGAAATCTTGAACGAACTTGCTCCTACTTCATCGGTTATTTTCTGTAGTTTATCCATTCTGTAATGGTTAACAGAGCTGAGAGCATTCGATATTAGTTTTTGAGCCGACTGATTTAGTGCGGTTGGTGAGAAATGAAATTGCAATATGTCTTGGATTATTAACATACTAGTTTCTTCTACTGTTTAACTTGCTTAGCTGTTCTGTTAATTCTTCCAAAATATCCTCTTGTTTAGAAGAAGCACCTGCAAGAGATTCGGCGGCTTTCGTCAGTTGATTTGTATAATCATCCAAATATTTTTGAACACTATCTCTGACCGTATTTTGATACTGCTCCAAGCCGGTCTGGATCTGCGCGAATATTCCTTGCAATCCTTTTTCAATAATCCCAAATTTCTGAGCATAGTCTGCTGAAACTTCCTTCGATTGAATCAATGATTTTTGGATTTCGTCAACGGTAACTGAGTTTTTTTGTAAAAATTCATTTGAGTAGCGAGAGAATGTAACCTGGGATTCTCCAAATCTGCTTGACGATGAGTTCACTTCTTGTGAAACGTTCCGGAATGTGGCGACTACATTTCCCAACTCTGTTTGCGCTTGGTTGAGTTTTGCAATGCTTTGATTTACTCCGGTAGATAAACCACTCATATTCTCAATGCTCGTGTTAAACGCACTTAGCAGATTTTCCGAAACTTGTAAATTTTTTGATTGTTCAGTTAGTAAAGATTGTTGCCCAGATTGCAAATCACCCACTTTACTTCTTAGTATTTCGCTCATGTCTTCAACTTGTTTTTTCATGGCGTTTGTCGAAGTTTCTGATTGAGAAAGTGTTTGTTGTGATATTTGCTTCACTATGTCCTGTAAGCCTCTGAAATTTTCATTTAGGTTATCGGTCATACTTTGCAGCTTGCTAGGGAAATCGGTCAGGGAGCCGCCTGCTTGACCAAGAAGCTTCGCCAAATGCTCCATTTCATTTTTAGTGTCACCGCTCATTGAAGTTTTGAACTCTTCAATCATCTTACCCATTGATTCCTGTAGCTCCTTTACTATACTTTGAGTCATATCAGTTGCAGGGTCTTGCAGCTTATTGCCCAAATTTTCAATTTCTGATTTTACTAGTTTAAGCTCCGCTACTACACCCTCTGTTGGGTTATTTAAAATTTGTTCAAAACCTGCCGAAATTGTCAATGCTAAATCTGAGGAAAATGTTTGTAGAGCGTTTGATTGCTTTGCTGATTCTTTATAGATGTCACGGAAAATATTTCCCACCCTGATTTGATTGCCGTTGTCGTCTGTCGAGGAAAAATCATTTCTAAGTTCTCCAATTGCTTCAATTAGCTTGTGGATAGCTTGTGCCTCTTCGCTTAAAACACCTTTCTCATTTTTATTTTTTATAAATGCTATACGCTTGGAAAAGATGATTGATAAAGCAATTCCTACAATTGATGCATAAAATGCAGTTTTTAAGCCATCTAGTAGCTTTGGAATACTTCCTTCTATGTCGCTGGATTCAAAATTTAACAAACCAAATGCAATACCGCCAAACGTTCCGAGGATACCAATGGTGGTAAACATTGAAGGAATTAATTCCAGATAGTTCTGATTGACGGTTTGGTAGCCTTTTTTTACTCCGTTCAGTATGATGATGCCGTATATGAGGTAGGCAATCATAGAAATCGCAACAATTATTTCCACTATGTTCATTGCTTATCGATATTTTTTAGTGCTTCGTTAATAATTGCTTCACTCGTCGTCACAATTCTAAATTCAACCCTTCTAGACTTCCCATTGTCGATATCTTTTTTACTAAAGAATGAAAGATCGTAATTAGAATCCACCGTTCTGCCATAAGAGAGTCCATTGGACGTAAGCCAATACTGTAATCTTTTTCTTTGTTCTAAGGGCATACCAGTGAAGCACTCTTGGGTTCTTAGAAAAGCCAGGACGTTTCTCGCTCTTCCTTGCGAGAGTTCCATGTTATCAATGTATGGGTCACTCGTTTTACTAATCGGCATAGTGTCTGTATGACCCTCTATCCTGATTTCTGCAATTTTATCTCGGTATTTGTCTTGTAGGACAACATTCAAATACTTAGGTAAGAAATCGGTAAGGATACTCTGGAAATAGGGGGTTATTTCGGAGCTTCCGACGCCAAAGAGCACCTGAGGATTGGTGAATTTTATAGAGAGATCATCGTCAAGTTTGAGATTCCATTTGGCAAAATCGCTTTTGAAAGCACTATTAAGCTCATTGAATAGCGCAATTTTCGACTCTTCGTAGTCTTTGAATATTTTGTTCTGCTGCTTTTCTCGTTTCTGTACCAAAGCCATATACGATATGGACATGAACAGAAAAATAACCATCAAAACGGTCATTAAGTCAGCTAAGGGTATCCAGTGACTGTCTTTTTTAGATGCGGACATTTATTATTAATGGAGGGATGCCAATTAGGGTTGGGTTTAACCCAGACAATGGGTGGTCGAATCGAATATAGATTTTTTTATTGAGATAATGAAAATTTGTCTTATTGTCTTGTAGGATATTTTTTTGGCGAAAATTACTCTCAGGAGAAAAGACTGGAGACCACACCTTACCAAAGGTAAGATTCCAGGACTTTACTCACGATGCTATACGAAGAATTTCCCTTCTGTGGAATTTTTTCACTTACTTAATCAAGAAAAAATTGGCGGGTTATGAACCAACTATTTTTCTTGAGGTTTTGGAGGAACCCGGACGCTATCTATTTTTTGTGTCAAATGTCTTTGACATACGCCATCGGCATCTGGCCTACGTTTAGTAACAAATTACAGATATCACCCAGTTTGTTAGTTTTGGTTTTGAATTTACTTCGGGAATATTGAGACGCGACAATTTCCTCCTGCCTTTTCCCTGCTATTGCGCCGTGCTAGGTGGTTAGTCGGGAATTCCGACAGGCCACATCTTCTGTCAATTCTCCCTCCTTGAACACATTGCTGATATGTTCCGTAATGGTACTTCTGCCCTTGCCAAACAAAACCGCAATCTGCTCCTGAGTAAGCCAGACGGTTTTTTTCTCCAAAAGAGCATCAATTTTTATGTTGCTATCCTGGTTTTCGTAGATGATTACTTCGCTACAGATACACTTGCTGTTTGTCTGATTGGGTGATTGTTGTAATCTTTCAGAATAATTCCCAAGTTGGGCATAGTCTCCAGACTATGTCCGAGTGTCATCGGTCTCTGACCGACTTTAATCCAAAAATACTGATAGGATTTCGGTCAGGAGACCGACTTCACAGTGACGTAGTCTGGAGACTACGCCAAACTGAGATTGCTGGTACGATAGGGCTGTGGAGACGCAGCCCACGGTTGGGATCAATTTTGGCTTGTTTTCTAAACCCGTCGAATTCGACGGGTTTGACACCTTATTCAGGTTTAATCCTCACAATCTTATTATCTCTTAATACTACCAGCTCAGTACCCTTTTGCTTTTTAAACTCAATGAGTTTTTGGTAGGTTAATGCTAAACCCTTTACAATTTTGTCTCTGAGCTCTTTTTGTTCCTCAACAGTTGTCATGGTAGGTTTTTAGTTTGTTAAACTTGGGTTCATCTATAATTTCAAACTGCCCGTCCGCTGTTTTTTCCGCCAGTAGTACATGTTCACCATTTGAATTATCAAAAATAAGGGCGCCATCAACAATTGGGAGATAAATTTCGAACAGATTTTTGATGCCTTTCCAATAACGTCGCTCTATGACATCGGGTTCAATGCTGTGTCCGCCTTCGGACAGGCTGATGCTAACGGGTTCTTTTTGCCATTGGCGACACACGACTTTCATTATAATACTTGCAGGAGGATAGAATTTGCCAATTTTTCGCTGAATTTTTACGAAACATGCAGCTATGAATATTTCAAAGGGAATCCAATTACTTTATTACCACCTTCGTTATTCCATAAACAACCACTAATTTTAAATGTTTTTGGAAAGAAATTCCCACCATATAAGTGCATTTTGACAAGACTTCATTTTAATAAGTTAGCCCCCATAATTTTCATCAAGCTTCTGTTTGTCAACTTTTTAATATTTGGACAAGCCGTAGATTCGCTCATTGCTACGCATCCTGACAGCTCCTACGCTCACCTCACTGACCGTGAAAAACGACTACCGGATCACGCAATTCAGGGATTAAAAGTTGCCGATGGCCTCGCCGCGACACTTTTTGCCTCAGAGCCAAATCTGACGAATCCGATAAATATTGATGTTGATCATCGCGGCAGGGTATGGGTGCTGGAAGCCTACAATTATCGACCCGCCGTAAATGGTGAAGCAGAATTAGGGTTCGGAGACAGAATCGTAATTCTGGAAGACAAGAACGAGGATGGAATAGCGGATGTCACGAAGGTTTTTTACCAGGGAAAAGATCTAAAAGCACCTTCCGGGATTTGGGTGATGGGAAATAAAGCCATCGTTTCTCAAAGCCCCTACGTTTGGCTTTTTACGGATACAGATGGTGACGATAAGGCCGATAAAAAAGAGGTGCTTTTCAAAGGAATTGGCGGCGTTCAGAATGACGCTGGAATTCATGCTTTCGTTTTTGGCCCGGATGGTAAATTTTATTTTAATTATGGCAACGCTGGGAAGCAGCTCGTTGATGGCCAGGATCGACCTTTATTGGACAAATACGAACGCCCTATTAATTTCCGGCAATACCGGCAAGGTGTAGTTTTTAGATGTGATCAGGATTTTACAAAAGTGGAGATACTGGCTGAAAATTTCCATAATGGATTTGAAGTTGCCGTAGACAGCTACGGAACGATGTGGCAATCGGATCAGGAAGAGGTTGGAAATGAAAGCGACAGGGTTTCTTATGTTATGGAAAACGGAAATTTTGGCTATATCGATGAAATGAACGGGAATAGCTGGCGCGTCAACCGGACCAATCTGGAAGATGAGATTCCGCGACGTCACTGGCATCAGAATGATCCGGGAGTGGTTCCCAATTTGTTACAGACCGGTTCCGGCTTCCCAATGGGCATGACGATCTATGAGGGCGATCTGCTGCCACGGCGATTCTGGGATCAGATACTGCTGGCGGATGCCGGGCAGAACGCTGTACGCGGCTTCCCGGTGGAAAACGACGGTGCAGGGTATAAATCAAAAGGGATTATCCCCTTAATAGAAGGATACAAGGACAAGTGGTTCAGGCCAACAGATGTGTGCGTTGCACCCGATGGCTCGCTGATCATTTCAGACTGGTACGATCCTGTGATCGGTGGAAATAAAATGGGTGACAGAGGAAGGGGGAGAATCTATCGGGTCGCACCTCCCGGATCTCCATACAAAATTCCGGTTTACGATCTTGCCACCCCGGCAGGGGCTGTCGAAGCGCTGAAAAGCCCTAATCTGTCCATGAGATATATGGCATGGAATGCCTGTGTGAAACTGGGCTGGAAGGCTGAAACTGAACTTGAAAATTTATTTACGAAATACAATGAAAATCCTCGTTTGCGTGCCCGGGCGCTTTGGGTTCTTAACAAGATAGAGGGTTTCAATTCCCGGAATCTCGATATTGCTTTCAGGCATTTAAATCCCAATCTGCGTATTGTAGCATTACGCGCGGTGCGTCAGCGGAATGACGATCCCACAGAATATATTAAAAGATTGACTTCCGATTCTGATCCGCAGGTTCGTAGAGAGTGTGCGTTGGCGATCAACCACAACCATACTTATGAAGCTTTGGATGTTTGGCTGCAGCTCGCGGGTCAGTACAAAGGAAATGATAAATGGTCCGTTGAAGCCTTGAGCATCGGCGCAATTGGTCAATGGGAAAGGCTTTTTCCTGCATGGCTTGCCAAAGCGGGTGCAAATCCCGAAGCGACTGATGCAGGCAAAGATATTATCTGGCTTGCACGGACCAGGCAGGCTATTCCATACCTTACCAAACTCGCGGCAGACACTGCGGTAAGCTTCAAAAGCAGACTTCGGTATTTCCGAGCTTTTGACTTCTTTAATGCGGGTTACGAGAAATCACAGGCTTTGCTTCACGTTACCACGATTCCTTCGGCTGATCGTGTTGCAGTAAGTAAGCTTGCTTTGCTGCATCTGGATAAATCTTTTGTTGCAAATTCCCAGCAGGGACTGGTGGCATTGAATAAGTTGTTAGACGAAACATACGGTACAGAGGATTACATTGATCTGGTAAAACGGTACGAGCCCAGTTCGGAAAATGAAAGGTTATTTAAGCTTTCTGTTGAAAAGTCACAAGAAGTAATCGGCCGGGATGCTGGTGCTTTGCTGCTGGAACTTGACGGAGTTTCGGCTTTTGCTAACAGATTGGCAGGGCTTAACGATGCAAAGAAAGTTGCATTAATCGCCTCTATTAAAACAGTCGGAAGTACGGAATCGGTTTATATTTTGCGAAATATTATTTTGTCTGACGAATCAATCAAAGTGAGAAGCAGCGCAGCGACTGCCCTCGGGGGAAGCTGGCCGGGGGAAGAGGCCGTGGTGAAGCTTCTGCAAGGGAACCATTTGGAAGATAAAATCAGGGAAGCGGCATTGGCAGGTGTTAAAGAAGCCTTTCGGGAAGAAATCAAAAAGGACCTTGCACCTTATCTTCCCAAGGCTGTCTTATCTGAACCCGCCAGGGAGGAGCCTGCACTCAAGAAAAAGAAGCGTAAAGGCAATTGATTCTGAATTTGGTGCGGGTCAAACCGGCTGTCCTATATGTTGTGGGCGATTCTCCAGAGCACGCCCGAAGGGTCAGTCAATGTGAAGTCCACCATTCTCCAGGGCCTTTCTTCCGGTTCGGAAATTTCGACGTCATATTTTTCAATCAACCGGTTTTCAAGGAGTGTGCGGTGCCAGTGAAATGCATTTTCAACGAGTAAATGCATCATCAGATTATCAGCGAGGCCGGAATCATAAAAATCCTGTAACAGGAAACTTGAATTTTGAAAATTAAAGTAAGCAACTCCGTCACTGTCGGACTTCATGGTAAAACCCATATCCTGGTAAAATTGCTTCGACAGACCGTAATTTTTTGAAGGGATGAATGCCTTTATTTCCGTTACATTTAAATTTGTCGCCATCGTACCTTGATTAAGTGCCAAAGATAAAATATCCGGCTGAAACTTTCATTTGACAATTTACCTGATTTTTAGAAACCCTGTTTCGGTATATTTTTGCTGTACGACTCTTTATCTTTTTAAAATCATAAATTCAGAAAAGACATGCTTCGCAGAAATTTTGTAAAATCTACACTTGGGTTGGCTGGTGCCGCAATGTCAGCGGGAGAATCCTTCGGAACTCCGAATCCATTGGCTAAGAACAAATTCAAGTTGAAATATGCTTCTCACTTCGGAATGTTTTCCAATAGTGCAGGAAAAGATGAAATTGATCAGCTGAAATTTATGGCAGATCAGGGCTTTATGGCGATTGAGGACAACGGAATGATGGGCCGCCCGGTTGAAAAGCAGGAAGCAATTGCAAAAGAAATGACTCGCTTAGGTATGCAAATGGGTGTTTTTGTGGTGGATAAAGGTGGAAACGGAGCCAATACACTCGCCGCTGGAAAGAAAGAAAATATTGATATTTTCCTGAATGGTTGTAAAAAAGCCGTTGAAGTGGCAAAGCGTGTGAATGCAAAATGGATGACTGTAGTGCCGGGAGATTTTGAGAGAAATCTGCCAATTGGTGTTCAAACAGGTCACGTGATTGATGCATTACGTCGCGGAGCTGAAATTTTGGAGCCACACGGTTTGGTCATGGTACTTGAACCATTGAGTGATTCGCCGAACCTGTTTCTGCGGACCTCTGATCAAACGTATGAGATCTGCCGTGGAGTAAATAGCAAGTCCTGCAAAATTCTCTATGATATTTACCATATGCAGAAAAACGAAGGTAGGCTTATTTATAATATCGAGAAAACATGGAGCGAAATCGACTATTTCCAGATCGGTGACGAGCCTGGTCGTAAAGAACCTACAACAGGAGAAATTAACTACAAAAATATTTTCAAGTATATCTACGATCGTGGTCAAAAGGAAGGCAGAAGCTTTATCCTGGGTATGGAGCATGGAAACTACAAACAGGGCAAGGAAGGGGAGGAAGCGCTGATCAAGGCATATGTTGAAAGCGATAGCTTTACAATTTAGTGAGCTAATGGCTATTAGCTTTTAGCGATTAGCTCTGGTTTTTGAGCCTTTTGCCAAATATTTCGTTAACAACTTTCTGTTTTTTTCCTCGTATAAAAACAAAAAACGACAGGTAGAACGAGTCTACTTGTCGTTTTTTCTAACAGCTAACAGCTAACAGCTAACAGCTAACAGCTAACAGCTAACAGCTAACAGCTAACAGCTAACCGTACGACGGACCGAGCTAAAAGCTTCTTAAAGAACCACTACCGAGTTCTCAGCTGTATCTACACCTGCAGGCACGTATTTATCAGCTTCCCAGTCATTTTCCCATTTTTCGTCATCTAGGATATAACGGAATTGGTATTCGCCCGCAGCCAACTCAAGGCTCGCTTTGAATGAACCATCTTTTTGTTTTTTCAATGCTACCGCTTCCTCAGGATTCCAGTCATTGAACTCTCCCACAAGTGCAACTTTTTTGGTTTCAACAGCCGCTTCAGCAGGTACGGTAAAGGTTACTTTGTAAAGAGATTTACTTTTTACGAATGTTTTTGATAATGCCATGATTTGTAGTGTTTTTTATTGATGCGACAAAGATACAATCAATAATTATTCAATGCAATGAATATCAGGCCAATAATTTTTTTCTATCTTTGAATAGTTACATAAATTTACCGCAAAAATAGCTTTCAGTGCAATTTGAAGGCGAATTTTAGCGGATTGTGTACCTAAAACCGAGGAAGCCTCGAATGCCTTGATTGGGCGCAAAAACGTAAGATGGATCGAAGGTTAACCGGTATGGATTGTCGGCAGTTGCCACCACCTGACCCTGTTGATCGAACTTTACATTCTTATCAAAAGGGTCATTCGACCGAGCAATTGAGTTGGCTGGTGGTACAAAATTCAGCAAGTTCTTCACACCTCCGTAAATTTCAACCCCATTTTTAAACTTCTTGGTCATTTGAATGTTTTGCAGCGACCAAACCTGCGAAATAGGTGACCGGGGATCCTCATTACTCAAAATCGGAAGCCGCATCGGGCCGTAAATATTTCCAGTGTAGTCAACCGAAACCCCGGCCCTGGGGAATTCGTAAGAGAAGGCCCAGACACCGGTAATCTTCTCAGTCAAAACAGGGCGAAAACGAACTCCATTTTCCTTTTGAAAGTTTTCCATGTACGTTCCGCCTGCTATTATTTTTAAAGGAAACGGGAAATTGAAATCCATGTTAAGGCTGATTCCTTTTGAAACCGCATAGCCATTCAGGTTGTCGTAAATGATCTGGTTTGGATTGGTGTCGTAATCAGGAAGAATGCGATTTGTGAAATGGGTATAGAAAAGCGAAGCGTCGATGCCTACAAAAGAATTACCTGTCACGATCTTTTTTACAAAATTAAGATTCGCGTTCCAGCTTTGTTCAGGTTTGAGCGCTTCCTTAACAATGACCTGCCTGGAACCGGTAAGCGCCGCATGATCTTCTGTAAAGAGATTTACGATGCGAAACCCCCTTCCGATATTAAGCCGTACTACATCGGTTTGATTCAACTTGATTTTATAAGCCAATCGGGGCGTGAAAATATTTCCATGCCGGCTATTGTAATCGTAGCGAGCACCAAGCAACAATTTATGGTCGCCCAATGATATTTCGTCCTGCACAAATAATCCGGGCAAATACGTCTGATCCGGCGTATCCTGGCCATTTTCTCTTTTCGTGGCAGGTGTATTGTCATTGTAAAATGTGAAACGAAATGGCGAACCAAATAATAAGTTATGTCTGCCTATTTCCTTATCCCATAGCAATTGAGCGAAAGCTATTTTTTGATCGGCAAGGAATGGGACGTGCCCGTATACAGAATTTTGGTGATGCGAACTGAACGAATATTGTAGCGTCAGTTTTTCGGCAACAGGAAGCTGATAAGTGCCGAGAATTTCGAACCGGCTTGTATAAATGCTTTCGCCATACACCTGATTCCCGCCTCTGAAGGATTTGTTCCAATTCATTTGGCCACCCCACCGATCCTCGTAATAATACCGTGCAGCAATATTGGCCAGCTTGTTATTTTTTCGGGCAAAAGACCATTTATTAAAAATCGAAACCCGGTTTTGTAACGTGAGATCTGTAAAACCGTCCTTGTTATTATCTATTGGATTCTGGTAGTTGAAATAATTGACCCCCAGAAGAGATGTCGCCTTTTTGCCCGCAGATACCTTCAGGCTTAAATCAACATTGTAATCCTGCCATGATGTGCTGAAAACATCAGCCGCAAAAAGCGGGGCCCGGGAAGGGTTTTTGGTGATAATATTGATCAAGCCACCTACTGCCTCCGAACCATATAACGTGGAAGCCGGGCCTTTCACGATTTCAACCCTGTCAATGAGGCTATTCGGGATTCCCGACAAACCGTAAACCGTAGAAAGTCCGCTTACCATCGGCATACCGTCAATCAAAACCATTGTGTACGGTCCCTCAAGACCGTTGATATGAATGTCGCCCGTGCTGCAGACATTACAATTCAACTGCGGCCTTACCCCATTTACATAACTTAGGCCTTCAAAAATGCTTGGAACCGGATTTTTGTATATAAACTTTGAAGTGATTATATCCACCGGCACCGGGCTGTCCAGCTTGGAAACTTCCTTCATTGTTCCTGTTACCACTACTTCTTCCAAAGCATTCGCTGCTGCCTTCAAGACAAAATTCCTAACCAGATCCTGATCGATTTTTACATTACGTTCTATCAGCGTTGCAGCTGAAATGTAGGTCACCCGAATGGTATAGGAGCCTTTTGGTACTGCCATTATAAGATATTTACCAGACGTATCTGTTGTGGTTCCGATCTTCAGTTCATTGATGAAGATTGCGGCGCCAATGGCTCCATCTGTTTCTCTATCCAGTTTTATCGTTCCCGATAAGGAGAATTGGCCAAATGATTCAATCGATAATAACGTGAGTGTGAATAGTATGAGTAATTTCATAGTATCGTTGAATTTTTAATTTATTTTGCTCTTAATAATAATTTAGACAAATCTAAAAATATTACTTGGCAAATAAAAATTCAAGTCAATACTGAGTATAAATTAATTTTAAGGTTTATAAAAAATGGTGTTTTCGTCGAATCCGAATTGTCGAGATTAGCCTAAAAAAGAAAAAACTGCGGCTTCTTAGTTGATCACTATGAAGTAGCAGTTTTTTTTGTTTGGAAATGTTTTTAGCTTCTATTGAGACCATTGGGTGGGTTCGCGATCCCACCGATGATGTTTCAATTTTTCCAGTAGTTCTTTGGTCAAAGCTTTACTATCACTTACTGCAACGTTACCCCGTACATGTGGAAGCTTGCGCATTCCTGGTATTGTAGTATGTACGTCAGGATTGTCAAGGATGAATCGCAGAGCTAATTCCGGCATCGTCATCCCAGCGGGTATGTCCGCACGCAGAGCTTCCGCATGATCGACGCTTGAGTTCAGGTTTTCGGGAACGAAGTAGGTCGAACGCCAGTCATCCGAAGGGAAGGTCGTTTCTTTCGTGAATGTGCCGGTGAGTGTTCCTTCATCGAAAGGTACTCTTGAAATAATTCCTATGTCCAATTTCTTACAAAGTGGAAACAGGTTGTCTTCTGGTGCCTGGTCAAAAACGTTATAAATCACCTGAACAGCATCAATCAGCCCTGTTTTTAGTGTTTCAAGGCAATTGTCTGGCTCCCATCTGTTGACGCTTATTCCCCACCTTTCTACTTTTCCTTCTTTGGTAAGTTTTTGGATGGCCTCTTTCCATTCGTCTTCCTGTGCCCAGTTGTCTTCCCAAACGTGGAACTGAAGAAGGTCAATGCTTTCAACACCGAGGTTGGAGAGACTTTTTTCGGCATATTCAACAATGTAGTCTGCGGGAAAAACATCTTTCAAACTGAACGTTGGTTTTGATGGCCACTGCCTGTTTTTTGGTGGAATTTTCGTCGCAGCATACAGTTTACGATCCGGATAACGCTTAATTAATTCTCCCAGTATTTTTTCGCTGAGACCTTCCGCATATCCCCACGCGGTGTCAAAAAAGTTTACGCCTGATTCAACGGCCAGGTTCAATGAGTCATCTGTTTCCTTGCGGTCGGAACCCGTCCAGCCCGCCAGTCCCCACATCCCGTAACCAATGTCACTGACTTTCCACTCGCTACGCCCAAATCGACGATATTGCATCTTGTTTGTGTTTAGTTGTAAATATTTTATTTCCTGATTGCGTTATATCATGTCAGCGATTTTCTGAAAATTCATTTTGATGAAAATCTGCTGATGCAATTTTGCCCGTTAAATTTAACAGACCTCTGGCTCTTTAAAGGATTTTATAGCATATATTTAATGTAATAGAAATACATTTGCCTCAATATATTATTTTTATCATGGTCCGTGCGCTTATTTCAAAGATCGGGCATTGAACACGAAAGAGTAAGCTTGCATGACCAAAGAATTAGTATTGATGACTGTGAAAAGATTTGTCGGGATCGTTCTGATTTTAGCAATTTCGGGTTGGACAAATAAGGAAAAAATTTCTGAGGATAAGATTATCTCCTACGCAGCAACATTTCGCCAGATACAAATGGACATACGGGTCTGCGCGATTTCGCCTGACTCTGCTCGTATTGCATTTCAACAGGTTATGAGAGATATCAAAGCGGTTTACCATAAAGATTCTTGCCGTACAATTGACACAGCTTATTTTGTATACCCAATCAAATGTTACCTTCCAAGTGAGTCAATCGGAGGAAAAGGCCTTGGGTTTAATTCGGAAGGATTTGACCTGTTTGATATGGAAGCCAAGGGAAGCCACCCTGCCCACGACTTGTTTGTTCATGACAAAAATCAGGATAATATCGATGATCGCACCTGGCGACCGATCGACGTACTTGCATTCACTTCCGGTGTCGTGCTCGCCACCGAGACAAGCTGGAAATACAACAGCGAGCTGAGAGGCGGTAACTGGATCTGGATTTACGATCCTTGTCTGGATGGACTGTTTTACTATGCCCACAACAATATTGTAAATGTTCAGCCGGGTCAGTGGGTGAATGCAGGAGATAAAATATCAGAAATGGGTCGGACGGGATTTAACGCGTACAAAAAGCGCTCACCGACACACCTGCATCTCATGTTTTTGAAGTTAAACGATCAGGATCTTCCTGAGCCGGCCAACCCGTTGGACTGGCTCATCAAGGCATCAATAAAGGATCAGAATAAATAGATCAGGTAACTGACGTGGCAGGAATTGCAACATGAAGTTGTTAAATAAAATTAAATTTCGGAATTTGTAGGATAATCTCTTCTAAATTAAGAGATTAGATATTGTCTCCTGACATATTCAGACAGCAGTTGGAAAATGTAATCACTTTATCTGAACAGACTTCCCGATTAGTACACGGAATTCACTCCATTATTGTATCTTATACTACCTGATTTATGAAAAACCGCAGATCCTTTTTGAGAAATAGCGCAGCGCTCGGCATTGGCGCTTTTGGGATAAATAGTCTTTTTAATCAGCTTCATGCGGCCGAATTTCAGGAAGCAGAACAACGCTGGGATTCCAGCAGTCTGAACAATGAAGATTACTGGTCTGTGATACAGGACGCCTATTCAGCAAGCAAAAGCGAGGTACTCATTCTCAATAATGGGGGAGTGTCTCCTTCTCCGATTATTGTACAGGACGCATTGGAAAAATACAACAGACAAGCCGCGCAGGGGCCGTCTTACCACATGTGGCGAATTATAGACAAAGGCCGCGAACCGCTTCGCAAGCGCCTTGCTACGCTCGGTGGCTGTGATCCGGAAGAAATCGCGATCAATCGGAATGCAACAGAAGCGTTGAATACCATCATTTTTGGTCTGCCATTACAAAAAGGCGACGAGGTGATTGGTATGAAATACGATTACCCCAATATGATGAATGCCTGGAAACAACGCCAGATGAGGGATGGCATCGTTTACAAGCAGCTGTCGTTTGATTTTCCGATTGAGAATGATGACCAGATCGTAAAAGCCTATTCCGACGCAATAACCCCTCAGACGAAACTTATTCATGTCACGCATATCGTCAATTGGGTGGGCCAGATTATGCCGGTGAAAAAAATAAGCCAGATGGCGCACAAAAGGGGAATAGAGGTTATTGTCGATGGTGCCCATTCATTTGCCTTGCTCGATTTCAAGATCCCGGATTTAGAGTGCGACTATTTTGGAACCAGTCTCCATAAGTTTTTGAGCGCACCGGTAGGAAGCGGAATGATGTGGGTGAAAAAAGATAAGATTGCGAAGATATGGCCCTTGGTTTGTAATCATGAACCTACCAGCGCAGATATCCGGAAATTTGAAACCTTGGGTACACGTAGCTTTTGTATAGAGCAGGCCATTGGCGAAGCAATCAATTTCCAGGAGGGAATCGGGACGAAACGCAAGCAGGAACGTATTCACTATCTGAAAAAATACTGGGCTGAAAAGGCACTGCAAATTCCTGGTGTCAAAATTCATACTTCGCTTAAACCCGAATATTCCTGTGCCATTGCCGGTGTCAGTATCGACGGCATGAAGCCTGGCGAATTGGATAGTAAACTGTTTACAGATCATAAAATTCACACGGTAGGGATCAGCTATGAAGGAGTTCAATGTGTAAGGGTTACACCGCATGTTTACACCAAATTGAGTGACCTGGACAGGTTTGTTGGCGCGTTAGAAACGATTGCTAAAAAGGCTTAAAATTGAAGTAGTTTAGGGGAAAAAGCCACGGAGTCATCAGGTCACAACTAAATCTTTAACAGGTTTGGTTGTGGCCTTTGTTCTTTATCTTGCTCAACAAATTATACCATTTATCTGAATTCTATTCGCTATGGGTGAGCTATTTAACCATTCGACCGGAACGGGCTTTATTTCCGGAGTTTATTGCTTTACTTTTGATTTATGTATTTGGTTAAAAACCGTCTAAAAATATGACACAATTAAGAAAAGGTACTTTCATTAAGAGGGCAAAAGATATTAGTATTGGTGGAGCGCTCGCCCTGACGCTTTTGTCAGGAGGGCTATTCATGCAGAGTTGTGGTTCGAGCGACGAGGATGATTCTGCGTACAGCTATGAGGAAACAACATATGCAAAGGGAATCAAATCTCATATTAAGGAGGTAAAGCCGGGCGAATTCAAGATTACTGACGAAGAAAGCGTTGGCGCAGGAAAGTCGCTGGCGATTGTTACCTATCTCGACGGACACGTAGATTCACTGAGTGCAACAGCTGCAAAGGCGTTGATCGATGAAGATATTCGCACGAATGAAACGCGCGTTGGCCATCACAGCGGCTTGTCCAGCATGTTGCTTTATGGAGGAATGGGGTACATGCTTGGCCGAAATTCGAGTAATGGCTACATGAACAATTACCGTGACGGAAACAGCAACTCGAGAGGGTTTTACAGTAATCCGGACGCCTACAACAAATCTCAAACTGCTGTAAGAGATGTCACTGCTTCGCGTACTACAAGAACGGTCAGCACTCGACCAAAAGGTGGTAGAAGCGGATTTTTTAGCCGATCTTCCGGCAGAAGCGGCGGATGACCAGATGGAAATTGAAAGTTGAAAATTGAGAATTGAAAATTAAGAATTTGGAACAGGAGTGAGAAGTTTGAATATTGGTGTCGTCTGCCCTCTGCCCTTATCCCTTTGCCATTATGATTGAACTTAAAAATTTACCCGAACATCCGGAGAAGGCTTTACAGAAATTGGGCTGGAACTGGATGCTGGGTACTGATACTGTACCTTACGTTGTGAATGATGTGGTAGTCGTTACTGAAGACGAGGCCAATCAATATTATGACGCTGCTACGACGCTCTATGATATGTTCGTAGAAGCTGGCCAATACGCCATTGATCATCTGCTTTTCAAGGATATGGGAATTCCCGAAAATTTGGTTGAGCTGATCAAGCTTTCCTGGGAAGACGACAGACAAATACATCTTTATGGACGTTTCGATCTGGCCGGAGGTGTCGCAGGCGACCCCATTAAATTAATTGAATTCAATGCAGATACTGCTACCTGTATTCCAGAGACGGCCGTTGTGCAATGGGCCCATTTACGGATGAACGGGCTGGATGAATCTGGTCAGTTTAACACGTTTTATGAGACACTGGTTGGGCAATTTCGTTACTTGAAAGAGGAGAATTCCGATTTGACGCCTTCGATTTTATTCACAACGATGCAAGGTTATCCGGAGGATGATGCCAATGTCGCGGTCCTCGCAGAAGCGGCGAAGGAGGCAGGATTTGACGTTGACTTCGCTTTTATCGAAGATGTCGAATTCTCAGATGGAGAGGGTATTTTCAAGCAGGAAGGAGAGACCGGAAATTTTGTCAGATTCGACTTCTGGTTTAAATTGGTCCCCTGGGAACACATCGGCAATGACGAGCCAGAACTGACTACTTTGCTTACCAGTATTGTCAAAAATCGAAAAGCTATTATCCTTAATCCTGCGTATACCCTGTTATTTCAATCGAAATATATCTTGAAGGTTCTTTGGGATTTGTTTCCATACCATCCGCTTTTACTCCAAACCGAAAGATATTCCATCACGCACAAAAAATCAGTGAGCAAAGTCCTTTTCGGACGTGAAGGCGCTAATGTTTCCATTATTGAAACGGGTGGAGAAATTTCGGAAACAGAGGGTGGCGAATATGGCGATCAACCCAGAATTTACCAGGAATATGTAACTTTTCCCACTGATACCGAAGGGAGATCTTATCAGGCGGGTGTTTTTATAGCGGACGAACCGTGTGCACTTGGTTTTCGCAGGGGAGGTAAAATTCTAAATAACACGGCACAGTTTGTCGGGCATGTGGTTGAGTAGTCAGTAAACTTTGATCATCTGCCGATAGACTCTTCCTGGATGAGTTTTCGCAAAACAGTCGGGAACAAGTTGTATCCTTCATCTCAATCTTTTAACGGACTTTCAATGAATTCAAAGTTGCTTTGTCTTTTGCTTATTTTCCCTCTTTTCTCTTATGGGCAAAGGGACCAGATTACAGACTTGAACTGGATAAAAAACAATTACAGCAAAAAAGAGTATTTCATTTCGATGCGGGACGGCGTCAGGCTTTACACTGCGATATATGCGCCGCGTGACAGCAGCCAGAACTACCCGATATTAATGCAGCGAACGCCGTATTCGTGTCGGCCTTATGGGTCGAATAATTATCGTCAAAAATTGGGGCCAAATAATAATCTCATGGGAGAGAAATACATTTTTGTGTATCAGGATGCCCGGGGACGTTACAAAAGTGAAGGCAATTTCAGGGAAATGACTCCTGCAATTGCTGAAAAGAAAACAAACCAGGACGTTGATGAGTCCAGTGATACCTATGATACGATCGAATGGCTTTTAAAAAATACAGCAAATAATGGTAGCGTTGGCATTTATGGAATTTCATTTCCGGGCTATTATTCCACCGCTGCTTTACCCAGTGCGCATCCGGCTTTGAAGGCAGTTTCTCCGCAAGCACCTATGTCAGATGAGTTTATCGGCGACGACTGCTACCACAACGGCGCGTTTTTCTTGATGGACAACTTCGGTTTTTACAATGGCTTCGATGGCCCGAAAACCGCTAATGGAGAGGGATACAAGAGTTTTTTTAAAGCAGATTATAGTGATGCCTACCAATACTTCCTCGATCTTGGACCGTTGAAGAAGACAAATTCTCCAGCCTATTTTTCTGATACCAACAGTGTGTGGCGGCAAGTTACTGCACACCCTGTTTATGATGATTTCTGGCAGTCGAGGAATATCAAAAATCACCTTGTCAACGTGAAACCCGCGGTTTTGATCGTGGGAGGATGGTTTGATGCCGAGGATCTCTATGGAGCTTTGAAGACGTACGCGGCGATTGAAAAGCAATCGCCAGGTAACAATTCCCGATTGGTAATGGGCCCTTGGACGCACGGCGGCTGGGCCTCAAGTTCGTGGAAGTCATTTTCGTCCTATCAGTTCGGTGCGGATCTCAATAAATATTACCAGGATGAAATTGAGTCCAAATTTTTCAATTACTACCTGAAAGGCAAAGGAAGTTTCGAGCAATCTGAGGTGACGGTTTTTGAAACGGGATCCAATCAGTGGAGAAATTACGATACATGGCCTCCGGCGAACAGTAAACCCGTACCTTATTATTTTAGCAGCAATGGTCAAATGTCTGTTGAAAAATCAAAAGGGCACAAAGGTATGACCGAGTACGAAAGTGATCCTGCAAAGCCGGTTCCCTACAGTAGTAAAAAGGGCGCCGGGCGAAACAACGAGTATATGGCAGAAGATCAACGGTTTGCCGCAGAGCGACCGGACGTATTGGTGTTTCAAACAGATTCTCTTTCTGCTGATTTGACTTTAACAGGCGAAATAGAAGCCAATCTTTTCGTTTCAACGACAGGCACTGACGCGGATTTTATTGTTAAAGTGATTGATGTCCAGCCCGATGGTTACCAGCAAATGGTAAGGGCGGAAGTTTTTCGGGGAAAGTTTCGTAATAGTTTTTCTAAGCCAGAACCGTTTGAAAAGGACAAAATTGAAAAGGTTTCGTTTAAATTGAATGAAGTTGCACATACTTTCAAAAACGGACACCGGGTAATGGTTCAAATTCAAAGCAGCTGGTTTCCATTGGTTGACCGAAATCCACAGAAGTTTATGAATATTTTTGAGGCTAACGAGGAGGATTTTCAAAAAACCAGGATAAGGATTTATCATAACGCCAGGCATAGCAGTAATGTGACCTTACCTGTAATGCATTAATTTAAGGTCCGGTTTAGATACGGTCGAACCTTTCTTTTTTTAGTCCTTCTAATATCTCCTTGGTTGATTCAAAACCGGTATGATGAAATGAACGGATACCCAGCTTTTTCGCAGCATTGGCAAACATGATCCTGTCATCGAAATAGACACATTGGCTTGGCGTTGCCTGAGCGATACCCATTGCCAGCTGAAAAATTCCGGGATCGGGTTTACGCATTTTTACCTCACAAGAAGATATGAATGCGTCAAAGCAATGATGGAGCTTGAATTTCTGAACCCGGTAGTCGTTGAATTCCTTGCCTTCGTTGTTGATGGATATGATACGAAAACCACAGTCCTTTTTCCATTCCTTCAACCACGCAAGCGTGTCGGGTAACTCGGTTGACTGTGCATACATAAATTCCTTAAAATCTTCGCGTACGAAATCCCTGGGATGATTGAATACAACTGTATCAAGGTATTCGTCGAGAGATATACTGCCGATTTCGTAGACGTTGAAAATGAAATTGTGCAGTGTATTTAGCTCGTCATAGTTTAACCCAAATTTTTGAGCAGCCTCAATGCGTGATTCATGTCCCCATCCATTGCTGAGAAGGACGCCGCCGATATCAAAAAATAGTATTTTAAGGTCGCTGTTGTTCATTGGAAATTAATCGTTCAATGATATTTGGAATTCTTATTTTTCAAGCGCCTGCACCTTTTTAAGTCTTCTTAAATGTCGTTCTGCACCAGTAAATTCAGCTTTTAGAAAAGCTACGACCAGCTCCTTTGCAGCTTCGTGACCAATGACGCGTCCTCCCAGGCAAAGCATGTTCAAATCATCATCTTCCACTCCCTGATGCGCTGAAAAGTGATCGTTGATCAGTGCCGCTCTCACGCCCTTCACTTTGTTGGCGGCAACGGAAGCACCCACACCACTTCCGCAGATGGCAATACCCCTGTCAACTTGCCTGCCGGCCAGGCTAATGGCCAGAGGAATTACAAAATCCGGGTAGTCGTCCTGATCATTCTCACCGTACGCCCCAAAGTCGGAAATATGATGACCTTGGGAGATCAGGAAATCACGTATTACATTTTTTAATTCGTATCCGCCGTGGTCGGCAGCAAGTCCAATTTCCATAAGTTATCTAACGTGATTAGTTCTTTGGGCCTAACTTTTTAATCGTCAAAGATAACATTCGCATTGGAAAATCGATGAGAGCATTTATGGCGTGAAGCATTTAGTTTTAGCGGAATTAGTTGTCAAGTGCATGGACATCATTTTTGATTTACAGAAACCACTATTGCCCAAGCCTGGTTTTAATTTTCAATTAATTATAAATTAAAATTGAATTAGCAATTACCCGGTTACTCAAACAATCTAATCATACTTCATCTGAATCGCCCTCACCTCGCCCGTACCCGGTTTCTCTCCGGAAACGTTGATCCCAACCCTTGGTGCCCTGTCCCATCGTGGTAGCCAAGGCGTTTCTATCTGCACTGAGGCCGTCGGAGACTCAATTTTTTGCCCTTTTACACCCCAGCTAAACTCATAAAAACGGCCGAACCGACTTCGCAGTTTAAGCTCAATATCATTATACTTTTCGGGAATTTCCTGGGTTTTGATCACTTCAAAAACCCCGTCTTTAACCTGCCATAAAGCAACGCTGTTTTTACGAATTCCATAACCGATCGCATTATTTGCATCGCCGTACACAACAATGTTTTGCGTCAGGTCATTTTTTGAGATCACTTCTGCTGTGAAAGTGTAGCTGCCTTTTTTGACTGTTAAACCCAAAAAATTTCCTGTGTTGATTGGGTTTTTATTTTCAATTTGAAGTGATCGGTTTTTGACTTTATAAGTGGGTTTTGGGAAGCTGACATCGTAAACCCACGGTATTCCTGGCGTATCCTTTTCGTAGTTGACCAAGATGCTGGAACTGATTGTAGTACGTGCACCTTTTGGAGCTTCCGCTTGGGCCGGAGATGTTTTTCCGTATCGGAAAGCCGGCCATTTCGAAGTTTCGTCCCATATCAACTCACTAAGAATGCCTTGTCTGCCGACAAAAGTGAAATCAACTGCATTGTAAGCGTGATGCAAATAGAAATAACGATTATCGGGGGTAACCACGACCGTTCCATGTCCAGGGCATTTCCAGGTATCGTCACCGAAAAGCACTGGGTTTCCGTTATACTTTGTCCAGGGACCTTGCAGTGTTTCTGCTCTCGCGAACCCAACCTGATAATCACATTTGTCTCCACAACAGGCATTTCCTGAATAAAGCATGTACCAGTAATTTCCCCTTTTAAAAATGGCCTGTCCTTCCGCTCCACCAGACTCCCAATCCTCGGGATCTGCTTTGATCAGACTAAATTCTTTGCCAACCACCTTAAGGCCGTCGGGTGCGAGTTCGGCTCCAAGGATTTCTATACCTCTGTCTTTATCGAGACCGTAGGCTTTCCAGGTGATAAATAATTTCCCTTTGTCTTCCACCACGAAGGCATCAATGGCTTCTTTTGTCCACTCAATAATGACTCCATGGTCTTGAAATCCTTTTTTTAAATCTTTTGTGCTGGCAACTCCAATAAAAGATTGCTTGTCGAATTTACGGCGTGCGGTGTAATAAACGTAGAAAGTCCCGTTCCGAAAGAATAATTCCGGAGCCCAGAAACTGCCCATGGTCCATTCGGGAAGCTCAGTAAATACGGGTCCGACGTACTCCCAGTTTACCAGATTTTTGGAGCTGTAAATCGGGTAAGCAGGACCCCATTCAGATGAAGTTCCTGCCGCGTAATAAGTGTCGCCTACCCGTATCACAGAAGGATCAGCAAAATCACCGGAAATAACAGGGTTTCGATAAGTAATAACCGGACTGGTGTTCACCTTTTGGGCAAAAACATTGCCCGCGAGAAGTATCAGAGAAAACAGGATGGATAAAACTCTCATTCTTGAATTGATTGATTAGTCGGCTAAGGAAAGCATTTATTTCAACATAATAAATCGATTTTTTGGAGCGAAAAACACAAAACTTTATTGTTGAATTTTGCAATTGAACATTACTCTATCGTTACATCAACGCTCTTTCCAAGATAAACGCCTTGGGGAAGGTCCACAATGAACATCGTGGTATTCTGTTTTTCGTCCACCACGGTTTGGTAACTCTCGCCCTGTGTTTTATAATTCCCGCTCACAGACAGCACCATACGGCTGAGTTTTCTGGATGGGTCGGCCAGGGTAAATCCTTTTAGCTTGCCATCCGTTGTTTTTAACATCAGCATTCCATGGCTATCCAGCCGAACATTCATGCCCTTTTCAATATCAACTGTTCCCGCCTTGTAGAAAGCCAGTTGGCTGATGCCAAGTTTGCTTTGTCTTACAGCCTGTAGGGCAGAAGTGTTGGAAAGAATTTCGATAGAACGGTTATTCTGGCTGGTCTCACTCAGAGTCATTTCTGATATGTTCGGTACGACGATGTATTGATAGCCCACTCCGGCGGGTTTACTGCCGTGGTTCAGCCATAGCTTGAATACTTCTTTGTTGACCGGCTCGCTACTAATGTTTTTTTGGTCAGTTATCGCCGCCCAACTTCCGGTTTCAATCTGATTGGACAGGTTCACGGTTGCTGGCTGTGGGAAAATGTACCCGATCTTGTCATGGTGGACCCATTTCACATTTTGAAGAATGCGGGTCCCTTTAGGAACACTTTGCTGAATGCCGTTCTGAGACATCTTCACATCGGTTCGGAGTAAAACCTGATTCAAGGTCGTGGCAACTTCCAGATTTGATTTTGACTTGATGTCCGTACCCAGACAAACATACTCTTCGTCAAAAAAGAACCAGGATTTTTTAGCCTCAAGCGGATCGTGCGGGCTTTTGAAATCAAAAACAACGGCCCCATATAGCCCGTCGGTCACTGCTCCTACAAAATCTGTAAGGCCTTCCTTTTGAATATCGTCTGGACCTGGCAGCTGCGGTTTTTGCAGAATCGTCGTACCAGAAATCTTTTGCCAGTCGTACACCGGCCAGATATTGAGATACTCATCGCCTTTGAGCATCAGGTAGTTGGTGCCATCTGCGCGGTGATGGGTTAATTTGCCGGGTCCGTTGTAAGGTTCTTCCATGTTTCGGTTACGCGTCGAGAACATGCGTACGGTCGTATAAAAGTTCGGCCTTTGAAATACAAAATGCTCAGACTGCCAGAAAAACTTTGCAAAGCTCAATGAGGGTTTGCCTTCCCCTTTTCGCAGTCGGGCAATTTCTTCCAGCTCTTTTTTTCTATAATCTGTGCTGACCAGCACCCGCTCAATTTCAAGCGTACCAAACGGCTGGAAGGTTGACTGATTGGAAATACTTCGGTTTTTAACGCTGATGTCTTCGTAAACGCCATACACCATCTGTTTGTAAATGCCATCGAGATAATAATCGACAAGCTGATTTATTTTTTCTTTTGAAAATGCATACGGAGTCCCGGATACATAGTAAGACCATTCGCCGTAAGCGTTGGCGTACTTACCATATCCGTACGAGGAAGTGTTATTTACACGGTCTACCCGGTGGTGAAAACTATAATCGTGCTGCATGCCTCTTTCCCCCGTCGAGAACTTGATCTCGCCTTCTATGATCTTGATGATTTTATCAAATTCTTTAAAATCGCCAAGAAAGAGCAGGTTTTTGGCCAGAATACCGGCAATTACAATACGGTCCCCACTGGGTCGCGCGCCCGATGCGTTCATGTTGGCTCGGCCAATCATAGGCTGAGCTTTTGCAACCAGATCCTTCGGGAGTTCTTCGCCGATCACAAGCATGAGGTTTCCCAGGTTAGTTGGCGTGGTAATCTGATTGTCGTGCCAGTTATCTCCCACGAAATCGTGCTCAACCCAGTAAACCAATCCCTTCTCAATAAGTGACTTAACTTGTTTGCTTTTATGAAATTTTGACGTTTTATTTTTATAGGCTTTGGCCATATATACCAGGTCACGCGTGTGTCCACCGTGGGGGAAGCTTGCTGTGCGGCTTAAATCGGTATAGTTTATGCCCTTGAAGCTGCCGTCTTCGTTCATGTTTGCCATCAGCGCTTCTACCTTTTTGTCGTCGATTTTTGTATCCATCAAATCGGTTGCAATGCGCTCTTTAATGATCTTAAGGTCGTTCTGCGCAAAGCAATGGGATGTAAAGAGGACGACGGCGGAAACCATCAACAGATATTGCCTTAGGAATTTCATGATAGGCTGGTTTTATATATTCGGTTGGCTTATTTGAAAAGGCGCGTTGCCGTAAATTTCTATTGAGTTGACGAGGTTTGTGTTGTTTGGCCCTATCATGAAAGCCCGGTTTTGTGATGAACTTCTCCCAATAACTTTTGTCGTTGCAAATGTTATTATCAGTGACTTGTAGGCCTATTAATCGAGTTTTAAAAAGTAATAAAAGTAATTTTTTAGTACTTTTTCAGGAAAATTTTCTTCAAAAGTTTGAAAATGCGGTAATATTTAATTTTTTGTGTGTACGAGAACATAGAATTTATATATTTGTTTTTGTCCTTTAATACACTTGTAATCAGTTACTTCTATTTTTGGTCTTTTAGTAGCTGCGACCCTTTATGAAAAATAATCAGTATCAATTCAAAAACCATTTTTAATGACACCTAGACCTTTATTTAAACTCATTTTTGTTTTACTTTTTCTGTCCGCCAGGGGGTATGCCCAATCGGCGAAGGTTACTTCTGGAGATGCACACCGTGTGTCGGGAACCGTTTCAGATGCCAAAGGAGGAGAAATTCCGGGTGCTAACGTTTCGGTAGTAGGAACTAACACCGGCGTGATTACCGACGCCAAAGGGAAGTTCTCCGTAGAGGTGCCAAACAGCCAGGCGGTACTTCGGTTTTCTTTTATTGGTTACAAAAATACCGAGGTGACTGTGGGAAATAAGGATCAGTTTGCCATTACGATGGAAGAGGACACCAAAACCCTTGATCAGCTTGTTGTGATTGGTTATGGTTCACAGAAGAAAAGAGACCTTACAGGAGCCGTGAGTTCTGTTTCCAGCGAGGATTTAAGTTTGGGTGGGGCAACCGCCAACGTCGCTCAGGCTTTTCAGGGACGTGCAGCCGGTGTACAGGTGAGTCAGTCAAGTTCGGCACCTGGTGGTACCACAGTGGTGCGGATCAGGGGCGGCAATTCGATCTCGTCAACCAATGAGCCGTTATACATTGTGGACGGCTTTCCTTCCGAAAGCGGAAAGGAAATTAACCCCAATGATATCGATGATATTCAGATACTCAAGGATGCTTCGGCGAGTGCAATATACGGAGCCCGGGGTGCCAATGGTGTTGTGATCATTACGACCAAACGTGGAAAAGCAGGTAAAGCAACTATCTCCTTTGATACTTATCAAGGCGTTCAAAAAGTAGTGAACAGCTATCAAAAAATGACTGGCTTGCAAGCTATGCAGATGACCAATGCAAAAAATGCTGAACGCGGTCTTCCAGCTACTTTTACGGATGCTGATCTTGCCAGTGGCATTAATAATGACTGGTTTAAGCTTTCTACGCGTAACGCCTCGGTTCAAAGCTATTCGTTGAATGCAAGTGGTGGCGACGAGAAAACGCGTATCGCTTTTTCATTGGGATATTTTGCTCAAAACGGCGCTTTGAAAAAAACGGATTTTGATAGGTATACCGTGAGGTTGAACATCGATAAGAAATTTGATAACAAATTTAAAATTGGTGCAAACACTTACGTAGAACGGAATAACTCCACATTTAAGAACTACGATGGCACCATCGTACCTTCTAATGTAATGTATGGAATTCTGTCGGCTTCTCCTGCTATTCCTGCTTATACTTCTACCGGTGCTTTCGCTCGTTTCCAGGGGCGGGATAATCCGCTGGCCTGGCTTTTAGCACCCACTAATCAGCGTGTAGGGAATAAAGTAAACGTAAACGCTTTTGTTCAATACGATTTTACCGAGGCGCTTTCCTTTAAGATAAACGCAGGTACAGAGTATACCACGCTGAAAGAAGGAACGTATCTTCCGCGTGATTTGGTTGATGGCGAAAAAGTAAAAGGTAAGGCTACGGTAAATAACTCAAATTCACTTCGTAGTCTGGTTGAAGGGTATTTTACATACAATCGCAGTTTTGGAGCTCACGCGGTTAATGCAGTGGCGGGGATGTCTTATCAGAACGATATGGCTGAGACCGGTTCTGTGACAGTTCAAAATTTCAGTACAGACGCATACCTTTTCAACAACCTTGGTGCAGGAACCGAACGAATTGGTAATACCAGCAGCAAGATCAACGCTAGAATTGCTTCCGCTTACGCCAGGTTAAATTACAATCTTAAGGAGAAATATTTGGCTACTTTCACGGTAAGAAGGGATGGTTCTTCACGTTTCGGACAAAACAACAGATATGGCTACTTCCCGTCGGGTTCCGTTGCCTGGAGAATGAGCGAAGAAGATTTCATTAAGAACCTGAATGTTTTCTCTGATCTAAAGCTGAGAGCAAGCTATGGGATTACGGGAAATGACAGGATAGGTGATTATGCCTATATGACTACTTTTTCTCCTACCAATGTTACGCTGGATGGAACGCATTCTTATCCCGGAGTAGTTGCTGCACGTTTGCCGAATCCTGACCTTAAATGGGAAAGCACGGCGCAGTTGGACATTGGTGTGGATATGGCTTTTATGGGCGGACGTATTAATGTGACAGCGGATTATTACAAAAAGAAAACGACGGATTTATTGTTGAATATCCCTATCGGAGACTGGACAGGTTTCGCAAGCCAGATTGTAAACGCAGGATCGCTTGAAAATAAAGGAGTTGAGCTTGCCATCATTTCCCAGAACATTGTTGGAAATGGTTTCAGATGGAAAACATCCCTAAACATTGCCTATAATAGGCAAAAAGTATTGGATCTTGGTGGTAGACCATACATCATTACTCAGATTCCAAATCCTTACGGTGGTCGGGGTCTTGATTTTGCGAAATTAGAGCCAGGACAAGAATTAAGCGCATTTTACGGATACAAATACGCAGGTGTAATAAAAAGCGGAGAAACCTATAGCCCACAACCTGGTGCTCCTGCTGGAACAGCCAAATATGTTGATGTCAACGGAGATGGCGTAATCAATGCCGGAGATAATGCGGCCAATAAAGGCGACCGTACCTATTTGGGCCACGCCAATCCGCGCTATATATTCGGGGTCGGTAATGAATTTAAATACAGAGGAATAGAGCTAAATGTTTTCATGCAAGGAGCTTTGGGCTTCAGTCTGTACAATGCCAATGCATTGATCCTCGAGTCGGGTTATGGTGTGGCAGCACTCAACCGCTGGCAGCCAAATAATCAAAATACCGATGTGCCCAGAGATGGATACGCCCTTACTTCCTATGGTAGTTATGTCAACTCGAAGTTTATCGAAGATGCTTCATTTCTTCGTTGCAAAATGATCACTTTGGGCTATGATCTACCCTTAGGAAACACGCGGCTGCAAAAGTTGAAAGTGAAAATTTATGGTTCGGTTCAAAACCTGTTTACCATCACTGGATACACTGGTTCGGATCCCGAATCAAACACAAAGGCTGCAAACACGTCTACTTCGGCAAACACGATAAACTTGTCGTCGGGTCTTGACTATACGGCCTTCCCGGCTTACAAAACTTACACGGTTGGCCTTAAACTGAACTTTTGATTTTACTTCCTGCCAGCTGATAAAGTGGTTTTGAAGCACTAAATAATCTCTAAAACAAGCATACAAGCAAATGAGACGTATAATTTTAATTTCCATACTTATACTTTCTATTTCGGTTTCCTGCGATAAGATGCTCGAACCGAAAGTATATAGCATCCTTACGGATAAAAATGCCTTCCAAACCAAGGATGATGCGGTCGCTGCAGTAAACGCTGTTTATGCGCGGTTGAAACAACCCAGCGGAAATAATGACTCCTGGATGTATTACGCTGGTTTTCAGGTGATGGTAACAGACATGACCACCGATGTTGCAAATTCGACCGGGTCGGGAGACTTCGCCTTAATGGCCAACTGTGCCTGGGGACCCGCAAACGCTTATCTGGCATTTGCATGGCAGCAGCAATTTAAACTGGTAAGTGATGCAAACAACGGGCTATACTACATTCCGCAAATGACATCGCTGACTGACGAACAAAAAGCGCAGTTTTTGGGTGAACTGAAATTCCTGAGATCTTTGGGATATTTTGACCTTACCAATGCCTTCGGGCCTGTACCGCTTATGTCTGAGGAATCAGTTGCCCAGAATATAGCAAACCCTGATTATGAAGCAAAAGTACCCGTTACTGAGGTGGCGAAGATCAATGACTTCATCATTAAAGATCTGGAGTATGCCATTGCTAATTTGCCTGCTGATTATGTAAGCAATAAAGTATATACAACCAACGATGTGGGAAGAGCAACAAAGGGTGCCGCGATGACGCTTTTATGTAAACTCTATTTGCGCGAAAAAAACTGGCAAAAAGTACAGGAGCTCACGACCCGTATCATGGCGTTGAAGAAGTATGAGTTGTATCCTACCTATGCAGGCCTTTTTGCTGAAAGTAATAAATGGTGCTCCGAAAATATTTTCAGTGCTTTAGCCAATAACCTGGTGGATGCCGTGGAAATTATCAACCATTTTGGCCCGATAAATAACCCGCAGGTAACCGACCGATGGGGCATACTTGCTACTCCCTGGTATTTTTGGAACACTTTCGAGAAAAACGATGCAAGAAGAGAAATGTTCTATTATGATTATATAGGAACCGACGGCCTTCATTACGTACAGCCACCTGCTGGCCAGACCAACCCTCCGGCTGGGTTTTACTATATGCCCAATGTGTGCTCTACTAAATTTGCCGATCCGAATGGTTCCAAAACGTATTATGATGGTCACGTTTTCCCGATTTTCCGCTACGCTGATGTATTGTTATCACGGGCAGAGGCATTAAATGAATTGAATGGGCCTAATCAGGAAAGTCTTGATATTATAAATCAGGTCAAGGCACGCTCAAAAGCTACCTTGTTAGGGGCTGCTGCCACTTTTACAAAAGAGACTTTACGTGACGCCATTCTGAAAGAACGGGGATGGGAATTCTTTTTGGAATGCAAGCGCAGGGAGGATTTGATAAGGATGGATAAATACGAATCTGTTCAAAATACCTATCTGGCTGCTACAGGAAAGACCACCAGAGTTAACATTGCCAAAAACAAATACTTCCCGTATCCGCAGGCTCAGGCGGATTTGAATAATAACCTGGTTAATAGCAACCGCTAACCGTGCTTAAATAAAGATGCAGACAAATATTTTTGTCTGCATCTTTGTGTTTATATATTACAAATTTGCATGCGAATAACTTTTATTTTACCCATAATGAAAGTATTAAAGAGTAACTTTTATTTCTTGATTTGTATAGTTTTTACAAGTTGCTCTCAAACTGGCCAGATTGATTCCATTTGGCAAAGTTCACCCGGTAGAAATGCATTAAAATTTCAAGTCGATTTCAAAACACCTGAAAAAGTAGCAGCAGAAATAGAATACTGGGAAAAGAATGCTCCAGATATCAAATTTCATTCTACTATTTCTGAGTCCGCACAATTTCACCACCTGGTGCTAACCAATCTCTCGGCCAAAACGAACTATATATATCGGATTTGGACCACGGATTCTCATGGTTCAAGGGTGTCGAGCAGGGAATATCCATTTGCGACACAGCCGTTTCCCATTTGGATTCAGGATTCTTTTAGAATAAAAACACCGGAAAAAGCGGTGTTGCCTGACGCCTTCAAAAATGGGTACGTTCTTCTTTCCCGAAGAGATTTACCGGGCATTGTATACATTACCGATACCAAAGGGAAGCTTCGCTGGTATCATCAGGTAAACGGCACAGGTTTCAAAACTTCGCATTTCACCAAAAACAAAACCATTATCTCCATTCTTGGAACGGAAGAATATCCGACCAGCTATGGTAATGAGATACTGGAACTATCCTTGCAGGGAGACACACTATTTCACTTAAAAAAAGGGGAGAAAGGGCTTGATAAAACCGTTCATCACGAGGTAATTCTCAATGACAAAAGCCAGCTCGTTACGCTGGTAGTCGATGAAAAAATAATGGATCTTCGGTCAATCGGAGGTGCCCAAAGTGACACCATTAAGAGCGATGGCATCGTGATCCTGGATCGCAAAGGCAAAAAAGTATGGAGCTGGTCAGTTTTTGATCATCTCAACCCTTTGACGTATCCCAACATTTTAAAAGAAAAGTCTGACTGGATGCATGCGAACAGTCTCTCGATTGATAACGATGGCAATTATCTCATGTCCTTTTATAACAACGGGCAGGTCTGGAAAATCAACGCATCGTCTGGCGCTGTGATGTGGAAATTTGGGAAAGGAGGAGACTTTGGAGTACCCAAAGAAGGGAGTTTCACACAAGGCCATGCTGTGCATCGGAATAAAAATGGAGAGCTGATGTTGTTTGACAATGGAACAGAAAAACAACTTTCACGCTCGCTTTCTTTTGGCTTAGATGAAAAAAATAAAAAGGCCAGACTTTCATTGAACATCAAACTGCCTAAGCAGGTGTACTCTGCCAGAATGGGAAGCAGTTATCTAATTGGCGACAGTGCAGTTTTACATTGCAGTTCCAAGACAAACACCGTTGTGCTCACGGACATTGATGGGCGTGTTTTGTGGCAGCTAAGCAGCACGTTCGCACCCTACAGGGCGGAGTTTATTGGTGACGAGAAGCTTGCACCGTATATTTCGAATTAAAAGGGTTTCACGCAAACGAAGCAAAGAAAAAAGCACAGAACGCAAATGGGGAATTACGTCGCGCTCCATGCTTTACCTTCTCTACTTTGCGTGAAACCTTAAAGTACCCAAAAATGAAACCATCCCTCACATATCTCTTCCTTACTTTTCTCAGAATCGGTGCTACATCCTGGGGTGGTTTCATGGCGCTTATTTCTATGATTCAAAAAAAGATAGGTGATAAAGATGGGAAAATTGAAAATGAAACGATCCTCGAAGGCATTTCGCTGGCATCAGTTCTCCCTGGTCCAATGGCTGTAAATGTGGTATCCTTTGTGGGTTATAAGTTAGGAGGAATAAAAGGGGCTTTCGTCAGCATAGCTGGTGTGCTAATTCCTTCCTTTGTGTTGATGCTGGTGCTTTCACATTTATATTTAAAGTTCGGTGATATTCCTGCGATGAGTCATTTTTTCTCAGGGATTCTCCCTGCCGTGTCGGCGGTAATCGTCAGCGTGGGAGTCAGTATGGGTGAAAAGAGTATCAGAGATTGGCCTCAGAGATTGATGGCGGTGGGTGCGGCATCAATCGTAGCCGTTTCAAAATTATATTTGACAACGATTGCGGTCTTAGTCATCAGCGGTATGATCGGTTATTTCTATTATAAACAGCAAAGATCGGATAACCCGAACAAGGCCGAAAGTAAGCCGGAAACGGAAATTCAAATAACTGAAAAAACCTGGCAGGGGATTGTCTGGATGGTTATTTTAATCGCGTTGATGGGCACTCTCACAATTTTTTACGTCGGACAAAGTGAGTTGATAAATCTTCACCGGCAAATATTTCTGACCTTTTCTTCAATGAGCCTGACGCAGTTCGGAGGAGGCTATGTGATTATTCCAACCATGCAGAAAATCATTGTGGATGGTATGAACTGGCTCAGTCACAAAGAGTTTGTCGACGCCATTGCGATGGGTCAAATCACACCTGGCCCTATTTTTATTAGCGCGACTTTCATTGGTTATAAGCTATCGGGTTTTTGGGGTGCGTTAAACGCCACCCTGGCTATATTTTTTCCAACGGCTATGCTGACGATTGTTTGTACTCGTTTTTTTAGTCAAATCAGTCAATCGGCTGTGTTGGCTGCGGTGTTTAAAGGTTTGCGTTCGGCCATCATCGGTATGATTCTTTCGGCAGCTTACACCATTATGGCCAGCAGTGGATTTACAGTTTTCACCCTCAGTGTTTTTATCATTGCTTTGTTGATGATCGTGCGTCTTAAAATTGATCCGGTATATCTGATACCTGCGGCAGGCGTTGCAGGATTATTGATTCTATAATATGGTTTGTATTCAAATGATCGGGACCCAGCGGTCGGGTTCCAACCTTTTGCGCTTGATGTTAAATCAGCTGAAAGGTGTTTCTGCGCCACACCCTCCCCACATTCTGGAGAGGTTTATGCCTTTGCTGCCGGCTTATGGTGATCTGGAAAACCCTGGGAATTTTGCCCGGCTTGTTGAGGATGTTTGTCTTTTGGTGGAATACAATCCCGTCCCATGGACCGGATTCGTTCTGGATCGAAAAGTCATTATTCAGAAAGTTGCAATCCCAACACTTCCTGAGATAACACGTGTGGTTTATGAAATGAAGGCGGAAAGTGAAGGTGCCACCATTTGGCTTTGCAAAAGTATGGCCAATATCCGTTACGCTGGGGAACTTGAGAAGTATGCGGCAAAACCGTTGTATTTACACTTGTTCAGAGATGGGCGGGACGTCGCGCTGTCGTTTAAAAAAGCGGTCGTCGGCGAAAAACACATCTATCACATTGCCACACAATGGAAAGAAGAGCAGGAAGCTTCTTTAAATCTTAGGGCATTGCTGGGACCGGAAAGAGTGATACAGGTTCGGTACGAAGACTTACTTGTCAAGCCACGAAGGGTTCTGGAGGAATTGTGCAGTTTTATGGGTGCTGAATATTCAGATGAAGCAATGGAATATCATAAGTCAGCCGAATCGAAGGAAACAGCCAATTCGGGGTTGATGTGGGAGAATGTAGTCAAGCCGGTTTTGTCTGATAATCAAAACAAATTTGTAAAAGAACTCAGTGAAGCAGACATCCTGATTTTTGAACAGGTTGCCGGCGACACGCTTGAAAAACTGGGCTATAAAAAGTATTTTCCAGAGGAAAATGAGCGCAGTTTTACTGAAGAAGAGATACATATTTTTTCTGAAATGAATCAGAAGATGAAGGACGAGGTAAGGCAACAACTAAAACCGGAAGATCTGCAAAAGAGGAAAGCGCAGGAGGAATTGATACGTGCGGTGAACAGACGGATGCCGGTTTAATAATTCATTTTGGTTTTTACAAAATAAAATAATGCAGATTGATATAAATGAACTTTTGTCCATTGCCAGGGAAGCGGGGGAAGCCATCCTGAGCATCTACAACGACCCTGAAAAATCGGGCTCTGTGATTTTCAAGTCCGACCAGTCGCCACTTACACTTGCAGATGAAGCATCCAATGAGGTGATTACCAAACGGCTGAAAGCTTTTACGCCCGAAATACCGGTTTTGTCGGAAGAAGGACGCGATATTCCTTTCGGAGAACGTAAAAACTGGGAGTATTTCTGGTGCGTGGATCCTCTGGACGGGACCAAAGAGTTTGTCAAAAGAAATGGCGAGTTTACGGTAAACATTGCTTTGATTCACGACCAAGAGCCTGTTCTGGGTGTGATTTACGTGCCGGTTACCAACCTCCTGTACTACGCAAGTGAGACTGGCGGCGCATGGAAAATTGACGGAAACGGAATCAAAACACCTTTGAAAACAGATGATCGATCAGATAATTGGACATCAGTGGGAAGCCGTACGCACGGTTCGCCCGAGGAAGCGGAAATGCTTGCAGGCTTTCCGGTGGTGAGAAGTGTTTCGGTGGGCAGCTCTTTGAAATTTTGCCTGCTGGCCGAAGGTTTGGCTCAAATTTATTTCCGTCAGGGGCCAACAATGGAATGGGATACCGCTGCGGGGCAAGCCATTCTAACTCACAGCGGGGGAACGGTAACCAAACCAAATGGCGAACCGTTTTTATACAACAAAGAGTCGCTTTTGAATGGGGGTTTTCTTTGTTTGAGCTGATTTCGCGCAACTACCAAATGAGACAAAATAATCTATATCAGAACGGACTTGTGATTTGGTTAACTGGCCTATCAGGAGCTGGTAAGAGCACAATAGCCATTGGTCTCGAAAAAAAACTGAATGAAAAGGGGTACTTCACGATGGCTATGGATGGGGATTTGATCAGGACGGGAGTCAATAATGACTTGACTTTCACAGAAGTAGACAGATCTGAAAATATCCGAAGGGTCATGGAAATAAGTAAAATGCTTGTGCAAAAAGATGTTGTCGTGATTTGTTCTTTTATCACGCCATTACAGCGGCAACGTGATGCAAACCGGGATGCTCTTGGACATAAATATTTCGAAGTTTTTGTTGATTGTCCGTTTGATGTCTGTGAAGCCAGGGATGTAAAAGGGCTGTATAAAAAAGCGAGAAACAACGAAATTAAACATTTTACGGGTATAAATGCGGGTTTTGAATTGCCAGATCGTCCTCACCTGATTTTAAATTCTTCGAAGCAATCAGCGGAGCAGTGTATCATGATTCTGTATGACATGATTTTGCCTTTAATTGCAGAGATTTCGCCAGGCAAATGATACCGTAAATACGATCGAAATAGCACTAAAATAAGGGCTAAAGCTGAAAGTTGACGTTACCCTTTTTGACCGTCAGTAAATCGTTTTCGCCAGCCTTGTGGCCTGTTAAGTTCCAATTCGGGACCTAGTCTTCTGATAGGAGGGCCGAATCGAATGATAGATAAATTTGAGATTTCCGAATCTCTGGCTGCAAGTCTTCGGTTTGAAAAATAAACTGCAATTGCTTTGGTAAGTGTCTCTTTTATTTATTATACTTTGCAATACAAAGTACTTTTGATTCACTTAAATCATATATTTTATGAGAGACGAAATCCTCGCCCATATGCACAATCCCGGGCAACTCGAAAAAATATACCGAAGAAATAAGGCAACTTTTAAGCGTGCGTTCAGTTGCTTATATCCGGAGCTCCGAGGAAATACACTCGCTGATGCCTGGGATGCAAGGCTGAATTATGAAAGTGATGATATCAACTGGGGGAAAAGCGGCGAATTATTATTTATCATAAATGCTTCATTAGTAGCATTCATCATAGCAAAGATGCCTTCATTTTTACCGATCAATGAAGCGTTCTTCTATACTAGAAACATCGGTTTTATTATTTTCCCCGCGCTTATGGTATACTTTGCGTGGAAGAACAGATTATCTGTCGGTAAAATTTATTTGATTGCCGCGGCAACGCTCCTGGCGTCGATTTTTATCAATTTCCTCCCCGATGTCAAGGAGAGCGATACCTTAATTTTATCGTGTATTCATTTGGTGTTATTTCTATGGGCAATGCTAGGTTTTGCTTATGGAGGTGAAGACAGCAATAACGTTGACAAGCGTCTTGGCTATTTGAAGTATAACGGTGATCTGATCGTAATGACAACCCTCATGCTGATCGCAGGTGGAATTATGACCGCTGTGACCATAGGTCTTTTCAAGTTGATCGGCTTTAAGATTGAAGAGGTCTATTTCAAGTATTTCGGAATTTTCGGCCTTGTCGCTGCGCCAATCGTTGGGACCTTCCTCACACAGACCAATCCTCAATTGGTTGGTAAAGTTTCCCCGGTGATTGCCAGAATTTTCAGTCCGCTGGTATTGGTGATGTTAATGATTTATCTCTCAGCAATTGTTTATTCCGGCAAAGACCCATATAACGACCGGGAGTTTTTGCTCATTTTCAACGGGTTATTAATTGGCGTTATGGCTATCATTTTTTTCTCTGTGGCTGAAACCTCGACGAGGGCTAAAAGTCAGGCCGAAGTTTGGGTTCTCTTTCTGTTATCGCTCGTAACCGTGCTCGTTAATGGTATCGCGCTGTCAGCGATTTTGTTCCGGATTTCTGAATGGGGAATTATGCCTAACAGGGCTGCCGTACTGGGTGGCAATGTTTTGATTCTAATTAATCTCCTACTTGTAACTACCCAACTTTTTAGGATAATATCAAAGAAAGCGAAGATAACGGTAGTCGGACATGTGATCGCCTTTTTCTTGCCATTTTATGTGGTATGGTCGATAATCGTGACTTTTATATTTCCGTTTGTTTTTGGGTTTAAATGAAGTTTTATTGTGATACTTCGTATTGTGCTACTTTCAAATTCGGGATCGTTTGTGAGTGTATGATGCTTGCTTCTGTGATGGTATGTCTTATTTGAAGCCAAATTTCCCTGATTCAAATTTAATGCCTGGATTGAAAGAGACTTTATTGACGTTGACTAACATTGTACAGTAATTAATTGTCGGCTACCTGATGCCATTCGTGTTCGTCCTTGGTCATTAAAAGCACATTTTGATCCATGGGTCACGATTATTGGCTTCGAGAATTCAGTCCCACCCGCGATTCGTTGGTGCAGCTATCGTTCGGATCCGAAGGTTTCGAGTCAAATTGTTCTTCTCTGTCTACGAGAAATGGGGTAATTCATCAAACCCTAAAAAGGGTATTTGAGACCCTTGCCAATCAAATTTACTTTTCTCATATTCAAGCAGCAAATGCGGATTTCGCAAGAGTATCAATGGTTATTTTTACCCACTCCTAATAATTAGTTTTATATTGTTTTTGATTTTTCGTGTGATTTCCTGTGTGCTAAATCAAAAAAGTACAAGACCTTTCCTACAGTGGTTTACTCGGAAAATAGGACATATCTCAGAAAACACGTCTTGAGTTTGTATAACTACTTGTTATGTTCAAGAGGTACTAAAAAGCTTCCAGCCGCAGGTTTACCAGTCATTGCAAACGAAAGTTACGAAGTGAAAAATGACGGCTCCAAGCCTTCACTTCGTCAGACGGTTATTGGGGCCGCTCCTTAAATCGCCGCCTGGGTCTTATAGCTAGGGGATAAACCCTCATTATTTTCATTCAAGTGGGACATGCGATTGACCTCTAGCGCAAAGCCGAGCGACCCGGCAGGGTCGTTGGTACTTCAAATGTCTTTCCAGTAATGAAAAACTGGAAAACACTCCAAAGATTTACGTAGTTACTTACGGGATGTACAATTCCAGATCACTTTTCGGAAATGGTTTGATCTTTCAGACTAAACAGGTGCAAAAGAATTTTAAAGAGACTGCATTGAATACCACAGTGAAGCTCTCAGGAACGGGTGCCCCCGAGCAAATGTTTCAAGACTGGGAATATATTCCGTCTTTTCTGATCTCGGAACGCAGTTTGCATCGGGACGCATTTAAATAGCTTGAAGCCATTACTGAAAAGGATGATGATATATTGGAGGCTCTTGAGATTTACTGCTGAGATATCATTCCTGGCCAGTGAACAAAAATGAACTGGAAGGGGCATTTGAAGCTTTTGAAAAAGCTTGCCAAGGGTATTATGGAGAAATTTATAAAATTCTGAAAACAGAATTTACCTATCAATATGTAGATGACACCGTAATGCTTTCCGAAGGACCTGAAATTCTTGAGAGGTATTTTGACTATGAAGCCGTCGGGAGAGATTTTTTTCTCGAAAGGCATGCCGAAATCACTGGATTTGTCTTTGTTGATTGATAAACATCCAAAACTTTAAGATCACTTGCAATAAATGCACACGATCCTAAGTTGACGGACTCAGATCATCGCAACCTATTTCGGACTCCAAAAACTATTGCAACCTAAAGAAAAAGGACTTAACTTTTTAAGCTAAGTCATTTCGGAGCGACAAATCGCATTTTCAAGTGGGCCCACCTGGAATCGAACCAGGCACCTACTGATTATGAGTCACAAAAAAATTGTATTTTTTTAATATGGGTTATTTTTCAGTACTTTTTTAAGTACCTCTTTAATAATTAGTTAGGTAAAAATTACTTAGCATTAGTTTTTGTTATTTTTGGATTGTTTTTTAAATTTGTATTGCAAGTCTATTGCAATAATCACCAAATGACCAAAAATCATGGCTATAGTAACTGTCAATTTATTTTTTGATAAACGAACCTCAAAGGATGGTGAAGGTATCGTAAAATGGTTGGTTTCTTTTAACGGAAAACAAAGACTTTTTACAACAGGCATTAAGGTAAATGATGATGAGTGGGCGTTCCTGAAGAAACATAGGAGAGGTGTTCCCGGACAAGTCAAAAACGATTATCGACGGAGGTTATGGAATATGTTTTATGGTCACTTTTTCGAGGAAGAGCATTCTGGCAAAGAAGTCGTGAGCTACCTAAGTCGAGCCAAGTCCATAATTTCAAAGTTGGGTGATGATTTCAGCTTCGAGTTGTTTGCATACGAAATAAGCATATTTGGTCAGGAACGTAAACCAGTCGAAGATCGAAAGGATAAAAATGATGTTGTAGCGGCGCTCAAATTGAAAGCGGCGGCGATGACTGACCAGGGCCGGATCGGAAACGCAACGAGTTACCTTTCAACTGCGGCATCAATAGTTCGTTTCTTAGGATCTTTTACATTAACGCAAAGGCGGGAATATCTAAATTTTATTGCTCCAAAGGGAAAAACCATCTCTGCCGAGGAGTTGGTAATGAAATTTGAGCATCTGACTCCTGGCCTGTTAATGTCGTACGAAAAGTGGATGCTTAAAAATGGTAAGGCGGGTAAAAGGAAGAAAGGGAAAACTTCTCCTGCCTCGTTGACAACGGTGGGCATATACGGAAGGCACATCAGGTCCGTTTATAACGACGCCATCGAAAGTGGTATTGTTAATCGTGACTTGTACCCTTTTACCAAAAACCGGTACATAATTCCTGCTGGGAATAATTTTAAAAAAGCATTAACCAAGGCAGAAGTCATGCAAATAATGGCCTATCCCTGTGAGAAAGGAATGGAACAAAGAAGTCGTGATTTGTGGGTATTTTCATATCTATGCAATGGAATGAATATCAATGACATTTGTCGACTTAAATGGCAGGATATTCAGTCCGACAAATTGACTTTCGTTCGCCAAAAGACCATGAGAAGTAGAAGGAGCAAGCAGACTCATATCAAGGTTACACTATTTCCCGAGACGGTAGCAATTATTGAACGGTGGGCAGAGAAAGACAGGCGCCCGAGAAAGCATATTTTCCCATTTCTTGAAAATGATATGGCGCCATTGAGGGAAAGGATAATTATCAGCCAGGTTATCAAGATAACCAACCAATACATGAGAGCCATTGCGAAACAACTTGAAATACAAAGTGACGTGACGACCTATAGCGCCAGACACTCTTTCGCCACGATCCTGCTGCAATCCGAAGCGCCGCTGGCATTCATCAGTCAGTCCCTTGGACATACCTCGATATCTACAACGGAAAGTTATCTGGGAAGTTTTGACGATGAAAAGACTAAGAAGTATTTGACTGCGTTGTTTTAGCAATTTGTTTAAATTGATCTGAAATATAGTAAGGCCATTGGATTGTTGATATTCAAACTTCCGGGAAAATGGAACACTTCAAAGAATATTTCACTTTCTTACAAAAGTTTGATCTACGAGTGATCGAAGGAAGGGACAAACGAAAGTCTTCCAAGGATGGTCCAGTCTACGGAATGGGATACGATATCCGTCATCAAAATCCATTCTTCTCATTTCAGTTTTTAAATCAACTGCGCATTCTGAAAGATCTGGCTGTCATTGATATCATTAGTGCTGATCCCAGTAGACGGAGGAGTTATCTGGACCAGACCAAAAAGATCCTGGCGCAGTTTAAGAGGTTCTGGGACAAATATTTCCTACATAATCCCCGAGCGTCCGAAACCTTTCAGGACAATTATCTACTTGTTATTGAGTTCGGTGAAATTTTCTACACCAACATTCTGGAACCTGGTAAAACGGGTGTCATTGTCACCTGGGAGTTCGTTGAAGATCTTTGTGATTCAATCAGAACAAGAGAGGAAAGCCTTGCGCAGTTTATCGATGAAATCCATGCCCTTGAAAAAATAGTAGCCAACGGTGCCACCACTGAAGTTCCAAAAACAGAGTACAGTCAAGTTCGTGTTCGTCGCCACCCCGTTTTCGTTGAGGGTATTGCTGATCAGTTCTTCAAAATTTTTAAGGAGTACTTTGATGAGCAGTATCGTGAGGCACTCTATTCTCTTTTAAGCAGCAACATTTCTCCCAAAAAGAAGCTGCTTTTCAACAGCAATGGAAATCAACTCGCAGACGCTTTCAAGCAGCTCTTCGAGGCAAATCTAATAGTCTCATGCAATAAGGCGGAACTTGAAAGCTGGATCATCGAACATTTTCAATATGTATCAAATTCTCTGGCCAAGCCATTTACTGCTGGTTATCTCAATGGAATCATTTCATCGGATGTGAAAATTTGCAAGTCGCCGATATTTTCGGTCAATAGGAACGGTGAAAAGGGCTTGGCTTTGGTGTCGGTTCAAAGGACTAAGAAAGGAAGTGATACCTGATAATGTTTTATTGGTGCGAGTCGCTCGATGACTGAAAATCTCAGGAGCTTTGATTCATTCCAAACTGTGACGGGTTCTACAAAGCTCTCGGTGGAAAAGTTACAAAGACTGGCTTAGCGTATACCGTTCTTATCGACGGTTGTGCTTGAAGGATATCCAATTCCAGACCGGAAAATAAACTTCGTGGGTTCCTTAAGTTTACAATTAGAAAAGCCGTAATCTTTTATGGCTATTCAAAATTGCTCCAAGACCTTGCGCCGCAAAGCACTTTTTGCATCTCGAAACCACTTTTTTATCAAGGGGATAAAATTTTTGATCGAAACGGATATAATAAAATCATAGGATTCAAAAAACTTCTAGAAAGGTTGAGATTTCCTCATTTTTTGTATTTTTGATTTGTCGGCATTTTAAAATCTCTTGAGATTTCGTGCCAGAAGTTAATTAAATGTTTATCTATTATTTTACATGAAAGTTACCTTTTTTGTTTTGTTTACTGCGTTTAGCCAAATTTCGGCGTTGGCGGAGGCTGAACGATATAAATGGAGGTACAATACTATCGCCCATACGCTTCTCCGTAAAGAGGAGAACACCCTTGGACTGCCGGATGCGAAAAATGCAGAATACTTTGATGAAAAGTATGGGTTATTAGATAAGATAATCTTTCAGTCTGTCAATTATATTGGAAAAGTAAAAGCTACTTCGGCTAATTACCTGTCAAATATCAGTGAGGCGAAAAGAATCTTGAGGGTTATAGACAGCACTTTGTATATGGGCGATTTTATAGTTTGCACCGAGGTAAACCGATTTTCAACCGCTCTAAGTCAACTCGACAGCGATTCGGCAAAGTGCAAATATAATTCGAGAGGACCACTTTATCGCAGTCGCAAAGATCCTGGATATAACTCCTCTAAACACTACAATATCGATTGTGACCTGGGATCGATGATCTATTTAGGGATTGCTGACGTCATAAAGCTACCGATAAGACTAGTTCAAATACGTAATCATTTTTTCATAAGGTGGGTTTTGCCAGAAAACAAATTTGTAGAACATCTGAATTGGGATATAAATAATGCAGAAATAGTATCCGACGAAGAGTATGCAAGAAGAAAGTTACCAGGAGAAGAGATCTTTAATTACTATCGTAATATGGACTCTACTGAAATTGTGGGGTACTATGAATTTGTAATAGGTTATTGCCTAAACCTTGAGAAGAGATTCGGCCTTTCGAAGAAGTACTATTTATCATCGATTGAAAAACGACCATATCACCCTGCTTACAAGGGATTATTAGCAAAAATGTTGATCCTAAGTGGGCAATTTGAAACCAAGGAAGACTACCAATTAGCCAATGACATGGGACGCGTAGCGGTCTCCCTACATCCTAAAAGTAATTGGGAATATCTAAGTGATCATCGAGATTATGTTGAAGCTCTTGCGTGCAGTTATGCACTTCTGGGGGACTTTAATATGGCCCTACAGACGATAAAACTTTGTACTTCCCGTGACGAAGATTTGATGCATGCATTTGAGCGTAAGGAAACAGGTGTGAAGATTTACCGTCGAAAGCGTGGTTTCGATATATGACAGTTTAACTAATGTCTATCTGTAAGAAAATATGAAAAAAACAGCTTACGATAAGAGGAGCAAGTCATCTTTTCATATCAGGACAGCAAGTGTGGTGCGACGCCAAGTGCTTCACCTTTACAGGAATCAAAACTGACTAGCTCGGACAGATATGCCAACCAACGTCGTCAAGTTACAAGTGGATTTGTTAAGGCCCCTGAATCTGTTCAGAAGTGCATGGAATTGAACGGAAATAACACTTCCCGAAGGTTCAAGGTAGTCTTCTGGTATCTGGTGACCTTGTTCACCATGCCCTCCTCATGATTGTAATTCAATTTTGGAGTAGAATTAGCTAATGAAATCTTTTTCCATAAACCTTCCTTTTGTGAATGAAAAGAATTAAATGGTGGATATATACGGTGTTATTTGGGAGTATCCCATTCGCAATCAGACTCTTTCTTTGGGTAGTCCTACAAGACACCCCCGATTATTACTTTTACAATGAAGTGGATATTGTCACTTTTGGGTTAGTCCTATTAATGGGGAATTTGGCCGAATTAGACGAGCAGCCAGCATTTACGAGGCCCTTGAAAGTCGGTCTTCGTGGATTGCTGATTTTCGCACTAGTGATTCAATCTGGTTGCTTGGGAATTAGTTACTGTGTAGAATTGTTCGGAGAGAAGGTGTTTCAAAAGAGTTCGATAAAGCTTGTTAGTACGATTTTTTCTGCGACTTCGTTAATTATGAGTTTGGGGATATATTATCATCCTGGGTTTGACAATGATGAAAATTGATATAACAACGTTAAATGGGGTTCTCGTGGCGGTAGCATTTGCTTTTGCACTTGTCGGTTGCATTGTAACTTGGCTAATGATTTCAATTAAAACGGAAAGATCAAGAAAAGTGAGTGTTTCGCGACATAATGCAAACTATTCAGGGTTGGGGTTTTTCGAATCAAAGCGCGCGCCTTTCGGTACACAGTCTATGGTAGTCACGCAATATTTCTCTGGGCAGAATTACCCTTCATTGACTAATAGAGCGTTTTCGTTTAATACCTGGTTGGCTGTAAAGCATGTATTCCTATTTGCCAAACACATTTTCAATAGCGACTGGATCCAACGGAATCAAGCCGGCCGCCTATGGAAGATAACCGGCAATATGGATTCCGTTGTCGCTAGTTTAAAGAGCCGGGAGTCACTGGGCAAAAGCATGGAAAATGAAAAAGTTACCGTAATTGTATGGGATAGAGGCCGTGGGACCAAGGTGACCAATAAGTTACCGTTTGCTCTTCAACTTGAAAATCCCGAAAAAAACTTGACGGATCTAGAAAAGGAACAGTTTGAGGTTCTAAGCAAGCTTTGCCAAGGCCTCCAATCTTCTGATGAGAAAGTTGCTAGAAATTGCCGAATAGAACTCGCTGGTTACTTGCTTAATCTGTCATACGCGAATAAGCATAACCTCAAATAAATTAACTTCAGATACGGAACCCTTCTTTTGGCATTCTGAATTACACTGGTAGGATGCTTGTATAGATGCAAGATTTTTGAAATTGATAATTGCAATTGAAAGCATTGAATGAAAATCGGCCTCTCGAAAAATAGCTCTTATAACTGACCAATTGATTTTCCCCTAAAATCAGTTCTCGACTATTTCCGACATACAAAAAAGCTTCTGTTTCTGGCCTAGTTGCGGGAGACCGAAAGTTTTGAAATAGGATCAAATAAGCATCACAATTCGGGTATATGAAATAAATCAAAAAATATCAGTGGTTAAAAGTGGGGTCCGGCAAGAGCCTACTTGCAACCTTCCAAAACATGCGCCTAACATTGCGGTATCAAACAAAAATACGCATTGTTATGGAACAGTATTCATTCGAACAACTGCCCCGCGCAGTATCTGAGCTTCATGAGAAGCTTGACAACATTCAGGATCTTCTTATGGAATCCCGGCAATCGGTCCCTCAGATCGTTGAGCTGATGACAATTTCACAGGCCGCAGAATTTCTTAACCTCTCCGTGCAGACACTTTATGGTAAGGTCTGCCACAGAGAAATCCCAGTCAGCAAGAAAGGTAAAAGGCTTTATTTCTACAAATCAGAACTTGAAGACTGGATCAAGTCTGGGAAGAAAAGCACACTTGCCGAAATCAGGCAACAGCTGCCTGGTGTTGTTACTTCTGCCAAAAGAAGATTCCGGCCGTAATAAGCGCAGGTGATGTCAGCGAAAAATTACCCGTTGAACCTGCCAGGCAGTTATATACGGGTCCAGACCGGCTATTACAAAAAGTGCTTGCAACCAACGGTAAGCGGCGAATTTATGGAGATGTGGATCCCCTGGTCCGCCGAGATGCTCAGACAGGATCTGGAAGCAAGCCAGATCAAAAAGATCAACAAGTTCGATGGTTTTTGCTGTGTCCCAGATCATGTCAGCTTCAAGGAAGCGGTCGGAAACTTTTACAATCTATACCACCGGCTTGAATCCAGGCCGGAACCGGGTGATGCTACCGCAACGCTTGGATTTATACGACACATTTTTGGGGAGCAGTATGAGATCGGTTTGGATTATCTGAGCCTGCTTTATCTCAGACCCACTCAGAAGCTGCCCGTGCTTTGCCTGGTCTCCAAAGAACGTAAAACGGGGAAGACCACTTTTCTAAATTTTCTGAAACTGATCTTTGGCAAGAACATGACCTTCAATGGGAATAGTGATTTCCGCTCTCAGTTTAATTCCGACTGGATGAATACGCTGGTCATTGCTGTGGATGAAGTACTACTCGATAGAAGGGAGGATTCAGAAAAGATCAAAAACCTGAGTACGGCCAAAAACTCGAAGGTCGAAGCCAAAGGCAAAGACCGCAAGGACACCGAATTCTTTGGAAAGTTTGTGCTCTGCTCCAACAACGAGGAGAACTTCATTGTCATCGACCCGGCTGAGACCAGGTACTGGATCCGAAAGGTTCCTGTGCTTGATTCAGAAAACATTCATCTTCTTGATATCATGGCCCGGGAAGTCCCTGCATTTCTGTATCATCTGAGCTCACGGAATTTATCAGTTCCTCAGCCTTTAACAAGAATGTGGTTTTCAGAAAGGCAGATCCGGACAGAAGCATTGATGCGGGTGATCCGAAATAACCGCAACCGCCTGGAAACGGAGATGCTCTTCATCCTGCGGGAGATATTTGAGAACACCGGGAGCAGCAAACTCGAATTCACCAACAAGGATATGCTTGAACTCTTAAAACGCAATATGCCCAGGTTGACCAGACAACAAGTATCCAATGTGCTTCAAAATGATTGGAGTTTAAGGCCAGTGGCTAACAGTCTGAACTATCAGACATATCTCTACAATAGTGTCAATGAGCTGGCTGCGGCCTATTCGACAGGAAGATATTACAGCGTATCAATGGACTGGATCAACCAAAAGTTTGATGAGAGCCTTTGAAACCAATGCAAGCGCCTAATTATCAGTGAATAAAACCCTCATCAGAGTATCTTATTTTATGATGAGGTTTGATGAGAACGATGAGAAAACTCATCATAACAAATATGCTTGATGAGACTTTGATGAGCCCGTAACCCATATCATTATCAAATAATTAGATATGATTCTCATCATCTCATCATAAAAACGGCTGCTACCAGCCTGCTTAAAGACAGTCTTTGCTTATCAAAAAACAAAACTATGAATATCAAACAGTTAAATCAGCTGCCGATCCAGGGTTTTCTGGGTAAGATCGGCATAGAGCCCAGCTACCAGAGAGGTGAAAATCTGTGGTATATTTCTCCGGTGCGAGAACCTGAGAACTCACCATCTTTCAAGGTCAACACGAGCATGAACAGATGGTATGATTACGGAACGCTGCAAGGCGGAAAACTATTCGACCTGGCAGAAAAGCTGAATCCAGAATTGGACACCAGTGGTGTCATTGAAAAGGTGAATAGTCTTTTTTTCTTTGAACAGCAACATCAAAACGTCAGAACGTTCGTTCAACCTATACAGCAAAGCGTTACCGACGGAAAACACAATCCATCCGCTATTTTGATCAGGGAGGTGAAGGCATTAGGAAGTAACCGCGCAATCACGGATTACCTTGAAAGCAGGGGTATCTCAGTACAGGTTGCTCGGCCCTACTGCAAAGAAGTAGACTACCAGATTTCAGACAAAGGATATTTTGCAGTTGGCTTTCAAAACCGATCAGGGGGTTATGAGCTTCGAAGTCCGTACTTCAAAGGATCTTCTTCGCCTAAGGATATTACACTTATCCAAAACGGGAACCGGTCTGTCTGCGTGCTGGAAGGGTTCATGGATTTTCTTTCACTGCTGACTTTACAACATAAGCAGCACCCGATCAAAAGCGATTTTCTAGTGCTGAATTCGGTAAGCCTGGTAGAGAGAAGTCTGGATGTTTTGAAAGGTTATCACAACGTATTCATGTATCTAGACCGGGACAAGGCAGGAAAACAGGCGCTGGAAAAATACCAGTTGGCTGGACTAAGCATCGTTGATGTTTCCAGAATGTATCTGGGTTTTAAAGACCTGAATGATTATCTGATGGATCAGAAAAGCAGGCAGCAGGAGCTGAAACAGCAGCAGACTTTACGGCAGTCTAAAGGAATGCACATATAAAAATCTTCAGAGAGCAAGTTTGTGTTTTTGCTTCGCAAAAACCCGTCTCGCTGCCTCGTGACTCAACTTGCCTTTTACTCCCGTTGGTCGCAAAAGGTTGGAAACAGAAACCGCAATGCTATGGAAGAGCCGGAAAAGAAAGGGCAGCATTCCTTTAATCCAAAGGGAGGCAGACCACCAAAAAAAGTAAAACGTCAAAGTCAGCTTATGGTCAGGTTGACAGAGAACGAGCGTTTTCTGATCGATGCAAAAGCAAAGGCAGCGGGCATGAAACCCAGTTCATGGATAAGGGCAGCAGCAAAAAAAGCAAAAGTGGCTTCCAGGCTGACACCGGAAGACACAAGCTTTCTTCGCATGCTCGCAGGGATGGCTAACAACTTGAATCAGCTCGTCAGACTGGCCCACATTGAGGGCCTGCTCTCGGTTCAGAAAAAATGCAGGGAATATCTTTATGAGATTGATGACATACTCAAAAAACTAAGCAGCGATGATCGGTAAAGTCAAAATCGGTACCAGTTTCGGTGGAGTCGTCCGCTATGTAATCCAGAAGCCCGAAGCCGAGATCATTTATGCCGAAGGCGTGAGAACTCAGAGCGCCGAAAAGGCGATAGACGATTTCAACACCCAACGAAAAATGAACCCGGAGCTCAACCGGGCGGTGGGCCATATCGCCCTGAGCTGGAGTGAAAAGGATTCGGATAAACTTTCCGCCGAGATCATGACCGAGCGAGCATTGGAGTACATGCAGAAAATGAAGATAACAGACACTCAATATCTGCTGGTCCTGCACAAAGACAAAAATCACCCGCATGTGCATTTGATTTACAACCGGGTCGGTAACCAGGGCAAAACCATTTCCGACCGCTTTCAAAAAGAGCGTAATCAAAAGATATGCAAAGAGATCACCCTGAAATATGGCTACCATCTTGGAAACGGAAAATCCCTTGTCAACCGGCAGCAGCTCAAAGGCGCAGACAAAATAAAATACGAGCTGCATGACGCCATCAAACTGGCAATTAGAAATGTGCCGAGCTGGCAGGAATTGGAAGTGATCCTAAAAGGCCAGGGTATTGAAATGCAGTTCAAGTACAAAAGTGGTACAAGTGAGATCCAGGGTGTCAGTTTTTGCAAGGGTGAAATCAAATTCAAGGGGTCTGAAATTGATCGCAGCCTGAGCTACAAAAATCTGGGTGAACAAATTAAGCTCAATCAAAGACAGCAGAGAAGCTGGCAGCAAAATGCTGAAATGATAATTTCAAAAACAGAATTTCGGGACAAGCCTAACATTATGGAGACCGATTCTTATGAACGGGGTTCCAGCGACTCTATGCTGGAAGATCTGTTAAATCCGGTCCGGCAGACGTATGAAAACGACCCGTACTTAAAAAAGAAAAAGAAACGCAATCAACATTTAGGACATAGCTTATGAAAAAGATAGAAGAACAACTCGAATCCATTGAAGAAGTGCTCACGCATCTAGTAAAGAAAATATCTGTTATTGAAGAGACCGCCCAGAAAATGGCGGCAGATGACAGCACCCGAAAGTTGCTTGCCGATCTCAAATCTTCTTTAACCAAAATGCCCTCAGGGCAGCAGCTCCAAAGTCAGATGGCAAGCATTCAAACAAGTATTGAGAATTTGCCGAGACAGTCTCAGGTAAGACATCACCATCATTTTGATATTCAATCCAGGGGCTTTATTATTTCTGCGATAGTCTTAATTGTTATAACCGGAATTTGTGTCGCCATTGCTTTGAATTATTACAACGAAAATAGGCGCTTGGATGGCAATGATGTTAAATACCGAATGATCCGGCAGATCAATCCTGGGCTTGCCGCATGGGCAGATAGTACCTATTTCACCAATCCAGATTCGGCTCTCTTGGAAACCAAACGAAGAGAGGATTTCGATCTGGTCGTAAGAGATGCGGAAGCAAATTTTACCCGGATGCAACAGGAGGCTGAAAATGCTAGAAAGGTTCTTAAATCACTGAAAGTAAATTAGTGGTAGAGTTTCACTGCTTTTCGAGAGAAGAAATTTGCGATTCATTAGGCCACCAAATTGGAACCAGAAATCAGTTTTAGTTTTTGAGGATATATATGTGGTAAAGGGAATTAACTCCTTTTGCGTGATGCTGATGAAATTTATATGAAACGGTAACTACGAGCAATGCCCGGTAGTTACCGTTGTAAAATTACATCGTCCTTTGATGATGTTTTCGCCATCCACCTCATACATTAATTACAGATAATATATTGTCGCCACAAAAAGCATAAATTTATTCTCACTCAAAACCATCCTACTATGTTCGGTAAAGATTACAGTCTGCTATTCTATTTAAAAAAACGCAGTAATTATAAGGCAGGAGAAATTCCAGTATATCTTCGGATCTCTGTCAAAGGAAAGCGATTTGAAGCTTCTACCGGTTTTAAGTGCGATCCGAAAAGATGAACAAGGCGGATTGCCGCAAAAATGGACTAAAATCCGAGGTTAGAGAATTTAACACCCACCTCGATAAGATACAATCAAAAGTCTTTCATATATATTACAAACTCTTAGATCGAGGAGAAGAGATCTCAATAGAAAATGTGCGCAATTATTTGACCGGCAAAGCAAAAGTACGCCCCAAGATGATTTTGGCGATCTTCAGAGAGCATAACTCGAAAATTAATCAGCTGATCGGAAAAGGTTTCTCCAAAAGTACAGTAACCAAATATCAAACCTGCTATGACCATACCGTAAATTTCATACGAGATAAATACGGGAAGAAAGATTTAGAAATTCAGAAGATTAATTATGAGTTTATAACAGAGTATGAATTTTGGCTAAAAAGTAAAAAGTCGTGTGCCCATAACAACGTGATGAAATACCTGACCAATTTCAAGAAAATTGTCCTGATCTGCGTGAAAAATGGCTGGCTCGCAACGGATCCCTTTAGCAATTATAGAATGAGCAGACATAATGTGAATCGAGAGGCCCTCACGGAGTTGGAGCTTGAACGTTTTGCAGGTAAGATTCATGAGAATGAAAGTTTGAATCGAGTCCGTGATGTTTTTTTATTTTGTTGTTTCACGGGGCTTTGTTACACGGACGTGTATCAGCTGAAATCTACGCACCTTATATACGGTATTAACAGAGAAATGTGGCTCGTTTTTAACCGCGGGAAAACGGGTGCGCAATGCCGAATACCACTTTTGCCACTACCTCTAAAAATTTTAAAAAACTACCTTCAACAGCCAGAGTGTCAAACTTCGGATAGGTTGCTTCCAGTGTTATCCAATCAAAAAACAAATCTCTATTTAAAGCAGATTGCCGCTTTGTGCAAAATAGACAAGCATCTTACTTTCCATTTGGCCAGACATACTTTTGCCACAACTGTCACTCTGACCAACGGTGTTCCAATCGAAAGTGTTTCTAAGATGCTGGGGCATACAAGTATGAAAACAACACAGATTTATGCCAAGATAGTCAACAAGAAAATTAGCGAGGATATGAATCTGCCGAAAGCCAAGCTCTCGACTTATGTTATTTCAGGAGATTTACAGTCTACGTTTGTCGAAGAGCGATAGTCCACAGAATAATTCCGGCTTTTCGGTTATTTGAATGTTTTGTGTTGCGTCAGCAATGATGCTCTCGATAGAGCAGGTTTACCTCGTTCTTGTTGGATTATAATACGGTGAAAAAAACGTAATGTGTAAGATTATCGAAAATGTGCCTTTATCTGAGTGCAATGCTTGTTAAAGTACAATAAATCTAGGAATAAGCCGTTCAAAAAAGGTCAATAAGTGTTTTTTATGTGAATAAGTATTTCATGGAAGTGCGTGAGAAAATAATATAAATCTTCTCATTGCCAGATAGCAGATCTACTAATATCCGATAACCTCTGTTCGCTGGGAAATAAGGAATTCTCGCTTGTGTAAGTTTCTCAGTTCGATCCCTTTTGGTTCGCACCATTCGATCTATGCAACGTTGATAGATTTGGCGGCCGCAGACCATAGTCGCATCGTAAACAGTTAGGTTGGTCCATTTCATCAGGAATTATGATTAAACAACAGCGAACATTCAGTGCCCAAGATCGGTACTCGATCGCTCAGGAATCTTTTCGGAGCGGGTATTTCGAGGTTAGGAAGAAGTATAGCCCGTCACAGATATGATATTACTAAACGTCTGCTTGGCTTCAAGTTCTAGTCTATATTCTTCATAAGCGCATGCCTTCAAGGTGGGCGCTTATGTTTTTTTAGAAACAATGTCCTTTACAAATAGAAGAATAACCCCTCCGAGCTTAGCAACCCAGGAAAGGATGATCAACGTAGAAATTATTTTGGATGCTGAGCTAAGCTCAATCACTTCCTTTTCACTAAGACCCAGTGTCGCGTCCACCGCCAACCCAGACAGGACGATCAGGAAGCCGATCAAGCCAAGTTTTGTCGGGCAGTCATGCATTAGCTTAAAACAATAAAACCAAAACCAGGTGGTCTTATCGACAGGTATATCTTCTTCATCCTCCACCTTTGATAACCACGAACTGGATATAAGAATGTATTCATTGCTACCGAGCGACCTTCTTTCTGTTTCCAATATGACTGATTCTGACCCATGGCTGATTCTGGTGTATCTATAGCCAGAAAGCGCTGCATGTGAGACCACGGCATTGAATTTTCCGAAATGGCTTCTAGCCATGGAATCACTATTTTGATGGCGTATTTTCATTTCTCTCCCTGTATTTGGTCCACGATTTTGCCCCTAAGCCCAAAAAGAAACTCCGGAAAAGCAGATTCGCCATTTGGGTCAGTAATTGTCGGGAACGGGAGCTTTGCCATCAGGACTGCAGCTGCAAGGTACAGCCCTTTTGCAGTTTCCCCCGCATCATGAAGCTCGCGGTCAATTTCGGCGTCGTCCCAAGAGGGACGCTCGTTGCTCTCGTCAATTAGTTGAAAATAAGCAGAATAACCTGGCATCCTGGATTGAAACTCCATCAGTCCTTTGAATTTACTAAGAAGACCGCCCCTGCCAAAATCCGCAAATGTATTATTGAAGCGGCTAAGCTTCTCGTCTCTGGAATGGGATATTGAAATCGTCAACGCGCTCCCAGTCAGCGCGGCAGCCGTACAGGTAGAACACACGTATTCCAATATTACGTTGTCGTAAGAGGCGTGCTCGTTGCAGGCAAATACTTGGCAGCGCTTGCAACATCCCAGCGGAGTGGATTCCCTTTCTGGTTCGGCCTGTGTACACCAATAACAATTCGCAGCCATTGTTAGAAAAGATTATGAATTTGAGATAATGGTCAAATATTTTATCAACATCGTGAACACTAGATTGCTATTTATGATTAGCGGTTATCTCACCTATTTCCGATCAACTGCTCGTAAGTTTTAAATGCCCTAAGACGCGCGTTGCCTCCAAGACTTTCCGCCCCCGACGCCTTGTAAGTGTCAAATTCCGGCAGGTTCGAAAAAATCAGGCCCGTTAATTCTTCTAAGTAAGTGACTGAACAATGATATTCTGCGGGGAGATTATCCGGGAGTCTGTCCAAACTCTCCGCTCCCAAGGGAGTTCCCGGCACATCTAAGCCTGATTGTTGAAGTAGTTTACTTTGATCGGCAATAACCGCAGTGGCTTTCAGAACCCCTTCCTCAGTCCATATCACAATTTTCCAGAAGGCTTTTGGGATGTGTATATAACCACCCTTGGGGTCATTATCGGTAAAAATAGGTCCGCTGAAAACCGATACACGTATGTTCTCGTCATCACTTGTATTTGTGATCCAATCTTCTACGCCAGCCCATTTGGTCTTAATAGGGTTGAATTTGAAATGCTGGGGAGCACAATTTAAGAAGTGAAACGTATCTGCCTGCCCTTTGATGGCCTTAGCTTCTGTACCCCATGACGGGTCGGTACGCTTTACTAGGTGCCCACGCTGAAACACTTTCATTTCGTTGTAGTCGGTATAAAGCGTATCCTCACAAACATGCTCATCAAGGATCCGGCTGTCGTCGTACCAATTCTCACGGCCTTCCATGCCCTCGGACATAACGGATTCTGGCCCGCGGGTCACAACGCCCGTCTCGCGCTTGATCTTCACAACAGACGCCCCATCTATATTCACCGCAGTAAAAAAAGCCAGTTTTCTATCACCATTCATTACTACGCTGAAATGCTGGTATTTGAATTCTGCCGAATCTGTTGCCCATAGATTGGGGGCCGCTTTCTTTTTTTGTGCGTCGCTAAGCTTAGGAAGTGGCACCGAGATGCCCAGGAACGCCGGATTGTATCCTTTGCGGCTTTTATAATCTGTATCAGGTACGAGCTTTTCCGCCGATGATTGGCCAACGTCTTCAACCAACCGGTTAACCTTAGCATCAGTGGCAATCGGCACGTTGCCAAGGCTTACGGAAATGGTTATCGGAACCGTGAAACTTAAATTGTTAGTTTCCATTTGCGTCGGTTTTATGAGATCCTTGGTAGTTGTTTCAATGGAATGTTGCACGTGTGCTTCTAGTGCCGATCCCATTGGCTGATTTGTAACAGAGTTAATAAGTGTAGCCATTGCTTCACCATTATTAGGGCCTACAATATGACTAGGCCAATGAAAACTGATGCTCAGTGCATCGGAAAGTAGCGTCTGCATCGAAGGCGCTAAGCTCTGTTGTTGCTTGAGGTATTTCACAATAGAGCTGATGCGGATCGCCTCATTTCCTGATTTCGGGAGGTTTTCAAACTGGTCAGTCAGTGCTCGGTAAGGCTCTCCCCAGTGATGTAAACCAATGGCCTCCCAATCATCATTGAAAACAGGTGATCCAGAAGAACCGGGTTCTGTATCCGAGCCATAGATTAGCGTATTGGCCGTGCGTGCCAATAAATGATTCTCCCGGACCACAAGCTGTTTGGTACCGCCAGACGGATGTTGAATACAATTGACATACATGCCCTTAATGTGCCTGTCTGTTGACTCGAATAATGGCAGAAAGCCCAATTGCGCTCTATCCAACCTTCCCCGAACTCGAGAACTGATTGCAACGATGGTAAAATCAAGGTCATCCTCCGGCGCCGTCAGGAAAAATGCAACCGGGTCGAGCTGGAATTCTGAAGTCTGCTGTTGGACTTTCCGGTAATCTTCCTCGTAGTTGAATTGCAAAAGAAACTGCTGACAGTCCGCCGCAGTAGGAATCACATGGTTGTTTGTAATGAATAATGTCGGAGATATCATAAACCCGGTTCCTTGCGGATCGCCATCGTCTGTATAGATCACTCGTGCAATCGGTTTTGCTGCAGCTTTGGCGAGATCCAGGAACGCAATGCTCATAAAGTCTACGGTATTGCCTTGGATACTTTCCGCCTTTCTCTGTTGCTCGGGCGCAAGGGGCAGCATCTCCACCGGCAGGTAATCGGCTATCTGTCCTGCTACCTTCCTGGACACTGGAAGCTGTTTTTGGATGTAGGCAAGCTTACGGCTAGTATCCTCCTCGGCATCCAGCGGTTTTCCTTCCTTAATTTTAATATAAGAATTACGCTGCTCGTCCAATGTGGCAGATACCCGGTTTGCGAATAATTGGGCATTTTTTATTGACAATGTCTTCATATTTTTTGATTATAGGGTTGCTTTTAATAACTAATGATAGATCAAATACTCATTCAGGACAATTATTTTAATAAACCATAATGAAAGAGTTATATGAAAGGGAATATTTGTGTACAAATAAATTAGATCGAGCTATAAACGCGCTGCGCGGAAATACGGAATCTTGATGGGTAGAAATCCCCTTTTTAAAGGGGGAAATACACATTACATAGACACTTTATAGCGCGTATGATAAATGCCAGGCAGATGAATGTCCATAATATAGGTAAGTCTTTCATTTCCGGCGTTTCATGACATTATCCCCCCCTTGTCTTATCTCTTACTTTTTGTGGACAATAGCGGAGTTGAGCTTATCATGTTTGTTTAAAATCAATTTGGAGCAAAAAGGCCTAGAGCTTGAAGTGGTTGTTAATTTCGAAATGAATATACCTTTGAAACTTCCCTGCGAAACGTACCATTGAATCGTTCGATCTGTACGTCATATGTCGGTTTACCGAGGTTTATCCAACGTAATTCGATCTCTTTCGATTCGCACGATTGATTCAACTAAATACGGATAAATTCAAGCGGCCAGCGCGCGAACCATTGTCGCATCGTAAACAGTTAATTTTGCCGTAAGTTTCAATTTCATGTTCCATAAGCCGAATAAATGGCCTGGCGGATAGAGAAGAATCGATGTCAATACCCAGTGCTTGCCGGTTGTAATCATCCAATACATTTATGAGACAGGTGCGTACGTTTTCGGTTGCCTGTCTGAAATCGCTAAATATTCAATTAAGGCAACAGAAAATATAAAAAAAAAGGTAAACGCTAATTTTCCCAACACGTTCTAATGCTTTCTGATTTGGTCGATTTATTTTAAACTAAAATCTGTTTTTGTATCGATACACGGAGCCGTGGTTTATGGGTACGATCATTTTCAGCTATATTATTAAAATGATCGAGCTTGTAAATTCACATTTGCTAACTTCTATGATAATCACCTATATCAAAATATGATTGTAAGTAATCGGTGTTTTACGCAGCAATTTAGGGTGTTTTCACGTCGCTATCAGGGTATTTATACTGGATAATATGAAGTAGATATGTGCCAAATTTGTCCTGTGATAATTTTTTCTTCCAGTGACAAAACCGGGCAATGAAAAAAAGTTTATGACTAATTCGCAAATTCACTCAATGACGGAATTTACCTAACGTACACCCATTAGATCTGGGCTTGTCCAAGCTTGGATCGCGCTTCTTTTGAAATAAATGAGTCACTTTCCAAACTTGCATAGCAATGAAAATCAGCCTACTACTCACAATCGGTTACACTATGTTCAGCTTTTCTGGATCATTTTCCCAGTCTGTAAAGGAGAGCGACACCACGCCAAACAATACAGTAATCCCGACAGGTAAAGATATAAAACGGGTACTGCGCGAGCAATTTACAGCGTTGGTTACCGGGCAGTCCAACTACAGTTTTGGTAATTTCGCGGCAATCGAAACGAAAGACGCAGCAATATCCTTTGGTGGAAGCGTAACCGTGGACAGCAGCGCAAACGTTTTCAATATTAAGATATCAGGTGGTGCATCCGATGGAGTCTCGTCCTTATTCACGAATTCAAAAATCAACTCCAATGTTGGGATAAGCTTACAGTATAATCGATTCATCAACAACAATAAATCCTTCTCGTACTTTCATGATTCTTTTGTGGATCATAAGTTAAAAGAGCAGGAAATAATGAACGATTATAAAATGGCTCTAATAGAGATTCAGAATGATTCTGAAAGGAAAAAAATTACTAATGAGAAAGTAGATCTTGGTAAAAAATTGATAAAAATACGTTCCCAAATTAAATCTGATGTAGCAATACTTATGATTGCGCCGCAACAGAATTTGGATAGCTTGACGCAGCGAGTTGATAGCTTACAACACCAATTAGCCAAAACAGAGCTGGATTCAATTATTAATAATCAAAATCTTGTTAACCTGCCAAATTCGGTGCAGGCAGAGATTAATTTGAACAATGAAACGAGTGATAAGCTTGATAGCAATAAATTGCAGTTAAAGCTATTTGATTTTGAGTTGGCCTGGTTCACTTTTGGGTACGGAGTAACCAATAATTCATTCAGGCTGTTTGATCCTTCCAGTGTGTTTTCTGATCAAATTTCCAGGAAGAGTTTCCTAGGGCATGAATTCCGGATACAATATGCGAATTATCACTGGTCGAAGGCCCGGAACAAAACCAGGTATTTTAATATAGGGACCACTTACACGATCGCAAACAATTTAAATGACCTGGACGACATGGAAGTTTCTGATCAAAGCCAATATAATTCAGGCCAATCGGATCGGGTTGTGGCAAAAAAGTATAATGTTTACGCGGGCATTTATGATCGCCACAGCAATTATTTTCGACTTTATGCTGATTACTATCACTTCCTGCTAAAAAATAATCCTCTTGCTTTTCACGTATTTCCGGACATTAATATCAAGAAGGGAAAGAACGTGAGCAATCTTGGTTTCGGGATATTGTTTGTTTTCTATGATCAAACTAAGGACGATAAATCCATCGTCAACGCCGAGCTGTATTATCAGATTGTCGACCTGTTCGATGCAAATTCATCGGGTATTCCTCTTAGAAGGAGGAATGACATTGGATTAAGGGTTTCATTTCCAATTACATTTAAAACAAAATAGATTATGGCAGCAAAAATGTTAAAACGTAGCAAAGCTACAACGAACGTTGTACACATGGCCGTATGCAGCCAGGGAGATTTTAGCAGTGCCCCTAGTGGTAACATTCTCACTGCACAAAAGGATGGCTTGGCGCATCAAAAGGTGTCCGGCTTCGGACATAAAATTCACATCATCACAACTGTGAATACCACCCAGGAGTTTATCTCTGACATAAATTGAATAGCGCATTTGAAAGAAATTAACAAGTAAATGATTATGTCAAAAAAGAAAGAAGACAACCAAGCAGAAGGGCGCACTCTGCAGTCGTCGCCCAGCGTCGAGGATCGCAAATCGTTTTGTGGGTTACCAGCCATGCCTGCTCGCGTCTTTGGTCCGAATGTAGCTCCTGACCGCGAGGCCCTGATACTGGTAATGGGTAACAAATGGGCCAGTGGCACTATTTTACATTACTATTTTTTTGATCAGCCTTCCGATGGAGAATATGTCTTTTTTGAAGATGGCTCAAAAGAATGGCGTACCTGGACAACGGATAACACGAGACAAAAGCAAGTTGTGAAAGATGCATTCGATGTTTGGAAAGCTGTTGGAATTGGAATCGAGTTTAAAGAAGTGACTACTCGTGGCGAAGCGGAAATCCGGATCGGATTCATGACAGACGATGGGGCGTGGTCGTTTATTGGTCGTGACATCCTAACGAAAGGCCCTAGTGAACGCACCATGAATTTCGGTTGGGACCTTACCGAGAATGGCCAGTTCGACACCGCGATTCATGAAATTGGTCATACTCTGGGTTTTCCGCACGAACATCAAAACCCCAATTCAGGGATTGTTTGGGACGAAGAGGCTGTTTATGCTGCCCTTGGAGGAGGTCCCAATTTCTGGTCAAGGGAAAAAACATTTTTTAATATCATCCGTAAAATTGCTCCGGATACTGTCAAAGGGTCTAATTGGGACCCTGATTCCGTCATGCATTATCCCTTTAAGGGAGGCCTGATCAAATCTCCTGCACGTTTCAATATCGGATTGTTCCCCAAAGGCGGGTTGTCTGATTTTGATAAGCTTTGGGTGAGGCAATTTTATCCGCAGCTCAATCCGCAAAATGATCCAATTCTCAAACCCTTCCAATCTGTTCAATTAAATCTGACTTCTGGCGAACAACAAAACTTTGTGATCGAACCAGCAGAGACCCGCAATTACGTCATCCAGGTTTTTGGTGTATCCGACGTTGTAGCAGTCCTTTTTGAAGAGGCAAACGGGGAGTTTGTTTATAATACTGCTGACGACGACAGCGGTGAAGAACGCAATGCTACGATTCGCGTCAAGTTATTTAAAGGACGGCGATACAAGCTTCGCGTTCGCCTTTACTTCAGTGGAGCATTATATTCCAATGCAGTTATGCTTTGGTAGTGAATGGACGACGGGTAATGCAGAAGAAACGAGAACTGGAAAGCAACTCCTTTCAACCAGGTAAAAGTAATAGCTGACGACCATTACTCACTATTATTAAAAAGATTCCAGATTACTTTAAATAATTATATATAAACCAACCTCTTATCTTTTAACTGTTATGGAAGACAAACAACCAGAAAGCCCTGAATTCGCAGCTTTTTCTCCCTTAGAGTCGTTTCAGGCGACAGCTAATCCTACTTCTAATGGGCTTATCAAGATTTCCGATGGACGTATTACAGGCGCTACCAAAGGGCCTAATAGCCGTGATGCTGCATTGAAACATAAGTTTGATGAAATTGATGCGAATGACACTATTCTGACACTATATGTCAGTGGAAGAGTTTCTGAAAGTGGACAAAATAAAACTGCGAGCGGAGACTGTGTATTTTTTGTGTTCAATACTGACAATCATCTTCCGCTCACAAAACAAGATGAGTTTGTGGTAAAAAAGGAAACCTTTTTTTACTACAAGGCAAAAGGTAGCAATGTTTATCACCGTTCTACTTTCGAACAATTTAAAGCATTGTCTTCTCAAACAGATTTTGACGACACATCTTCTGTTCAAACCGGGCATTTTGCTGCCCGACTATTCTTACTTCCAAACTAGAATGGCCCATTTACTCACAGCGTATCTTGCCTTTCACTATTTGAACGGAAAGCTTGGCGGTCAAGTCCCCCAGGCGATCAAGGAACTAAAACCCAGTTCATACAGCCAGTTTTTTCATGTCACCTGGTCAGATGATCAGCGGGAATGGATTATCAAACAGTATCTTTGTCAAAATTATGACAAGAGTTTTGATATTTCAAATGAAGGAGCAGTCAATCAAAAGATGAGTTCAGTCCGTAAGATTGCGGAATATGTCCCTAAGTTTATCAGCTACGATTCATTACATCGTATTCTGATAACTGAATACAGCAAAGATTATATCAGTCTTTCTAAAACTACCGAAAGTCTTTCAACGGATGAACTCGCTATGCGTGTAGCTATGATGATGGCAAATACACACTTTCACTTAACAAACGCAGCGATTGACCGAGTTGACGAATTAGCCTGGTACCATTATAAACCCTCCATCCTGGTTAACAACATTGCGTATTTTAAGTCAATCTTACAGAACGAGCGGCATACCTTTGTCAGAAGGAACTGGTTGAGAGAGCTTATTGTAGAATCAACACTTGACAAGATACTCTTTTCTTTTAACCGGTCCTGGACGTCCAATAAGATAATTCATGGTGATGCCCACTGGGCAAACATACTGTTAAACGCATCGGGTAAAACAATAAACGGGTTGCAATTGTGTGACTGGGAATTTGCGGGGTGGGGGGACGAAATTTGGGATTTTGCTTGCTTCTTTCAGGGGTTTTTAGATATGTACATGAACGCCCGGATTGGTCATTCCGGCTTGATCCGGGCAGGCGAACAGTTCTATCAGATTTATACCAACAAATTCAAAACCTTCGAATCCAAGGCACAAACACCGGAACATTTTGAAATCTGGTGCAGCAATGTTTTGAGGCTGTCAGCCATTGGGTTCTTGCAAAAACTCTTGAAGTTAGACCAGTCACATACAGGCTTTTCAGAGGATATCATAGAACCAGAAAGGGCAAGAATTGAATTTCTTCTAAAAGGTGTGATAACCAATTCTAACCCGTTTAAGTCTTTTTAGCTATGAATTTCGTCGATCAGATTATTAGTATTTTGGCGTTCGTGAGAGTCGAGGATGGCATCCTCGAGGTGCGAACTAGGTCTGGAGAATGGATACCGGCATTGGATTACGGCGACAATGAGCAGGAATTTTCGGTCCACCTTCTTTCTGAGATAGATTATCAACTACAACTTGTGAGGCTTTGTAACTTTTTTTACGAGAATTTTTATGTCACCGGAAATGATTCGTTTCAACCCCAAAAGAAAGTTCCTACTCCCAAACTCCTGGAGCTTTCTGATATTTTTCTTGAAAATCGTCCGGCAAGATTCGATAAAGCTTTTTACAAGACTGAGCTGACGAATGGTCAGGGTATTTTTACTAACTATACGTCACAATTTGCGGTCACCCGCGGGGAGTGGGTAAAAAATGGCCAAGTAACCGGAGACCTGACCATTGCAGAGTTATTTTCGAAGGAAGCCCGCACGGATGCACTTGAGGATAGCAATACCTGGTATGTGTCGGATGGCATGCATCATGGTTTTAATGCCGAAGACCAGCTAATCCGATTTTATTTGAATCCCTATCCTCTTGTCTCAAAACAAATTGCCCACTATCTGATTGGGCAATTGGATCATTATGGGATTCAATTTCAGATTAAATACATAGAACCAAATTCGAAACAGGATCGATGTGATCGGATTGTTATATACGTGCCCCAGCGCCAATTTATCATTGCTTCATGGATTGTTATACAGGCTTATGAGAAATTCGAGAATTTTTGGAGGCCGGATGTTCCGCTCTTTGTCCGAAAAATATATCCCGGTATTGGATTTGCGGAGGAAACATTTACTGGCGAGAGTTTTGGTAAATCAAGGTGTCTGTGGATAGCCTCCGCTTTACAGGAATGGAGCCTTACCTTAAAACCCTACAGTTCGGCAAGCATTGATGTGAAACAAGTAATTGATAGAATTCTTGAAGAGCAGAAAATAAAAGATCTGGAAACGGTCTATTTAAATCCCGGCTCGAGATATCCCTATGCCTTTACAGTATTCGACCATGTAGCCAGTTTTAGTGGCGGCAGAACAGATATGAACAAATACCTCACCACAGCTATTGAAATAGGTAATTTTATTTGCAGGGAAGCGGTCTGGGGGCATTTAGGTAAATGTAAATGGGTAGGGACCGTAGCAAGCGCAAGCCGAAACCCGATCTACAAAGTTTTAGGCAAGGATTGGGAACGAGGTATATTGGGCCCACTATTGTATTTGTTTGTTTTGCAAAAATATACGCATGATCCCTTATATGGGTACATAGTGAACTCTGCTGAAAGTCCCCTGAGTGAGCTACTAAAAGAGCACCCTCTTGCTAATGCCCTTTTGGGTCTTTATGACCATAAACCAGAAAAATTAGCTATACTGGGAAATTTATGGGAAAACCTACTACAAAAGGGCCTGATGAAACGAAATGACCAAACCTTGGGAATGGAGAAAATGGGTACCCCGCAGTTAGGTGTCTTCGAGGAAATTCGGCAAATTTTACTTGTGGGCCAAGAATCCCCTGACTTTAACTGGGCACGGCTATATGAACTTCTGACTCAGGTAAGACAGCAACCCAATTTATTTTTAACCAATGAATTTGGATGGGACGACTTTTTTCCGGGTATGAATGGCTTGAGTTTGCTTGGTTTCAGTTATTTGCTTGCCTATGACCCTAAGTTGCCTCAGATTCCCTTAGGGCAACTGTAGACGGAATCGTAACCGAAATAACTGTTCCTTTATTCGGTGCTGACTGAATGTTAAGGCTTCCGCCTATCGATTTTAATCTTGCCAAAATATTCCTATGTCCCATGCTCTTGGCCTGCATTTCTGTGCCGATTCCGATACCGTTGTCCGAAATAGTGAGAATAACTTCGTGGACCGTGCTTTCCAGTTTTAATAAGGCTTCTGATGCATGTGAATGCTTGAGAATATTGGTACATAGCTCCAGGGCGATATTGTAAAGTTCAAACTGTTGTTGACTGTTCAGGAGAACTCCTACCGGCGCCATTTCCAATACTAAGTTTAATCGCTTTGACTTATTGATTGGAATCGCCAACTGTTCTAGGGCAACCTCCAGGCCGTCTTTCTGAAGAACTTCCGGCATCATGTGATGAGAAAGTAAACGCACTTCTGTATACGCCCTGCTAATCATGGTCTGTAATTCGCCATAATTTTCTGACAGTCCAGCCTTATCATCATCGTTGAACAACATCGCATCCAAATACCACTGAATAGCTGTCAATGTTCCGCCCAGATTGTCGTGCAACTCAGACGCGACTCGCTGTCTTTCAATTGTTTGCCCTTTTAACAATGCTTCTCCAATATCATTGTTTTTGCGGATTAGTTCACGATTAGCTTGTTGCAGATCGCTGGTACCCTGTTGGACGCGTTTTTCCAGGTAACTGTTTAGAACTGATATTTCATTTCGCTGTTTCTCAATCTGCATGCGTTTCTTTCGAAGTTGAAAATAAAAGAACATAATAACTGCACTGAATATCGCAAAAAGGGTCATGCCAGTCCATAACAGAAGGTTCAGCTGGCTTTGTGTTTTCATCTCTTCTCCTAAATGTTCCAGTTCCGTCCTTCGCTTTTCGTTTTCATAACCAACCTTTACTGCTTCTAGGCGCTGTCGCTGTTCTTGTGAAAGTAGGCTATCACGATACTGGTGAAAGAGTCCTTGATAAGTATACGCTTTTACCCATTGATGATTACTTCTATTAGCCTCCGCAAGTGTCTTGTACAATATAGACTTTGAATAATAGCTCTCGTTTCCGGCGCTGAGATCTTTAGCCAGATTTCCAAGACGAAGTGCAACACCGACTTTTCCAACCTGAATATACAACTGCCCAAGCCTCGACAGGGCAACAATGCTATCCTCTTTGGTCAAATACCGTCCGTATCGAAAGAGTTCTTTATAAGTTGCCATGGATTTTTCTGGATTTTTTAGCTCCCGGTACGCCCCTGCCACGTTAATTAAAAACCAACATTGCTGTATTGAGTCTATAGGGTTATTTAATTTGATACATCTCTGGTATTCCTCAAGTGCCTTACCGAAATTTCCAGCCGAATAGTAGGTATTTCCAATTTCGTTAATGGATGTCAGGTGCAGCTTTTGGTCGAAATTTTGCGCCTTTACTGCCGCAGAATCGAGGGATTGTATGCTCTTTGCGAAATCACCTGCAACTGAATAGGCTGTCCCCAAAGATACATATGTCTCAATCTGGTACCGGATATCTTTCACCTGTTCAGATAGCAACAAGCCTTTCTGAAAGTAATAAGCTGCCTCTAAAAAGGCCCCCTTTCGCTGGTAATGCAATCCCATTCCTCTATATGCAGTCAGCGATTCTCGAACCCATCCTCTCTGTTGTGCAATACTTAAAGAATTTTGCCAAAAGCTCCGCGCAACTTCCCAGTCCTTGCTTTTAGAAGCCAGGTATATGTTTTTTTCAAAGAGCGCCTTTTCCTTATCTAGATATCTGCGATTCTGTTCTGTTTTTTTTTCAGATAGTATTTCACAGGAGCCAAAAAAATATAAAATAGAAAACACTGTAATGAATCTGCTGATCTTTCTATGGTCGAACATCGTCAATATCGGTTTAATGTCCAAGAGTATTTGTAGAACAGCCAATCGGGCTAACGGATTGAAGTAAATTCATCTGTTTTGTATGGCTGCATGAAGATAGGGATTTTGAAACTTTTTCTTCAAGTACAGATCTGAGGGAGGCCTTACTTTTTTACAAACCAGTCTTTTTCTCACTTAACCCAGTGGAATACACAGTATCAACTGTTACTCCGTAAATGTAGCGTTGGCTCGTCTAAGAGGGCTAAAAGTTTACTTGCATATGAAAATATTCTTAAGTCAAGAATATTAGCAAAACATAGTTGGTAGATGGGCGATCTATTTCTGATGTTACTTTCTATATAATTTCATTGATGCCACATTCCACGCTGACTGTCAAGCGCAAATGCCGCACACAAACACGATCGCTGAGTGAAGAAGTTCAGTCGAACTCGTCAGCCTTGGATTGTTAATTGCGGATTCCTTGATAACGTATTGCAATGCCGGGTCATGTTTAGAGTTTTCCTGGTATTGACATAGCGCCTGCTTACGCACTTAGATACTAATTGTTATATAGCAGAACATAGATAACACTTTTATTGACTCGTTAAGAACCCTCCGGAGGTTTGACCCCCATGGGGGTTCCTAACTAATTTTTTGCTTGTCTCAAGGTGCAAGAAGAATGCGAGAACTTAATAGTATGACTTGAAAAGTCCAAATTAAAGCGAATGTTCTGTTGTTTTTCTGCACTTTATAAATCTATATTACAAAAGGCAGGAGGGACTAAGCACATGTATAGGCGCTTTAGGTTTATAGATCTTGGCACTAACTTTAATTTTTTCAGGCTGTTGTGGTTTTTTTTGCTCAAATCTTTCAGAGTGTCATGCATCCGCGCAGGGGCAAACGGCGGATGCTCATATTCTGCATTTATCAAATTTTCAGAATCTGAGATAAATAGTTCAGCGGTAGTGGTCCCTTGCAGAGCATATTAATCTCGCATCTAGGCATTGTCGGCTCGCAATAGGTCCTATAATTACTTTATTGGGCATGCTGGTCTCGAAAGCACTGGCATCAATTAGCTCAAAAATCCAGGAGAGGTCGAAAAGTTTATGACGTAATTATTTATTGCCACTCTTACCAATTCGATAGGTATTGCATACTTATCACGGCTGCAAGGGGCATGATTTCCGGCCGGAGGATTGCCTATGGTCTAACAACGTGCTGGATCTGAATTACCACCTGGGGTGGAAACATGCAAAACCGCACCGCGCTTACTTTTTGGCAGTATTGTGACGATGAATGTACTTTTTATGAAATAGTTGACGAACTCAAAATAGGGGAAAGCACCTTTTATTGTCGCCAGGAGTAGCCTATTTTAGGAAGCGATGATTTGCTCATCAAGCAGATTTTTTTGAGTCATGCCGACGATGGTTCGGAAGTACCAACGTAGCATTTTCTTCCATTCAGATGTGTGGCAAAATCACCACCCTCAATGTCGCATTCGATGATATAACAGATTCGGTAAATTCGGTACCAGCAATCGCTGATGATCGTTGCTTCTAACCAACTGCACCATTGCGAATGGCCTCCTTAATATTCCTAACTCCTCTGAAGGACTTTAGCGGTGGGTAAAGTGAAATATGGGAACTTGATACGTACAGCACGCTACTAGTATTCGCTAAACAACGTTCCTTTGGAATGCAGCCCTTTCGCTTGTACAGACAATTCGATTTTCCGTTGCTTTGCTTCCGTTTTCTTGATATCCCTAAGTGCTGTGGTATAACCAAGCAGGGTGGTCCAAAATGTTGAGCCACCGCTGGCCAGAAAGCCGATAAGTATAGTTGCTTTATCAAAGTTAAAATTAGGGAGTGCCGGTTGCAGTTTAAAGTGATTTGCAAAATATGAAGTAATAAGGGCACAGATGATCGTGAGAGCTTGCGTAGCAATTGACTTGTAACGTAGCTGATCCGGATTCAAGGCTTCTTTGGCGCTAACAGGTTCTTCCGAGAGCCATGGGACGAATGTTTTCACCAGCGTGATTAGCCTTTCACTCGCGCCGCTGATGGCTAAGATGTAAGTAAATAGCACAATTAGATCCGAAAGTTCCATATCCCAAAGATGTTTAAGTTTAAATTTTTGATGCGAATAGCTGGACAAAGATTCCCCTTTAACAATTGATTTGATAGGGGGAGAACACCGGTTGTATTCCGTTATTTTACGGTATTTAATCAAGAGAAAATGGTCTGTCACCAATGAATACAAAAAAATCCACCTTCTATGTTCCAAATTGCTTATTTCCCTTGATCGAGGGGCTAATGCTGACCTCTACACCCTTTAAATGGGTGAAAAGGCGGTGCGCGATATGGGGGAATTCCCGTTTTTCCCCATACAACAGGAGATTAGTTTTGAGACGTCAAAATGTTACACCAATCCCCGATGATAATTATGGCACCTGTACAAGGACTAGATGCCCACCGAAACTATAAACTAGGTAAGGCAAAGGCGCGAGAGGATTCCCGAAATTTAAAATTTAAGAGGCTACTCAGGGAGTTGGTCAGGACAGATCTGCCAGATCACTACGATTTTGACTCGACCCACCCTGGGATTCCTATTCCGATGTTCGCTAATGATGAATATGGCGACTGCGTTATTGCTGCACGAGCGCACCAAACGCTAAGGTTCGAGTATGTCGAACAAAACAGGCTCATTGCTATCACCGATCAGGAGGTACTCAATCAGTATTTGGCCGAGACAGGCGGGCTTGACGAAGGGCTCGTCATGCTGGATTCTCTTGTTAGCTGGCGAAATATAGGTTGGCGGGTCGTCGCAGAACAACTTTTCATCCGAGCTTTTGCACAAGCGAATCCCTTGAGCTTGCAGGAGTTCAAACAAGCAATTTACCTGGACTTAGGACTTCAGATCGGACTCGCACTTCCCATTTCCGCGCAGTCTCAATTTGAGCAGGGGCAATTGTGGGATGTTGCCTCCGGACCACCAGCTCAGGTTAATTCGTGGGGCGGTCATTGTGTCTTTGTATGTGGATATACGGAGTCAGGCCCAGTTTGCATAACCTGGGGGAGAAAGCAACAAATGAGTTGGGCGTTTCTAAACAAATATTGTGACGAGGCTTATGTTGTATTTGATGCACTAAATATAAAAAAGTTGAAAAAAAATCTTAAGCTTGAGTTGTTGAGTTCTTTTTTAAAAACTCAACCTTCAAAAGCATAAGGTTTATTGTCATAGGTAGGCAAGACGCCATTGAAAATCATGCCACCTTTCCAGTCAAACATACAAAATGTCTTCAAATGAAAAAGATCGCGCTTGAAATAAGAGAAATGGAAAAGATCCTCTCACGAGGCGGCTGCGATAGTGTTTATCTATCAGAACACCGTTGGAAGCCGCATACGCCGAAATAGGACTGGATTAGTTGAGAGCCCGCTTGAAAAATCATATTAAATATGAAACAGGAATAGTCAGCCCAACATTATCAAACATTCTCTACTATGAATTTTATAGGAAGTACCGCACCAATTTCTTGTTGAGGTACCCCGAAACTGATACATTTAAAATTGTAATCACTTCTGAAAGCGAGGAGCAGGTCCAAGATGATTTTTCTCTTATTGTATTGACTCTGGGCGAAGATGGCTTGGAGGTCATAACAGGTGATTTGGTATATCTTTCAATGTTAAAACCATTTGGCTGTCGACCGAGAAAGTTAATCATTGTTGAGCAACAGACCTTTGATGCTATGTTTGAAAATTAGACCAAATGGTGTGTAAGGGAGCTAAAGTCGGCACAATCAATATATTGTACAGAGATTTCAACTCAAAACAATGATCAATTTATTTACCGATTTCCTCTATCTGGATATCTCGCTCTATTTTCACAGGTTTGGATTTGAACCTTTGATCTAGAAATTCCTTAGGCTCGGGGCTTAATCTACTGCCTTTGATCTGCATAGTGTATTTGCTTTTGGAGATAACTTCAGCATGTACCGCGGATTTGTTTGAGAATAATCACTTGGTATTTCACTTTTTTTTTCACCATTTGCGGACCTTGTATTTGGGATAATTTTTTACCGAGTACTTAGTGCTAAAAGGCCAAGGAAAATGGCTCTCTTCTCAATCCCGATCTTTTCTTTGCTCAGTTTGTTGACTCTTGGATAGTCTGTTTTGCATTTTTTATTTTAGCGAATTATAGTCCTCTGATAGAATCCTCACCATGCAGATACCGGTGAAATTTGGTTTTATATTGGTCTAATTCACCATTTCGGTGGCCACTTATACAATTCTGGAATAATGAATGTTCTTTTCCCAAGAAATCATCAATTGCTAGAATGGTCTACTATGCAGGCTAAGTATTCAATTACCTGTTTTTCCTAATTGTAATTTTTATCGCTTTACAACAAAAAAAGTACACCGATGAGTGAATCGTATGATGTGGCTGTAATGTTGGTGTTTGGTACTGTGGCTTTAATTTCCGTCTTGATATTTTTAATTTTACTCATCGTCTCCTTCTTCAAACGGCAACTAGCCAGTCAGCGGGAAAAGCTCCAGCTCACAGCTTCATATGAACTGGAGCTACTAACTAGTCGCATCGAAGTGCAGAGCGAGACTTTTAAGTATATAGCCGAAGAACTACACGACAATATCGGGCAGCTACTGGCAGTGGCCAGGCTCCATCTGAATATGCTAGAGCACGTTTCTAGTACTGAGGCCCCCGAATTTATTCAACATACAAATGAGATAATAGGGCAAGCGGTCCAGGAGGTTAGGGCCCTTACAAAAAGTTTCGACTGCGATTTTGTTCGCGATTTCGGTTTAGTGGCTAGTCTTTCCCTACAACTGGAGAGAATAGAAAAATCCCGAAAATTCAAAACAAGTCTTGTCAGCAGCGGTAACCCTTTGTCAAGTGCGCATGAAAGAGAAATATTGCTTTTTAGAATTGCACAGGAAGTGTTAAACAACATCATTAAACATTCGGAAGCCGTTAGCATAGAAGTGGAAATTGTGTACACTGATGATTGGATCCGTCTGAAGATTGAAGACGATGGTCATGGTTTCGAACCCGAACTACTTCATGAATGGCAATCCTCTGGTTCTGGTGCCGGCTTGAAAAATATGCATCGCAGAGCTGTAATGCTTGGTGGAACCTGTATCTTAGAATCAAAATTGGGTATTGGCACAATCGTGATCATCACTATTCCTGAGATCAAGGACATTGACGGTGTTTCGCGTTAGAGTGATTTCTGGTATCGCACAAAATGATCTCTTAAAATAGAAGTTTTCAATCAACGTCTTGGTAAACGGTTTTAATATTCAACGGAATGGAAACAAAAATTGCTATTGTCGACGACCATGAACTGATGGCCAAGGCTTTATCGGGCCTTGTGCAGCGTTTTGAAGATTATGATGTCATATTTGAGGTATCAGGTGGGGCTCAACTCATCCAGCGACTTCAATTAGGAATGATCCCGGACATTATTTTGCTTGATGTCAATATGCCCGATATGGATGGGTATCAGGTTGCAATGTGGCTGCAGGCCAACTATCCGGCAATTAAGGTCTTGGCCCTTTCCATGAATGATAAAGAGGAAGCTATTGTGAGAATGCTTCGCCATGGTGTCAAAGGATACTTGGTGAAAGGTTGCAGTACTCACGAACTTAAGCAAGCTTTAGAGGCTGTTGCTTTGAAAGGCTTTTATTATACCGATTATATCACAAAACAGCTTATTAATAGTCTTACGAATGATACTTTATTAGATAGTAAAGGGCATATTGGACTCAATGAGCGAGAAAGGCGTTTTGTCGAGCTCTCCTGCAGCGATTTGACTTATGCCGAGATTGCTGATCAAATGTGTGTTAGCCCAAGAACTGTTGATGGGTATCGTGAGTCAGTATTTCAAAAGATGAACGTAAAGAGCCGTGTAGGCATGGTAATGGTGGCGATTCGAAATAAGATATTTAATCTGGAGGTCACTTGATTGAATTAAATAATAGACATTCGGCCTCACTGCTCGCCGACCCGAAACAAAACTCTGTCATTGATTACACAAGAGTTTCGAATTCCGTTTTTTAATAGCCCAATATTATTATGTGGCGTGGCGCGGATAGTGTTTTGTGGGCTGGTAGCAGCTGGGAAAATTGTGCGTTTAGGTATTTAAGCACAAGTTTGTCGGAACATCTGGATAACAACGACTTAATATTTGACTTTTTGGTTTAGAGAGATTGTTTACACATCGAGCGGGGTGGCCGGTCAATAGATTAATTGCTTTGAAGCACGAATTAAAAAAATCATGCTGGTTCGAACATAGCATAATCTGAAAATTTCCAAAAAGATATGACCGCTTTCAGTGGTTCCAGCTAGGAAGCCTATATCGGTGCTCAGGGAGCTACGCTAAGACTCATGAACACGGAGATAAGCCGACTTCAGAGCAATCACTGATCCCACTGAAAACTTTGCAACCGCCTCCTGGCACCTGACACATACAAAAACCGGCATTTATCTCTCGTGTAAAGTCGGCTCTAACTAGCTCAGAACCGCCAGAACTGATTTGCGTGTCACCTTTTGCTTCAAATACGACACTATTTAGCTGAATGCCGCTCAGAATCGGATTGGTACTCAATAATGCGTCAATTATTTTCTTAATGGTTTGATACTCCTCGTTTAGGGCCGTTAATTCTACGTTTGTAAATTCCTTTCTAGTCATGTTCATATTATTTTGGTTTGATATAAATTCTCGTCGTACCGCTCTGTGGCTCGCCATCAGAGTTTATAGTGGTTGCGGTAATGGTTGCATATCCTTCGGTCGCGTTTTTCCCCGGGTTGAATCTGATGCGTGCTTTGCCTTGAGTGTCGCTATAAGCCTGGGAAATGTTGTTAAGAAAATCTCCAAAATCATTTTTATTGATGGTGGCTTTAAAGGTTACTGGCTGTCCGACCGTTGGTATTCCGTTCTTGCTTTTTAATGAAGCTGTAATTAATACTTCCGCGTTGTAATTATTGAAAACGGAAAAAGAGTCGACTTTTACGGAAATATCCGTCGGGAATGCTTGTACAAAAGTTACCTGTTTTTTCTTTTCTAATGTAACATTCTGAATTTTAAAATGAATGGTCGCATCACCTTTCTGTACACTGTAAAGATCCGCTGAAATGTTAAAATTATTATCAGCCTCTGCAATTAGAGAATCACTGCCTCCATGAAAAAAACCTTTATCTGTTTTTAATACTACCGTTCTTTTACCTTTGGTGGCTTTGCGGCTCAGTGTAACCTTAATAAGGGCGGAATTATGCCCGTCTGCAGGAACATTGGTGATTGGGTTCTCGTCGATGGTTAATAATTGGTCGACAAGAAATTCGTCATAGTCCTGTAAGTCAAGAACTGCGTTGCATGACACCAAAATGAACATTATTGAACTTAAGTATTGTGTTCGTTTCATTTAAAAAGAGTTTTGATGCCCCCAAAGAGTTCTAGAAGGTCGACGTCAATAGAAACACCCAAAAATGGGGATACTTTAACCAATGTGTGGCCAGTCGCAATATTCGGATCTGGAACCTTAAACCAAACCACTCCACCAGTCAGGCGCAGGTAGTTACTAAGCCGGACACCTATTCCGGTTAATAAACTCGATTTATCAAAGAAGTCGTCACGCTTATTGTCGATTTTTAATGAACGAAGGGTTAAGCCTGCTGAAAAAGACAGATAATGCCGCAGAGATTTGTACCTGATCTGGCGGAGCTTAATGTTCTTGTCCATGGAACGGAAGTTGATATTAAATCCGAAATAAGGTGTGAAATCCTGTAAAATGCCGCTGCGGCCAGCAGTCAATGGCAAAACAAATCCAAAATCAGGCACGATCCTGAATTTAGTATCGCTTTTCAAATCCAGTATGGAGGTAGAACCGGCCCCGAGGGCTAATGTGTGGATATTCCGGTCCAAAGTACGCCACCATTCCGATCGAAAGTACACCACCGATTCCGCTCCAAAGTACGCCACTATTGAAGTAAGAAATTATCAGTTATTCAGGAGTGAAACGCTCCGTA